>Ga0210409_10006533_pt1 | contig 12104 bp, 6 predicted proteins | sample IncBWH17MmetaG_FD_161649 | JGI IMG/M metagenome (GOLD analysis project Ga0210409, IMG submission 161649) | Forest soil microbial communities from Barre Woods Harvard Forest LTER site, Petersham, Massachusetts, United States - Inc-BW-H-17-M | ecosystem: Environmental > Terrestrial > Soil >...
CCGGGTGAGGGCGACGTAGAGGATGCGGTCCTCCTCCTCTTCCTGGCCGACGCGACGCTCCTGGCGCAGCTCGTCGTAGTCGAGCGCGGATGCGGGCTCGGGATTGCCGAGCTCGAGCAGGCGCAGCCCGGCGCGTGCGCCGGGGCCGTCGACGAGCAGGTCGGGAACGCGCAGGTTGGGGTCTCGCCCAAGGTCTGCGACGCACACGACGGGAAACTCGAGACCCTTGGCAGCGTGGATGCTCATGAGGCGCACCGCGTCGAGGTTTCCGTCACCGTCGCCGGCGGGTGCGTCGGCCTCACGCCCGCCGAGGGCCTGCTCGAGATGGGCGACGTGGTCGAGGAAGCCGCGCAGGTCGCGCCCCTCGTGCTCTTCGAAGCGACGTGCCAGGCGCCCGAGCTTGTGGACGTTGGCAAGGCGCCGCTCGCCCCAGCCAAGAGACAGCACGTGGGCGTCGTAGCCGGTGGAGGAGATCGCGCGCCTCAGAAGCTCGGAGATCGGGTACAAGGCCGCGCCGGCACGCTCTGCCGCGAAGAGATCCCGGAAGGCGACCACCCGCTCGCGATCGGTGAGCAAGAGAGCATCGTCGAGCTCGGGAGGGAAGTTGGCGATCGCCTGCCACACGCCGTCGTCGCGCTCGTTGGCGATCCTGGCGATCGACGCGAGCCCGTCGCTCGAGACGCCGACCAAGGGCGAGGCGAGCGTCGAGTAAAGCGCAAGCTCCTCGAGCGGGTTTGCCAGGGCGCGCAACCATGAGAGAAGGTCGCCGACCTGCTGGTGGCTCCAGAAGCCCCCGACCCCCGCCAACGTTGGCAGGCCGTGCCGGCGCAGCGCGCTCTCGTAGACGGGGAGGTCGCCCAATGCGCGCAGCAGCACGACGATTTCCCCGGCGTGTGCCTGGCCCGTGGCGACGAGCTCGGCCACGCGTCCGGCCAGCAGGCGCGCTTCGGCCTGGCGCCAGGAGGTCGCCTCCGGCAGGCCCTCCAGCTCCCGGTCTCCCGGAAAAGCATCCCATCCGCGCCTGTCGGTCAGCAGCAGCTCCACGATCGGCCCCCGCTCCGGGTCGGCGACGCGGGTGGGCGTGGGCGCGACGAAGCGCTTCCCGATGCGCGCGGCAAAGATGCGCTGCACGGCAGCCAGGATCCCCGGACAGCTGCGAAAGTTCTGGGTGAGAGCCAGGCTGGCTCCCTGCTTGGCGAGCTGCGAGTGGCGCTCGCGGAAGAGGGCCACGTCGGCGTGGCGAAAGCCGTAGATCGACTGCAGCTCGTCGCCCACCGTGAACAGGTTGTCGCGATCGAGCGCCGCGAGAACCTGCAACTGGCGCGGATTGGAGTCCTGGAACTCGTCGACCATGAGCAGCTCAAAGCGCTCCGCCCACGCCTCGCGCAGGTCGGCCCGAGACTGCAGCAAGTCGCGGGCGCGCAGCTCCAGGTCGTCGAAGTCGAGCGAGGCACGAGCCTGCTTGCGAAGCGCATAGGCCGCGCCGAAACGCTCAACGAGCTCACCGATCAGCTCGTAGGCAGCGATAGCGGCCGCACCGACGCGCCGATCAGGTGCCTCGGCCTCACTTCCTGCTTCGCCTGTTTGCGCGCCGCCTCGTGTCTCCCCCGCCTTCGCGTCGTCCCGCTCGTTCACGCTGCCCCGCGCGTGCTCCGCCCACGCTACGGCGGGCAGCCGCGGCTCGGCTTGACCCTGGCTGCGCAGCTGGGCGTAGGCACCAAGGACGATCGTGCGCAGGGGATCGGCTCCGTAGGCTGCGACGAGATCGACGGCCGAGGCACCCTCCCCGTCCAGAAAGCCGGCGAGAGCGTCGCGGAAGGAGAGCACGCGCAAGCGGTCGGAGAGTCCCTCCTCGAGAACTTGAAAGCCAGGCTCGACTCCCGCTTGCAGGGGATGGACGCGCAAGAGCCGTGCGCAGAAGCCGTGGAAGGTGCCGACGTTGGCCGCCTCGGCCTCGCGCGCCAGCTCGCGCGCGCCAAGCCCGAGCAGACGAGCCCTGACACGCCCGCGCAACTCACCCGCGGCGCGCTCGGTGAAAGTGATCGCGAGGATCCTTCCCGGCGCAACGCCGTCCTCCCGCACGGCCCGCACGAAGCGCTCGACGAGCACCGAGGTCTTCCCGCTGCCGGCACCGGCGGCCAGCAGCAGCGAGCCCTGGCGGCGCGAGACGGCCTGCTCCTGCTCGTCGGTCAGCAGTTGCTCGAACGTGGCGATCGACTCGAACGTCGGCTCGTTGGCACGGTCGCCCACGCCGTCAGCGCTCGCATCGACAGATCGTCGGGTATGAGCAGCCGCCCCGGTAGGCGCAGGTGTCCGGGCGCGGCTGGAGCGCCCCCGCGCGAGCCTCGGCGCCGGCCCGCCGGGCCGCCGAGACGCACCGGTCGACCAGCTCGGCCAGATCCCGATGCTCCAGACGGTCGGTGCGCACGCAGTCGAGCTCGATGCCCGACTCGCCGTCGAGGACACCGCGTGCCCTGATGTCGCGGCCCGCGAGCGGCTGATAGAAGCCGCCGACGGGCGCGTAGCCGAGCAGGCGCTCGACCACGCGCATGTAGAGCGCCACCTGGAAGGAGCCATCGGTCGCCCACCTGGCGCTCGGGGGAGCGGAGCGACCCTTGTAGTCGTACACGACCGCCTCACCCTTGCCTGAGAGGTCGACGCGGTCGATACGCCCCCGCAGGAGTAGCCCCTCGCCGAGGTCGAATGGCGGGAGACCGTCCTCGGCGAAGCCGAACTCGAGCTCCAGGTGGGTCGGCTCCAGGGGGGAGGCCTGCTCGGCGGCACACTCCAGATAGCGGTCGAGGTCCACCTGCAGACGCCGGCGAGCGCCTGGCAGGCGCTCGGGGGAGACCGACAGCGGGTAGCTTGCCCGGAGCTCGACCAGGGCCTCGTGCATGAGCCGCTTCGCGAGAGCGAGACTGGCGGGTGTCAAGCGCGCCGAGCCCGTGCGCTCGCGCAGGCGCTCGAGGGTGTCCCTGAGCGCGGCGTGGGAGAGGCCACCGCGGAGGATCGGCTCCGGGCGTGGATCGACCTCCTCGCCGCGCAGGAGGCGCTCGACGAACCACTTGACCGGGCAGCCGGTCCAAGCCTCTAGCGAAGAGGCCGACCACATGGGACGCCGACGCAGCTCCGTGAGCACGCGCTCGTCGCGCAGTGGGGCGATCGTAGGGGGACGCGGGCCGTCCAGGCGGCCCGCGATCACCGCCTCGCGCACGGCCATCCTCCCTGCCGGGATGCCGGGCCCCGGCCAATCGGCCGCACCGGCGAAGCGACGCCTGGCTTGTTGCCTGAGCGTGTCCTCGAACAGGTCGCAGACGTCCTCGAGGAAGAGCGAGGGAGCGAGCGGTGCGCCATCCTCGTCTGCGGTGTGCCAGCTGAGCGTGAGGCGCTCCTCCGGGCGCGAGACAAGCGCGTAGAGCAGGTAGCGCTCCGCGGAGAGGGCATCGGGCTCGCCGCGCAAGACCAGGCCGGAGGCATGAGCGAGCTTGCGACGCTGCTCCTCGCCCAGCAGGGGGTGCGGCCTTGCGGGCGCTGGGAACACACCCTCTTGCAGCCCGCAGAGGAACAACATGCGCACCCGTCGTGCCCGTAGCGAGAGCGGATCGACGACGGCGACGCGACCCTCATGGGGTCGCTTGCCACCGGTGAGCTCGAGTCCTTCCAGCTGCTCCAATAGCTCGCTCGGCGTGGGGGCAAGCGCGGGGGCGGCGCGTGCGAGATCGCGCAGCTGCTCAAAGGCGCGACGTACCGCGGCAAGCGCGCGGGCCTCGTCGAGCTCGTCCTCGCCGAGCACTGGAGCAAGGGCGCCGCGTGGAGCGCAGAACAGCCTGTGGAGCTCGGTGGCAAGGGCGTCGAGCATCCCGAGCGCGCCCCCTGTCGCGGCCTCGCACAGACGATCGATGCGGTCGAGCGGCCAGTGCTCCGCCTCCCACAGGGCTCGGGATAAGGCCGCGTCGCGGACTCCCTGCCGGCGAGCGTTCGCCTCAAGGCGGTCGGCGAGCTCCGGGCGCTGGAGCACGCCCGGGGCGCGCAGCCACGCGAGCAGGTCGGCCGGCTCGCCGGCGCCGAGTGCGCAGCGCAGCATTCCGATCAGCGCCCGACCGATGGCGGTATGGGCGAAGCTGAGACGGCGGGAGAGGGCGTGGGGGATGCCGAAGTCGCCAAGCACCTCTTCGATCAATCCGGCGATCGCGGGTGGGGAGCGGTGCACGATTGCGACCTCCCCGGCGGGGACGCCAACGTCGAGCAATGCCCGCACCTCGCCCGCGACGAGCTCGAGCTCGGCGCGCGGTGAGCCTCCCTCCAAGAGCCTCACCGCCTCCCCGGGGGGGATACGTGTGTCCTCGCTCAGGAGCGAGCGCTCCAGGTGGTGAAGCGCAGGGCGTGAGGCGACGGCGTAGTACTCGGCACGCGCGGGCAGCTCGGCGTGGCTGACGGCGAGCGGACGCAGCCTCTGAAAAGTGGCGGCGCGACCGGCAAAGGCCACCCGACCGGGCTCGAAGGCAAGAGACAGGGTGACGTGTGCGCCGACGACGCTGCCCAGCGTCTCGATCGCGTCGAGCTGGGGCTCTGTGAGGTCGTCGAACCCGTAGAGAAGCACCGGGATCGCCCCCCACAGCGAAGGCTTGCGGCGCAGCTCGTCGAGGGCGCCCGTCATGCGTAGCTCGGGATCGGAACGATGCATCTCGGCGAGCGCGTCGTGGTAGCGCTCGAACACCCCGCACAGGCGCTCGAGCGTGGCCTGCTCGCCGGAGGGCTCCAGCGCACTCGAGCTCCAGGCGCGCAGGGCTCCGCGTAGCCGCGAGGGAGTGACACGCTGGGTCTCGAGCTCGGCGACAAAATGGGAGAGCTCGCGGGCCATGCCTACTCGCGCGTCTGCGAGCCGCGCGAGCACATGCTCGCGCGCAAGCGGACCCAGCGTCGCCTGCGCCGGTTGATGGCCTGTGGCGGCGCGCTCGAGCACCTCTGCGACGAGACCCTCGAAGCGCTCGACACGCGCCCCGAACGTGAGGCCCGCCTCAGCCAGCTCGCGGCGATAGCGCGCCTGGTCGGCCTCGGTGGGGACGATCAGCAGGGGGCCTTCGCCGCGGGAGACGTGCGCCCGCAGGGCCTCCATCACCAGGTGGGCCTTGCCCGCGTTGGCGGGGCCTGTTATGAGCGCGATGGGCACACGGCCATCCTCGCGCAAGAGCCCGACGAGACCCCCGCGCGGGTGCCGGCACTTCGCCGATCGCCCTCCCCACGTGTACGCGTGGGGAGCCCGAAACGCAAATATCAACCCACCCGAAAAGCCCGCCTAGGGCTCGCGTAGAGCCCCTAGCTCTACGCGGCGTTCGCCGCCACCGCCTTCTGGCCCTCGGCGGACGCCGCCTCCCCGCCCTCCGCGCTCTCGGCCTCGGCGTCGGGGGGCTTGGCTCCCTCGCGAGCCCAGGCCTCGTTGAACTCGACGCGCCATTTGCCCTCGTCGTCCTGGGAGAGCGCGAGGTGGGCGCGGAAGGAGCGCCCCGAGCGTGCCTTGAAGCCGGTGACCGCCTTTGAGGTGTGCCCGTTGCGGATCAGCTCCCGCGCGATCGCTATCGAGAGCTGCTTGCCGGACTTGCCCTTCCAGATGACAAAGCCGCAGCCGGGGTCGGTGCGCGCCCAGCAGGAATAGCCCTTGCGGTTCTCCACGATGTCGTGCCCGCAGACCGGGCATGGGCCGAGGTTGGCCCGCGGGATGCGGACGTCCTTGAGTTTGACGTCGAGCTCTTTGACGGTGAGCTCGGCAAAGCCTGCGATGTCGGCCATGAACTTCTTGCGCGAGTCCTCCCCACGCTCGATCTTGTCGAGGCGATGCTCCCACTCACCGGTCATGTCGGGAGAGGTGAGGGCGTGCTCGCCGAGCAGCCTGATGACATTGAGACCCTTGTCGGTGGCCACGAGGGAGCGCGCTTCGCGTTCGATGTAGCCGACCTGGATCAGGCGCTCGATGATGGCGGCGCGCGTGGCTGGGGTGCCGATGCCTGAGTCCTTCATGGCCTCGCGCGTCTCCTCGTCGTCGACCAGCTTGCCGGCCGTCTCCATGGCGCCGAGCAGGGAGGCATCGCTGTAGCGGCGAGGGGGTTTGGTTTCCTTGCGCATGCTCGCGATCTCGAGCGTGTCGACCGGCTCGCCCTGGGTGAGCTTGGGGAGCTGCTGGTCGACGCCCTCGTCTTCCTCGGCGGCTGACTTGGCCTCGGAGGGCATCTGTCCGTAGACCCCGCGCCAGCCGGGCACCAGGAGAAGCTTGCCGCGCGTGCGAAAGACGCACCCGCCGGCGTCGCTGCCGGCCGGCAGGACGGTGGTCTCGATGCGCGTGTTCTCGAACACGGCCTCGGGGTGGAAGACGGCGAGGAAGCGCCTGACGACCATGTCGTAGACGCGCTTGTCGTCATCGCCCATACGGTCGACGGCGTGCTCGGCGCGGGTGGGAATGATCGCATGGTGGTCGGTGACCTTCTCGTCGTTGACGACGCGGGCGAGCGGGAGGACGTCCAGGCCCGTGACGTAGGCCGCCGCCTGGGCATATTCCTTCTGGGAGCCCACGAGCTCGGCCGTGGGCTTGATCTCCTCGACCATATCGGTGGTCAGATAGCGCGAGTTGGTGCGAGGATAGGTGAGCGCCTTGTGCTCCTCGTACAGGCGCTGCGCGGCGCCGAGGGTGCGTCGCGCAGAGAAGCCATAGCGCGTGTTGGCCTCACGCTGGAGGCTCGTGAGGTCGTACAGCATGGGCGCACGCTCGCGCTGCTCCTTCTTGTCGAGCTTGGTGATCGTGCCGGCCTTGCCCTGGCATGCCTCGACGATCGCCAAGGCCTCCTGCTCGGTGGCTATGCGGGGCTTTGAGCCCATGTGGAAGCGGCCCTCGTAGACACGTGAGCCGCCCGCCCCGTCGCCGCCGGCATCGGCCTGCGCCCCGTCGCCGCCGGCCTCCCCTCCCCCACCGTTCACGGGGGTGGGTGGGACATCGTTCAAGGAGCCGGCGTCGAAGGTGGCGTCGACGAGCCAGTAGGGCTCGGGGACGAAGGCCTTGATCTCTTCCTCGCGTCGCGCGACGATGGCGAGTGTGGGGGTTTGGACGCGCCCGAGCGACACCGCCCCGTCGAAGGAGGATTTCAAGCGGATCGTGGCGGCGCGGGTGGCGTTCATGCCAACGATCCAGTCGGCCTCCGAGCGCGAGCGGGCGGCCTGCTCGAGCAGGGCGTAGTCCTCGGCCGGGCGCAGGGACTCGAAGGCGCTCTTCATGGCGGCGGTGGTCATCGAGTTGAGCCACAGGCGCTGAACGGGCTTGGAGGATTTGGCCTTCTCGTAGAGGTAGGCGAATATCAGCTCGCCCTCGCGACCTGCGTCGCACGCGTTGACGACCAGGGAGACGTCCTCCCGGCCGAGCTGGGCGGTGACCACCGACATCTGCTTGCGCGAGCGCTCGTCGCGCACGACGAGCTTGAACTTGGTGGGGACGATCGGCAGGTCGGGCATGCGCCAACGCTTGTATTTGGCGTCGTATTCGTCGGGCTCGGCGAGCTGCACGAGGTGGCCGACGGCCCACGTGATCACATGGGCGGGGCCCTCCAGCCAGCCTTCCTGCTTGGCGAACGGGCCGGGAAGAACACGTGCGAGGTCGCGCCCCACCGAGGGCTTCTCCGCGATAACGAGCGTCTTTGACATGGACGCCAGCGTAGCGGGTGGGCAGGTGCGGGTAACGTGTGAGGGCCGGCTCGCGCCCTGCGGCGCCACCGGAGCTCATCATCCATCGGCGCGAAGGGTGGCTCACCCGCCGATCGGCGCTCGCGGACTGGTACCCCAGAACACCTGAGTACCGAGCATGCCGATCATGGTTACGAGCACAAGGTTGAGGACCATCGACTTGGCCGTTGCCTTGCCGACGCCGACGGGGCCACCCGAGGCGGTGTAGCCGAAGTAGCAGGCGACGAGCACCACCGCCGTGGCCATCGTCATTCCCTTGATGACGCTGTAGAGGTAGTCCAGGGGATTCTGGTATTGCCAGAAGACCAAGAGGAAGCCGCCCGAGGTCACAGACCCGACCTGTCGAACCACGGCGATGTAGGAGGCCAGATATGCCACGCCGACGCCGGCGATGTACATGAACGGGAGCACAATCCAACCGGCGAGCAGGCGGGTGGCGCAGAGGAACAGCATCGAGTCCACCCCCATCACTTCGAGGGCGTCGATCTCGTCGTTGATGCGCATGGCACCGAGCTCGGCGACGATGCCCGTGCCGACCTTGGCGGCCATCATGTAGCCAAAGGCGTAGGGAACGGCCTCGCGCAGGTCGCACCACGCCGAGAAGATGCCGGCGACCGACGGGGCGCCCTGGGCCTCGGCGAAGTAGGCACCCTCGATGCCGCAGGTACCCAGGCCGATGATGAACACCATGATCCACAGGACGGCTGTCGAGGAGACGATCAATATTCCCGATTGGCGGACCGTCTCGCCGAAGAAGCGCAAGACGCGCAAGGTCCAGACGTCGCGCACGATACGGCCGGTGAACTGACTGATCTCACCAACCGAGGCCAGCCAGTCCCGCGCGGGGGCAACGCGCTCGCTCACCGGATCTCCTCGTGCGTCCCAACCCATGCCCCCGGCCGGGGGCATGATCCCTTCTCACACAACAACTCGACAACCCATGGCCCCCATGGGGGCCATGGTCCCTCACGGGTATGGAAGAGGCTCATCGGATCGAGAGGATGTTGGGGTGGGTGGCGAGGAGCATCTGGGTGAAGACGTAGTTGAACGAGCCGAAGGCAAGGAAGGCCGCGACGACGGCCTGGTTGACCGCCCGCCCGACCCCCTCGGCGCCACCTGAGGCTGTCATGCCCTTGTAACAACAGACAATGGCGATGATGGCCCCAAAGATGGCCGTCTTGAGCGTCGAGCCCCACAGGTCGGTGGTGGAGGTGTTGGCGAAGAACGTCGCCCAGAACGGCCCCAAGGGCTGACGGTTGACGACGGCTGCCAATACCCCGCCGAAGAGACCGAAGAGGATCGCGTAGATGTTGAAGAGGGCCGTGGCGAGCATCAGGGCGAGAAAGCGAGGCACCACGAGGTTCTTGACCGTGTCTACGCCCAGGACCTGAAGCGCGTCCAGCTCCTCGCGAATCTTGCGCGCCCCGAGGTCGGCGGTGATCGCCGTGCCCGCCGTGCCCGCGACCATGACGGCGGTGATGAGCGGCCCGATTTCGCGCACGGCGGCGAGCACGAAGAACCCCCCGAGACGGTCGAGGTTTCCAATCAGGTTGAGGATGTTCGCCGCCTGCAGCCCCGCGGCGCCGTAGGAGATCGCGAACGTGGACACCAGCAGTGGCAGCCAGCAGATCCGCAGCGTGAACAGGAACTGGGATACGAACTCACCCCCGTACGGGTACGGCGGTCGCAGCGCGGCGGAGATCGCCCTACCGGTGAGGGTCATCATGTCGCCGACTTCCTCGAGGAGGCTCCTTGCGGGAAGAAACGCTCGCGTCAGCAGCCAAGCTCCGCGTGCTCGAGCTCCTTGCGCTCGAGCCGCATGTGAGCCAAGCTCGATCGTATGGGCGCCTTGCGGATCGACCTCCACACGGGCAGCGCCGGCGCTCGTCCCTGCACAGGAGCTCTCAACCGAACCTCCGGTGCCTAAACGATCGACGAGCTCCCCGCTCTCCAACCCATCCATAGCAATAGTGTACTAGTTCACTAGCACTTTAGGAAAATGATGTGGAAGCGTCTAATCTGAAGCGTGTGAGTGGAACACAAATCGATCTCGAGGACCTGAAGATCAACCGCGAGGGGGAGGTCCCGATCGGGGTGCAGGTCGCGTGGGCGCTGAGGGCGAGGATCGGCGACGGGCGCCTGGTTCCGGGAAGGCGCCTGCCGGGGTTGCGTGAGCTTGGGGAGATGTTGGGAATCAACGCGAACACGGCGAGGGCCGTGTATCAGCGCCTCGAGCAGGAGGGGCTGATCGAGAGCAGGCAGGGAACCGGGACGTTTGTGGCGAACGTGGCGAAAGAGCCGTCGGCCGTCGGAGAGATAGCCGCCGACGCGGCACGGAAGGCGCGCAAGACCGGGGTGGACCCACGCGACGTGGCGGCCGCCCTGTACGTCACCGGGGAGCAGGCGGCAGCCCCGGCGGCAAACGCGGCAGAACAGGCCAGCGAGCGACGGCGCGAGCTGCGTGCTCAGATCGGGGCGCTGGAGCAGGCACTCTCAGAGATCCAGGCGAGCCACCCTGGCTTGATCAAGTCGCCCTCAAAGCCGACCAGGAATGCCGGTCCGCGCCTGCTGAGCGTGGAGGAGCTGGAGCGCGTGCGCACCGGACTGGTACGCCGCCTGGCCGAAGCCGAGCCACTGCTTCAGCCGCCGGCCGTCGAGAGCACGGACGAGGACGGCCACAAGAGTGTCGCTCGCACCCAGCCCGTCAGAGTGGAGGCCAAGCAGGCAAAGCAAGTCGCGGAGGCTAAGAGAAAGCCTCGCGCACGCCCGCGGCCCAGGCCCTCCACCGCCTGAGGAGACCCGCAGCAGAGGACCTCACCCAGGGGAGCCTCGCACGCGCACGCGTGGGGCACCCCAAATCGGAACACACAAGAGACAGCCGAGACCCCCCCGCGCCCCTCGCACGCGTTGCGTGGGACACCCCAAATCGGAACACAAGACAGCCGAGACCCCCCGCACCCATTGCACGCGTTGCGTGGGACACCCCAAATCGGAACACAAGACAGCCGAGACCCCCGCACCCATTGCGCGCGTCGCGTGAGACACCCCAAACGGGAGATCACCCAGCGGTGCATTCGCCCGTGCCGACCATGGGACCGGCCCCGGCGAGCACATGAAGGACGGTGGCGTTGGCGACCCCGTAGCCGCCGGAGGGGCCGCCGCCGGTCGTGCTAGCGAACACGGTGGTGAGGACGCGGCCGTCACTACCTACCAACGGCCCGCCGGAGTTGCCCGGGCGGACCAGGCCGCGCAGGGGGGTGAGCAGGCGCGAGACGGGACCGTGGCCGTAGGCGTCGTCGGTGACAATGGCCTGGGTGGTGCCGATACGGGCGGGACGGGCGTCGAAGGAGCCGTTTTCGGGGTATCCGAGGATGGCGCCGGCACGACCGGAGGGAGGGTTATCGGCGAGCGCCAGCGAGGGGAGGCTCAGGCCGGGGACGCGCAAGATGGCGATGTCGTCGGTGGGGTCGTAGGCGACCGCGTAGGCGGAGAACTGCGGTTCGCGGCCGGAGACCTCGACGGTCGTGTCGTGCTCGCCGGCGACGACGTGAGCGTTGGTGACGACGAGGCCGGGCTGGACGACCCAGCCTGAGCCCTCGATGGCAAGGCCGCAGGCGGTGCCGAGCACGCGCACGACGCTGTGGGAGGCGGCGCGAACCGCGGGGTGACGCGCGATCGCCGAGGGTGGCGACGAGACGTTGGGCAAGGGGCCGGAGATCGAGGGGAGCGGGTCGAGGCTCGCCAGGACGTTGAGGATCGGCCCGGTGGGGGGAAGCAGCTGGTTGAGCTCGCGCAAGATCTCAGAGCGTTGGATGTCGGCACGCAGGCGGGCGGTGCCGGCCGTTTGCAGGACGACCGCCGCCAGTATCCACGCGATGGCAAGGCCGAGCGCGGCGCTGAGCAGGGCGCCGAAGATGCCGTCGAGGATGTTGAGGCCTGGCAGGATGAGGGTGCGACGCAGCCTGAAGCCGACGCCCTCCAGACCGCTTGCCAGGATCGCACCGGCGAGCAGGGCTCCGATCAGTCCGAAGGCGGGGGCGTAGGGAGAGGAGGAGCCCTCGCGCAGCAGTAGAGGACCCAGGCGAGTTCCGATGAATGAACCAATGGCGAACCCGCCAAAAGAGAGCAAAGCGACGATGAAGCCCCGCCGGAAGCCGAAGAGGGCCAGGAGGAGTGCGAAGACCACGATGAGCCAGTCGAGCCGGGTCACTGCTCATGTTCTACCGTCCCGAGACGTGAATACCTCCAGTGAGCATCGCCGGCGCGTGAGACGGGCGGCGCCGGTGGTGGCGATGGCGGCCGTGGCGTTCGTCGTCGGCGCAATCGCGGGGGCGGGCCATCACAGCTCTCCCCAGGTGAGCCTGGCAGAGCGCTTCGCGCGG
>Ga0210409_10006534_pt1 | contig 12103 bp, 6 predicted proteins | sample IncBWH17MmetaG_FD_161649 | JGI IMG/M metagenome (GOLD analysis project Ga0210409, IMG submission 161649) | Forest soil microbial communities from Barre Woods Harvard Forest LTER site, Petersham, Massachusetts, United States - Inc-BW-H-17-M | ecosystem: Environmental > Terrestrial > Soil >...
AAGTTGCCTTCACCGGCAGCGCCGCGGTCGGCAAAATCATCGTCAAGAGCGCCGCCGACACCCTGAAGCGTGTCACACTCGAGCTCGGCGGCAAATCCCCAAATATTTTCTTTGCCGAAGCCGACTGGGAAGCCGCCGTCGATGGTGCGCTCTTCGGCGTCTTCATCAATCAAGGCGAAGTCTGCTCGGCCGGCAGCCGCATCCTGGTGGAAAAGAAAATCTACACCAAGTTCGTCGAGTCAATGACCGAAAAAGCCAAGCGCATCAAACTTGGCCCGCCGCTCGAACGCGAAACCAAGATGGGCCCGCTGGTCAGCAAAGAACAATATGATCGCGTGCAATCCTATCTCGAAGTAGGCAAGAAAGAAGCCAAGGTGGCCATCGGGGGCGGCCGGCCAAAACAATTCGGCAAAGGCTATTATCTCGAGCCCACCATTTTCTACGACGTCGAAAACAGTGCGCGCATCGCTCGCGAAGAAATCTTCGGTCCGGTTGCCTCCGTGATTCCCTTTGACGGAGAGGCTGACGCGATTCGCATTGCCAACGATACGCCGTACGGTTTGGCCGCCGCCGTCTGGACTCGCGATATCTACAAAGCGTTTCGCGTGGTGAAATCCTTGCGCGCCGGAATCGTCTGGGTCAATCACATGCAGCCCACCTACGTCGAAGCGCCGTGGGGTGGCTACAAACAGTCCGGCTTTGGGCGCGAGCTCGGTCCCTGGGGCCTCGAAGAATATCTCGAAACCAAGCAAGTCTTTGTCAATCTCGACGAAACTCCAATCGGATGGTACTGAGATGCCCACAATTCAACTTCGCACGGAAATTCCCGGACCGCGCTCGCGGGCTTTGATGGCTCGCCGCGAAGCCGCCGTCCCTCGCGGGCCATACAACAGCGCCCCCATTTTTATGGCCTCCGCGGAGGGCGCCACGCTCGAAGACGTGGACGGCAATCGCTATCTCGATTTCGCCGGCGGAATTGGCTGCCTCAACGTTGGTCACCGTTCGCCGCGCGTGATGTCGGCGTTGCGCGAGCAGCTTGAGAAGCATTTACACCTCTGCTTCGCGGTGACTCCCTACGAAAGCTACATCGCGTTAGCGGAAAAGTTGAACGCCCTGACGCCCGGCAAAGGTCCCAAGAAAACCATCATTGTAAACACCGGCGCCGAAGCGGTGGAGAACGCCGTCAAGATCGCCCGCGCCTACACCAAGCGCCCCGCGGTAATTTGCGTCGAGGATGCGTTTCATGGCCGCACCTTGCTCACCATGACGCTGACCAGCAAAACGCATCCGTATAAAGCCGGCTTTCAGCCCTTTGCCAGCGACGTCTATCGCATACCTTTCGCCTATTCGTATCGCAGCGAAAAAGGCGCCACCGCGGAAACCTTCGCGCATCACCTCGAAGACGCCTTCAAACGCAGCGTCGCTCCAGAAACGGTGGCCGCGGTCATCGCCGAGCCAGTCTTGGGCGAAGGCGGCTTCATCGTCCCTCCCAAAGACTATTTCGCCCTGCTGCAAAAAATGTGCCGCCAACATGGCATCCTCTTCATTGCCGACGAAGTGCAATCCGGCTTTGCGCGCACCGGCAAATGGTTCGCCAGCGAGCATTTCGGCATTGAGCCAGACCTGATCGCCATGGCCAAGTCACTTGGCGGAGGCATGCCCATCGCCGCCGTTACCGGCCGCGCGGAGATTATGGACGCGCCGGGAGTCGGATCCCTGGGAGGAACATTCTGCGGTCATCCGCTCTCCTGCGCCGCGGCTCTAGCTGTAATCGAGGTTATCGAGAAGGAGAACCTGCTCAACCGCTCGGTTGGGATTGGCCGCCGGTTTGAAGACCGTGCCCGCGCCTGGCAGAAAAAATGGCCGCTCGTCGGAGATGTGCGCGGCCTGGGCGGGATGTGCGCGATGGAACTCGTGCGCAACGCGGCCACGCGGGAGCCTGCCGACACGGAAACCAAGCAGGTCGCAAAGTTTTGCTACGAGCACGGGCTCATCACCATCACCGCCGGAACCTTCAACAACGTCATTCGCATCCTTGTCCCGTTAATCGTTACCGATGAACAGTTTGACGAGGGCCTAGGCATAATCGAGGCGGCCCTCGCGTCGGTAGCGGAACCTAAACAGGCTGCTCTTTCGCACGCTTAGAGAAATTATGCCGGCCGCAATTGAATCCATCAACTTCGGATTTCTTCTCGACGGGAAATGGCGGGATGACGGCGAGCGCATTGAGATTTTGTCGCCCGGCACGCGCCAGCGCGTCGGTCTGACCTACCGCGCCACTTCCGCGGATGCCGAGGCCGCCATCCGTGCCGCCACGCGCGCGTTTGAAGTCACCAGGAAGATGGGTGGTTACGAGCGGCAACGAATCCTGCGCGCCATCTCCATCGGAATTGAAAAAAACAGCGAAGAGCTTGCTCGCCTTGTGGCGCTCGAAGCCGGCAAGCCCATCAAAACCGCGCGCGTCGAAGTGGATCGCGCGGTCTTTACGTTCAGTGTCGCCGCCGAGGAAGCCGTCCGAGTCGGGGGCGAGTATTTGCCGCTCGACTGGCAAGCTTCAACCGCGGGCCGGTGGGGAATCGTCCGGCGCTTTCCGCTCGGGCCAATCGCCGCGATCACGCCGTTTAATTTTCCGATCAACCTGGTCGCGCACAAAGTAGCTCCGGCCATCGCTGCCGGTTGCACGATTGTGCTGAAGCCTGCCCCGCAAACTCCGCTCACCTCATTGCGCCTCGCGCAAATCATCGAGCAAGCTGGATGGCCGGCAGGTGCGCTGAATGTATTGCCGCTTTCCAATGTTGACGCGGGAATTCTCGTCTCCGACGACCGGCTGAAGCTGCTCAGCTTCACCGGCAGCACCGCCGTGGGTTGGGCGCTCAAGCAAAAGGCCGGCAAAAAAAGAGTGGTGCTGGAACTGGGCGGCAATGCTGGCGTAGTGATCTGCGCGGACGCGAATATGGAGTACGCCGCGGATCGCTGCGCAATCGGAGGCTTTGGCTATGCGGGCCAGTCCTGCATTTCCGTACAGCGAATTCTTGTAGAGGAGAGCGCCTACGACAAATTTCTTGTCGCGCTCGTTTCGCGCGTGCAGAAGCTTAAAGTCGGAAATGTCCTCGACGAAAGCACCGACGTAGGTCCGCTGGTCAGCGAAGATGCCGCCAACCGCATAATCGCCTGGATCGAGGAAGCCGTCCGCGGCGGCGCAAAGATCGTTTGCGGCGGACATCGCAACGGAGCAATGATTACGCCCACGATTTTGACCAACACCAAACCAGACATGCGCGTGAATTGCATGGAGATTTTCGGCCCGGTGGTCACCGTGGAAAAATTTTCGGATTACGACGAGTCGCTGAACGCGCTGAATCGCACGGAATTTGGATTGCAGGCCGGCGTCTTCACCCGCGACTTCAAGCGCATCACCAAAGCGTTCGAGACTCTCGAGGTCGGCGGCTTGATGATCGGGGAAGTCCCCACCTTCCGCATCGACCACATGCCCTACGGCGGCGCAAAGGACTCCGGCCTCGGCCGCGAAGGCCTGCGCTACGCGATAGAAGAAATGACCGAGCCCCGCCTCCTAGCCATCAACCCCGCCGGCCTATGACCAAGAAGACTGCCTATTCATAACGCAGGGCCACCATGGGGTCCACTCGCGCTGCTCTTCTGGCCGGAATCCAGCACGCCAACGCACCTGTTACCACCAATAACAAGGTCGTGCCCGCCAAAGTCGCCGGATCGTAAGGTTTCACACTTCGCGACAACTCCGCCTCGATTGCGCGCCCCAGCAGCAGGCTCACGATCAATCCAATTCCAACTCCGACCGTAACAAGCCGCAAGCCCGCCCTGATCACCGACCGAAGCACGTCCGCACGTTCCGCACCGAGTGCCATGCGGATTCCGATCTCATGCGTTTTTCGCGCGGTTGCGTAGGCCAGCACGCTGTAAACCCCTATTGTGACAAGCGTCAGCCCCAGACATCCGAAAATCGCCATCAGCAGGAAGGCAAAGCGCGGTCCGGCATACAGCCGCTCGTTGATGCGATCCTCCAGCGCGCCGGGAAACGCCAGCGCCACACTCGAGTCGGTCGCCCACACCGCCTGCCGCACGTCGTTCATAAGCGCCATCGGTGTTTGCTGCGAGCGCACCATGAGCACTTGCACTTCCGAACGTGCGACGGTGTACGGCACCCATACTGCCGGTGCGATCGGGGCTTGCAGACCCTGAGCACTGCCGAAACTGTATTGGTTTGTCACATCGCCGACGACTCCCACGATTTCAAACCACGGGTCGCGCGCCGGGTCCGCAAGAGTCTCCAACTGTATGAGCTTGACTCTTTGGCCCACCGGATTTTCAGCGTGAAGGTAGGTAGACACAAAAGTTTCGTTCACCACCGCCAGTTTCCGGGCGTCAGTGACTTCCGCGTCGCTGAATGCGCGCCCGCTCTTGAATGGAATGCGCAACACCCGGAAGTATCCTTCGCTAATGCCCTGGAACAGCGCGTGCCATTCGTCTTGGTGCGACCTGCCGGAAATTTCGATTCTGCTGTCCTCACCGCCGTAGGGTGGCAGCGCGCTCGATTCCGTGGCATCCACCACCCCGGGGAGCGCCTTCAGCCGCGCCACCAGCGGCTGAAAAAATCTACTGACTTGCGCGGCGGTCTTGTAGCGATTTTCAGGCAACGGCAACAGCGCCTGCAAAACGTGGTCGGCCTGGAGCCCCAAATGCAGTTCACGCAGCGCGACAAAACTCCGCATCACGAGCCCAGCGCCCACCAATAGCGTCAGCGACACTGCCACTTCCATCACCACGACCGCGTCGCGCATTCGTCCGATGCGAAATCCGCCGATCACACCTTTGCCGCTGTCGCGAAGCGGATCGTTCAGGTCGCGCCGCGTCGCCTGCAGCGCCGGTGCCAGCCCAAAAATAACCGCGGTCAGCACGGATACAACGAATGTGAAAGCCATCACCTGCGGGTTCAGCTCGATGACGGATTCCGCTGGAATCACATCCGGCGGCAACGCTGCCACGATCGATTTCAACCCACCCCATGCCATCGACACGCCCAGCGCCGCTCCGCTGATGGCCAACACCAAGCTCTCAATCAAAAGCAATCGAACCAGTCTCGCGCGCCCGGCGCCCATCACCGCGCGCAACGCGAACTCCTTCTGGCGCGATGTGGCGCGCGCCAGCAAGAGGTTAGCGACGTTGCCGCAGCCAATCAGCAGCAACAGTCCGACCGCAGCCAGGATCGTGTACAGCGTCGGTTCGATTCGTCCCACCACCGAGTCGCCCAGGTGCTTCACCAGCACCTGAAAGTGCGCGGGATAATCCTGTGGATTGAGTTTTGCGAGGTGGTTGGCGATGACTGTGGCGTCTGCCGCGGCTTGCGCTTTCGACACGCCCGGCTTGAGTTTTCCCAACAGGAACCATTGCGCTGTTGTTCCTGCAAATCCTGTGGCCACTCCATGTAGTGGCGCCTCTGGAATGTACACTTCCGCGTCAAACCATCCAAAGCGCGGCGGCATGATGCCGACGAGCGTTCGCGCCGTGCCACTCAGTATAAAAGTGTTGTTCAGCACTCTCGGATCGCCGTTGAACCGTTGCATCCAGGTCTTGTACCGCAGCACGAACACCGGTGGCGCGTCTCCCCGATAGTCGGCGGGTTGCAAAACCCGGCCGTATAGCGCCGGCATACCAAAAAATTCAAATGTGCCCGGCGTGATATGGGCCCCGTCAAACGCCTCGACCCCTTCTCCGTGTTTGTACAGGACGAGATCCTCGGAAGCTCCGATGACATCGTCAAAGACGTGGTTCTGCTCTGCAAATTCCAGAAACTCGTTCGATGTGTATCCTTGGCGGCCATCTTCCTGACCGCGCGCAGTATCGTGAATCTGGAGAACGACCATGTGTCCGGCATCCTTCCAAGGAAACGGCTCAAGCAGCACGTTGTCGACCACGCTGAAAATCGCGGTCGAGGCGCCAATCCCCAATCCCAGCGTGGCGATGGCCACCGCGGTGAATGCAGGACTTCGCCGGAGGCTGCGCAGCGCGTAGCGTAAGTCGCGTCCGAGATCCTCTACCGATACCAGCGTACGCAATTCCCTCCGGTCTTCCTGCAACAGCGTGGTATTTCCGAACTGACGTCGCGCCGCCGCACCAGCGTCCTCCCGCGACATTCCTTGCGCCACAAAACGATCTACGAGCAATTGCAAATGCTCGTGCACCTCTTCATCGAAGTCGCTCTCACTCTTTCGATACCCCAGAAGTCCAAGTACCCTCGCCGCAAACGCGCGCAGCCCCCAACCCCGCCGGTTACCCATGGCTACCGCTCCCCTTCCAACTCCAGCACCCGCCCCACCACGCCTGAAATCCGCTCCCAGTTCTCGGTCTCCACTGCAAGCTGCTTCTCGCCGCGCGCTGTGATCGAGTAAAACTTGGCCTTGCGGTTGTTCTCGGACGTCCCCCACTCCGCGGCGATCCATTTTTGCTGCAGTAGCCGCAACAGGGACGTATACACCGTACCTTCATTCAACTGCAGCACATCGCGGCTAACTTGCTCGATCCGCCTCGCAATCCCAAACCCGTGCTGCGACCCCAAGGCATGCAGCGTCTTCAGAATCATCAGGTCCAGGGTTCCTTGCAGCACTTCCGATTTTTTTGCTTCGGTCATGTCGTTCTTCCTTTGCACGCTCCAAAGGAAGCTACCATTTCTCCTTTGCAATGTCCATAGGTGCTAAGCGGCCGGGCACGCGATCGATTTGCCGATCAGCAGGCAAGTATCCGACGTTTCGTTTTTAGCCTGCGCTCCCCTATAATCCTGCGTCTCGATTCCGTTGACGGCGTGCGCGACTTCGGTGAGGGGAAATATGGCCTCTGCTAAAGAAAATCCGCGAACAACCATGTTCAACGGACACAAGCTCAAGCTCGGAATTTTCTCGCCGAATTGTTCTGGAGGCATGGCCGTTACCAAAGTTCCCGAGCGCTGGGACGCTTCCTGGGAGAACAATCTGAAGCTGGCGCAAATGGCTGACGAGGCGGGTATCGAGTTCTTGCTTCCGATCGCACGATGGAAGGGCTACGGCGGCGAAACGGATTTTGAGGGCAGCACGCTGGAAACAATTACCTGGGCTTGCGGGCTGCTGGCCAAGACTAAGCGCATTACCGTTTTTGGAACGGTGCACGCGCCACTGGTGCATCCGATTTTCGCCGCCAAGCAAATGGTCACCGTTTCGTATGTGAGCGAAGGGCGATTCGGATTGAACATCGTTTGCGGTTGGAACCAGGATGAATTTGAAATGTTCGGAATCGCGCAGCGCGAACACAACACGCGATATGAGTACGGCCAAGAATGGTGGGATGTCGTGCAGAAAATCTGGCAGGAACCTGAGCCGTTTGACTACGACGGCCGCTTCATCAAGTTGAAGGATGTGGTGGGAAAACCAAAACCGTACAAGTGGAGACCGGTGGTGATGAATGCCGGCTCCAGCGGAGCAGGCCGCAGTTTTGCGGCGAAGAACTGCGACTTCCTGTTCACTGTGCTGATCGACCTCGACAAAGGCAGGCAGGACGTGCAAAGCATAAAGGGAATCGCCGCAGGCTTCGGCCGCGATGTTGATATTTTCACGACCTCCTACGTCGTGCTACGTCCAACACGGAAGGAAGCGCTGGAGTATCACGAGTACTACACAACCACAATGGGCGACCATGCCGCCGCGGATCACTTGATGGAATTGCAGGGCCTGCACGCGCAGTCTTTCCCGCCGGAGGCGTTCAAGTCGATTCGGCAGCGATTTTTTGGCGGGCACGGCGTTTATCCGCTGATCGGCGATCCGAATGATGTGGCCGCTGAACTGGCGAAAATCAGTGCGGCTGGATTTATCGGGACCACGATTACCTTCGTCAATTACGTAAAAGAGTTTCCCTATTTCCGGGACGAAGTGCTGCCGCGGCTGGAGAGATTGCGCTTGCGACAACCTGCCGATGCGACCTAAGTTGTGGCATCCCCTGCCCGCGCGCTCTGCTATACTTCAGCACATTCTGTGCGGCTTCGGTTTTGGGGGGTGATGTCATGAATCGCATCAAGCCGTCCTGTGTGTGCCTTGCCGTTTCCCTCGCATGTTCGTTTGCACTACTTACATTTTCTGCGCAAGTCGCCAACGCGCAGGCTATCACCGCCACGTTGTCTGGAAGGATCCTGGACTCTTCCGGCGGCAGCGTCTCCAAGGCCAGGGTGACCATCACCAGCGCGGCGACTGGATTCGTGAGGACAGCGCAAAGTTCTGACAGCGGCGAGTACACCATTCCCGCATTGCCGGCCGGTGAATACACCGTTTCCGTGGAATATGCTGGATTCGGCAAGCAAAGCAAGAATGTGGTTCTGCAGGTCGGCCAAGTGGCCGACTTGGACTTCACATTGACGCCTGGCGGAGTTGCGGAAAAGATCGAAGTCGCGGTCAGTACGGACCTGGTCGAAACGACGCGCACTGAAGTGAGCACGGTAATCACCGAGAGCCAGATCGTCAACCTGCCGGTGAACGGCCGCGAGTTTATTGATTTTGCCCTGCTCTCTCCCGCCGTAACGGTGGGGGACACGACGTCCGGGAGCACCGACGTGATCGTCGAGCCGGTCATCAAACTTTCCTTTGCCGGCCAGAATATTCACTACAATTTTATTGCGGTGGATGGCGCGGATGACATTTCCACCGCGTCCGGAATTCAGCGCGGGACTCCGCCGCAGGAGTCGGTGCAGGAATTTCGCGTCATCAATACCGATTACTCCGCGGAGTTCGGGCGCGCCACCGCTGGAATCGTGAACATCATTACTCGCAGCGGCACCAATGAGTGGCACGGTTCGCTGTACGAATATTTCCGCAACGACAAAATGGACGCAGTGAATCTGTTGCAGGCTAGTGGGGCGCACGTTCTGCGGCAGAACCAGTTCGGTGCGGCCATCGGCGGGCCGCTGAAAAAAGACAAGACGTTCCTGTATGGAAATTACGAAGCGCAGCGCCGGGGAGAATCGCCGTTTTACAATTCCGCGGTACTCAACAACATTCACGCCATCAATGAGGTAAAGGCGCTGTATGGTCTTGCGCCGGAGCCCAATCTGAGCAGTGTCTTGCGCACCAATGATAGCGATAACGGATTTATCCGCGTGGACCACCGTTTCAGCGACAACGAGAACTTTTTCCTGCGTTATTTCGTCAACGACGGCCGGCTGCTTAACCAGTCTCCGCTGAATGATGGCTTCGACCTGCCATCGGCATTCAAAGATAATTTCTATCGCGACCAATCGCTGGCCGGCACGCTCGCTTCGGTGGTCAATCCAACGCTGGTGAACGAACTGCGCGTGCAGTATGCGCGCCGGTCGTTTGATTTCCCCACGGTTTCCACGCAGCCGCACCTGGAGTTGTCCAACACCTTTACCACCGGCGTCAATCGAGGGAATCCTGATTTTTACCGCGAGTCGCGCTTTGAAATTGTCGATAACATCACGCGCAGCTTCAGCCGCCACACGCTTAGCTTCGGCGGCGACTTCAATTTTGTGGACACCACCGAATCCTTTCCGCTGTTCTATCCGTTTGAAGCGGATTTCCCGAACCTCGGCGCGTTCCTGGGAAATGACGGACCGGTATTTGGCCTAGGCCCCCAGTGTGTCTCCGCTCCGGGCGATCCGGGTGGCCCAGGTCCGGCCGGGTGCCAACATCCGAGCGTGATTTTCTTTGAGCGCTTCCAGGCTCCAAAGTTCAATGAGACAAGCTTAAACACATCCGTCTACACCGGAACCCGATTTTCGTCCACTATCCGGAATACCGCGGAAGGCCAACTGAACCACAAATATAGCGGTCTCTTTATCCAAGATAAATGGCGGGCCACCAACCGGTTGACGCTGAATGCAGGTCTTCGCTGGGAATGGGAGACATGGCCATCGAATGTGCTCAATACGCAGTGGAAGAACGTCGACCCGAGGGTGGGTGTCGCCTACAACATTGGTACTAAGCGGAACGTGGTGGTACGCGCCGGGTTTGGGTTGTTCCACGGCATCATTCCGGCACCGCTGCTGGCCTGCCAGGAGCCGTCTTGCGGCGGAACCATTGGCACTTATCCCGGCCGTCCGTTTGAGGATGGGCTCAACGCCAAGACGGAACTCTTCGCGTTTGCCAGCGGACCAAAGATCACCAATTCGGCTTTGCAGGGGCTGATCAAGGACGGAGCTTATCCAGATAACACCACAGACCCGTTCACCTCGTTTCCTGGGTGTGCACCGATCACCACCTGCGGATTCTTTGGGCCTTCCGTGGTGGTGCGCTTCGACCAGAATCACAAGAATCCTTATGGCGTGCAGGCCAGCCTGGCGCTGGAATTTAGTCCACTGCCGGAGACCACCGTGAGCATCAGCGGTTTGCACATTCGCGGCGTGCACCTGGGCAGCTTCTTCAATGTCAATCAGCCGGATCCCACTCAAGTCGTGACCCTGCACGATTCGCAAGCGCGCACCGGTCCGAAGAATGAATATTGCGGAGTCGGACCCATTCCCTGCCCGTTCAATCCGGGCGTACGCACTTTCCCGATCGCCATATATTTTGAAGCGACCTCGCGGTGGGACTCGCAGTACGACGGATTGCTGATCAACGTGAACAAGCGGCTGGCGCACAATTTTTCCTATGGCGTCAGCTACACCTGGGCTAAGTCCATCGATGACGGCCCGAATCCGAGCTTCGTGCTGATTCCGCAAGACAGCCAGAACTTCCGCGCGGAGCGTGCAGTATCGTCCGATGACGTACGCAACCGTTTGGTGCTGAACGGGACAGTCACCACTCCGAAGACTTGGAACCCGTTTGCGCGGGACTTCCTGTTCAGCTTGATTGCAACCGTCCAGTCGCCGATGCGGTTCACGAAGTTTGCCGGCTTCGACGCCAACGGAGATATCTTCGGAAACAACGACCGCGTTGGCATCGAACCGCGCAACACCTTTATCGGGGACAACTTCCGGTCGGTTGATGTGCGGATCGCGCGCACCTTTCCATTCAAGGAGAAGCGAAGCTTGGAGGTGATTGCGGAAGCCTTCAACCTTTCTAACACCACCAACATTCGCTTTTTCAATACGGTCTATGGAGCAGCGGATTTTTGTCCAGTCGATCCGACAGCGCTGTTTTGCAACGGCACGAATCCCGGTAGCCGAGAGGGGTCGCCGAACCCGCTGTATGGGACTCCGCGCGCAGTGTTCAACCCGAGGCAGATCCAACTGGCTCTGAAGTTTAACTTCTAGCATTTTGGGGCCGGGGGACCCCTCCCCCCTACTTTTTTGTAAGTGCGGATTCTAAAGGGTTTGCTAATTGCGGTTCTGCAAGTGTTGTATTTAAGGGGCTTACGGGCGGACAAATTCGACAAAAACCGGCAAAACGCGGCGTTGCCTTGTAAGTGCGGATTCTACGGGAGTTAGATGCGGGCGATGATTCCTATGTGGAAATACCAGCCAGTAGTATAGCAGATGGTAATATAATGTCAAGAAGAAAAGCAGCCTGAGCGGCGACGTTTCGTGTCCAGATCCCAAATGTTCATCGATAATTTTCCCGCCCTGGAGGGCGAACGGGCGGGACTGCGGGCGATGGGTGCGCGGCGGCTTTTGCTGCTGGGCGGCATCGGCCTGATTCTAACCGGGATGTTCTTCGGCGACATCTTCGCGGTGTATACGCTGCACCAGAATGCCGCGCAGGTGGGCGCGAATCTGGAAGCGGCGGCCAATGCCGCGCTTTCCGGTAGCCGTGCGGCCGTCCTCACCAACTTCGTGAACGTGGGGTCGTTTCTGGAGAACCGGGGGACCAAAGTCGACACGCATGTGCACATGATCGATTTTGGGTACCTGGCACTGCTGTTGGCGATTCTGCAGCCGTGGGTGGGATTGGCGGAAAGCTCGAAGAAAAAGATTGCGTGGACTTTCCTGGTGGGGGCATGGTTGCTGCCGGTCGGCGTCTATCTGATCCATTACGTGGGACTAGCGCGAAGTCCGTTGAAGGCGATTGGTTGGGCCAGCATTGCGGCTGACTTTGGCGGCTTGCTGGTTCTTCTGGCGACGTTGGCCTATCTGATTGGTTTGGTAGTGCACTTT
>Ga0210409_10006536_pt1 | contig 12101 bp, 11 predicted proteins | sample IncBWH17MmetaG_FD_161649 | JGI IMG/M metagenome (GOLD analysis project Ga0210409, IMG submission 161649) | Forest soil microbial communities from Barre Woods Harvard Forest LTER site, Petersham, Massachusetts, United States - Inc-BW-H-17-M | ecosystem: Environmental > Terrestrial > Soil >...
TGGTGTGGCAGGCTCTGCCCGGCACCACCGTTCACTCGGGCTATTCCCGCTACATGTCCCCGCCGCCCTTCGAGCTGGTCGGCAGCACGGACATCGGCCTATTTGCAAACACGACCAACGCGCCGCTATCGCCTCAAGCCACGTCGCCATTCGCCGAGAAAGCCAACTACTACGATCTAGGCGTGCAACAGAAGGTCACGCCGGAATTTACCGTGGGCGTCGATAGCTACTACAAGCAATCGGTGAACCTCATCGACGAGGGACAGTTCGGTGCGCCGATCATTTTGACGCCGTTCAACTACCGCTACGGCAAGCAATACGGTGGGGAATTCACCGCGAATTACACGGCAGGTGCATTCGCGGCGTATTTGAACTTCGCTGCCCAAAGTGCCAAGGGCAAGGATATTCAATCGGCGCAATTCAATTTTGCGCCGGAGGAACTTGACTGGATCGCGAACAATTACATTCATCTCGATCATGAGCAGCAAAAGTCGGGCTCGGGCGGGGTTTCGTACCTGTGGCGGGACACGCGCTTCAGCGCGGACTTCTTGGTAGGTTCGGGTCTGCGTGCCAGTCTGCCCCTGCCGCCCGGGGTAACCACGCCCTACGGGGGTACGAGCATTCCAAATGGCACCAGTCTGCCCTCTTACACCCAGGTCAACACCGGTGTGACGCACATTTTTACGCTTCCGGGCGCCGGCACGCTCACTGCGCGCTTCGATGTCATCAATATCCTCGACAAGGAATATCAAATCCGCAACGGGACCGGCGTCGGCGTCGGGGCGCCGCAATACGGCCCGCGGCGCGGCGTTTTCTTTGGCTTGTCGAAATCGCTGCCCGCGCTTCCTTAGCGAGCGTCATCGTGCCAGCGGCGCTCTCGGAGCGCCGGCTGGCGGCGCCCGCAAAGGTCATATATCCTATCCCGGTAGGGTATATGGATCATGAGCCACACTATCAGGCAAAAGACCAAGCTCATCAACCGCTCGCGAAAGCTGCGCGGGCAGGTCGAGGCCGTGGAGCGAGCTCTGCAGACGGAAGCCGAGTGCGCCGAGGTGATGCGGCTTCTCGCCGCTTGCCGTGGCGCCGTCAACAGCCTCCTGGCCGAGGTTGTCGAAGATCATATCCGCGAGCATCTGGCCGCACCCGGACCGCGACGCGACGGTCCCCGTGCCGAGGCAGCAACTGATCTCATCGAAGTCGTGCACAGCTATTTCAAGTGAGCACGGCCATTTCAAATGAGCCCCACCATGAGGAGTGATGCCGAATTGCTTGCGGGGGGCGAACATCAGCACGTGTTTCTGGGGTCCGGGCATTCGGCGAACGAACGCAAAGCCTGGGCAGTCATCGGACTTTGCTCGGCGATGATGCTGGTCGAGATCGGCGGTGGGATCGCCTTCGGGTCGCTTGCTCTGATCGCCGACGGTTTGCACATGTCCACACACGCGATCGCCATGCTGATTGCCGCTCTCGCCTACACCTTTGCCCGCAAGCACGCTGCGGACGCACGCTTCAGCTTCGGAACCGGTAAGGTCGGGGATCTCGCCGGATTCTCGAGCGCCATCGTACTGGCGCTGATCGCACTGCTGATCGGCTACGAAGCGGTGGTGCGGTTCCTGGCGCCGGTGCCGATTTCCTTCCGAGAAGCGATTCCGATCGCCTTCCTGGGGCTCATCGTCAACGTGGTGAGTGCGTGGCTCTTAAGCGGAGGCGATGATCATCACGGCCACGGCCACGGCCACGGGCATGGTCACGGGCATGGTCACGGGCATGGCCACGGACATGACGCAGGCGCGCCAGGCGAGGACGAGCGTAAAAACCTGGCGAGCCGGTTCGGAAGCGCAACGCTTGAAATTGCCGAAGCGGTGGGGCCGCCGCGGTTCCGGCTGCGAATCGCGGGCTTGAGCGCAGGCGCCGCTCGCTCGCTGGCGGCCTCGATCGAGACGAGTCGGGCCGATGGTCGGCGGCAGCCGTTTTCGCTCGTCTGGCGCGGAGCCTATTTCGAGTCTGAGGAAATCATTCCGGAGCCGCACCAGTTCGACGCCCGCTTGACGCTGGGTGCAGGTTCGGAAGCCGAGACGCACGCGATGGCGTTTGAAGAACCTCACGACCATGAGGGTCATGCCGCCCACCGCGATCACAACTTGCGCGCGGCGTTCATCCACGTCGCCGCCGACGCCGCGGTATCCGTGTTGGCTATCCTGGGCCTCACGGCGGCTCGTTACCTAGGTTGGCTTTGGATGGATCCCATGATGGGCATTGTCGGGGCGCTCGTCATCTCGGCCTGGGCCTATGCCCTGGTGCGCGACACGGGTCGAATTCTCCTCGACATGACACCGGACACCGCCCTCCTGGCGCGCATTCGGCGCTGCATTGAAGCGGACGGCGATCGCGTCGCCGACCTGCACCTCTGGCGCCTCGGGCCGGGACATCTGGGCGCCATCGTGGCGATCGTGACCGAGCGGTCCCGCGATCCGTCTTTCTACCGCTCGCAACTCAAGTGCTTTCCGACGCTCTCCCACGTCACCGTGGAAGTCGCCAACCGCCCGCCCGCGTAGCCCTGGGGCAGAGTCGGAACCACGTCACATAAGCACACCGGCCGGCGCCCTAGGCCGGCGGCCTGCAAATTGAGATGGGGCCGGCAGATTACCCCGAAACTTGAGCCCCACCTGGCCGATCTGCGAACGCGATCACAACGATATCGCCACTTCTCGCAACAATAGCCTCACTCGGGGATTCCCCGAACCGATGTTAACGACCGACCATCTCCAGGAGCTTTCATGCGTAAGATTCTCACCGCAACTCTGGCTGCCGCAGCAATGGCCGCGGGTGTTGCGCAATCCGCAACCACCACCACGACCTTTGCGGTGACCGCGACGGTGCAGTCGACCTGCTCCGCAACGGCTCCTGCGTTGGCTTTCGGCAATTACACCCCGGGCACCGGTAACATGGCCGCCAATACCATCATCGCCGTCAAGTGCACGAAGAGCACGCCGTTCACGGTGGCACTCAACGTGGGTTCCACCGCGGGCGACACCTTTGCACAGCGCTTGATGGGATCGGGTGTGAACACCTTACAGTACAACCTGTACACCACCGCTGCGTTCGGCACGATCTTCGGAGACGGCACCGCGGGTACCGCAACGGTTGGCGGCGCCGGCGCCGGCGTGGCGACAGCCAGCAATGTCACGGTTTACGGACAACTTCCGGACAACGCCACCAACCAGGCGTCGGTCCCCGGGGCCTACACGGACACCATCACGGTCACGGTTACATATTGATGAACAAGGCTCTTGCGGCGGTCGGAATGGCCGCCGCAAGACATCGAGCCCGCCTTTTGTCCGTTCCCTGAGGATTCCATGCGCAAGATTCACGCAGTGACGCTGATCTTAGGTGCCGTGGTGGCCGGAATCTCCAACTCGGCTACCACCACCACGACCTTCGCCGTCACCTCGACGCTGCTTGCGACCTGCTCGGCCACCGCCACACCCCTCGCCTTCAGTGCCTACACCCCCGGCGGCGGCGCGGTGGCGAATAACAGCACCATCAACGTCAAGTGCACCAAGAATACCCCGTTCACCGTTGCCCTGAACGGCGGCAGCACGGCGGGCGGCACCGTGGCGCAGCGCTTGATGGCCTTTGGCGCCAACACGCTGCAATACAACCTCTACACGAGCGGCGCATTCACGACGGTGTTCGGCGACGGTTCCGGCGCGAGCAAGACCGAAGCGGGCACGGGAGCCGGCATCGCCACTGCCAGCGCGTTTACGGTGTTCGGCCAATTGCCCGATAACGCCACCAACCAAGCCGCGGTGCCAGGAAGCTACACCGACACCATCACCGTCACGGTCACCTACTAGGTCATGCGCGCATCCTACTTTGCATGGCTGGCTTGTTTCCTTCTAGCCGCGCCGGCGACCGCCAGCACCTTCAACATCTCGCCCATTCGCGCACAGCTATCGGCCGGCCACCGGACCGAAGCTCTTACGCTCATCAACGCGGACGACAGTCCGGTCGTCGTGCAGGTCCGCGTCGTCAGCTGGTCGCAAAAAAGCGGCGCGGAACAGCTCGAGGACACACGCGAATTGCTTGTGACGCCGCCGGTGCTGCAGATACCGGCGAACGGCCAGCAAATCGTTCGCGTCGCCCTGCGTCGCGATCCGGATCCCGCGCAGGAGCTGACGTATCGCGTCATCTTTGAGGAAGTACCACAGGCTGCGCCGAAGGATTTCACCGGATTGCGCGTCGCGCTGCACTTGAGTATTCCGGTATTCGTCGCACCCGCGCACGGCAAGGCAAGCCCGCAACTGGCGTGGGAGTCGCGCTGGCTTCCCAACGGTCAGCTGGAAGTGGCGGCCACCAACAACGGCAGCGGCCATTTGCAAATAACGGATTTCGAGGCTCAGTTTCCCGGCTCGCTGATGCCGCTGCGCGGAGTGACGTCCAAGTACGTACTGCCCGGCAGCCGCATGAGTTGGACCTTGACGCCGCCGGCTGACGCGACCAGACAGGGAGCGATACCGATTCGTGGGCATAGCGACCAAGGCGAATTTTCCGCCGACGTTGCACCCAGCGATCTTTAAAGAGCACCGGATTGGCCCGTGTCCGTACCAGGGCGAAATCGGATTCCGCGCGTCATGCCGACATATTCTGGCCTATGGGTGCTCGCACTTTGCCTGGCGGCACACGCAGCGTTCGCGGCGGAGCCACCCGATTTGTCGGAAGCAGTGCTGGAAGTGACCTTGAGCGCCAAGGAAGCGGGCGAAATGATGATCGTACTGCGCGGCTCGGAGAACCGGCTATACCTGGACGCGAACGACTTCGTGCGTCTGCGCCTGCATGTGCCGCAGAGCGCCCCTTACATGTATGAAGGCCGGCGCTACTTCGAGGTTGCGGCCCTCAAGGGCTGCTCGGTGGCAATTAATGAGACCTTGCAGCGGGCCGTGATCAGTGCGCCGGCGTCGGCGCTCGATACGACGCATTTGAGCGCCGCTGCGCGCCAGTCTCCGCCCGTCACACCCGCATCGCCGGGCGCGTTTTTGAATTACCAATTGTCGGCGCAGCGGATCAGCGGCCAGGACAGCGGCGGCGCGTTTACCGAGCTCGGTGTATTTGCCGCCGCCGGCGTCGTGACCAATACCGCAGTCGCTCGCTACGGCGGCGCCGACTACGGCTATGCCAATGAGCTGGTCAGGCTCGACACCACCTACTCGCGAGATTTCCCCGACGCGCTCGAAACCTTGAATGTCGGCGACACCATCAGCGACGGCGGCAGCTGGGGATACGCCATGCGCTATGCGGGTGTGCGCTGGAGCCGAAACTTTTCCCTGCGCCCGGACCTTCTGACGACACCGCTGCTGACCACCGGCGGTACCGCCACGGTGCCCTCGACCGTGGATGTCTTCGTGAACACCCAATTGGTCACCAGCAGCCAACTGCCGGCCGGTCCCTTCGTCATCGATCGCTTGCCGACGGTTTCCGGTACCGGCGATGTCAGCGTGGTGGTGCGCGATGCGCTTGGACGCGAGCAAGTGGTTACGCAGTCTTTCTACTCGAGCACGACATTGCTCGCACAAGGTCTAACGCAATTCTCGGTCAATCTCGGCAGCGTTCGCGACAACTATGCGTTGCAGAGCAATCAATACGGGGGAATGCTGGGCGAATATAGTTATCGGCGCGGCATTACCGATACGATGACCTTGGAAGGCCACGCAGAATATCTCTCGGGCGATTCCCACGCGGCGGATTTTACCGATGCGCATGCCGCCGGTGTAAGTGGCTCCTTCGGCATCGGAAAAATCGGCATTCTCAACGTCACCGCCGCGGCTGGCGGCGACTCGAACGGCTCCGGCTGGCTGAGCGGCGCAGGGTTCGAACACCACGGCACCAATACCAGTTTCGTTGCCAATGCCTTGTGGGCAAGCCCGGATTTCGCTCAAGTAGGGCAAGCGCTCGATCCGGCGATGCGCAGGCGCGAACGTGATCTGGTCCAGACCGGCATGGGGCTGGGCCGCTATGGATCGTTGTCGCTGGCCTTTGTGCGAGAAACCTACCGGGACTCGCCGACGCAGCAAACATTGGGTTTGACCCAGACCATCACTTTCGGCCGAGTCGGCACGCTGAACCTTTCGGTCACGCGCACGCATACCGCGGCGCAACTGCCGACCAGCGCTCAGAACTCAACCAGTGCCTATCTGATTTTCGTAGTGCCCTTGAGCCGCCGGCGCGCTGCGACCCTGACCGGAGTGGGCGGCAGCGGTTCCGGCGCGCCCGCCAACCAGGTAATCGCGTCGCTCACCGAGAGTCCGCCGGTGGGACCGGGTAGCGGCTATCGCTTGAATTTATCGACAGCCGGCAACTACGACGCCGACTGGCGCCAGCAGTTCCACAGCGCCGACCTGGAACTGGAAGCCGCTCGGAATGCGGGCCAGGAAGGCCAGAGCGCCAATTTCAGCGGTGCGATGACCTTCATCGACGGTCAATTGAACACCACCCGCTCCGTCAACGGCAGCTTTGCGATGGTCGATGTCGCCGGTCTCGCCAATGTGCCGGTTTTCGTCGAGAACCAGCTAACCACTCATACCGACGATAGCGGCCGCGCACTGCTTTACAACCTGCGGCCTTACGAGGCCAATCACATCAGCATTACGCCGGAAGATCTGCCGTTGGATACCACCATCGGCGCCAGCAGTACCATCATGGCGCCGCCGTATCGCAGCGGCGTGATTGCGCGTTTTCCGGTCGAACGCGTACGTAGCGCTACCTTTCGCCTGGTCACGGAGGATGGCAAACCGGTGCCCGTGGGCGCCGTGGTCAAGCTGAGGGGCACGCTGTTTCCGGTAGTGCTCGACGGCATGGTGTATGTGACCGGCTACGATCACGGCATGGCCGCAGAGGCGAGTTGGACGGGCGGCCACTGCAGTTTCCGCTTGGAGCCGCCGCCGCCTGACGAGCCACTGCCGGACATGGGCACGATTCAATGCCGTGCGCTGAAGGGCGGCGATGCCGCGAACCCCAGCCCATGAGAAATCGGCACATCCTCGCTGCGCTCGGCCTGGCGGTTTGTTTTGTGCCGCCTGCGAAGGCCGCCACTGTGGTCAATTGCACGGTCAGCGCGGGCGGCATCGCATTTGGAATCTACAATCCACTCAACGGCGTGGCCGATGCGTCGACCGGGACGTTGCGAGTCAACTGCAGCGGCAGCGGCACAGGATCGGCCACTGTCACGCTCAACCTGACGTTGAGCACCGGCATGAGCGGTAGCTATGCCACGAGAAAAATGTTCTCGGGCGTCAATACGCTCAACTACAACATCTATTGGAGCACGGCGTACACGCAAATCATGGGCGACGGCACCGGCGGTTCGTTTGCCGGCACCGCCTCATTCGTCGTGCCGGCGGGCGGCAGCAACTTCGCCACCGGAACGATGTACGGGCTCATTCCGGCGTTGCAGGATGTGGTGCCCGGCAGTTACGCCGACACGATCACTGTGACCGTCAGCTATTAAATCGACTCCAGCGGACGCACCGCCAGCCGCACCGGCCACGGGTAATCGCCGGCACCGAGTCCCGGCGCCAGCGCAAACCGAAACTTCAGTGACAGCGTGACCACCTGCGGCTTCTGCCAGCGCTGCACGATGGTGCCGCCTTCCGCACCCAGCGACAGGTCGGAGTCCAGCCCGTGAATTATCATGGACGAGAGCATCGGGGTGACCGTCAATACTTCGAGGGCGAAACCGCTCTGGCTGTTGCTGCGAACGATGATCCGCGTCGGCTGCGCGACGTCGATGAAACCGCGCCGTATGTCGGCAGCGGATATCGGCAGCTCGATTGGCACCGATTGCAGCTCTAAATTGGCGACGGCGAGAACGGTCGCGCTGACGGAGAAGTCCGTACGCACATCCTTCGCGCCGGCCGCAGCAACGCTTGCGGCGACGATGAGTGCGATGCGTGCCCCGTTGCGCCCGTGATTGTGCGAAGATTTGCTCAAGTCCTAACGTAGCGGCAAAAAGCGCCCGTACTTTAATGATTGACTGTGCGTGCGCTTGCTGACATAACGTGGCGGGTGCTGTTGAGAGCTGCACAAATAAAACTACCGGTGGGGAAGGCTCGCATTGATCACGCACGGACGAACTGCGACATTGCTCGCTGCTCTTTTCTGCGGTCTCAGCGCCGTGCCCCTGAACGCGCTGGCAGAGAGCCCGGCGGAATTGGCCGCCGTGGTCGTCACTGCCACACGCATCCCGGAGGACAGCCGCGATTTACCCGTATCGATCGATCGCGTCGATGCACAAACCATTCAACGCGGGCAACTGCAGGTGAATCTCTCCGAGTCGCTGGTGACGGTGCCCGGCGTGTCGGCGCAAAACCGGCAAAACTACGCGCAGGATTTGCAGCTGTCGGTGCGGGGCTTCGGCGCTCGCTCGAATTTCGGCGTTCGCGGGGTGCGTTTGTATTCCGACGGCATTCCCGGAACCATGCCGGATGGCCAAGGGCAGTTTTCGCAATTCGATTTGAGCTCCGCCGAGCGCATCGAAGTGCTGCGCGGACCGTTCTCCGCCTTGTACGGCAATTCCTCCGGCGGCGTGATCTCAATCTTCACGGAAGATGCCAAGCCTGGATACCTGTTGGGCGCCGAGGCGGAGTACGGCGCGTTCAACACTCAGCGCTACGATCTGAAGACGACGGGAGATAACGGCAGCGTCAATTACGTGGTGGACGCGTCGCACTTTCAAACCAACGGTTACCGTGTGCACAGCGACGCGCAGCGCAACCTCTTCAACTCGAAGCTGAGTTTGGCGCCGAGCGACACGTCGAAATTGACCATCGTGGGCAACGCCATCTATACCCCGTTCATGCAGGACCCCTTGGGCCTGACGCGCGCGCAATTCGAGGCGAATCCGACTCAGGCAGGCGTAAACGCGATTGCCTACAACACCCGCAAGAATCTCGATCAGGAACAATTGGGGGTCGCCTACGAAAATAAGTTCAGCGCGGCTGATGAACTCGTCGCCACCGCCTATACCGGGCATCGCGGCACGGAGCAGTTCCAGGCCATCCCCAAGGCAACCGAGGTGGCAGCGCCGCTGTATCCCGGCGGCGTCATCGATCTGGACCGGGCGTATTGGGGCATCGATCTTCATCTGGCCGACCAGCGCACCATCGCCGGTACGCCATTGCTGATGGTGGCCGGGCTCAACTACGACGATCTGGCGGAAACGCGCAAAGGCTATTTGAATTACAACGGCGCGCAGTTAGGAGTGCAAGGCGCACTGCGCCGCTATGAGACCAACTACGTCTACGATTTCGATCAGTATCTGCAGGCGCAATGGGACCCGGCTACTCGCTGGCGAATAATCGCCGGCGTGCGCAACAGCCTCGTGGAGGTGACTTCCCATGGTCACTTGGCCGTGCTCGACGCCGCGGATAGCGAAGTTCGCTATTCGGCGGTGAATCCGGTCGCGGGAGTCATGTATCGGGCAACGCCTGCCGTCAACATTTATGGCTCTTACGGCAAGGGGTTCGAAACGCCGACGTTGAACGATTTGGCCTATCGCTCGGTCGACGGCAGCCTCCCTGGGTTGAATCTGGGATTGAGGCCGGCGCGCAGCGACAATTACGAGACGGGAATCAAGGCGGGCAACGACTCAGTGCGCGCGAATCTTGCTGCCTTCTACATCAAAACCACGGATGAATTGGCAGTGCTGCAGAATTCCGCTGGCCGGACCGTCAATCAGAATATCGGCGAGACCACCCGCCGCGGCTTGGAGCTGGGGACGGAGGCGAATTGGGCCGGGGGATTCAGTGCGCGAATGGTGTACACCTATATCCGTGCTGTCGTAGCCGAGCCCTACTACACCTGCGTAACGACACCGTGCAACCCGCTGGCGGCAGGCCCGCCGCCGGCGAGCTATCAGCTGGTGCCTGCAGGAAGCTACTTGCCCGCGCTGGCGCGCAATGCCTTGTACGCGGGAGTGACTTGGAGCTATGCGCCGCTGGGTTTTTCGACCACCCTTGACACTGTTGGCCGATCGCGAATTTATGTTAACGACCGCAACTCGGATGCTGCAGACGGCTACTGGGTGGTAAATTTGCGCGCGGGGTTCGAACAGCAGACGACACACTGGCGATTCAGCGAATTCGCCCGTCTTGATAACCTGGCTGATCGAGCCTATGTAGGCACTGTGATCGTGAATGAGACCAATTCGAGGTTTTTCGAACCGTCGCCTGGGCGCACGGCCTACATAATGTTTAATGCAGCATGGCGCAATTAAGGTGTTGTTATGTACACCAAAAGGCTTGAACCGCGTTTAATAGGTAGGGTCTTATTGATCAGGCGGTCGGCGAGGAGAGGCACATGACTTTCAAGGGCAAGGGCGTTTTACTGGCGGTAGGTCTGTTGGGATCAATTCTCGCAGCTGCGACGCCGGCCTGGGCTCAAGGTCATGGCGGTGGCGGCGGCGGGCATGCGGCGGGCGGTGGCGGCGGCCACGCTGTGGCCGGGGGCCATTCTTATGCGGGGGCCCCGGGTGCTCATTATGCGGGTACGGCTCGTTACAGCGCCCCGGCGCACGGTTATTCCGCCGCCTATCATGGCGCGGGCTACGCGGGCCACGGCGCCTACGGATCCGGCTACCCGGGCCACTACTACGGCTATGGTCACGGCTACTCCACCGGCGCCTACTGGCGCGGCGGCTACTGGCGCGGCGGCTATTGGCCGCGGGCGTACTACGGCTGGGGATTCGCATGGTTCCTGCCGGTTCTGCCGCTGGCGTACGCGACCTATTGGTATGGCGGTGTTCCTTACTACTACGCCAATGATGTGTACTACACCTACAACCCATCCTATGACGGCTATGTCGCCACGGATCCTCCGCCAGTGGCCGATTCAAGCGGCGCGGGAGCGGAAACGGGGGCACCGCCCGATGCAGGCGCAGCGCCGAATGCAGGCGCACCCGCGCCGCTGCCGGCCCCGAGCGCGGGTGCAGGCTTTGGTCCTGCCGTCGGTCAGATTTTCATGTACCCGAAGAATGGCCAGAGCCCTGAGCAGCAGGCCACCGACAAGGCGGAATGCCAGAAATGGGCCGCGGAACAGGCCGGGCAGGTTGCGCAAAATGCGCCGGACTATCAGCGCGCCATGGTGGCCTGTGTCGAGGGCCGCGGCTACAGCGCACGCTAACGGCTAAGCGCAAGCGAAAAAAAAGCCGCGCTCGGGCGCGGCTTTTTTGTTGCGTCCAAGGACTCGAGCGTCCGGCTATATGCCCCAGCAGGTGGTCGAGTTAAGGACGGCTGCGGAATTCAGCGCGGTTTGTGCGCCGGTCTGGTCCACGGTAAATGACGCGCACGCAGTGTCGTTCACCTGCGTGCCGATCGCGGTCGCCGTGATGAGGAAGGACTGGGTCCCCGCGGGAAAGGCGGGGTTGGGGACTGTGACGTTAATCTGGTAATAACCATTGCTCGAGTTCTGCGGCCAGGCGCCGGCGTAGCCGACATCGGTGGGCAGCGCGCTGTAGGCATTCGAGACACTCAAGAATCGCTCCTCGCGTCCCGCGATGTCGAGCAGGGCGTTGCGCGCTTCGGCGCGCCGCGCCTTCTGCGTTTGCAGATTGTAGGCGGGGAGTGCAATCGCGGCGATGATTGCCACGATCACCACGGCGATCATGAGCTCAACCAGCGTGAATCCGTCCACGCGGCGCGACGCGAGAGCAAAGCTGCGATTAGGCATTCGATATCCTTTAGCGACGTTCTATCCACGTCAGACGCTTGGTGATCCGCGCGGCCTGTTGAATGCTACCTGAACAGAATTTGGCGCCTGCGACGCAGTTCATAGGTCCAGCACCCGGCGTCGCGCCGCTCGCCACCGTATTGGCCGCATCGCCCAGGGACTGCGTCAGGATGAAGGTGTTGCCGCCGGCTTGCGCGACGAAAGGCGTGCCCGAGCCATTCGTCAATGAACCCGCCGCATTGGTGTCCGTCGTATTCTTGAAAAAACCGCCGGTGGTGGAATTGCCGAGCGCGCGGCCGGTGGACAAGGAGATGGCGATGGTATTGCCGGTGTCGTGAGCGACCGAACAGCTCGACGGCGAATTGCTCGCCGGGATGGTG
>Ga0210409_10006537_pt1 | contig 12101 bp, 11 predicted proteins | sample IncBWH17MmetaG_FD_161649 | JGI IMG/M metagenome (GOLD analysis project Ga0210409, IMG submission 161649) | Forest soil microbial communities from Barre Woods Harvard Forest LTER site, Petersham, Massachusetts, United States - Inc-BW-H-17-M | ecosystem: Environmental > Terrestrial > Soil >...
TTGATCGAACTCGCCAACCAGCTCTACCTCAACGCCCAGTTCTCGATCGCGCTCGGCTTCCTGGTCTGGCTCTACCTGTTCCGCAACGAGTCCTATTACTTCGTGCGCAACATGTTCGTCGTCTCGATGGGCCTGGCGCTGATCGGTTACACGCTCTATCCGACCGCGCCGCCGCGGATGTTCCCCGAACACGGCTTCGTCGACACGATCGACGACTTCTCCAACGTCAACCACGACTCCTCGCTGGCGAAAATCTTCATCAACCCCTACGCAGCCGTGCCGAGCATGCACTGCGCCTTCGCGATGATGATCGGCGGCACCGGGATGATGGTCTCGCGTCACCGGCTCACGCGAGCCTTCTGGGCCATCTGGCCACTGCTCATCGCCTGGGTCGTGATCGTCACCGCCAACCACTACTGGGTGGACGTGGCGCTCGGCTGGATGGTCGCTGCCGCCTCGGCGCTGGTCGCCGCCCGCCTCCTGGCCCGCGCCCGGCCCGAGGCCTGGGCCTGGCGGTCGCGCTCGCCGCAAGAAGCCGAGGCATAGCCCCCGCGATAGCCTCACGCCAATGGAATCTTCGGCGCCCCCAAGGGCCCCGGGCGGTCGCCGCAACGGCCGCCAGGCAGGCCGCAACGGGCAGGAGCTCCGGGCCTACGCCCGCGACCGCCTGATCGAGTCCAGGCTGACCCCCAACGCGATCTCGATGGTGGGCCTCTCGCTTAACCTGGTCGCGGCGGTCCTTGTCACCCAGCGCCTCTTCTTTCTCGCCGGCGTCGCCTTCATCGTCGGCTCCGTGATGGACACGCTCGACGGGCGCTACTCGCGGATGTCCGGCAAGGGCACCCTGTTCGGGGCCTTCCTCGACTCGACCCTGGACCGGATCGAGGAGGGCGTCGTGCTCGCCGCGGTCGCCGGCTACTTCGCCGCCAACGGCCAGGACTTCGCCGCCGCGATGTGTGTGGTCGCGGTGCTCGGCTCGCTGATGGTCTCCTACACCAGGGCGCGAGCCGAGGCGCTGGGGGTCGAGTGCAAGGTCGGCTTGGCGACGCGGCCGGTCAGGGTGGTGCTACTTTCGCTCGGCTTGGTCTTTGCAAAGGGCGCCGGGCTCGGCCATTTCGAGCTGCTGGCGCCGGCGATCTACGCGATCGCGGCCCTGACCATAGTCACCGTGGTTCAACGGGTATGGCATGTTCGAAACGAGCTCTCCAGAGAAGCATCCGGCGTCCCCGGTGACGGCGGCGGCCACGCGGATGAGCTGTAACCCCAGATGGAGCGCCGGGTGTGTTGTGCCATCCAGCGCGATCGAGGAAGGACTTCCAATTCATGAGTGAGAGCAACGGAACCAACGGTGCCGTTCGCCCGGACGAGAAGGTCCGCGTCGCGATCGTCGGCGTCGGCAACTGCGCAAACGCCTTCGTCCAGGGCGTCGAGTACTACAAGGACGCCGACCCCTCCGAGCAGGTCCCCGGCCTGATGCACGTCGATCTCGGCGGCTACCACGTCCGCGACATCGAGTTCGTCGCCGCCTTCGACATCGACGTCGAGAAGGTCGGCAAGGACCTCTCCGAGGCGATCTGGTCGGGCCAGAACGACACGATCAAGTTCGCAGACGTGCCGAGCCTCGGGGTAAAGGTCGAGCGGGGCATGACCCACGACGGCCTCGGCAAGTACCTGAAGCAGAAGATCACGAAGGCCCCCGGGGAGACCGCCGACATCGTCGGCATCCTCGAGCAGGCCAGGGCCGACGTGCTGGTCTGCTACCTGCCGGTCGGCTCCGAGCAGGCGACCAAGTGGTACGTGGAGCAGGCGCTGGCCGCCGGCGTCGGCTTCGTCAACTGCCTCCCTGTCTTCATCGCCCGCGAGGACTACTGGGACAAGCGCTTCCGCGAGGCGGGGCTGCCGATCATCGGCGACGACATCAAGTCCCAGGTCGGCGCGACGATCGTCCACCGCCAGCTCGCCCGCCTCTTCCACGACCGCGGTGTCCGCATGGAGCGCACCTCCCAGCTCAACGTCGGCGGCAACATGGACTTCTTCAACATGCTCGAGCGCGAGCGGCTGGACTCGAAGAAGATCTCGAAGACCAACGCGGTCACCTCGATCATGGGCCACGAGCTGCCCGAGGAGGACGTCCACGTCGGTCCCTCCGACTACGTCGCCTGGCTGACCGACCGCAAGTGGGCGCACATCCGGCTCGAGGGGAAAGCCTTCGGCGACGTGCCGCTCAATGTCGAGCTGAAGCTCGAGGTCTGGGACTCGCCCAACTCGGCCGGCGTCGTCATCGACGCGGTGCGGACGATCAAGCTGGCGCTCGACAACGGCATCGCCGGCCAGCTGGACGGCCCCTCCAGCTACCTGATGAAGTCGCCGCACACCCAGCGGCCCGACGACGAGGCCCGTGAGCGGACCGAGGAGTTCATCTCCGCCAACGCGCGCGGCAAGTCCCCGGTGGCCGGGGCGACGAAGGCGCCGGCGGACGAGACCAAGGCCGAGGCCTGATTTAAGAGCCCGCCGCGCGCGGGCTCTTATGCTGCTTGCTCGTGCCGGCCGAGCCCCTCTCGATCGCCCAGGTGACGCCCCATCGACGGGGCGTCGAGAACCCGGTCAACGAGTTCGTCGAGCGAGTCTCCGAGGAGTTGAAGCGGCGCGGCCACCGGGTCCTGGTCGCCGGCTATGGGGACCGGGTCAAAGAGCGGCTGCACGCGACCCCACTGGACATCGTCCACGTCCACGAGCCCTTCGCCCCGCGCGTCTCCTCGACGGCGCTGCGCCATTCCTTCTCGCTCAACGTCGCCACTTTCCACGCTCCCCAGGAGCGGGTGCTCTCGACCCAGGTCGCCCGCCCTCTGGTCGAGATCCTCTTCGGCCGCCTCGACGCCCGTACCGTCACCGCCCCGGCCACCGCCGAGCTGCTGAAGCGCTACTTCCCCGCCGACTACGAGCTGGTCGAGCCGGGCGGCCCGGGCCGCGACTGGGGCGAGGTGGCCGACCGGCTCGAGACCCTCTACCGCCGCCTCGCCGCTCGCCGCCACGACCCGGCCGGCAACCCGGAGGTTCGCCGCCGCATCTCCCGCCGCAGGCTGATCGAGGTCGACCTCCACATGCACACCGACCACTCCCCGGACTGCGCGACGCCAGTCGACGTGCTGCTCAACACCGCCCGCGACCGCGGCCTCGGGGCGATCGCGATCACCGACCACAACGAGGTCTCCGGGGCGCTGGAGGCGCGCCGGATCGCCGAGGAGATGGGAGACATCAAGGTGATCGTCGCCGAGGAGGTGAAGACCGCCGAGCAGGGCGAGGTGATCGGCCTCTTCCTCGAGGAGAAGATCCCGCGCGGCTTGACGATGGCGGAGACGATCGCCGAGATCCGCCGCCAGGGTGGGCTCGTCTACGTGCCGCACCCCTTCGATCGCTTCCACTCGGTGCCCGACTACGAGCACCTGATCGAGATCGTCGAGCAGGTCGACATCCTCGAGGTCTTCAACCCGCGGGTGGCGCTGACCGCCTTCAACGAGGAGGCGGAGCGCTTTGCCCACAAGTACCGGATCGTCCCGGGGGCGGGCTCCGACAGCCACGTCGCCCAGGGGCTGGGAAGCGTGCGGGTGCGAATCCACGACTTCGACGGGCCGGCGGAGTTCCTCGAGGCGATGCGCGACGCCGACATCACCCGCAAGCACAAGAACCTCGTCTACGTGCAGGCGCTGAAGCTGCTGCAGACGGCCGGGCGGCCGAAGGCGCCGAAACGCCGCGTCCCCGACGCCAAACCGGTGCGTGGCGGGAGACCCCGTAGGCGCGTTTAGGTGATGGGCTCGGCGAGCAAGAGCTGATGCAGGCGGGCAGCCGGAAAGGAGCCGCGACCGGCCCGTCAAAGAGATCGTCGGCGATGCCGACCACCGACGACGAGATCAGAGAGAAGTACCTGGAGCGCGCGATCCGCGAGCTCAACCAGCTGACCCACGAGCTGCAGGAGTGTCCGCACTGCCCGCGCGGCAAGCTGATGCCGGTGCTCGGCTCCGGCCACCCGCAGGCCGACATCTTCATGCTCAAGCACGCCCCCGCGGCGGCCGAGATCGAGGAGGGGGTCGCCTTCTACGGGCGGGCCGGCAACGCGCTGATGAAGAGCTTCAAGCGGCTCGGGATCGACCCGCTGGTCGTCTACGGCACGCTCTGCGTCAAGTGCCCGATAGCGGAGCCCGACCTGGCCGCCGAGGAGTGCGTGCGGCGGCTGGTCGAGGAGATCGCGATCGTGCAGCCGAAGATCCTGGTGGTGATGGGGGAGCCGGCGCTGCGCGCCCTGAACCGGCTTGAGCTGCCGCTCTCGCGCCCGATCGAGCAGCGCGAGGGGGAGATCCAGGCCTTCACCCCGACGATCGACGCTCTCTACGTCCCCGACATCGACGACTCGCTGGATGAGGAGGGCGCAAAGCAGCGCTTCTGGCGGGCGTTCCGGATGCTTGGGGAGTGGTACGAGGACCTGCCGCCTTATTAGCGGGGGGAGGGACCGGGTGCCCCTCCGGCTTGCTGGGATTTTCGCCTTTGACGGGGCGTCTCTCGCTGAGTGGCCGGTGCGAAAATCAGGACGCCGCTGCGCCGGAGGGGCACCCGGTCCCTCCTCTACGGGTTCAGGGGGCGGCGGCTTCGGCCAGAGCGAGCATCGGCTCGACCTTTGCTGAGGCCAGGCCCCTGACCACGATGGTGTCGAGCGCCTTGTAGGCGGCTAGCTGGGACTGGGCGCCGGAGGTGTCTGGGGCGGCTACGCCTACCGTGCCCTCGGGCTCGGCGAGGCGGGCGAAGTGGTTGCGGTAGCCGTCGTGGAGGTCGCGGTAGAAGGACTCCTCTTTGGCGAGGCGGTCGGCCGCGTCGGGGCCGACGGCGGTGCGGACGTAGCCAAAGACCGGCGGGGTGTCGCGACCCGCCTCGCGGGCTCCCGCCTCTACCTTCTCGCGGGCGCCGGCGGCGAAGGCGGGGGTCATCCAGTTGAAGAAGGCGCCGTCGTACTCGGCGCCGGCGAGCGCGCACATCTTCGGGCCCATCGCGGCGAGGACGAGCCGCACGCCCGGCAGTCGCTCGCGCAGCTCCGAGAGGGACTCGCGCATCCTCGTCAGCGGCTTCTCCGAGAAGCCGGCGCCGACTCCCAGCCAGAGCCGCTCCCGATCCAATCCCAGCCGCTCGACATCGGCGGCGATCTGCTCCGGCGAGGTGCGGTCGAGGGCGATCACGGCGACGCCGAGATCGAGTCGCGGCGCCGCGGCGCCGAACTCGGCCAGCGTCTCCAGCCCCTTCGCGCCGGGGTGGTCGTTGGACCACATCGAGGCGTAGCCCAGCTCCGCGGAGCGGGCGGCGAGCGGCCGCGCCACCTCCGGGTCGAGCCCCGCCGCTACTCCGAACCCTCGGCTACTCACGGTCGAAAAGCGCCACGCACTCGATGTGCGGGGTCTGGGGGAACATGTCGACCGGCTTCACGCGGCTCAGCCTATAGCCGGCTTCGGTGAGCTGAGCGGCGTTCGGGGCGAGCGTCGTCGGGTTGCAGGAGACGTAGACGATCCGCGGCGACTCGCACTCGATCACCCGCCTCACGATCTTCTGGGAGAGCCCCGCCCGGGGCGGGTCGATGACGACGACGTCGGGCTTGCCGGCCTGCTCGATCAGCGGCCGCACCCCGGTGCGCGCGTTGGCGGCGAGGAAGCGGGCGTTCCCGATCCCGTTGCGCTCCGCGTTGCGCTCCGCGTCGGCGATCGCCTCCTCGACGATCTCCAGCCCCCAGACCTCGCCGGCCCGCCCCGCCATGGTCAGCCCGATCGTGCCGATCCCGCAGTAGAGGTCGAAGACCCGCTCCCTGCCGCTGAGACCGGCGAACTCGGCGACGACCGCGTAGAGGCGCTCGGCCATCTCGGTGTTGGTCTGGAAGAAGGCGCCGTGGGACATCTCCAGCTTCAGCCCGCACAGCTCCTCGCGCAGCCGCTCCTCGCCGAGCGCCCCGGTCGGGCCGTCGGTGCCGCCGGAGGATCCCTCGATCGCGGTGTGGAGGTCGACCGGGGGCTTGGGGAAGCGGGCGGGGGAGGTGACGAGGCGGGTTTGAACCTGCCCGGTGCGGCGTCCCTCCCGGACCACCAGGTTACGGAGCGTGCCCTTCTCGGCACGGCGGTCGTAGGCGGGGATCGACTCCAGCCGCGCCCAATCGCGCACCTCGTTGCGGGCCGCGTTGCCGGGCTCCGAGGCCAGCAGGCAGTCCTCGACGTCGACGATCAGGTCCCAGCGCCCGCGCGCGTGGAAGCCGAGGGTGGGGTCGCCCTCGTCGTCCTGACCGAAGGAGTACTCGAGCTTGTTGCGGTAGCGCCACTGCTCGACCGCCGGCTCGATCTCCTCCAGCTCGAAGCCGTCGAGGCCGCCGAGCCGCCGCAGCGCGTCGTCGACCTGCTCCCGCTTGTTGGCGAGCTGGCGCTCGTAGGGGAGGCCCTGCCAGGGCGCGCCGGGGCAGGGCTCGCCGCCGTGGGTGCAGCTGTCCGCGACGCGGTCGGCTCCGGGGCGGAGCAGCTCCACTGCTCTCGCCTCGGCGAAGCGTCGCTTGGCTTTCGTCACCTCGGCCCGCACCCGGTCGCCCGGCAGCCCGCCGGCGACGAAGACGACGTAGCCGCCGGCGCGGGCGACGCCGCGCCCGCCGAAGGCGAGCGAGTCGATCTCGACCTCGAGCAGCTCGCCGCGGCGCGCGGCGCGGGCCGCCGGGCGCTCACCGGTGGCCTGCCCCATCTAGCTCAGCTTCTTACGGGCCCGCCGCGCCGCCTGAGTGGCCTGCTTGCGGACCGGCTCGGCTCGACCGCCGACCTCTTTGCGGGCCTGTTTGATCACTCTCTCCAGCTCCTTCAACAGGCCGTCGGTGTGCCTGCGGCCCCGGTTGAGGAGATCGGAGAGCATCTTCTCGGCGTCACCGCGGGTCATCCGCCCCCGTCGCACGGCGTCGTCGACGACCTCCTGGAGGCGGTCGCGGCTCAGCGTGACGCTGCGCTCGAGGCTCTCGCGGAACTGCTCGACGCTCTTGTCGAGTCCGCCCGAGGCGCCGGAGCGGCGTTGCGGCGCGGCTTTTTTGGCGCCGCCCGTTTTGCGGCTCGCCCCTTTTTTCGTCGCCGGTTTGCGCCCGGTGGCCTTTTTCCTGGCGCCTGAGCCGGCTTTGGCTTTTTTCTCGGCCATCTGGTGTTGCCTCCTCAAGAACGTTTGTGCGCGGGTGTGACAGTGACTATGTCAATTTCCCTCATCGCCGGTTGCAAATCGCGCTTCGACAGGGGTGTGGTCGGAGAGGCGCAGGGCACGCTCGCCCTGGCGAACCTCGCGCCGCTCGGGCGGCCAGGAGGTGGGTGGCTGGAGCACCTCCATGCCGCGGGCCAGCAGGTGGTCGATCGCTCGGGGCGCGGTCGGCGGCGCCAGGCCGAAGCGCTCGCGCAGCTGATCGAAGACGTCCGGATTCTCGGCTGGGCGCAGGTTGAGGTCGCCGCCGAGCAGGAGCGGACGCTCCCCGGCCCACTCGATCGCGGCGCCGGCGGCGAGCAGCACGTCCTCGGCGGCCAGCTCCGGGAAGTCGCTGGTCGCGTGCAGGTTGGCGACGCAGAGCCCCGATGCGGTGCGGGTGAAGGCCATCGCCCGGCGCTCCGGCTTGCCCTCGTGGATCGCCAGCGCGCGCCGCTCGACGATGCCGCCGAGCGGGCCGGACGGGCGGACGAGGGTGAGGTTGGAGCCTCCCTCGCCGGAGGCGATCAGGTCGGGGTTGAGGCGAGCGGCCGCCGCTCGCAGCCAGCCGAGCCGGTTCCGGGAGGTCAGCACCCGGTGCGCCTCGGCGTCGCAGGCGTCGGCGAGCGGCCAGATGAAGCGTGGCGGCGTCTCCTGCAGCAGCGCCACGTCCCACTCGGCGCCCGCGAGCATCGACGCGAACTCGGCCTCGAGGCCGTGGTTGACCTGCGCGTGGGTCGTGTTGCGCTCGGTGATCCGCAGCAGCCGCGAGCGCCAGGTGAAGAGCGCCGGGTCCGGCGGGAAGTCGCGCCCGTGAAAGAGGTTCCAGGCGATCGCGGTGAAGTCCACGCCCGTAGTATCAGCGAGCTTGAAGCGGGATTTCCTCACAGGCGAAGAGCTGGGCGCGTTCGAGCTGGGCAAGCTGCTCGACCGGGCGCTGGAGCTGAAAGCGGGGCGGCGCGACGGGGTGGGCGCCGCCGCCCTGACCGGGCGCAGCGTCGCCCTCTTCTTCGAGAAGCCCTCGACCCGGACACGGATCTCCTTCGAGGTCGGCGTCGCCGAGCTGGGAGCGACGCCGGTCGTCCTGCGCGGCGACGAGCTGCAGATCTCCCGCGGCGAGTCGGTCGCCGACACGGCGCGGGTGCTGTCGCGCTACGTCGACGCGATCGTGATCCGCTCCGGCTCCCATGAGGCGGTCGCCGAGCTGGCCGCCGCGGCCGAGGCGCCGGTCGTCAACGGGCTTACCCCGTCGCACCACCCCTGCCAGGCGCTCGCCGACCTGCTCACCCTGCGCGAGCGCTTCGGTGACCTCTCCGGCCTGCGCCTCGCCTACGTCGGCGACGGCAACAACGTCGCCCGCTCGCTGGCGATCGCGGGGGAGCTGGCCGACGTGGAGGTCGTGGTCGCGGCGCCACCCGGCTACCAGCTCGAGGAGGGCCACGGCGCCAAGCTGACCGGCGACCCGCGCGCGGCGGCCGACGGCGCCGACGCGATCTACACCGACGTCTGGGTCAGCATGGGCGACGAGGCGGAGGCCGAGCGCCGCCGCGCCGACCTGGCGCCGTTCCGCGTCGACGCCGACCTGCTCGCCGCCGCCAAGGACGGCGCCGTGGTCCTGCACTGCCTGCCCGCCCACCCGGGCGAGGAGATCGCGGCCGACGTCCTCTACGGCGATAGGTCCGCCGTCTGGGATCAGGCCGAGAATCGCCTGCACGTCCAGAAGGCGCTGCTGGAGATACTGCTCGAGGGCTAACCGACCGCCGCCTTGTACCCGCACATCCATATCGGCCCGCTGACGCTGCAGACCTTCGGCCTGATGTTCGCGCTCGCCTTCCTGGCGGCGGGGGCGCTGGTCGCGAAGCGGCTGAAGGAGATCGGCAAGCCGTCTGACTGGGCCTATGAGATCGGCTTCGCGGCGCTGGTCGGCGGCATCGTCGGCTCGCGGGTCTACTTCCTCGTCCAGAACTACAGCAGCGTCAGGCACGACCTGCTCGGCACGCTCTTCTCCGGGTCCGGCCTGGTCTGGTACGGCGGCGCGATCGGCGGCGCCCTCGCCGTCCTGCTCTGGGCCTGGTACCGCAATTTCCTCGGCCTCGCCCTGCTCGACCTGGCGGCGCCGGCCCTGGCTTTGGGCTACGCGATCGGCCGCTGCGGCTGCCAGCTCTCCGGCGACGGCGACTACGGCAAGCCGTGGAACGGGCCCTGGGCGATGGCCTACCCGCACGGCACCGTCCCCACTGATCGCACCGTCCACCCGACGCCGGTCTACGAGACGTTGGCGATGGGCCTCGGCGCCTGGATCCTCTGGCAGCTCCGCGACCGCTTCCGCGCCGGCGTCCTCTTCGCGATCTATCTGCTCTACGCGGGGACCGAGCGCTTCCTGGTCGAGTTCATCCGCCGCAACAGCGACACCGCGCTCGGCCTCACCTCGGCGCAGCTGGAGAGCCTGGGGATGATGGTCGTCGGCACGATCTGGATCTACGCCGTGAAGCGCCGCTACGGTAGCCTCGGCCGTCCCGATGCAACCCCCGCAGGCATCCCCGAGCAGGCCGCCCGAGCCTGAAACCCTCCGCGCCGCGGTGGAGGCTGCCGCTGAGGCGATCGGCGCGGCCGGATGCGAGGAGCCGCACGCCGACGCCGACGCCCTGGTCGCCGACGCCCTCGGCATCGGCATCGAGGAGCTGTCGCGCGACGGCGCCGGTGAGCTGACGCCGGAGCTGGCGAGCGCGATCGAGGAGCGGGTGCGCCGGCGGGCGGGCCACGAGCCGCTGGCCTACATCCTTGGCCGCGCGCCCTTCCGCGAGATCGAGGTCGCCGTCGACTCCCGGGTCCTGTGGCCCCGTCGCGAGACCGAGCTGCTGGTGGAGGTCGCGGTGGAGCTGCCCGAGGACGCCCGTGTGCATGAGGTCGGCACCGGCTCGGGGGCGATCGCCTTGGCGCTGCTCAGCGAGCGCCCGGACCTGCGCGTTACCGCCTCCGATCTCTCGCCGGAGGCCGCGGAAGTGGCTCGCGAAAACGCCGAGCGGCTGGGCCTCGAGCTTGAGGTGGTGGTCTGCGAGGGGGTTCCGGACCCGCTCCTGGAGGAGGAGGTCGATCTGCTCATCGCCAACCTTCCCTACGTCACCGACGCGACGATCTTCGACCGCTCTCCTGAGATCCGGCGCGAGCCGAGGATCGCGGTCACCGGCGACTGCGGCAAGGACGGCCTCGGTGTGATCCGCAGGCTGATCGGCGAGACGCCGGCTGGCTGGCGGATGGCGCTCGAGCACGACACCCACCACGGTCCCGCGATGCGGAAGCTGCTGCGCGACGCGACGACGATGCGGGACTACATGGGTGGCGATCGAGTTACCGTCGGCCTGGCCCCATGAGCGCGGAGCTCGCAAGCATCCATATCTGGTTCCTTTGCGCCGCGAGCGGAGCGCGAAATTTGTGATGAGTGAGGCCCCGCCGCGGGCGGAGCCCCCGGCGGGCTCGACGGAGGCCGAGCGGCGGGGCAAGGTCGAGCGCCTGCGGGCGGAGGGCATCGACCCCTTCCCGCGCTCCTTCCCCGACCGTGCCAGGATCGCCGAGATCCACGCCGCCCACGATCCCGAGGCGCTGGGCGAGGGCGAGCACGGCGAGTGGTCCTACCGGGTCGCCGGCCGGCTGACCGGTCGCCGCGGGCACGGCAAGACGACCTTCTTCGACGTTCGCGATCTCTCCGGGACGATCCAGGCCTACGCGCGCCTCGATGCGCTTGGACAGGAGGCCTACGACCGGATCGAGGACCTCGACATCGGCGACATCGTCGGGGTCGAGGGCGACCTCCACGTGACCAAGCGCGGGCAGCTGGCGCTCAGCGTGCGGGAGTGCGTCCTGCTCGCCAAGGCGCTGCGCGACCCGCCCGACCTCTTCCACGGCATCTCCGATGTCGAGACGCGCTACCGGCAGCGGGAACTCGACCTGATGGCGAACGAGCGCTCGCGCGAGGTGTTCGCGCTGCGGGCGAAGGTGCTGGCGGCGATCCGCGACCACATGAACGAGCGCGGCTACGTCGAGCTTGAAACGCCGATCCTGCAGCGGCTCACCGGCGGCGCCGCGGCGCGTCCCTTCAAAACGCATCACCACGCGCTCGACCGCCACCTCTTCCTTCGCATCGCGACCGAGCTCTACCTCAAGCGCGCCATCGTCGGCGGCTTCGAGGACGTCTACGAGCTCGGCAAGTTCTTCCGCAACGAGGGGATGTCGCCGCAGCACAACCCCGAGTTCACGATGCTGGAGTGGTTCGTCAGCGGCGCCGACTACAACGGCGTGATGGAGTTCGCCGAGGAGCTCGTCGCCGGCGTCGTCGAGCGGGTGCTCGGCACGACCAAGGTCGAGCGCGACGGCGAGACGATCGACTTCGCGACGCCCTGGAAGCGGGTCACCGTGCGAGACGCGATCGAGGAGGAGACCGGCGTCGACATCCTCGAGTCCAGCCGCGACGAGCTGGCCGAGCTGGCGGGGGAGGACGCCGCGCCGGGCGACGACTGGGCCGGGTTGGTCGACACCCTGCAGGGCAAGCTGGTCGAGCCGAAGCTGACCCAGCCCACCTTCATCGTCGACTTGCCGCTCGACATCTGGCCGCTGGTCAAGGCCCACCCCGAGCACCCGGAGCTGCTCGGCGAGGCGTTCGACGGGATCGTCGCCGGGATGGAGATCGTCGGCGGCGGCACCGACATCAACGACCCGATCGAGCAGCGACGCCGCTTCGTCGAGCAGCGCGAACGGCAGGAAAAGGGCGCCGAGGACGACCCGCACCCCCACGACGAGGAGTTCGTGCGAGCCCTCGAATACGGAATGCTCCCAGCCAGCGGCTGCGGACTGGGGGTGGACCGCCTGATGATGATCCTCACCGG
>Ga0210409_10006539_pt1 | contig 12100 bp, 8 predicted proteins | sample IncBWH17MmetaG_FD_161649 | JGI IMG/M metagenome (GOLD analysis project Ga0210409, IMG submission 161649) | Forest soil microbial communities from Barre Woods Harvard Forest LTER site, Petersham, Massachusetts, United States - Inc-BW-H-17-M | ecosystem: Environmental > Terrestrial > Soil >...
CTGGACGCCGCCGCTTTGGCGCACCAGTAAACGCGCGAGTTCGCCCGTTTCGCGAACGATTTCAAACAGGACCGTGTCGCCTTGTCCGCCATTTGGGGATGCGGGAACGTCCGCGGCCTGGGTGTCGTTGCGCTGGCCTGAGTCATCGGCCGGTGCCCCGCGGACCTTGCAACGAAGCACTACGTTCGCTTCACTGGTGGGCCTTTCGCTCGGGTCCAGCTCGACTCGCGCGCAAACCCGCGACACCTTCATCTCGCCCGCCAGCAGCGCCAGCGGCGTGCGCCAGTCCGCGCTTTGCTTCGCCGGCACCCGCGTCACGGTGTGGTCACCCGACACGTAAAACCAGGCGGTCTTGCCATCCACCAAGAATAGGTCCTTCTCCGGCGCTTCGTACTCCCAGCGCATCTTTCCCGGCCGCCGGAAGTACGCGGTGCCCGCTTCGGTCCGGACGGTTTGCCCATTTTCGGTGTACCGTTCCAGGAACGTGGTTTGCAGCGTCCGGGCTGAGCGATAATAGCCCTGGAACAGCCCGACGAATCGCTTGACCTCAACATTCTCCGGCCTCGGCGCCTCGGCCATACACACAGCGGCAAGATACAAGCATCCCGCCGTCACAACACCGAAGAACTGCCGGGCACAGTGAGAGAAGATCATGGGAGCAAGGAGTAACAGAAACAAGAATACTACGCATCGTGGAGCGGACCAGCGCAAACACGAGCGCGTTTTGGTTTCCTTGGAGAACGCTGGTGGAATAAGGATACGGGCCCAGTCCCCGGTGATGCTTTGCGCCAGGGGAATGATGGGTTTGTCGCCCGGCATCTCAAACCGTTAAGAAAAAAGGCGGTAAGTATGCCGCCGACGCCACCGCACTTGCTACAGGGGCGCGTCCGCTACGGTGGCGACCGCAGCATTGTTGTATCGAATGACGCCGGTCTCGTTGCAGAAGAAATATCGTTGGCCGGTGACTCCCACGGCGACCGGGTTTCCGTTCACCGTATAGTTCGTATTCGTCACTCCATCACCTGATGTCGGAAGGTAAGTGAACGCGTATCCAGCCTTCGTGGGCGCCGCGACACCCAGAATCGGATCCACAATGTTTATGCCACCAGCACAAGCCCCGCCCCCGGGCCCCAGGTCCGCGAGACTCGCGGGGTATCCAATCGCCGGGCACAACGCTGCGTACGTTACATTCGCGCTCGTATAAGTCCGAATCGAATTTACCGCCGACGCTTCATGCGCCGCCATCCTCGACTTCGCCAAGTTCGGAAGAGCTATCGCCGCGATGATAAGTATGATGGCGACGACCAGCAAGAGCTCGAGTAGGGAGAATCCCTTTTGATCGCGGCGGACCGCCGTGCGCTCCGCATCATTTCTTACTTTTGGCGCCGAATTCATTTGGATTTCCCTCCCTTCTTAAAAAGAAGGGGAAGTCGCTAGACTTCCCCTTCTCAAGACAACGAACAATGTACGCGACTTGACTTTACAGATTCGGGTCGCCGCCTACAGCCGGGTTGCAGCCCGCGCCGCCGAGGTTGTAGTGGATAACGCCGTCCTGAGCTCCGCAGAACGCGCGCTGGCCGGTGGTACCGACGGTTGCAGGAAGTGCAAGCTGAACATAGGTGTCGTACAGACCGTCGCCGCCCTTAGCCGGAGTATAAGTGAACGTATACCCACTCTTCTTGCCCGCGGAAAGAATGGGGTCGATAATACCCGTCCCACCGGCGCAAAGGGCTCCCGAGTTCAGTTCCGCGAGGGTCGCGGAGAAACCGATCGCTGGGCAAGACGCTGCGTAGTTCACTTCACCCGTGTTGATGGTGCGAACCGAACCGACAGCCGACGCTTCGTTGGCCGCCATCTTCGACTTGATGAGGTTCGGGATTGCGATGGCCGCGATGATCAAAATGATCGCCACGACGATCAAAAGTTCGATAAGAGAAAAGCCCTTCTGCTTCTTCATGTAGGTACATCTCCTTGAGAGTGTGTTTGAGTGCCAGAGCACGACTTACACTAGGGCAAGGCAGAGGCCATTCGCCAAACCAGTGGTACCAGAGACTAGAACTAGCTCAAGGATATGATAACACGACCCTTATTACGTTTTCAGCAGTGCGGAACTCTCTCCGGCCCACACAGCTGGTCCAAACTAGCTCTAAAGTGACAGTTTTTGTCACTGCCAAAACGACCAAAACGGGCACGGAAACTAAAAATGGGCAATGCAGCGTGGGCCATACGCTTAAATCCGCCGCTGGGTCCTTGTGGCTCGGCCGGGCAGAGCGGTAGGACTAGAGATTGTGTTTCTTCGCGTAGTGCCGGAAGGACCGATAGCTGATCTTCAGCAGATCGGCTGCCTGGGTGCGCACTCCATTCGCCATCTCCAGAGCGCTTTGCAAATACCGTCTTTCAGCCTCCGCAATCTCCTTCTCAAAGTCCACGCCGCCGTCTGGAAAGGCCGACCCACCGTTCGCCCTGGAAGGCGCTGGACTTCCAGAGTAGCCCGCGATGCGATCCGGGAGCACTCGCAAAGTGACCTCTCTCGTCGTTTCCAGAGCCACCGCCCGCTCCATCGTATTTTCGAGTTCGCGGACGTTGCCCGGCCAGTCGTAGGATTCCAGCCGGCTCATGGCTTCCGGGGAAATGCTCTCCACCGGCTTTTCCATCACCTTGCGGAACGTCTCCAGAAAGTGCCGCGCCAGCAAAGGGATATCCTCGCGCCGCTCTCGCAAAGGCGGCAATTGGATAGGTATGACGCTCAACCGATAATACAAATCCTCGCGAAACCTTCCCTCCGCTATCTCCTTCTCGAAATTCTTGTTCGTGGCCGCAATGATGCGGACATCCACATCGCTCTCTTCGGTGCTTCCGATGGGGCGCACTTTCCCTTCTTGCAGCACGCGATACAGCTTTACCTGCATCGTCAGGCTCATGTTGCCGATCTCATCCATGAACAGCGTCCCGCCGTGGGCGGCCTGAAAAAGCCCCAGCCGGTTTTCATTTGCTCCGGTAAACGATCCCTTCATGTATCCGAACAATTCCGATTCCAGCAGCGTCTCCGGAAACGCCCCGCAGTTGATGGTGATAAACGGCGCCTGCGCGCGCTGGCTGTTTTCGTGAATGGCCCGCGCCACCAGCTCCTTTCCGGTGCCGCTTTCCCCCGTGATCAATACTCGGCTCGTTTGCGGCGCAATCGTCTGGATCAGCTCGAAGATAGACTTCATGTTCGGGCTCTGCCCGATAATATTGTCCAGTCCCGTCAGCCGGCGCAATTCCCTGCGAAGATAACCCGCCTCTTTCTTCCACTTCAGGCTTTCCGACACCTCGCGAACTACCCGACGCAGTTGGTCCACCAGTTCGTGATCTTTGATCACATACCGGTCGGCACCTGAATTGATGGCGGCGATGGCGGTCTCCACGGTGGGAACCCCGGTAATCAACAAAAAGAAACACTCGGGAGCGATCTCCTTAGTTAGCTTTAGCAGATCGACGCCGCTCTCCCCCGGCATACGCACGTCGGAAATCACGATGTCGAAGATTTGCGACTCGAGCTTGCGCTTCGCCGCTTCAACGTTGTGCGCCACCTCGATGCGGTAGCCCTCCTTGCGAAAGGTAATCTCCAGCAACTCGCAGATGGAGCGCTCATCATCCACGACCAGGATGTTTGGCATTTCCTTGCTGTGATCTTTCACTGCTGTCTTCGTCGCCTGCATATGCCCTCAAGCCACCCGCGGTATTTCCACGATGAATTCGGCGCCGCGGTCTTTTTGCGATATCACACTGATCCGTCCGCTATGAGCCTGCACGATTTGATAGACAATCGACAGGCCCAATCCTGTGCCGCCCGGGAACCCTGACTGCAACGGCTCGAAAAGCTTCAACCGCTGCTTCGCATCCAGACCGATTCCGGTATCGCGAAACGCGATGCGCAGCCAGAATGGCCGTTCTTCCAAACCTACCGTGAGCGTGCCGCCTTCCGGCATCGCTCGTAGGGCGTTCTCGCATAAATTCCAGAAGACCTGTTTGATCTTGCTCGAATCCACGAGCGCGCGTATGGCATGCCCATTGAATGCCCGCGCTATCTGATATTTCGCTCCGATTTCCGGCTTCTTCTCCATGAGCATGATGGTTTCGTCCAGCAATGCGGCTACGTCGGCTTCCACAAACTCGTACGTATTCTCCCGGGAATAGTTCAGGAAATCCGTGATGATGTGATTCAGCCGCTCCGATTCCCTGCTGACGATGTTCACGAGGCGCACTTCATCTTCTTCCAGGGGCACCAGCCTCGCCAATTCCTTCACGGCACCGGCCATCGCCGTCAGCGGTTGCCGGATCTCGTGCGCGATGGCCGCTGACAGCCTCCCCAACGCTGCCATGCGTTCCTTGGTGGCCACCTCCTGCTCCAACCTCCGGACATCCGTCAAGTCCTGGAAATTGAACACGAATCCGCTACGTTGATTGTCGCGGGAGCGGAGCGGAGAAATGCTGATTCCCAGATACCGCTGCTGCCCATCCGGTGTGCGGAATTCGATTTCGCGCCGCAGTGACAATCTGTCGTTCATGTCCGGAACGTCCGCAGGCCAGAAGGATTCGCTGAACTCCGCGAGTTTTCGTCCTTGGATGTCCGCGAACCGGTACCCCAGGATCTCCTCGCCGGTGCGGTTCAGCAGCAGGACACGCCCGGTCATGTCCGTGGTGATCAGGCCGCCCCGCATGGAATGGATGATGTCTTCGGTAAAATCCTGCAGGTCCAGCAGCTCTTCCCGCTTCTTCTCGAGCTCTAACGCTTTTCGCCGCAGCGACTGCGCAAGCAGGCTGGCCAGATAGGCGATCGCGAAGAAGCCGAAAGTATTGTTCAAAAACCAGAAGCGCAACGCTTCCGGGGTATACACGCTGATGTACGTGCGTGGGATTTTCCCGGCATGAGCCAGCGCCGTCAGCGTCACCAGCACCACCGCGCACACGGCCGCGGTCGCAAATGCCAGTCCCCGTGAAAACAAGATGCTCGCTACAATGATCACCAGAAGATAGAGCGAGATGAAGTAACTGTCCTGCAGCCCGGTTGCATACACCAGCGTCGACACCATGGCCAGGTCGCCTATCACCTGCACCGCTCCATGCCACCTGGCATTCGGAATCCACCGCAACAAGATGATGTGAATGGTCCCTAGGGTGATCCAGACGACGATCAGGGGAAGGAAGTAGCGGCGTCCCGCAGTGGGTCCGGCCACCTGCTGCGTCCAGACCACGCCCACGGCCAGGATCAACGCGATCAGCAAAAGGCGGACACGCGTCAGCCAATCCAGCCATTCCCTCATGGTCAGGTTCTGGTCTATCGTTCGACCTCGCCCGCCCCTGGCTTGATTTTCAGGCATCTTACTCGCTCGCCAGAAACATGCCGGGGCAGGAAGTCTCCTTCCTGCCCCGGCCAACAGATTAACAGTCAGAGAATACGACCGCGATCACTTCCCGCTCAATTTGCCGATCAGCGAGAACAGCGGCATGTACATGGAAATGACCACGCCGCCAACGACCACGCCGAGGAACACGATCATGACGGGCTCGAGAGCGGTCAACAGATCCTTGACCGCCGCATCCACTTCTTCTTCGTAAAAGTCGGCGATTTTCTGCAGCATGGCATCCATCGCGCCCGTCTGTTCGCCGACGCTGATCATCTGCGTCACCATGCCAGGAAACACTTCGGAGTCGCGCAACGGCTCGGTCAGGCTCTTGCCTTCTTCCAGCGACCTTCTAACCTGTTGGAGCGCCCGTTCGACGACCGCGTTGCCGGCCGTCTTGGCGGTGATATCCAGTCCCTCGAGAATGGGAACGCCGCTGGCGATCAGCGTGCCCAGGGTACGCGTGAACCGGGCGACCGCAATCTTTCTCATCAGAATACCCAGCACCGGTAGTTTCAAGATGATGGAATCAATGGCGAACCGCCCCTTGGGGGTCCCGTACCACACTTTGATAGCGATCCCGGTGCCTATAATCGCCAAGACGATCAACAAGCCAAATATGCTGCCGATGAAGTTGCTCAGAGCAATCACGATCTTCGTCGGCAATGGCAAGTCTACGCCAAGACCTGCGAACAGCGTTGCGAAGATCGGCACCACCTTCCACAACAGCAGCGTTACGACGCTGCCCGCGATGGTCATAACGCCGATGGGATAGATCGAAGCCGACTGCACCGCCCGCTTCAGTTTGACGGCTTTCTCAATGTACGTGGACAGCCGTTGCAGAATGGTATCCAAGATACCGCCGGTTTCGCCCGCTTCCACCATGTTCACATAGAGTGCGTCGAACACCTTTGGGTGTGCCCGCATCGCTGCCGACAGTGTAGCTCCGCCTTCCACCGACGCGCGTGTTGCCACCAGCACCTTCTGAAACAACTTGTTCTCCTGCTGCCCCGCTAGAATTTCCAGGCACTGCACCAGCGGCAAGCCCGCGTCGATCATCACCGAGAACTGTCGCGTGAAGATCGCCAATTCCTTTGCATTGACGCTGCCGCCGAACTGCGGCATGTTGAATTCTTTGCCCTTCTCGGACATCTTCTTGGTCGTGATCTGCTGCCGGCGCAATTGATTTTGCGCGTCGGACTTGCTCGTCGCGTTCATCTCGCCGCTGACCTTTGACCCAGCCTTGTTCGTGCCCTGATAAGTGAATACCGGCATTTCCTTGTCCTCCTCCGTAATCCGTGCTCGCCGAATACGTGCTCGCCTAATGTGTGCTCACTGATGCGTGCCCGTTGACCCTGTGAATCCCAAAAACCTCATGACTCTCACTGCCGTTAAACTTTCGCCGCGAACACTTAGCGCTTGCCCACCGGCGTCTTGCTTGCCGGGCCCGACACGCCGCGGTTAATCATGTCCTGCAACTCCTCCGGGTTGGACGACCGTGCCAGCGCCACGTCCAGCGTAATCTGCTTCGCCAGATACGTATTGGCCAAGCTCTGATTGAACGTCTGCATTCCCGTTTGACCCGTACCGGTCTGCATGGCCGAATAAATCTGGTGGATCTTGTCTTCGCGAATCAAGTTGCGGATGGCCGGCGTCGGCACCAGCACCTCCATCACCATCGCGCGCCCGCGGCCATCTGATCGCGGCAGCAGCGCCTGGCACAGGATCCCTTCGATCACCATGGACAGTTGCGCTCGCACCTGCGGCTGCTGGTGCGCGGGGAACACGTCGATAATACGGTTGATCGTCGAAGCCGCCGAGTTCGTGTGCAGCGTCGCGAACGTCAGGTGGCCGGTTTCCGCGATGCGCAGCGCCGACTCAATCGTCTCCAAATCTCGCATTTCGCCGATCAGCACGACGTCGGGATCTTCGCGCAATGCCGCGCGCAGCGAATTCGAAAACGAATGCGTGTCCGCGTGCACTTCGCGCTGGTTCACCAGGCATTTCTTGTGGTTGTGCAAAAACTCGATGGGATCCTCGATGGTGATCATGTGCTCTTCGCGCTCGCTGTTGATCTTGTCCAGCATCGCAGCCAGCGTCGTCGATTTTCCCGAACCGGTCGGACCCGTCACCAGCACCAGCCCGCGCGGTTTGTCGCACATCGCCTTCACCACCACAGGCAATCCCAGCGCGTCGAATCCCTTGATCTCCCAGGGGATCGTGCGGAAAACCGCTCCTACCGCTCCGCGTTGATTGAACACGTTGCCGCGGAAGCGAGCCAAATTTTTCAATCCGAACGAAAAGTCCAGCTCCAGATTTTCTTCAAAGCGGTGCTTCTGCGCGTCGGTCAGCACGCTGTATGCCAGCGACTTCGTATCCGCAGCCGTCAACGGCGGCATATCCAGCGGACGCAGTTTTCCGTGCACCCGCACCCGCGGTGCGCTGTTCGTCGTGATGTGCAGGTCGCTGCCGCCCATCTCGATCATCTTCTTCAGCAATTCACTCAGCGTGACTCCGGCCATCGCTCACTTCTCCTTAGAGCACCGTCTCGCGCAATACTTCTTCCATCGTCGTTTGACCCAACGCCGCCTTGATCAGCCCGCTGCGCCGCAGCGTAATCATTCCCTGCTCGATGGCCTTCTTCTTCAACTCCAGCGCCGACGCGCCCACCAGAATCAATTCCCGCAGCTCGTCGTTGATTTCCATCACTTCGTACAAACCGGTTCGCCCCTTGTATCCGTTCTTGTTGCAGGTCGAGCATCCCTTGCCGTGATAAATCTTCGTGGTCTTCACTTCTTCCGGCGTGTACCCCGCGTCGATCAGCGCCTGCTCCGGCACTTCCAGCTCCGTCTTGCAATTGACGCAGATGCGCCGCACCAACCGCTGCGCGCAGATCAAGTTCACCGACGTGGCCACCAGGAACGGCTCGATTCCCATGTTCATCAAGCGGCTGATCGTCGAAGGTGCATCGTTCGTGTGCAGCGTGGACAGCACCATGTGACCCGTCAGCGCCGCCTTCACTGCGATTTCCGCCGTCTCAAAGTCGCGAATCTCTCCGACCAGGATGATGTTGGGGTCCTGCCGCAAGAATGCGCGCAAGGCCGCCGCGAAGTTCAGCCCGATCTGCTCCTTCATCTGCACTTGGTTGATCCCCGACAGTTGAAACTCCACGGGATCTTCCGCGGTCATGATGTTCGTATCCACCTGGTTCAATCGCGCCACCGACGAATACAGCGTATTGGTCTTGCCCGATCCCGTTGGTCCGGTCACCAGCACCATGCCGTACGGCTTCAAAATGTTCCGCTCGAATTTCTTCAGCGATTCCGGTTCAAATCCCAGCTTGGTCATGTCCAGCCGCAGGTTTTCTTTGTCCAACAACCGCATGACGATTTTTTCGCCGTACAGTGTCGGCACCGTCGACACGCGGAAATCCAGTTCTTTCTTCTTTCCATCCGATTTGTACTTGATCATGATGCGGCCGTCTTGCGGCAGCCGCTTTTCCGCGATGTCCAGCTTCGCCATGATCTTCACGCGGCTCGTAATCGCATCCTTCAAACGCAGCGGAGGAGTCATCACCGTTTGCAGTACGCCGTCGATACGGAATCTCACCCGCAATTCCAGTTCGTACGGCTCCATGTGGATATCGCTCGCGCCCCGCTTCACCGAATCCGTCAAGATCAGGTTCACCAGCTTGATGATCGGCGCTTCTTCCGCCGCTCGCTCCAGCGTCGCGGTGTCCATCTCCGCTTCTTCCGACGTGAGCTCCAGCTCCTGTTCATCCAGGGCCAGGTCCTTCATCATCTTGCTGAGCTCTTCGTGGTTGGTGTCCGCGCCGCCGTAAAACCGGACAATCGCCTCTCCGATCGCCGATTCCGACGCCACGACCGGTTCCACGTTGAATCCGGTCATGAACTTGATATCGTCCATGGCGAAGACGTTGGTGGGATCCGTCATCGCAATGGTCAGCACCGACCCGACTCTGGAAAGCGGGATCACCTGATAGCGTGTCGCCGTATCTTGGGGAATCAGCTTGATGACCGTGGGATCGATCTCGTAATACTTCAAATTAATCGAGGGCACGCCGTACTGCCGCGAGAGCACGCCGGTGATGTCGTCGTCCGTGATGTAGCCCATCTTCGTCAGGCAAGATCCCAGCTTCCCGCCATTCGAGCGCTGAAACTCCAGCGCCTTCTGCAGTTGATCCTGCGTGATCAAGCTTTCTTTAACCAAAATTTCGCCGAGCCGGACAGACATCCGCGCACTCCAAGAACGTTCAGACCCAACGCCCACGTTAACAAAAGCCGCAGACATGCGTAGCCCGAACTTGCCACACCGTTGTGAAATCGCTAATACCTGCACTCAAGTACAGGTATTTTCGTTCCACGTGTCCGCACCGCAACCACGCCGCAATGACGCCCGTATAAGCGCCGGGGCTTCTGCTTGGCGTTGCCCAACCTCGGTCAGCCGAGTACATTGGTCCAGCAATTCCACGCCGCAATTCTTGACTTGCCCGCAACCCCTCGCTATCGTGCAAACAAGATGTCCGCACTCCTCCAAACCGCGCAGACTGAATCTGATACGCAACCCGCGCTACGAAATCTCGGCAAGGCGATCACCCGGTCCGCAGTCCCGCCCCTCGATCTCCGCGCGTACTACGACATGCTCTTCGCCGCCCACGGCCCCCAACACTGGTGGCCCGGCCGTACTCCCTTCGAAATCATCGTCGGCGCCATCTTGGTTCAAAACACTTCGTGGACCAACGTCGCGCGTGCCATCGAAAATCTGCGCCGCGCGAAACTTCTGAATCCGCGCGCTATCGAAAACGTTCCGGCGCCGCGACTGGCCCGCCTCATTCGCTCCTCCGGCTACTTCCGCCAAAAAACAAAAAAGCTGAAAAATTTCGTCCGCTTTCTTCGCCGCGAATACCAGGGCTCGCTCGCCAAAATGTTTCGCGCTCCCACGGCAGCCCTGCGCGATCAACTGCTCGCGGTGATCGGCATCGGCCCCGAAACCGCCGACTCCATCCTTCTCTACGCGGGAGAACATCCCGTCTTCGTTATCGACGCCTACACGCGCCGCATGCTCGGACGCCACGGACTCGCTCCCGCCAAACTCGGTTACGAGGACATCCGCCAGCTCTTCGAGCTCAACCTGGCCCCCGACGCCACCCTGTATAATGAATTCCACGCTCTGATTGTTCACACCGGCAAGCACTTCTGCCGCCCGCGCGAACCACGCTGCGGCGAGTGCCCGCTGAGATGGTTTCTGCCGGAGCCGAATTTCTTGGCAGTGCCGGTCGACGCCAAGCCTGTAGCGCAGAGCGGAGTCCGCGGAGCTCTGCGGCCTTTATGGGTATCGTCTAAGGCAGAAAGGACCGCAGCCGCCACATGAGTTCGCACCAACCCAAACATCGCTGGACTCTCGCGATCGGCGGCATTCTGCTCTCCCTGCTCCTCGCCGCCGTCTTCACCTTCGGCTCTCTGGACGTACCCTTCGAGCCCGGTAGCTGGCGCGCCAAGATGGCTCTGTTCGCCGTTTCCAGTTTCATCACCGCGGCCGCGCTGGTCTTTTTCTTGATTCTCACGCGGTCGGTCGTGCGCCTCTGGGCCGAACGCAGCAAGGACCAACTCGGTGCGCGTTTCAAGACCAAGATGGTCGTTGGGGCCATGGCCCTCTCACTTCTCCCCGTGGTGTTCATGTTCTTTGTCAGCTATTCTCTTCTAAACCGCACGCTGGGACGCTGGTTTCCCCGCCCCCTGGAGATCGCCTCGGAAGAAACACAAGCCCTCATGAACGACTTCGGGCGCACCACGTTGCCGCGTCTTCAATATCTCGCCCGCCAGTCGCAAATGAAGCCTGGGGAATCCACGGCGGATTTCCTGAAACGTGGCGTCGAATCCGGTTTGGATGCGCTTTGGATCCTCGACAAGAACGGAAAGGCCGTGCAGGGCGGCGTCGTCTGTAACGATCAAGCGGTAGACCGCACCGGACAGGTCTGCGAGCGGGTTGGCGCTCTCGGAAACCCAGTTCGCACACTGCCCAGCGGAATCGAGGTTTGGGAAGCTCAGGGCAAGAATTATCTCGTGGGCCGCAGTCCGGTCGCCGACATGGGCAAGAATTTTGGGTCTGTCGCCGCCGGCTATCTCACCAGCCCGAATTTTCTTGCACGCATGACGGAAATCCAGGCGCATCGCGAGGAATACGACAAGGAGAAGCAAAACCTCCGCGCCTTGAAAAAGCAGATGCTGCTCATCCTGGCCTTCTTCACGGTGCTCCTGCTTTTCTCGCTGATGTGGATCGCCATGTTCCTCGCCAAGCAGGTCACCGTTCCCATTCAGGCGCTCGCTGAAGGAACGCGCGAAGTCTCCTCCGGCAATTTCGATTATCAAGTTCCCGAACAAGCGCAGGATGAACTCGGTATTCTCATTCGCTCCTTCAATGCCATGACCACGCAGCTGCGTGATTCGCGGGGTCAGATCGACCAGTTCACGCGCAATCTCCAGCAAGCCGTTCAGGAACTGGAGCGCCGCCGCCAGCTCATGGAAACCATTCTGGAGAACATTCCGACCGGCGTAGTTTCCCTGGATGCTCACGGCGCCATCTTGCGCGAAAACGCCGCTGTGACCCGCGTGTTCGGCGGTTCTCCGCGGGACATTCAATCGCTGGAAGAGTTGATCGGCGCCGAAGCCGCCCGTACCGTGCAACTTCTTATG
>Ga0210409_10006541_pt1 | contig 12098 bp, 6 predicted proteins | sample IncBWH17MmetaG_FD_161649 | JGI IMG/M metagenome (GOLD analysis project Ga0210409, IMG submission 161649) | Forest soil microbial communities from Barre Woods Harvard Forest LTER site, Petersham, Massachusetts, United States - Inc-BW-H-17-M | ecosystem: Environmental > Terrestrial > Soil >...
CGATTTCCGTCGGCGCAATCTCCGGCCACAATTTCTTCGGCGGCCGGTACATGGTGTCCTTCATTCCCAGCGGCGAAAAAACAAAACTTCTCGCCAGATCGTCGAGCGTCCTGCCCGTCAAGCGCTCGATGATCTCCGCCATCAAAATAATTCCCAGGTCCGAATAAACTTCTTTCGTCCCCGGCTCGTACTCCAGCGGCTCGGCAAAAATCTTGTCCAGCGTGTCCTGCTTGTTTTTCGATGTCCGCCAATATTCCTTAAATGGCGGCAACCCCGAAGTGTGCGTCAACAAATGCCGCACCGTCACGCGATGCCGCCACTCCGGATTCGGCCCGCTTGCCCACTCCGGCAAATACCGTTCGATTTTTGCATCGAGATCCAGCGGCACGGCAAAATCGCCCTCCGCTAATTTCGCAACGAGGGTGGTCGTGGCCACCACTTTCGTCAGCGACGCAATGTCGTACATCGTTGTAGGCGAAGTAGCTTTCGCCTTCGCGTCGTAACTCAGTTTTCCAAATGCGTGAATCGCCACTTTTCCGCGATATCCGATGGCGATGGTCGCTCCGGGAAACGCCTTGTCCGCAATCGCTTTCTCGATCACGTCGTACGCGGGCCGCAATTGCGCGTCGCTGCTTACATCCATCGCTTGCAGCGCCATCGCATTCGCCGGCACCTCGATGCCGAATCCCGCCTTTAAATTCACGCCCGGCACCGTCACCGGCAATTTGCCGCGCACCGGAATTTCTCCAAACAGGGCGCGCGCCACGGAAATTTGCGCCACATCGCTGATGCCAAACGCCGCCAGCCACGTTTCCGCTTGCGGAAACCTTTCGATCAAATACGGGCTACCCAATCCCACAGTGATTACCGGCTTCCCCGTTTTGTAAATCTGTTCCGCGAGCGCCGCCTGCTCCGGGGGGACATCGACATTGCCCTTGCGGTCGCTGACGCGCACAAACATCGTGAGAATGGCGACGTCGTAAGAATTGGGCGGCGGCAATTTCAAAATGCCGGCGTTCACAAATCGCGTGTCCGCGCGCAGCGTGGTTACGGAATCGAATTTCGAACGCAATTCGCGCTCGAGATCTTCGCCGGGATACGGTTCGGGGTCCGCGTAAAAAGCCAACAACAACGCGCGCGAAGATTTTGTGGCGTCGAGCGGGAGGCGGTGCGGCGTGTCGCGCAAAAGTGTGACGCCATGGTCGGAAATTTCCTGGGCCTCTTTTTGCCATGCGGCGCTGCCAAATTTGTGATTGACGGCGTTTACATCGACGAGGCGATTCAAATGCAAGCCGAGGCGGGCCTTGGCTTGGAGAATTCGGCGCACCGAAGCATCCAGCCGCTCTTTCGAAATGCGCCCAGACTTCACGGCGGACTGCAACGATTCGAAAGCGGCATCCGGCACCGGCGGCATCAGCACGCAATCCGCTCCAGCGGCAATGGCGCGGACCGCGGCTTCGCCCGGGGCGTAGCGTACGGTGATTCCGCCCATGTCCATGGCGTCGGTAACGACGAGGCCCTCGAATCCGAGTTCCTTCCGCAATAGCCCTGTCAAAATATTCGACGACAGCGTTGCTGGAGTATTCGAATCCGGTTCCAGCGCCGGAATCGAAAGATGACCGGTCATCACGCTACTCACATGCGCTGCCATCGCGGCGCGGAAGGGAAGTAGCTCCAGATGTTCGAGGCGCTCGCGATTGGCAGTAATCACCGGCAGATCGATATGGGAATCCGCGGCGGTGTCGCCGTGGCCGGGAAAATGTTTGGCGGTGGCCAGCGCGCCGTTTTCCTCGACGCCGCGCACAAAGGCGCTCACGAACTGGGAGACGCGCTCCGGATCTTCGCCGAAGGATCGCGTGTTGATGATGGGATTTCCGGGATTGTTATTGACATCGGCGACGGGCGCATAAATCCAGTGAACCCCCACGGCGCGAGCTTCGAGCGCGGTAATTTTGCCCATGGTGTAGGCGTCTTTTGAATCGCCGCCGGCGGCCAAGGCCATGTTTGTCGGGAACGAGGTGCCTTCATCGATGCGCATGGCGGTGCCGCGTTCGAAATCGGCGCCGACCAGCAGCGGGAATTTAGACATTGCCTGAAGCTGGTTGTTTAGCACAGCGGTGGGATAGGCCTGGCTCTTCACGATTCCCAGCGGCGATCCCTGCGTAATGTTGATGAAACCGCCGACGTGCAGGCCATTCACATCGTGGAGAATCTGCTGGTAGGCGGCCGAGTCCATCGCCGTAAAGCTGCCGTGATAGGTGGTGAACAAAAGCTGCCCGATCTTTTCGTCCACGGTCATTTTGCGGAGCGTGGATTCCACCCAGGCGCTGGCGGCAGGGGACAATTTCTTCAACGTGCTTTTGGCGGGAGCCCCGCCCTTTTCAGCAGCGGACTTTTTCGCGGAGGCGCTGGGGTTCTGGCTTCGTGCGTTGTAGGCCATAAGGAGAGCGATCGAAACGGGAATCAAAAGCAAAAATCGGACGCGGCGTCCTGGCATCGGTCAAAATCCCCCAGCGGCCGCCGGCAGTCTCCATTTATAGATAGCACACGCACATCATGCTCTCAACGCAGCTGCGGCCAGCGCGTTCCAGAATATCATTGTATGGTTGCCATAGTAGGTGCTGAAAAGGAGCGAATTGCAGCTTCTCGCGAGCGCTATTCAAACATTTAGCGTTTGCAACACTTGAAATTGAGATTCTTCGGACATCCTCATCGGATGTCCTCAGAATGACAGTCGTGGCTATTTTGGCAGGTTGCCAGGGGGACCATTTGACCCGACAGAAGAGCGTGCTTTCCACATTTGTTCATTTTACGATTCTTGGCGCACTTCTCTCCTGCGCGGGGACCACGGCACATCCGGCGACAAAGACAAAACACTCGGGGCGGGCCGCGCGTGTGCAAACCGGGCTGGATGTTCTGGAGGCGCAGAAGTTCGCGGCGCTTCGCGGGAAGCACGTCGGATTGATCACCAATCACACGGGACTGGATTCGCAGGGCCGCAGCACCGTCGATATTTTGTCCCATGCCGCGGGAGTTCAGCTCGTCGCCCTTTTCAGCCCGGAACATGGCCTCGCCGGACGCAACGATGAACTGATCCCTTCTTCCAAAGATCCCTCGACCGGTCTGCCCGTCTACAGCCTTTATGGGGAAAGCCGCCGTCCGACCGACGAGATGCTCAAGGGTATCGATGCGCTGGTGTTCGACGTTCAGGATGCTGGCGTGCGCTTCTATACGTACACCGCGACGATGGGTTATTGCATGGAGGAAGCGGCAAAACGCAACATCGCTTTTTTTGTTCTCGACCGCCCCAATCCGATTGGGGGCGAAATCGTCGAGGGCCCCATGCTGGATCCGGACAAAACCAGTTTCGTAGCCTATTTTCCATTGCCGGTGCGCTACGGGCTGACCATCGGCGAACTCGCCCAGCTCTTCAACGGGGAGAATCACATCGGGGCGGATCTGCACGTTATTGCCATGAAGAACTGGCACCGCAATTATTTTTTCGAGAGCACGCGCATCAAGTGGATTCCTCCATCGCCGAATCTCCGTACCCTCAAGGGGTCCATTCTTTACCCGGGGATTGAAATTCTGCAGAACGCCGGTGTTTCCGTGGGCCGCGGAACGCAAACGCCTTTTGAAGAGTTCGGGGCGCCGTGGCTCAACGGAGATGAAGTCGCGGTGGAGCTGAATCAGCGTCACGTTCCGGGAGTGCATTTCGCGAGCCAGCCGTTCATACCCATTTCGGGGCTTTACAGCGGGCAGCGCTGCGGGGGCGTGGGTATGCGCGTCACCGAGCCGCACAAGGTGCGCTCGATGGAGATGGGTCTGGAAATTGCGGCGATTCTGCAAAAGCTCTACCCGAAACAGTTTGACGCTGCGAAGCTGATCGAATTGGTAGGCAACGCCGATACGATTCAGCAACTGCAATCGGGTGTGGCGCCGGAGAAGATCGTGGCCAGCTGGACGGATGCACTGGCGGCTTTCGATCAAGTCCGGCGGAAGTATTTTCTGTACAAGTAGAACGGTCGTCAGTCGTCAGTTTTCAGTATTCAATGGGAAGAGAGATTAGGGGTATGGCCACGCGATGGAGATGTGCTTCCTCATCAGTCCTATCTCTGTGGGGGAAATCATTCAAGCGCGGCTCGATGTTAATAAAGACTTCTGGGGAGCCTGGGGGCAGGGGTCCGGTTATGGCGTTAATCACGCATGTGAAGCCCTCCTAACTGACAGGGATGCTTTGTCGTTTGCGCAACGTCCAGGCTGCTTCAAGCAGGAGCGCTGCTTTCGTGTCCGATGATGAAAGGCTCTGAAGGAAACTGATCGTCGCGTTTGGCTCGTTCAGAATGCCGATGTGGACCAGCGATGGCACACCGTCGACAAAGTGTAAGGTGCCGGAGTTTTGCTGTTCCAGAATGATGTGGTTAGCCGCCACAAACCCGCGCTGCAGCAGTTCGTGCAATTCATTCTTCTTGTCTTGTGCAGCGGCGACAGAGACCTGGGCAGAAATCAAGTTCAGTCGCAGCTCATCATCAATAGGGTTATTTCTACGTTGGACTTCCGCAACCAACTCCGCCGCTCGTTCCGGATGGTCGCTCGCGATGGTACGCGCGACCTCGAGCATGGTGCTCGCACGCCGGTCGTCATCCGGGATCTGTTCAGCTTTGGCGATGGCTACGTCGGGGTTGATATGCGAGAAGATGAGCGCATCCGCGGTCCTTTCGCGAGAGGGGTCCGGGGGGCGGACGTTCTTCGGTTCCGCCCCAAAGGAGCCCATGCTTTGTCTGCCATCCTTGGCGTATTCCAGAGCTGGGTTCAGCTCCGGCCGTGTGGATTTCACCTGTTCAGCGAGTTCGGGATCAAGGCGGTTAATCAGAGCCCCGAAATGCAATATGGCTGCATCGATGGCGTTATTCACCGTCGCGCTGTTGCCGTCGTTCGTCCGAACTTCTGCGTGAAAGTGGTACGTGTTGCTGTCTGTCTCGAGCAAATTGCTTACTAGCTTGCGTAAAGCAGGCCGGAGTGATTCTGCTGGCAGGTAGGCAGAAAACACCTGGAGCATATTTCCAAATTCGCAGTCATCGAAATATCGATGACCACTCTGGCTATATCGTCCAAATATCCGCTCGAAGACAGACTGTACTCCCTCAAGCGCACGTGTCCGGTCGTTAGGCCAGTCCTTGGAGACCGCCCGCATGGTGGCAAACCCCAGCGCCTCATAAGGATAGTGCCCCTCGCTGCCCAGGAGCGCTGCTTCCTGCTCAAGAGACGGCATCGCGCTCATACCATCGCGCGCAGACAATACTGCGAACACCCGCTGCACCAGCTGCATCTTTGGCGGCGAAATTGTCGTGTATGTCTGCGGTTCCTCCAAGCTCATGCTGTGAAGCAAAACGAGCGCGCGGTCGGGATCTAATGTTGTCAGAATGCTCAGAGCGGACTCTTGCGCGGTCGAGCGTTGGTCTCCATTTCCTTGAGCGGACAAAGTGAACAGCTCATTGGCCCACGCCAGGCCCAGGTCGACCCGCATTTGAGAAGCTAGTAGAGCTTGCTGAGTCAGCAAATGAAACCGCGCTCTCACTGGCAACTGCTGATTTATGTCATGGCTCTGCTGCAAGAGACTCATAACCTGGGCGTCGTCGCCGATGCGTGCTCCTCCAGTTTCAGGAGGCTGAGTTTTGCTTTCTTGGGCTTTCAAGAGGTTTGTGAAGAGCACGAATGAAACAAGGACGGTGCAAAGTGGGCGCCGCATGCAAACCTCCGATCGGGTCCAGAGTGGCCCTTAATTATACATCCCTGCTCTTGCTGCTAGCGATATTTAGCGGGCTGCTCGAAGTAGTAGGGAACGCGGATACGATTCAGCAACTGCAATCGGGCGCGGCTGCGGAGAAGATTGTGGCCAGCTGGAGCGATGCACTGGCGGCTTTCGACCAAGTCCGGCGGAAGTATTTTCTGTACAAGTAGAGGAGATCGGGTTTCGAGGGTCTCCGATACAATGCGATTTGCTTTTCCAAGTCGCATTACCGCATCGGGTGAGACTGCTACTTTTCAGAAGTACATTTCACGGCGCAATTTCCCTTCTTAATTTGATAAGCACCTCCGTGCCGGGCGCGGCATCCATGGGGCAGCTTGTTACCGCCCAGCGCCCCGGCGCGGCAAATTCCTGGAGCAGCACCACCAGCGCCGCAGGTTTGTCGTGCTTCATTCGCGCGAAGAAGTTTCCCTGGCTGTTCGAATACACCACGGTGCCGCCTTGCAACTGAATGGCGGCACCTTCCACCGGTTGGCCGTGCTCGTCGACGACCGTGCCGCCGATCACGAACTTGCCGCCGGCGCTGTGGGTCTGACTATTCATGGCCGCTCCAGCTAGCGGCCCTTGCACGTAGCTGGAGGCATAAGTGGTGTACTGCACGTGCATCATGGGGTCGACGCTGGTTTGAAAGTTGAGCACCGTGTCATGAAGGCGCAGAGAAACCTGGACGGTGGTGGCCTGCTGAAAGCCCTTGCCGTTGATCGGGAAGAAAAGCACGGAGTGATCGAGGCCGAGACTAATTCTGTTGCCGCGATAACCACCGCCGAAGGCATAGGAAGCTTGGCCTTGCAGCTGGTTTACGATTCCGGAGACCGTCCAGCGGTGAAAGTGTTCCTGCACCACGTGAACGAGCAGAACCCGGTGATTGGATTCGTAAAAACTGGACCGCACGGTGATGGACCCGATCCGCACACTCGCGCCAGCCGACGCGCCGGTAGTCTTCAACAGCCTGTATTGACCGTCGAGCAGGGACGCATGCAGGGTGATGTGGCCGAGCCCAGCGAAGCCGCTGAGGCTGTTTGTGGTCAGGTGATCGGCCAGAAAAAAATCGTTGTGAGTTGCCGAGAAGGCCAGACTCCGAAACGGCTGATAGTCCGCTTGGCCAGTAAAGTATTTTTGATTCTGCAGCAGACCGCCATTGCCCGCCAGATGCAGCGAGCGAATCCGATAGGAAAGACCCTGTACCGCGGTGTGTTTGCCACCGTCAATCACGGCGAGGGACGAAAGGAGCAGACCATTGTCAAAATGGCGCTGCAAAAAGAAGCCGGTTCCAATGTGTTGCGCCTTTGCAGTGACCATGAATGGCGTGGCATATCCGAAGCCGGTAGAACCCACGAAAACGGCGAAGCTCGTATGCCGGGTGTTGCGTTGCACGAACAGCCCGCGAGTGCTGACGCCCAGCCCGGCACCGTCAAAGGAATAGCCAAAATCTTTATCACCCGCGGTGACGTCCAGGCCATGAAACTTGAATGCGTCGGACGCTCCAAAAACAAAATGGCCGTTAGCGAACCCGGCGGAAGCACTCAGGGAATTCTCCGGGAAGAACGCCGTGATTTCGCCTCCTGTTCCGCCAAGCAAGGTGCTGCGGCCTCCGGAAAGCTGAAGAACCTGAGCGCTGGCGGGAACGCCTAACAGCAACACGCACAGGCAAACTCGGAGCATCAATCGACCGTGACGCCTGCTGCTGCGCGCACTTTCTTCCGGCAGTCTTTTCGTTTTTCACAAATATAGACGGTGTGCGCCAGTTGCACGCGGACTAATAGGCCCTCCGCGGTGTGACCCACCACCATGGACGAGAGCAGCGCGACCGAGCAGGGAGGAACCGAACACTTCAGTTGGTAGCCAAAGGTGTGCGTGCCTTTGGGCGAGATGCGGGCGCTCCCTTCTTCCAGCTTGAGGTCGACACCAGTATCCAGGGGCCGATTCGTTGCGTGCCCGAGGCTATCCAGGCTGAAGCTGCGGGCCTCGACAGTGACGGCGAGTGCGGTCAATCCGTTGTTGGTAATAGAAAACTCGCCGCGGCACTTCATGCCGCATTCAACGATGATGGGTGAGACGGTTTGAGCTGAAACGGCCAGCCCGAAGAACAAGAACTGCAGGAGTAACAGGGACAAGACTCTCTTCATATTGCGCATTCCCCCAGTACAAAAAACAAATGCAGGTGCTTCTCAATGATCGCGCACGCGGCAACGTGCTACGAATTTACGTGGCCTGGGCGCTGATCGTGATGGTCCCCGCGTAACTCGTTACCGGAAAGTCCGTGGGGCTGGTCAGCGAAAGCAGGATGCTGTCTGAGTGACTCCCCTGGGCCGTAACGCCTATCCCTCCGAATATCTGCGGGCAAATAGCGCCCGGGTTCCCTGCTGCCACGTTGACGTTGGCTAGCGTGCAAGCAGCAGCGGTACCGCCGTTGATCGAAGCGAACACATCGCTGCTGGGAATATTCAGGGTGCCGTCGGTCAAAGCAGCCGCGATGGTTGCGAAGTAGGCGACCGTGAAGACGTTTCCGCCACCTACGGCTAGGTTCCAGCTGGTTACCACGGCGATCGGCGCCGAGGCCGTCGCGTTCTTAGAATTCGTCCGGGTGAAAACGATGCTGCTCGGCGTTGCCGCTACCGTCAGGGAACTTGCAACCGCGAACGTCATGCTTACCGCGGCTGCGTTGCTGGTAGTCTGCGCCTGCGACTCGGCCGCGGACATGAGGCTCAGCGTGAGTATCGCAATGGTTACTTTTCCTAAGAATTTCATGTTAAACGCTCCGTAATCTCGAACTTATCCCGGTGCGCGACCCGAAGCATCGGCACCTTTTGTATTGCGGGCATGGAAGGCAAGTTTCCGATGCTGCGTGGCCTGCGCTCAAATGCTGAGGCGAGTATGAGCGCAGAACAGTTTGTTACCTATAGTACTAAAGTTTATTTATTATGAAATTCAAATAGTATGTAATACAAGGCAATCGCGCGGATCATCAGGGGCGGGCGTCGGCCCGACGTAATTTTCAGGCGCGTTATTTCAGAGATGATGGGCTTCTGGTTGCAATTCGCCGATCCCAAACTGGTGGACGAAGAAACTGCGATTACGCACAAATGACGTAGCTAGCGTCGCATGAACTTTTGAGCTTCAACTTTGAGTTGATCTTTCTTGAATTGATCTACCAGGAGCGCCCGATCGGAAGCATTCGAGATCACATTCCCAGGCCGCGTTCAGGCGCGGGCCGGTGCATTTCGTATTCGTGGGGAGGCTCGGCTCCCAGCAGGTAACGTACAAAATAGTCCCAGCGCCTGCGCATCATATAGGAACTCGCTCCGCCGTAACCGTGATGCTGGTTCGGAAGCAGCAAGAGATCAAAGTCCTTGTTCGCTTTGATGAGCGCGTCCACCACGAGCAGCGTATTGTACGGCGGCACGTTGTCGTCCATGGTGCCGTGTGCCAGCAGGAGATGCCCCTTCAAGTTTTTGGCGAGGTTTTGGTTTGCCTGGTCGTCGTAGTTGGTGGTGCCATCCGGGTTTTTTGCCAGCAATCCCTGGTAGCGTTCGCCCCAGTCGTCTTCGTACTCCCGATTATCATGGTTGCCGGATTCGGAGATGCCGACTTTGAAGAAATCGGGATAGCGAAACATCGCGTCGGCGGTCGCATAACCGCCGCCCGAATGGCCCCAGATGCCGGCGCGATCGATGTCGATCCACGGATATTTCTGGGCGAGTTGCTTCATGCCGGCGATCTGGTCAGGCAAGGTGTTGTCTCCCATATTGCCGTAATAGAAGTCGTGAAATTTCTTGGAACGCAGCGGGTTGCCCATTCCTTCGATTTGCACCACCACGAATCCCAGCTCCGCCAGCGCCTGGCAATCGCCGTGCGCGTCGGCGAACGACCATTGACCGACGCTTCCACCCTGCGGTCCAGGATAGATGCTGTTGATGATCGGATATTTCCTGGTGCGATCGAGATTCGTCGGCTCGAACATCAGCCCATATAAGTCGGTGGCGCCGTCGCGCGCCTTCACGGTGATTGGAATCGGCGGCTTCCATCCGGCGGCCAGCAGGGCTGAGATATCCTCCTTCTCGACGGTGTAGAGCAGCTTTCCGGCCTGGTCGCGAACCGTGGTGACTCGCGGCAGGTCAGGCTTCGAATAGCTATCGACAAAGAAGAGGCCCGAGGGCGAGAGCGACACTTCGTGATTGCCATCTTCGCTGGTCAGCAGCGCCAGGTTCTTGCCGTCGAACCCGATGCGGTAGAAGTGACTGAAGTAGGGATTGCCTTTCTCACGGCCGTCAGCTAGGAAGTAAATCGTGCGATTCTTCTCATCGATCCGCAACAACTGAGTCACGGTCCATTCGCCGGAGGTAATCTGATTTTTCAACCTTCCGCTCGCCAGATCGTAAAGGTACAGGTGAGACCAGCCATCACGCTCGGAACACCAGACTACTTCGTTCGATGCCGGCAAGTAACGCCAGTTCACGCGGCCCTGGCCTGATTCGAACTGCGTGGCCACGGTTTCTTCGAGGAGGTCGCGCACCGCGCCCGTCGCGGCGTCGGCGACGCGCAACTGTTCGTGCTTGTGGTCGCGCGAAGTGGACACGAACGCCAGATGCGCTCCGTCCGGACTCCATTCGGCGTCAGCCCATTCGCCGCCCCGGCAGGAAACGTCGTCGCAGAGTGTCGAGCGGTGCTGATCGGCGGGAAGCTGCAAGCGGAGCACCTTCGGACCGTCCAGATTGATAATCACCCGCTGGATGGTGGTCACTACTTCGTCGCCCGGGAGCGGATATTTCCACGCTTCGAGCTTGGGATGCCCGACCTTGGTCTCCACCAGATACATTTCTCCCGTACCGCGCTGATCCTGCTGGAAGGTGGCAATCTTCTTCGAATCCGGCGACCAGAGCACGATAGGGCGATCGCTGTGGATCCAGCCGGCGTTGTCCGTGGCGTACCCGAAATCCTTCACGCCGTCGGTGGTCAGTTGCGTCTCCTTGCCGCTCGCAATGTCACGCAGCCAAAGATTCCAATCCCGAATGAATACGGCGCTCTTGCCGTCAGGTGACTTCACTTCGTCGCGAGGAGCGGCCACGGGTTCGCCCGCTTTGCCCTCGGATGTGCAACGGTTCGCCTGCAGGTCACATTTCCAGTTTTGTCCGAGCAGCCTGAACGAGATGGATTGTTGGTCCGCGGAGAACTCGAAGGTCATAAACGGCAGGCGCGCCGCTTCGTATGTTTTGCCAGCCGCCGCGGACAGCGCCGCGGCTACTTTGGCGTGATCAAACGCCGGCTGATGGGTGCCCTGCGCGGCGTCAAAGAGTACGAACTCGATTCCTTTCGGGCCGACGTCGCGATACCAGAAACGATCGTCCGGCAACCATGCAGGGCGCACCCTATGGAACACGAGTGGGTTTGTGTTGTAAGCCAGGAACTTCTCGGCGCGCTGGTAATCGGAGGCGGTGACAGCATTTGCCGCGCCGCTACTCGCCTGCTGTGCGGCCGACAGCGATGTGCTGGCGGCTGCGATGGCTGCCGCCGTTCCGAAAATTCCAAGGATGAGAACAAATACCTGCCGCATTTCGAACCTCACAGCCGTAAGATGCGCCCATAGTATCCTGAAATCTCCAAGGCCTGGTAAACGCTGCGGGCTCAACCGGTTGAGTTTGAACCGGGCTAGAAGACATCCACTGACACGTGCCGGAAACGAAGCAAAACCGCCTGTACTTTGGTACTACACCCATGCCCTACCTGTACCATCGCTTCCCTCCAGGCAAAACCCGATACTCCCAGAACTGATATCTCTAAAGGCGTCAGGCCCTGGTCTCGAATGGGCCCCAACTTTGTTCAGGAGTCCAGCTCATGCGCGGCACGAACAACTCCAGCGTCAAAGGTAGCAGCATACTCAAGACAACGACGTGGGGGGCGCTGATTGCCCTCACGGCTGCGATCCTTGTGGCAGGGCTACCCGGATTCAGCCCGTGGACCCATTCTGGCGACGTCAGCCGTCCCTCCGTTCAAGTCGCGGAGCAGGTCCGGCCGCTCGCTGCGCACTCCTCGACACCAGCGCGACAGGATTCCTCTTTCAGTGGCGCGAATAGCCGGCCTATCTCCGTGCAGGGCAAGTCGTCGGCAGCCGAAACGGGAATGGCACAAGTCGCTGTTTCTCCGGCTGCCTCTTTTGGGAACCCAATCCGCCCGGTTCAGACCGAGCCCCAACACGGAAACGCTCCGAAGAATGACACTGACCTCCCTTCCACGAGCGCCAGCCCTAACAACGACCAGCCCGCTTTGGTCGCAAAAATTGCCCCGGACCTAA
>Ga0210409_10006544_pt1 | contig 12097 bp, 10 predicted proteins | sample IncBWH17MmetaG_FD_161649 | JGI IMG/M metagenome (GOLD analysis project Ga0210409, IMG submission 161649) | Forest soil microbial communities from Barre Woods Harvard Forest LTER site, Petersham, Massachusetts, United States - Inc-BW-H-17-M | ecosystem: Environmental > Terrestrial > Soil >...
AAAAGCGGCGACTCCACGTCCGATTCTGGTTGTTCGTCGCCTTCGTCGTTCTTGTTCTCGTCTTCGGGCGCTGGTTTGCTGCACGCAGCGGCAGCGTCGTCTGGCGGCAAACACTAACCACCAACATTCTTGCCGACCTAGCGACGATAGGCGGCTTGATCTTATTTATTCAATCTCATCGCGCGCTCGGACGGAATTGGAGTTTTGAGGTTGTCATCCAAGAAAAGCACGAACTCATCGAAAAAGGGCCTTATGCTTACATTCGCCACCCGTTATACAGCGGCCTTCTCCTGATGTTCATGGGCATGGCTTTGTTCTGTGGTCGGAAGGCGTGCATTGTCGTCTTCGTCTATTGTTTCTTCGGCGTTTATTTCAAGTCGCAAATGGAAGAACGTCTTCTGGCGAAAACTTTCTCTGCATATTCCGAATACAAACGGCGTACCAAAGCCCTAATTCCTTTTATTTGGTAGTTGGGTACGATGGTTTTTGAAATCAGCGATAACACTCAAAACCGCTCAATGAGTGTAATCGAGATGTTTCGTCAATAATGCATACCCCAATGTGCAAAACCACTTACGTTGACACCACTTCTTGCCGGAGGTATCTTCTTGTCTCAGGTGTGGGAAGCCTCTTCCTAGCCGCACGTTGTTCCTTCCTAGGCTCTGGCTTCTGAAGCCACACGCTTCGTATCGACCGACCCTGGGGCTTTTGCAAGCACAAATTCAGCGATTTCGGACAGAGGAGGTCTTCCTTCCCGAATCCCAATGCCAAAATTGCAGAGCGACAAAGGAGGAGGTATGCGCGAACCAAACTTGTGGCAAGCAACCTGTCTCGTCTGCGTGTTCTGTGCAGTGGTGGCGATTGGCTCGCCTGCCCAGACGTTCAAGACACTTGTGAGTTTCAACGGGGCGGATGGTAAATTCCCCAATGGGATCCTCGTTCAGGGTCGCGACGGGAACTATTATGGAACAACAAGCTTCGGTGGGGCCAACTGTGCTAACTACGGTGTCTGTGGCACCGTCTTTAAGATTAGTTCGACAGGCAGGCTGACCACAGTCTATAACTTTTGTGCCCAAACAAACTGTAGCGACGGTGCATATCCGGGAGCAATGATTCTAGCCACTAACGGCAGTTTCTATGGGACAACTTCTCAAGGCGGAGTCAACAACTGCAATGGCTACGTGGGATGCGGGACGGTATTCAAAATCACGTCCGAGGCAAAACTAACCACGGTCTACAGCTTTTGCGCTCAAAGCGGATGCACCGACGGCTACGGCCCTTCGGGCCTCATTCAGGCAACTGACGGAAACCTCTATGGAACAACTTCTGCAGGAGGGGTTAGCAGCCGCAAGTGCTTCGGGGGCTGCGGAACGATCTTCGAGATCACCGGTGAAGGCAAATACATCACCCTGCACAGCTTCGATTTTACTGACGGGTCAAATCCAAGCTCGGCAATGGTTGAAGCGACTAACGGAAAGTTCTATGGCTTGACCTCCTTTGGCGGAAGCGGCCGTGATTGCGGCACACCAAGCCGCTGTGGCACGGTCTTCGAAATCACCCGCACGGGCGGATTTAGAACGCTGCACAGCTTCTGCGTTCAAACCGGATGCCCTGACGGATCCCTCCCTTACGGGTTGGTTCAAGCCAGCAACAAGAACTTGTACGGAGCAGCTACGGAAGGCGGCTCCAACATGTGCAGCTTTGGGTGTGGAACGATCTTCGACATCACACCGGGGGGGACGCTGACCATCCTGCACAGCTTCGACGGAGCGGACGGCTCTTTACCTAACGCTGTGATCCAAGCCACGGACGGGAGATTCTATGGGACAACCGCGTCCGGTGGGGCTAACAGCTGCGGCGCCTCGGGCTGCGGGACGGTCTTTGAGATCACCCCCGCGGGCAAGTTGACCACGCTCTACAATCTTTGCTCTCAACCTAATTGCACGGATGGGGAATCTCCCATCGGGCTGGTTCAAGCGACCAACGGAAATTTCTACGGGACAACGGATGGTGGCGGAGATCCCAACTGCAATTCTCCGTATGGCTGTGGTACAGTCTACAGCCTGTCTGTAGGTCTGGGTCCGTTCGTGAAAACGAATCCGACCTCTGACAAGGTGGGGAAAGCCGTCACCGTCCTAGGAAACAATCTGACGGGCTCGACCAGCATAACCTTCAACGGCACACCAGCAACGTTCACAGTCCTCTCCAATACGGAAATCAAGACCACCGTACCAACTGGCGCGACCACGGGTTTTGTCAAGGTAACGACCCCCACGAAGACGCTCAAGAGCAACGTGGTTTTTCGAGTTTCGAAATGAAACTTGGGAACGTTCGCGAAGGTGAAAATCACTAGTTGAAGCGGACTGATGTTACGCGCTCACGGCAAGTCAACCGTCAATGTCCCGAAAGGACAAGGGAGTTAATTATGAACAAACTTAGATTGTGGAGGACAATGTGTTTTGTCTGTGTCGTTTGTGCGCAAGCGGTGATTCATTCGCCTGCGCAGACCTTTAAGACTCTCGTGCCTTTTAAGGGCACTGACGGCCAGCACCCCAATACGCCTATGGTTCAGGGGGCAGACGGGAACTTTTATGGCACGACAGTAAGTGGCGGCGGCAACGAAGGCCAGTATTACGGCGTGGTTTTCAAAGTTTCACCGGAAGGAAAGTTGACCGCGATGTACGATTTTTGCGACCATCGCCTGCCTTGTCCCAATGGCGCCACTTCTTATATCGGGCTGGTTCTAACCACTAATGGTAATTTCTACGGGACCACTCAGCAAGGTGGGGCCTACTGCGGTCACTTCGGCTGTGGGACGCTTTTCGAAATCACGCGCGAGGGCAAGTTTACCACCTTGCGAAGCTTCACCCACAAAACAGCCAGCCTGTACGACTTTGTACCAGTTAGCGGTGGGAACTTCTACGGAGTGACCCAATCCCAAGGGAAATACGATTACGGTATGTTCTTCAAGATGACTCCAGCGGGCAAAATAGCTACTCTGTACAGCTTTTGCGCGCAAGCCAATTGCGCAGACGGGATAGGACCTAGCGGGCTGATGCAAGCTGCCAACGGGAGCTTCTACGGTGCTACCGGCGGCGGAGCCAACTACGGAGGCACTATTTTCAAGATGACGCCTGCAGGTCAGCTGACCACACTCTACAGCTTCTGTGGCCAACCGAACTGCGCTGACGGCGAGTCCCCCAACGGGCCCGTGCGGGACAAGGGCGGAAACCTCTATGGCACAACAGCCTCCGGCGGCGCAAACAGCGCGGGCTGCTACCCTGGGGGCTGCGGCACGATCTACAAAATAACATCTGCAGGCAAATTTACCACCCTCTACAACTTTTGTGCCCAAGCAAACTGCGTTGACGGGGATCTTCCATACACACTCGTAGAAGGCACCGACGGAAACTTCTATGGGACCACGGAGGCTGGCGGGATCAGCCACTCGGGCTGTCCCGCAGGCTGCGGCACGATCTACAAAATAACATCTGCAGGCAAATTTACCACCCTCTACAGCTTTTGCGCCCAACCGAACTGTGCTGACGGCTACAACCCCGGCGCGCTCGTGCAAGGCACCGACGGAAGCTTCTACGGAGCAACGCCCGACGGCGGAGGCGGATGCATCTCGCAGAATTGTGGCACCATTTTCAGCTTGTCTGTTGGGTTGCGCCCGTTCGTGAAGACAACACCAACCTCCGGTAAGGTCGGGGAGGATGTCACCATCTTGGGAAACAATTTGACGGGCACGACCAGCGTGACCTTCAACGGCACAGCAGCGACGTTCACTGTTGTTTCCGGCACAGAAATCAAGACCACCGTACCAAGCGGCGCGACCACGGGGTTTGTCGAGGTAACAACACCGAAGAAGACACTCAAGAGCAACGTGGTTTTTCGGGTGACGAAATGATGTTCTGACCTCGTCGGAACAGAGGCCGCCTCATGGGTCTGAGCGGCCTTTCCTTTGCGATACGCAGACGGCGGTTGAGCGGTAATGGTTGTTATCAGGTCAGCATGACCGGACTCCGGTCACAACGAAGCATGAAAATAGTGGCGAGCGAGCGCACAATGGGATTCGCCACTGTGCGATCAAGCTCGGATAATGGCAATGGTGTGGTTCGTTGAACCCGCAAATCAGGTTGAGCTGGACGCCGTAGGAACCGCAAAGTGATACCTCCATCCGGAGAGTTCGCAAGGGAGATTCTTCCAGTGCAGGCGTCTTCGTCAGTGGCAGAGGAGGATCGCCATGCGAGTGCATCGCAATTGTTGCGGCCTGGACGTACACAAAGAGACCATCGCCGCGTGTCTGATCAGCGAGAGTGAAGACGGAACCAGCAGCCGGCAGAAACGCATCTTTGGGACCATGACGCAGCAACTGCGAGAGCTGGCGCAGTGGCTGGCCGAGGCCAAGGTCACGGCGGTGGCCATGGAAGCGACCGGAATTTACTGGGTGCCGGTTTGGAATGTGCTCGAACAATATGGGTTCGAGTTGCTACTCATCAACCCGGAGCACTATAAAGCAGTGCGCGGCAAGAAGACGGACCTCAAAGATGGAGAAAGGATCGCCGAACTCCTGCAAGATGGACGACTGGCAGGCAGTTATGTACCTCCGGTGGCGATCCGCGTCTTGCGCGATCTAACCCGATACCGTACCAAGCTGGTGCAGTACCAATCCTCGATCGCGAACCGCATTCAACGTCTGTTGGAGCAGTGCAACGTCAAGTTGGCTTCGGTAGCCAGTGATGTGCTGGGTGTCAGTGCCTTGGCCATGTTGCGCGCCTTAGCTGCCGGGGAAACGAATCCCCAGCGGATGGCCGATTTGGCCAAGAGGCAACTGCGGAAGAAGATCCCGGCGCTGCAACTGGCGCTAGAGGGATGTCTGCTGCCGCACCATCGCTTCCTGCTCGCCGACATGCTGGAGGAACTGGATCACATTGGCAGCAAGATCGCACGCCTGGAGCAGGCGATCGAGGAGCAGATGCGCCCGTATCAGAAAGCGGTCGATGCCTGGATGACGGTTCCAGGTGTCAAGCAACGGCTGGCGTGGAACCTCGTGGCTGAGGTCGGTCCTACAGTCGATGCCTTTCCTTCCGCCGCGGATCTGGTGAGTTGGGCCGGGATCTGTCCTGGGAATAATGAAACGGCGGGCAAGCGCAAAAGCGGCACGACCCGCAACGGGAATCGCTGGGCGCGCAAAGCTCTGTGCGAGGCGGCATGGGCTGCTTCAAAGACCAAAGCGACTTACCTGCAAGCCCAGTTTCGACGACTAGCCGCGATTCGTGGCAGCAAACGCGCCATCATTGCGGTGGCGAGCACCATCCTGACTATCGGCTACCATATGCTGAAGGAAGAAACCACGTACCGAGAACTGGGCGGCAACTACTTCGACAAACGCAACCTCCTGCGAACTACCAGACGACTGGTAAAGCGTCTGGAGGCTCTCGGCCACAGAGTGATTCTCGCGCCAACGCAGTCTCCATTCCAGTCGAGCGACTGACTACAGGTATTTTCAAGGGAGGCCATAGCGCAAGTTTGCGCCGTCTGTTCGCCCCAAAGCGCGTTAGTGTGTTGCGGCGAAGGGGGTTTTGAGCGTAATCGAGACTTAGCGCAATTGACAGGTATGCAGCCGAAGAGCAGGGTGGCGACTGATCGGACATTGCCCCACCTGTGGCCCGAAAAACTGTTGCAGCGCGATAGTTGCTCTGGTCCCCGAACTTTTTCCGTACGTCTCATCCTTCCAGCTACTGTTTCGGAGTCAGGAGGAAAGCTTGATTTACGCCGTTAATGGTGCCGTAACCCACAATCTGTCCCGAGTTGCTGATCGAGGAAGCATGGTGCAGAACCCAGCCTGAATTCTTGGGGATCATTTTGTTGAGATCCTGCATGCCTGCGGCTTTCGTCCAGATGAAAGCGTGGTCGGCGCCGCCGGTCACGGTAGAATCCCCGAGAATTTCCCCTGCGTCGCTAATGAAGCCAGGAGCACTCGAGGTTCCTCCCAGCAGCGTACCGATGGGGTGTATTCCGGTGCCATCCCAGTACACGACCACTCCATTGGGATACTTGGACGAAGTGGAGGCGCCCACAACCGTGCCCGAATTGTTGAGCCAGACTGCGTAGCTGTTGCCTCCCTTCAATGTCCCCAGGTCCTTCCATCCCGCCGCCCTGCTCCAAAGAAACGCGTGGTATTTGCTGTTATTGTTGAAAAAATAGGCGGTGCCGGTAACTTGAAGGCTCTCGTTGATATCGTCCGCGTAGCAGTAAGGGGCGCTTGGCAAGCATGCCTCATTATGAATATGGTAGCTACCCTGGCTCTTAGTCCACAAAACCACATGCTCATCACCGTTGCTGGTAGCTGACTCGCCGACGATTACGCCTTTGGAAGTGATCGCGGTAGCAAAAGTGTATCCACTGCCACCTGGCAGATCAGGCAAGCCAACCATGGGGCCGGGGTTGGTCCAGACAAAGCCGTGGTACACACCGGTTGTAGTATTTGCCGAGGAGCCCACGACCACGCCCGAATCATTGACAACATATCCGATACTCTGATCGTCACCGGATAGATGGTGTAAATCCTGAAAGCCATTGCTGCTCCACAGGAAGGCATCGGCCGCTATGTTGGTAGTGCACGGCACCGTCGGATATACCGAGTTGTCGGAACAGCCTGTGACCAGACCGGTGTTGTTGTTGTCGTCCGCATAGCTGCTGGTGAACCCCGGCAGGGCTCCGAGGGCGGTGACAGTATATTTTTGCGCGAAGGCGGTAGTGACAAGAAGCAGCGCCAGCAACGAACAGGTTGCACATTTCACTTTTTTAGTCATTACGAGATCCCCCCGCGTAGGCTGGGCAGGAATTTTACTCTAACAGACTGAATCGCACCAGATGCAACCACTTGCAACCATGGCTGAAAGCCTCGCGTATGGCGGCCCGAGAACTGCAACTTCAAATGCCCTTTTCCCAAAATGTGCCGACTTGAACTAGCGATAGGCACACCTGTTGGGCCCTCCCATAGTTAATAGCGTCTGACTCTTGTTGCGAGGCGATGCAGGCCGTCGTGCAGAGCGCATTACAACACCAATTGCCAAGGGCTCTGTAATGGGGCATGGTCAAATGAGGCTATCAGGCCATAGCGCTCATTGACAATTACTGAGCCTCTGCGGTAGCGCCAACGGAACGGGATGAGCTGATAAGGTGTAGCCGAATTTTCGCCAAAGGATACTACCCCACAAAATAGTTGACAGACCCAACTTGTGAATTTATTCTATAGCGAATAAAAAGCGAATATAGTCATGGCTTCTCTTCCCCTTCTTCCCGACTCGCAGCCCAGACTCGTGGGCATTGCTCGCCTGGCCTCGCAGGGAGAATCCGTGCGTCAGGGGCACGAGGTTGAGTACTTCACGCTTCCCGTCCGTTCTTTGCTCAACCGGTGCACCGGGGTGCGCATGCCCTTTACCTGGACAATCAATCCGTACCGGGGATGTGAGTTCGCCTGCAAATACTGTTATGCGCGCTACACCCACGAATTCATGGAACTGAGGGACGGCGTCGACTTCGAGCAGAAAATCTTCGTGAAGCAACATGCGGCGGACCTGCTCCGTCAGGAACTGCACCACGTTAAGCCGGGGGAAGAAATCGCGATCGGCACCGCGACCGACCCCTATCAACCCGCAGAGCGGCGATTCGAAGTGACCCGGGCCATACTCGAGGAGTTGGCGAGACATCGCGGACTCGAGATCGGCATTGTTACGAAGTCGAATCTGGTTTTGCGGGATACCGACATCCTCCAACAAATTACAAAGAACAATCGCCTGTTCGTAAACATCACCATAACCACTTTGAAAGCGGACCTTGCTCGGATTCTGGAGCCGCGCGCACCGCGTCCCGACCTGCGTTTGGAGGCCATGCAAAAGCTGAACCAGGCAGGCGTCGCGGCCGGTGTGATCTGCGCTCCCGTGCTCCCGGGTATCACTGATTCGCCGCGCGACCTGGAGGCGCTGGTTCGAGCCACGGCCAAAGCGGGCGGAAAATACATCTTTGCCAATTCCCTGTTCCTGAAGCCTTGCTCGGCGGCTGTTTTTCTGCCGTTTTTGGAAAAGGAATTTCCGCAACTCGTCGAAAGTTATCAGAAACGTTTCAAAGACCGCGCATTTCTTCCGGAATCGTATCGAAAGCCGCTTTCACAATTGATGAAGCGCCTGCGGCAGAAATACGGCATCCCCAGTGATTACGATCGCTACAGCCAGAAGACGCATTCCCCCGGCGAACCCGAGCCCGGCGCGCAAATGAAACTGTTTTGACGCTGCGCCAGCTTTGCTCCTTCGGGCCTTTCTCCGTGCGCTCGGCGGCCGTCTCAGTGAACTCTGCGATTTAAGACCTTGTGTTGTCGAAGGCAGATCAAAACCTTAAAACGCAGAGTACGCCGAGAACGGCCGTGGAGTGCGCGGAGATACGCTTCGAGCGCTTTCCCTCGCGAGCTTCTATAATGACTGCGCCAGACAGCACCGATGAATCCCCCGCAAACACAAGCCGCGCCCAGTCCGCCTCCGCCAGCCGCAACCCGCAGGCCCGAGTTCTTTGAGCAGCTCGATCGATTCTGGCTTCGAGTCACCGAGGGACTTGAACTCAGTCAACTCTGGAAGCAATTTAGCGCGGATGCTCGCTCCAGCTACCGCCTCTACCACCGTGACTTTCAAGCGCGGGCACCGCAAGACGCCGGCCGGCACCGCTTGTGGCATACGGCGCAGGAGTTCGTGTGGGCGATCCTCGAAAAGCTCACCCCGGCGCGACGGGTGCTGCTGCTGTTGGGCCTCCTGCTTCTGATATTTCCGGCCGGCGGTTTTAGTTATCACGGGAAGACAGGAGAAGTCGAGATCGTCGAATTGGATCTTCGATTCTGGGGCGGGGCCGTGCTCTTCGTCCTTCTGATGCTCGAAGTCGCGGATCGTGTAGTAATGAAGCGCGACCTCGAAATCGCGCGCGATATTCAACGGTGGTTGCTCCCAGGAACGCCGCCCCAAGTGCGCGGGTTGAACATTGCTTTCATCACTCGTCCCGCGAATACTGTCGCCGGTGATTTCTATGACGTCTTTGCCCGGCCTGCAACGAATTCCTCCGAACCTCATTTCTTGCTGGCGGTCGCCGACGTCGCGGGAAAGAGCATTCCCGCAGCGCTGCTGATGGCCACCTTCCAGGCCAGCCTCAAAACACTTTCGGAGACTTCCTGTTCCCTCGCCGACCTGGTGACCGGCATGAACCACTATGCTTGTACGAACAGCCAAAGCGGCCTCCGCTTCACCACCGCCTTTCTGGCGGAGTTCGATCCAGCCACCCGAGGCTTGACCTACATCAATGCGGGACACAACCCGCCGATCCTGCGACGCAACTCCGGCGCAATCGAACGGCTGACGAATGGCGGACTGCCCTTGGGAATGTGGGCGGACAAAACTTATGAAACCGGCAACGTCATCCTGCAACCGGGCGATTGGCTGGTGATTTTCACCGACGGCGTAGCAGAAGCGGAGAATGGACTCAAGGAGGAGTACGGTGAACAGCGAATGCTCAATGTTCTCCAGTCGGGCGCTGGAGCCACCCCGGATGAACTGCTTCGCCGCATGATGAGCGACCTCGAGGCCTTCGTCGGCCCCACTCCTCAGCACGACGATATAACCTGCATGCTGGTAAAAGCGGCGTAACACGAACAGCGAGACTCACGTGGGGACAGCCGCCCCCGGCTGTCCGCGCCAGACTGCTAGGATCTCATCGCTTCCGCGTACATACGATGAAACGCGTGTACACCCTTCTCCTGCTTCGCGCTGTATCGCCCACGCTCGCAGCTGCGTGAATGCAGGTTCTTCTGTACCGTCTCGCAAATTGTCACATCTTCAATCTGGATCTGATTGCTGAACTCGACCGAGTCTTTCGCGGTTTTACTATCGAGCGCTTCCTCGGGCAGGTACCATTCGAAAATCGCCCGGGAACGGTCGGCCCCGAGTGGCAGAACAATGTTGAGGGAAACATTGTCGGGATAGCAGTTGAGCATCCAGTTGGGAAATATCCAGAAATAATCCGTGGTCAGGTCTTCGCGCGCTTCCTCATAGCGACGCGGCGTAGCGTCCCCGGGCTGCGCTCCCCGAATAGGACTGAACTGCCGCACATGACGCGCGAAGGGTTCCACTGTGTAGGCCCCGTAGTCCAACTCCCGATTCAATCCCGGATGCACGCTGGGCAGGTGATAGCCCTCAAGATAATTGTCGACGTAAGTCTTCCAGTTGCATTTCATATCGTACGTGCGGCGCTGGAAGAGCTTCATTCCGGCAAAATTGAAGCGTTCCACTTGCTTTGGGAATACGCCCAGGCTCTTCACCAACGGTTCAGTGTTGGCATCCAGGTTTACGAAAATCAGGTTGAACCACTGCTCAACGCGTACCGGTGTCAAGGCGAATCGGTCCGAACAGAAATCATGCTGGCTCTCGAATTCGGGAGCGCTGATCAGGGATCCATCCAGCCCGTAGGTCCAACCGTGGTAGCCGCAGCGGAAGAGCTTGCGCGAACCGCTTCCTTCCGCGGGCGGTCCAGCGCGATGGCGGCAAACATTGTAAAAACTGCGTAACTCGCCACTAGAACCGCGCACCAGCAGCAGGGGCTCTCCATGAAGGTCCGTGGTAAAGTAATCGCCCGGCTTCGTCACTTGATGGCAGTGCCCCACCACCTGCCATGTTTTTCCGAAGATTTTTTCGTGCTCCGATTCAACTGCAGAAGGATGGGTGTAAAACACAGCTGGAAGCGACCAAGCCTGTTCGATGTCCGGATCGATGTGCAGGGATTCGACAGAAACTGTCATAGGAGAAATTGTCCTGGGCAAGCGGCATTTTAAATGGTGATGCACCCAGGCAAGTAGATCTAGTTGACAAAATTTGTCAGGGGCATCTCCTTTTGAGCGCATTGCTCGAACTGGCCGCTACTTTCGAAGTCCACCGTCCCTTCCCATGTACGGCAGGCGTGAGACTTAGGAGGTCGTGATTTCGTGTACTGACGGCAATCCGCGATGGCAAGCAAATTGCCACCAGTCAAGAGTCGAGTTCAAGAAACTCACCCTGTGAATGGAGACACTTGTGAAGAACACGCGGAAAGATAAGGGCTTTTCACTGATTGAGTTGCTCATCGTGGTGGCGATTATTCTTATCATCGCCGCGATTGCAATTCCGAATCTGTTGCGGGCACGCATCTCGGCCAACGAATCGTCTGCGGCGAGCTCGATTCGCACCACGAACACGGGTGAGGTTAGCTATTATTCGACTTACCCGGCGCAAGGCTATTCGGCGAACGCAACCGCCATGGCTAACCTCGGACCGCCAGCCATAACCGGTTGTCCGGCTGGTGGACCGGTGTTCACCGCGGCTTGCTTGATTGACTGGAACCTTTCGCAAGCCACGACGGTAGCTAAGGCCAAGAGCGGCTACTACTTCGGTGTAACCAGCATCTCAGCAGGCATCCCGTACCAAGGGTACACGGTCAGCGGCGCAGCGGGGGGGTTCAATCAGAGCGGCGTGCGCGGCTTCTGCTCCAACGAAGACGGCGTAATCCATGCCAACCCGTCGTATAACGGTGCCCCGACGATCATCAATACGGTCTGCGCCAGTGCCGCATGGCCGCAGTTGTAGTCCGAACTTGGCGAAGTACCTGGGGGAGGGTACGAGCCGGGAGCAACGGAGCAATCCGTTGCTCCTTTTGCTTTTGCGGCTTTCCCGTCACGAAGACCGTCACCTTGAAGCGGTAACTGGCTCCAAACTATGGCGAACCAATCTCATTCGCGATGTACCAAACTGACACAACTTGTCATTCCGCCCGACAAAATCTGCTAGAACCTACTCTTCCCGGCCCAGCCTGCTTTACCTGCCAGGGTTACGGAAGATTGCTGAGTCCTTGAAAACAAACCACGCCCGGGAACCCGAACCCACCCTATAGTAACTTCCGCTTCTGGCCGTTAAAATGCGAACATAATCGGCAATTGGGTCTACTGAGACCACATCTGATAACGGAGAAGAAGGGAACACACATGCGGAAACAGAAAGGTTTTTCACTGATTGAGTTGCTCATCGTG
>Ga0210409_10006545_pt1 | contig 12097 bp, 11 predicted proteins | sample IncBWH17MmetaG_FD_161649 | JGI IMG/M metagenome (GOLD analysis project Ga0210409, IMG submission 161649) | Forest soil microbial communities from Barre Woods Harvard Forest LTER site, Petersham, Massachusetts, United States - Inc-BW-H-17-M | ecosystem: Environmental > Terrestrial > Soil >...
ATGTGAGGGTGTTCTATGAGCGGCGACGCCTACGCGAAGGCCGGTGTCGACCAGGGAGCGGCGGACTCCGCTGTCGCCGGGTTGGTCAAGGCACTGGGAGCGATCCAGCTTGGACGACCCTCGCGGCAGGTGCCGCTCCCCGGCCACTACGCGAGCGTCATCCGGATCGACGAGCGGACCGGGATCGCGCTCTCCACCGACGGGGTCGGGACCAAGCTGCTGGTCGCCGAGCAGCTGGGCCGCTTCGACACGGTCGGGATCGACTGCGTGGCGATGAACGTCAACGACGTGATCTGCGTCGGCGCCGAGCCGCTGGCGATGCTCGACTACATCGCGATCGAGCGCGCCGACCCGGCGCTCTGCGAGCAGATCGGGGTCGGACTGGCGCGCGGGGCGGAGCTGGCCGGGGTCGAGATCCCCGGCGGCGAGCTGGCCCAGCTCGGCGAGCTGGTGCGCGGCTTCGACGTCGCCGGCGCCTGCTTCGGCACGGTCGCCCTCGACGCGATCGTCGACGGCTCGGCGGTGCGCCCGGGCGACCCGGTGATCGGCCTCCCCTCCTCCGGCATCCACGCCAACGGCTACACCCTGGCCCGCGGCGCCCTCGACGGAGTCCCCCTCGACGACGACCGCCTCGGCCGGCCGCTCGGCGAGGTGCTGCTGGAGCCGACCGAGATCTACGTCAAGCCGGTACTGGAGCTGCTGCGCTCCGAGGTCGAGGTCCGCGGCCTCGCCCACATCACCTCGGGGGGCCTCGGCAACCTCAACCGCCTCGCGGCCGACGTCCGCTACGAGATCGACGACCCGCTCCCCGTGCCGCCCGTCTTCGAGCTGATCCAGGAGCGCGGTGGCATCGACGACGACGAGATGCGAGACGTCTTCAACATGGGCTGCGGCTTCTGCTGCATCGTCGCGGCCGCCGACGAGCCCGCCGCGCTCGAGCTCCTCCGCGGCCACTACCCCGAGGCGAAGCGAATCGGCCGCGCGGTCTAGATGGAAGCCCGCCCCAGCAGCGCGATGATCGGCACGGTGCTCTCCGGCCGCTACCGGCTGGAGGCGAAGCTGGGCAGCGGTGGGATGTCGACCGTCTACCTGGCCCGCGACGAGACGCTGGACCGGCCGGTCGCGGTCAAGGTGATGCACCGGGAGATGTCGGAGCAGCCCGACCAACTCGAGCGCTTCCGCCAGGAGGCGCGGGCGGTGGCGAAGCTCTCCCACCCCAACGTCGTCTCGGTGATCGACGCCGGCGAGGACGGCGGCTACCCCTACATCGTCTTCGAGTACGTCGAGGGGGAGACGCTGAAGCAGCGGATCGCGCGGGTCGGGGCGCTCGACGTCCAGGAGGCGGTCGCCTACGCGATCGAGATCGCCCGCGGCCTCACCGTCGCCCACGCCCGCAAGATGGTCCACCGCGACATCAAGCCCCAGAACATCCTGATCGACGCCGAGGGCCGGGCGAAGCTGACCGACTTCGGCATCTCCCGCCAGCTCGAGCAGGACGGGATGACCGCGACCGGCCGCGTGCTCGGCACCACCGACTACGTCGCGCCCGAGCAGGCGATGGGGCAGGGGGCAGACCCGCGCTCCGACATCTACTCGCTGGGCGTCGTCCTCTACGAGATGCTGGTCGGGCAGGTTCCCTTCCACGCCGACAGCCAGGTCGGGGTGGCGATGAAGCACGTCAACGAGGAGCTGCCCGACGTGCAGCGGCGCCGGCCCGAGGTCTCCGCCGCGGTCGCGCTCGTGGTCGAGCGCGCCACCGCCAAGCAGCCGGACGAGCGCTACCGGCAGATCGGCGAGATGATCGACGACCTCTCGACCGCGCTGGAGGTGGAGGCGGCGCGGGCCGGCTCGACCAGCGGCGAGGCGACCAGCGTGCTCGACGCGCTGCCGCCGCCGAAGCGGACGCTGTCGAGTCGTGCCCGCTGGTCCTGGGCGACGATCGTCGCACTGCTGATGGTGGCCGGCGGGGCGCTGCTCGCCGTGCAGCTGATATCCAGCGGCGAGGTGAGCGGGGGAGGCGCCAAGCGGGGCAGCGGCAAGCCGGTGCCGATCGCCTCGGCGACCGACTACGACCCCGAGGGCGACGGCGAAGAGAACCCCGGCACGGTTGGCCTCGCGGTCGACGGCAACCCGGCGACCGCCTGGAGCACCGAACATTACGAATCCGAAACCTTCGCCGGGACGAAGACCGGCCCCGACCCGGGCGTGGGCCTCTATGTGACGACCAGGGCGCCGGCGACACCGTCGAAGATGGTGGTGCTCACGCCTACCCCCGGCTGGGACGCGCAGGTCTTTGCCGCGGCGGGCGAACCGCCGGCTGGCATCACGGGCTGGGGACAACAGGTGGGGAAAGTGAGCAACGCGGCGGGCATTCAGAAGATCGAGCTCCGCCTGCGGCATCCGGCGCGCCACTTCCTGCTCTGGTTCAAGAAGGCCGTGCCGGCCCTTGACCAGAGCGGCGGCTACCTGGTCGAAATCGGCGAAATCAAGCTGTTGAAATGACCTAAAACTCGTAGGAGCGCGACCGGGCGTGGCGCTCGACCGCGAGGGCGACAAGCCGGTCGCATAGGTCCGCGTAGGGGATGCCGGCTGCCTCGAACAGCTTCGCGTAGACGCTGGTCTCGGTGAAGCCCGGCATCGTGTTGATCTCGTTGACGAGGACCTCCCCGTCAGGCTCGACGAAGAAGTCGCAGCGGGCGAGGCCGGAGCAGCCCGCCAGCTCGAAGATCGTCGCCGCCAGCTCGCGGACGCGGGCGGCCTGCCGCTCGGAGATCGGCGCCGGCACGGCCAGCTCCATGCCGCCCTCGCCGTACTTCGCCTCGAAGTCGTACCAGTCGGCATGGGCGACCACCTCCCCCGGCAGCGAGGTCTCGGGCCGCTCGTTGCCGAGCAGCGAGCACTCGACCTCGCGGCCAACGGCCGAGGCCTCGACGATCACGCGGGGGTCGTGGCGGAGGGCCAGCTCGACCGCGGCGTCGAGATCGTCCAGCCGCTCGACCTTGCTGATCCCGACGCTGGAGCCGAGGCGCGAGGGCTTCACCCAGAGCGGCAGGCCCATCGCCGCGCAGCGCTCGCGCCAGCCCTCCTCGCCCGCCTGGGCGAACTCGACCTGCGGCACCCCCCGCTGGGCGAAGAGGCGCTTCAGGGTCAGCTTGTCCATGCAGGTCGCCGAGGCGAGGACGTCGGAGCCGACGTAGGGGACGTCGAGCCACTCGAGCAGTCCCTGAACGCTGCCGTCCTCGCCGAAGGGCCCGTGCAAAGCCGGGAAGACGGCGTCGGCGCCGAGCAACCCGCCGGCCGGGACCAGCTCGACCGCGGCGCCGTCGCGGGCCCAGCGCCCGTCGCGGGCGATCGTCACCGCCGCCGTCTCATGGCCGGCCGCCTCCAGGCCGCGCGCCACCGACTCCCCCGAGCGCAGGGAGACGTCGTGCTCGGAGGAGCGCCCGCCGGAGAGGACCGCGATCTTCATCGCCCCTCCCTCGCTGTCCGACACTGTCCGCTCACGGCACGGTGGGTTTGTTCGGTTCGACCGGTTCAGCCGCGAGCTTGCCCACCACCACGTTCACTTCCGTGCCCTTGTCGACCTTCGAGCCGGGCGGCGGGAACTGGTCGACGACGCGGCCGGCCTGGGAGGGGACTTCGGTTTCCTGTTCCTGCACGGTCGGGCTGAGCCCGGCTTCGCGCAACGCCGCGACCGCTTCGGGGCGCGGCTTGCCGATCACGTTCGGCACCGCGATCTTTTCCCTGCCCTTGGAGACGACGATGGAGACGGTCGAGCCGGGTTCGACTTCGGCGCCGGCGCTCGGCGCCTGGTGGACCACCTCGCCGGCCGGCGACGAGCTCGATTCTTCGGAGACGCTGGGGACGAGCCCTCGGGCGCGGAGCTGCTGGACCGCGACCGAGCGCTGGCTGCCGACCAGGACCGGGACCTTGGCCAGCTTCTGCCCGCTGGAGACGGTGAGGATGACGTTGGAGCCGCGCGTCGCGGTCGAACCTGCGGAGGGAGTGGAGTGGATCACGGCGCCCGTCGCGACGCTGCCGGAGTGCGCGTTTTCGACCTGGATGCCGAACCCCGCCCGCTTCAGCTTCGCTTCGGCCTCGGCGCGGGGCAGCCCCGCTGTCGCCGGCACCTTGGCGCTGCCCGGGCCTGCGCTGACCGTCAGCGTCACCTTCGGCTTCGAGCAGAAGAGGGTGAGGAAGGCGCATTCGAGCGAGGCCTTGTTGGCCGGCGGCGAAGGGAGGGGGTCCTGCTCGAGGACGGTGTTCACCGAAGCTTTATTTTCAACCCGCTTCACTTCGCCGACCGAGAAGCCGTCCTGCTGGAGCAGGGAGATCGCCACCCCGAGCTGGTTGCCGGTCACGCTGGGGACGCCGGTGGTGTCGTCGCGGGTCAGCAGGAAGCCGATCAGGGCGCCGATCAGGACGGCGACCGCGACCAGCAGCCAGCGGCGGCGATTGTGGCGCTTCTCCTCCTCCTCGGGCTCCTCGTCCTCCGGCACGGCGACGACCGGCGGCAGGGCGGCGAAGGCCGCCGTCCCCCCCGTCGTGCCCGGCTCCTTGAGCGCCGCGTCGAGCGCCGCGATGAACGCGTCGGCGCTCTGGAAGCGCTGCCCAGGATCCTTTTCCAGCGCCCGCATCGTCACCGCGTCGAGCGCCGGAGAGACGCGCGGGTCGATCGAGCTGGGCCGCTGCGGCGCCTGCGAGACCTGCTTCATCGCCACCGCGACGGCGCTCTCGCCCTCGAAGGGGACGCGCCGGGTCAACGCCTCGTAGAGGATCACCCCGACCGAGTAGAGGTCGGAGACCGCGGTCACGTCCATCCCCTGGGCCTGCTCGGGCGAGAGGTAGTGCGGCGTGCCCATCACCGAGCCGGCCTGGGTTATCTCCGAGACGCCGGCGCGGGCGATGCCGAAATCGGTGACGACCGCCTTGCCCTCGCCGTCGACGATCACGTTCTGGGGCTTCAGGTCGCGGTGGACGACGCCGTGGCGGTGGGCGAAGCGCGCCGCCTCCAGCACCTGGCGAATCAGGCCGACCGCCTGCTCGGGGGTGAGCCCGGCGTCGATCAGCTCCTTCAGCGTCCGCCCCTCGATGTGCTGCATGGCGATGTAGTAGGAGCCCTCGAACTCGCCGCGGTCGAAGACGGCGACGATGTTGGGGTGCTGGAGGCCGGCCGCGGCCTCCGCCTCGCGGCGGAAGCGCTCGACGAACTCGCGGTCCTGGGAGAAGCGGCTGTGCAGAACCTTGAGCGCGACGCGACGCTGCAGGTGAGCGTCCTCGGCAAGCCAGACGTCCGCCATCCCGCCCGAGCCGATCCGCTGCAGCACCCGGTAGCGCCCGTCGACGACGCTGCCCTCGCTCACCTCAGGCACCCGAGCCCCCTCTCCCCATGTCATTTGCCTTTCAAGCGGGTTTCGGCGACATCCCGGAAGATCGGGGCCGCCACGTCGTTGCCGAACTTCGTCGTGCACTCGATGCTCGCGGCGATCGCGATCTTCGGGTTTTCGGCCGGCGCGAAGCCGATGAACCAGGCCTGGTTCTGTTCGGTCCCGCCGCCGCAGGATTTGTTGTAGGGAGTTTCGGCGGTGCCGGTCTTGCCGGCGACGGCGACGCCTGGGATCGCCGCGTTGGTGCCGGTGCCGGAGCTGACCACGCCCTGCATCGCCGTGCTCAGCTCCGAGGCCGTCCGGGCGCTGATCGGATGGCTGTATTCGGAGGGTTCGAGGCGGTTGACGACCCGCCCGTCGGGGTTGACCACCCGGCTCCAGATCTGCGGCTTCATCAGCTTGCCGCCGTTGGCGACAGCGGCGGCGACCTCCGCCATCTGCAGCGGCGTCACTGCCAGCCGCTCCTGCCCGATCGCCACCCGGGCGAGGTCGATCGGGTTCCCCGGGCCCAGCAGCTTTCCTTCGCCGAAGATCCCACTCGGGTAGACCTGGTCTTCCGGTAGGTCGATCGCCGGGGTGGCGTTGAAGCCGAAGCGGTCCATGTACCTGAAGAGGGTTTGCTCGCCGACCTTCTGCCCGAGCTGCCCGAACCAGGTGTTGACCGAGTTGGTCAGCGCCGTGTTCAGCGAGATCGGGCCGAAGCTCTGGTTGAAGTCGTTCTGCAACGGCTTGCCTTCGACGCTGAGCGTCCCGGGGGCGTTGATCGTCGTTTCCGGGGTGATCGTGCCGCTGTCCAGCCCCGCCGCGGCGGTCACAACCTTGAAGGTCGAGCCGGGCGGGTACTGACCTTGGGTGGCCCGGTCAAACAGCGGCGAGTTGGCGTTGAGGTTGAGCTGGGAGAGATGGCTGGGGACGCGATTGGGGTCAAACGGCGGGTTGGAGGCCAGCACCCGGACCCGGCCGCTCCGCGGCTCGATCGCCACCACCGCCCCGAACCCGGCTTTTTCGAGGTCGCTCAAGGCCACCCGCTGGGCGGTCGGGTCGAGGTTGGTGACGACGTCGTCGCCTTCCTGGTTGCGGCCGGTCAGCTGGTCGAGGATCGAGCCGAATTCGGAGTTGTTGCCGACCAGCTCTTCGTTGTGGGACTTCTCGAACTCGCTGTCGCCCTGTTCGATGAAGCTGTAGCCGATCGGGTGCCCGTACAACGAGCCTCCCGGGTAGCGGCGCACGTAGCGCAGGCCGGCGCCATGGCCCTTGGGGACCGAGCGGGCGATGACGCTGCCGTCGGCGGCGAGGATTCTCCCCCGCTTGATCTGCTGCTGCTCCAGCAGCGGGCGCTTGTTGGCGCTCTTCGCCTTCAACGCCTTCGCGTCGAACACCGACCAGTACGAGGTGAAGCCGATCAGCACCGCGAACAGGACCACGATCAGGCCGAACAATTTGACGATCTGGCGGTTCACGAGCCCCCCAGCGCCAGCGCGACCCGTGCTGGGGCGACGGCCTCACGGCGGGCGCGGTCGGAGATCAGCAGCAGCAGGGCGAGCAGCACGAAGTTGGCGACGATCGAGCTGCCGCCGTAGCTGATGAAGGGCAGGGTGACGCCGGTCAGCGGGATCACCCTGGTGACGCCGCCGATGATGACGAAGGCCTGGATCGCGAAGACCGCGGTCAACCCGGTCGCCAAGAGCTTCGAGAAGCCGTCGTCGGCGAGCAGGGCGATCTTGAACCCGCGGGCGGCGATCAACAGGTAGACGAGGATCACGCCGCAGGCGCCGAACAGGCCCAGCTCGTTGACGATCAGCGAGTAGATCGTGTCGGTCTGCGCCGCCGGCAGCAGCGCCGCGTGGGTGCCGGGGATCGTGATCAGCCCCTGCCCGAACCCTTTGCCGAACAGCCCGCCGTCGGCCTGGGCGAATAGCGACTGGAGGATCTGGTATCCGCTGCCGGTCGGGTCGTGGTAGGGGTTGAGCCAGATTTCCACCCGGTCGTGGACGTGCGGCACCGTCGCGGTGAAGAACCAGGCGCCGAGGAGGAACATCGCCATCCCGATCACCACGAACGAGAAGCGCCCCGTCGCCACGTAGATCAGGGCAAGGAAGGCGGCGAAGAACATCAGCGAGCTGCCGAGGTCGCGGATGAAGACGAGCATGAACATCGACGCCCCCCAGACGACCAGCATCGGGCCGAGGTGCTTGAGCGGCGGCAGGGTGACGCCGAGCACCCGCCGCGCGCCGACGATCAGCACCTCGCGGTGCTCGCGCAGGTAGCTGGCGAGGAAGACGACGATGCAGATCTTCGAGAACTCGGTCGGCTGGAACTGGAGCGGGCCGACCTTCACCCCCAGATACGCGCCGTTGACCTGCTGGCCGATCCCCGGCAGGCGTGGCGACAGCAGCAGCAGCAGCCCGACCGCGGCGATCGTGTACCGGTAACGCTCGAGCACGTCGTAGTCGCGCAGGAAGTGGATCGCGAGGGCGAAGAGGACGAGGCCGACCACGAACCAGTTGGCCTGGTTACGGGCCAGGGTCGCGTCGATTCTGTAGACCATCACCAGCCCGAAGGCGGTGAGCAGGGCGGCCAGCGGGAAGAGGTAGGGGTCGGCGTCGGGGAGGCGGATGCGCAGGAAGACGTGGGTGGCGAGGCAGACCGCCAGGAAGTAGGCGCCGTAGATGAGGCTGAGGTTGCCGAGCCGGGCGTTCCCCTGGGCGAAGACCGCGGCGAAGCCGGCGGTGAGGAGGAGGGCGACCGGGACCAGCGCGACCAGCTCCCGGTTGCGGGCGGACTTCATAAGGCCGCCCGCGTGCTCTGCTCCCGCGAGGACGCGTTCATCATCACCGGAAGCCTCGCGTCCTCGCTCCCGCGTCCGCCGCGGGCGGGCGCGGTAGGCCCTTGCTGTTTTCAATTTCTTCTACCAGGGAGGTCGCGTCGGAGCGGGAGCGCAGGCCGTGGCCGGTGACCGCGTCGCGGCGCCTCGGCGGCAGCGCGGCGGTCTGGATCGGGCTCGCGTAGCGCTCGTCGTAGAGCCTTACGCCGAAGGGCAGTTCGTAGGGCAGGCCGCGGTAGATGGCGAGGCGGCCGGCGGCGTCGGTGCCGAGGAACCAGACCTGGCGGTTCCCGTACCAGGCCCCGAAGGCGATCGCGCCGAGCACGACGAGAACCGCCAGCGCCTTGGCCGCGGTGCGCAGCCGGCGTCGCTTCGGCTTCGCCGCCAGCGCCTCGCGGCGCTCCCTGGCGGCAGCCCCCGCGGCCCGACGGCGCACCTCGGTCGCGGTCAGCCCCGCCTCCTCGGCCGAGGGGCCGATCAGCGTCGCCTCCTCGGGCGCGCGGGCCGGGGCCGCCGAGTCCTCGAGTTGGAAGGCGAGCGCGGTGATGTTGTCGCGCCCCCCCGCCCGGTTGGCCTCGTCGACCAGCGCCCGCACCGCCGCGCCCATCGAGGTCGCGCCGGAGAGGACGCGGGCGATCCGCTCGTCGCCGAGCATCGTCGTCAGCCCGTCGGAGCAGAGCAGGTAAACGTCGCCGGGCTGGGCCGGGACCGTCTGCACGTCGACCTCGACGTCGGGCTCGGGGCCGAGCGCGCGGGTGATGATCGAGCGCTGCGGGTGGTCCTCGGCCTGGGCGTCGGTGAGCTGTCCCTTGCGCCGCATCTCCTCGACCAGGGAGTGGTCGCGGGTCAGCCGCTCCAGCCTGCCGCCGCGCAAGCGGTAGGCGCGGCTGTCGCCGACGTGACCCACCGCGACCTCTTCGGCCTGTGCATTGACGATCGCCGCGGTGATCGTCGTCCCCATCCCGGTCAGCGCCGGGTCGGCACGGGCGTGCTCATGGATCCCCCGGTTCGCCGCCTCGATCGTCTCGCGCAGGACCCGCTCGGGCGGGGCGTCGGGGAGGTCGCGGTCGAACGCCTCGGCCGCCGCCTTCGAGGCGACCTCGCCGGCCTGCGCGCCGCCCATCCCGTCGGCGACGACGAAGACCGGGGCGCGGGCGAAGAAGGAGTCCTCGTTGGCGTTGCGCTGGCGGCCCGTGTCGGTGCGGAACGCCTGATCCCCTACTCGCAGCATCGACCCTCACCACTGATTCCGCCCATGCTCCGCTCCCGAAGAATCGGATATGGACGGTCGCTCCGCACGCGCTTCACGTGCCGGCCTCGAACTTGAACTCGGTGTCCCCGATCCTCACCACGTCGCCGTCGATCAATTCCGCCTCACCCTTCAGGGTGGCGTCGTTGAGCAGCGTTCCGTTGGTTGAGTCCATGTCTTCGATGAAGTGGCGCCTGCCGCGGGAGAAGACCCGGGCGTGAAAGCCGGAGGCGTAACGATCCTCGATCTGCACGTCGGATTCCTTGGAGCGGCCGATCGAGAGGCCGCCGATCAGGTCGAAGCGCTCGCCCGCGTCGAGGCCGCCGCCGCGCTCGGCAACCAGCCAGGCGTCGACCCCGCGCGCCTGCTTGGCGCCGAAGGGCTGCGCGGGGTGGAAGCCGGTCGAGTCCGGCGCCGGCGCCATCGTCCTGCGCAGGTCCTTCGTCGCGCTGCGGGCGATGAAGAGGATGAACAGGAAAAGGACGGCCAGGAAGCCGAACTTGAGGGCGACTGAGATCGGGTCGTAGGCCACGCGCCCGGAACACTACGGCCAGCGGCCGCTACTGCTCGATGTCGAAAAGGAAGGTCGTGGTGCCCAGCGTCACCTCGTCGCCCGGGCTGAGCCGCGTCGACGGCACCCGCCGCCCGTTGACCTTCACCCCGTTGGTCGAGCCGAGGTCGACGATCTGCCAGTCGCCCGACTCCGAGCGGCGCAGCTCGGCGTGGCGGCGGGAGACGTTGGGGTCGCGCAGCACGCACTCGGCCGCCTTGGAGCGCCCGATCGTCGCCCGCGGCCCGTCGAGCACGTAGCGACGGTCGTCGAGCGAGACGACGGCGCGGGTGGAGACCAGCGCCCCGATCGCCTCCTCGGGCCGCTTCGGGCGGCCGCGGTCGCGCTCGCGCACCGCCGAGTAGACCATCGTGTGACCCTCCTCGCCCTGGCGCGGGCTCTCCCCCTCGTGGGCGGGCGGCTTGACCAGGCGGGTCTGGATCCCGAACTCGCCGAGCCGCAGCCGCTCGTCGGTGCTGAAGTCGACCGCGGGCCGGGTCAGCAGGTCGTAGCCCCGCCGCCGCGCGTGCTCCAGCAGGTAGCCGGACAGCTCCTGCTCGAGCGAGCGCTCATACCCCTCCAGCTTGGCGCGGTCGGGCTTGGAGAGGTAGACCGTGTACTCGTTCGGCACGTAGACGCGCTCGATCGAGGCGGTCTTGTGGGCGTCCATTTCCTTGGCCAGCTTGCGGGCCAGTTCGACCGGCTGCACCTCGGAGCTGAAGGCGCGGCTGAAGACGCCCTCGACGAGGCCTTCGATGCGGGACTCGAGGTTGCGTAGGACGCTGATCGGTGGCTCCTTGGCGCGCGGGAAACGGCTCTCCGGGCCCGGAGAGCCGGCTGAATCCTACGGGAGCACGACTCCGTGGCCAATCGCAAGCCAGGCGCCGAGGACCGCGGCGGCCGCGGCGACGCCGAGCCGCATCCCCAGCGGCCGGGGGGTGTGGCGGAGGTGCTCGTCGAGGTGCTCGAGCGAATCCTCGATCGCCTCGCCCAGCTCCTCCAGCGGCGGCCGGTGGGTGGGGCGTGGGTCGAGGCAGGCGTCGACCGTGTCGGTCAGCTCGCGCGGCAGGTCGGGGCGCAGGCGGCGCAGCGGGCGGGCTCGGGCGCCGATCGCCCGCGCCGTCGCCGCCGGGCTGGAGCGCCGGTGCGGGTTCTCGCCGCTCCAGCACTCATACAGCGTCAGGGCGAGCGAGTAGACGTCGGCCTCGGGCCCGGCGGGCCGGCCCTCCGCCTGCTCGGGCGACATGTAGGCGAGGGTGCCGACGACGTCGCCCGGGGCCGTCAGGGAGGCGCCGTCGGCGAGCCGGGCGATGCCGAAGTCCATCAGCTTGGCGCGCTGGTCTCCTTCAGCCCCCTCGGTCACCTGGACGTTCTGGGGCTTGATGTCGCGGTGGACGACGCCGCGGGAGTGGGCGTGGTCGAGCGCCTCGCAGAGGTCGGCGCCCACCTCGGCGATCTCGCGATCGCTCAGCTCGCCCTCGCGGGCGAGGCGGGCCAGGGTCGAGCCGTCGACCAGCTCGGTGACGAGCAGCGCGTTGCCGTCCTCCTCCCCCATCTCATACAGCGTCACGATGCCGGGGTGGTTGAGCCGCGCCGCGGCCTGGGCCTAGCGCAGCACCCGGCGGCCCAGCTCTGCGCCCCGCGACTCGATCGCCTTGACCGCGACCGGCCGCTCGAGGCGCCCGTCCCAGGCCTCGTAGACGACGCCGAAGCCGCCGCTGCCGATGCGGCGCTCGATCAGGAAGCGGTTGAGCACCAGGGAGCCGACCAAAGCCCCTCCACCTTCGCCGCGCGCCGTGGCTCTCCTGCGCCGGCGCGGAGGCCGAAAACGCAAGGTTTGCTGCGGGTCTTGACGCGGCGACCCCGTGAACGGTCATACTGCCCGACCAGCCAACCAGCTTGGAGAGCCGTTTTTTGGAGGATTCGCCAGCAGCCCGGCCGCGGCGCCGACCGCGCCCGCCCCGCCGTCCCGAACACCAGCAGATCCTGCTGCGGCGCGGCCTGGCGCTCGGCGCCGGCCTGATCGTCGCGATCCTGCTCGTGCTGGGGGTGAAGGGCTGCCTCGACGCGCAAGCGAACCGGGCGCT
>Ga0210409_10006546_pt1 | contig 12096 bp, 9 predicted proteins | sample IncBWH17MmetaG_FD_161649 | JGI IMG/M metagenome (GOLD analysis project Ga0210409, IMG submission 161649) | Forest soil microbial communities from Barre Woods Harvard Forest LTER site, Petersham, Massachusetts, United States - Inc-BW-H-17-M | ecosystem: Environmental > Terrestrial > Soil >...
GGAAACAGAAGCGATTACGGGATAGAGTTCGCCATTGATGCGGACTTTGGCGCCTTTGGCTGCGGCGCGCGGCCAGCCATCCGCGTGGCCTACGGGCAGGGTGGCGACCCATACCTCGTCTTTGGCGATGTAGGCGCGGTTGTAGCCGGCGCTGTCGCCCTTGCGGAGTTTCTTCACGTAGATCACACGGGCTTTGAGGCTGAGGGCCGGGCGAAGATCCATTGCCCCGGTGTGACGCAACTCGTTTTCGGAATAGATGCCGTAGATGGCCATGCCGGGGCGGACCATGTCGAAGAAAGCGTCGGGATGCTGGAAGAGCGCGAAGCTGGAGGCGGCATGCTTTTTGCCGAGCGAAATTCCTTCTTTTTCTAGCGCGCCGCAAGTCTCCTGGAAGCGGCGGATTTGCTCCTTGTCGAGCTCGGCGTCTTCGGTAAAGGTCATCATGGTGCCGCGAATCTGGACAGATTTGCGGGAGGCGAGATCGCGGATGAGCGGCGCGGCCTGGTAGTAGGGCACGCCGACGCGCCCGATGCCGGTATCGACGCAAATGTGCAGCGGCACAGGCTTCTGGAGTTTTGCTGCGATTTTGTCGAGGGCATCGCCTTGCGGCGTGTAGATCATGGGCATGATGTTGCGTGCCGCGGCGTCGAAGAGATTGCGTTCGTCGAAGGGGCCGAGCAGCAGGACGGGCTTGCGAATTCCGGCGTCGCGCAGGGTCATGGCTTCGTGAAATTTCACTACGGCGTAACCAGCGATTTCAGTTTGTGGCTCGAGCAGCCGGGCGATGTTGGCGACACCGGCGCCGTAGCCGTTGTTCTTGATGACCGCGAGGATGGGGCGGGAGGCGACGCGGCGCGAGATTTCTTGCACATTGTGGAGGAGATTCTCGCGACGAATTTCCACCCACGGATCGAAGGAGGAATCCACCGCATTGGAGGTTTCGGCGGCGCGCGCTTCGCCAACCGAAATCGGCGCTATTTCCCACAGCGCTGGCAATGCCAAGCTTGCTCCCAAGAATGTTCGCCGCGATGTCTTCATATTGCTTTCCACCTGTAGTGCTGCCTGGTGACTTTAGCAGACCTCACGAGCAAATTTTCGTAAGTGCTAATTCTAAAGGGGTTAGAAAAAGCACAATCGGGAATCTCACCACCGAGGGCGCACCCTGCGACTGCGCTCGGGGTAAAGAGAACACAGAGTTAGGAACAAGCGAGCCGAAAACACATAGGGCAACGCAGATGATTATCAAAATAAAGGAGTTGCTGGAAAAGCAATTCGTAACACCATGAAAACAAAGGGTAAGCAAAACCGGAAGGTGGCGAACTAAGGGAGATCGGGAAGGACGGTGGGAACGGGCGGATCAAAGGACCTCGCTTTCCGCGGTCCTCCTCCGCTTTAAAAAGAAAGAATACCGAACCCGTCACTAAGGAGTGACGGTTTTCTTTGTTGATTCTTCTTGCTTCTCGATTCGCTTTGGCCAAAAGGACTTAGGGGGCCTGGACCAACGCATCGTCGCGAAAAGGCGCTGGCCATTCTCGGCGATGCCGTCCGCGTCCCCATCGCAGGTGATTGCGAAAGCGGGCGGAGTCCCGACGGAACAATCAAAGGGATAGCTCGTTTCATGGCTAGGTCCTGATGTCGGGTTACCAGACATCTGGGATTCCACGCCCATGTGCTTCCGAGTGCCGTGACGACACATATTGGAACAAGCTTGAGTACCAGCTAAATCTTGGATTGCAGAAGGCAACGGGCATCGACCCCGGGAATATCTCAAGCAGGAAGCATCATGACGGACGAGGTATTTACGTGGCCCATACCGCCAGCCTCTTAATTGCCCCCCTGCGCGGTACTAAGTTGCTTACCTGAGCAGATCTTCATATTTCCGCCGTTATGAGTACATGGTCCCTCTAATGGCTTTGCTGGAGACAAAGGCCCTATTCTCGTCTCAGCTTTCTAAGAGGAGGGTCTGTGCTCAAAAAGCTTATGTTGTCCCTTGCAGGAATAGCTCTGCTGGTTTGCGCGGTGTCTGGCTTTGCAGACGAGAAACCCAAATCAAAGTACAGGACGATGACCGGATGTCTGTCCAAGCCTGAAGGTGGTGACGAGTATTTCCTTACTGCGGAGAACGGTAGCACATGGGAGATTCACAGCAGCAAGAGCACCGTCTCTTTGTCAAACCATGTCGGTCAGACGGTCAGAGTAAGGGGCGTCGTAGAACACGCGAAGCTTCACAACTTTAAGGAAGACGCCAAGGACGAAACTGGTATCAAGAGACACGAAACCGAACATGGACATCTGAAAGTTACGTCAATTCATCAGACTGGCCTCTCGTGCCGACGTTGAAAGAGTCAGTCAAAGAACTAATCACATTTGGCGATTTCAAAAGGCGGCCACTCCAGTGCGGATGGAGTGGCCCGCCCAAAGGACGGCGAGCAGGCGCATACGGTGGAGGTTAGGGAGAATGAGGCGGTGGCCGAGGGGTTGACGACGATTCGCGAGCATGAATCTTTCTTCAGAGCCCTTCCTTCGTCAGGACAAGCTGGAGCCCAATTGTGACTGACTCGTTATGTGGGGCTTTATGAGCCCCACCTCCTAAAGAAACAACGCCCGCTTTAGAGAGCGGGCGCTGCGGGATGCGACTTAGAAGAGGCGGGGTTGGCGGCGGGGGAGTTCGCGGTGGAAGTATTCGTAGGCGTGGGGGGTGGCTACGCGGCCGCGGGGGGTGCGGTCGATCATGCCGATTTGCATTAGGTAGGGCTCGTACATTTCTTCGATGGCGTCTTCTTCTTCGCTTAGGGCGGCAGCTAGCGTGCCAACACCTACAGGGCCGCCGCCATATTTGTCAATCAGGGCGAGCATGAGGTTGCGGTCGACTTCGTCGAGGCCGTTTTCGTCGATCCCGAGCATGGCCAAGGATTCCTGGGCTACGGCGCGGGTGATGCGGCCGGCGGCGCGGACTTCGGCGAAATCGCGAGCGCGGCGTAGGAGGCGGTTGGCTACGCGGGGCGTTCCGCGGCAACGGCGGGCGATCTCTTCGGCGCCGCCTTCGTCCATCTCGATGGCGAGAATTTTGGCGGAGCGGTGCAGGATGGTGAGCAGATCGTCTGGCTCGTAAAAATCGAGGCGATGAACGATGCCGAAGCGGGAGCGCAGCGGGGCGGTGATGAGGCCGGCGCGCGTGGTGGCGCCGATCAGAGTGAAGTGCCCTAGAGGAAACGGGTGAATGCGAGCGCCGGGGCCCTGCCCGATGATGAGGTCGACACGAAAATCTTCCATGGCGGGGTAGAGGACTTCTTCCACGGCGGGTTGTAGGCGGTGGATTTCGTCGAGGAAGAAAACTTCTTTGCCTTCCAGCGAGGTGAGGATGGCGGTCAGGTCGCCTTTGCGCTCGAGCATCGGCCCGGCGCTGGTCTTGATGGGGACATTCAGCTCGTTGGCGATGATTTGGGCGAGAGTGGTTTTACCGAGGCCGGGAGGACCGTAGAGGAGGACGTGGTCGAGGGCTTCTTCGCGGCTGCGGGCTGCTTCTATGGCGATTTGGATGTTTTCTTTTACGCGTTTTTGGCCGATGTATTCGTCGAGGCGCTTGGGGCGAACGCTGGCTTCGATGCGGAGATCTTCGTCGATGGGGGCACCGGAGACTATGCGAGCGGGTTGACGTCTTGCGCTGGCGTCAGGCATGCGGGCAGAAGATTAACACAGGGAAGAAGCAAAGATAACGCAGAGTCACAGAGAACGTGCTGAGAGGAAGGGGCTTAACCCGGAGGACACTGAGGGCGGAGCACAGAGAACACGGAGAAGGAAGTAAGGAGATCAAAGGGTTAGCTCTCGCTGAACTGGGGCCCGGCTTCCTGCGTCCTTACTGGGAGGTGCGCGCTGCGCGGCCTTTGGGGGCGCTTAGGGATTGCAGGGCAGCGCGGAGGAGTTTTTCGAAGCTGGCGGTTCCGACCTCTTGCTTGGATTCGGCTACGGCGTTTTCAGCGGTACGTCCATCGTAGCCGAGATTGACCAGGGCGGAGACTACGTCGGCCTCGGCTCCGGCGGGGGAGGCGGCTGCGGGCTTTTGCGCTTCGAGGGCTACGGCCTCGAGCTTGTCTTTCAGTTCGACTACGATACGCTCTGCGGTTTTGCGGCCGACGCCGGGGATGCGGGTCAGGCGGGCCAAGTCGCCGCCGCGGATGGCTGGGACTAATTCTTCCACGCTCATGCCGGAGAGGATTTTGAGGGCGAGGGAGGGGCCTACACCGGAAGCGGAGAGAAGCAGCTCGAAGAAGTGTTTTTCGCGGGAGGACAGAAAGCCGTAGAGGGAGAGAGCGTCTTCGCGCATATGGGTGTGGATGAGCAGGGTGACCTCGGTGTGCAGTTCGCCGAGGGAGGCGAAGGTGGAGAGCGGGACTTGCACGAGGTAGCCGACGCCGCCGACATCGACGAGGACTTGATTGGGGCGTTTGTCGGCGAGGCGTCCGCGAAGCTGGCCAATCATCGGAGAAGAGTATTGAGCACGGGGGCGGGAGTGTCAACGCGGGGGTTGAAGCACGTCAATGGTGAGTGGGAAAAGGCTGGTGGGTCTGCTAGAATGATGGCTTACGTTTTTGACATTTTAGGTGGATTGAACAGGAATACTTATGGCGATGAAGTGTGAATTGTGCGGCAAAGGGCCGCACTTTGGGAATGTGATCAGCCACGCGAACAACACGCGGCGGCGGCGATGGAATCCGAATCTGCGCACGGTGCGCGGATTGGTGAACGGCGCGAAGAAGCAGATGCGGGTTTGCGCGGCGTGCATTCGAGCGGGCCGCGTGAAGAAAGCTGCCTGAGCAAGTCCTTGAGATTTTCCTCTCTTACAGAGAAGACAGCCCCTGCGGGGTTGGGACGCGCTGAGGCGCGCCCCTACAACTACGCCTGCATCGGTGTCTCACTGTTGGGGATGTTGATTCTGTTTGGGGAGGGTTGCAAGCAGCAGAAGCAGCCGGCGCCGGATGTGTGGGCCAGCGTCAACGGGCAGGATATCAAGCGCGATGACGTGGACAAATTTTATCGCACACGGGTGAGCCCGGAGGGGCAGGAGCCTTCGCAAGAGGAGGCGCTGTCGCTGAAGCTGAATGTGCTGGACGAACTGATCAACAACGAGATCTTGCTGGAACGCGCGAAGAAATTGAACTTAGAGGCCAGCGACGGCGAGGTCGAGGACAAATTCACAGAGCTGAAGAGCCCGTACACCGAAGATGAGTTTCAGCGGCAGTTGAAGGAACGCGGCGTGTCGGCGGATGATTTGAAGCGCGATTTGCGGAGGCAGCTTTCCATCCAGAAATTGTTGAACCGGGAAGTGGTGGCCAAGATTACGATCACCGACCAGGACGTCTCGGAATTTTACAACGCGAACAAGGCGCAATTTAATGTGGCGGAGCCGCAGTATCGCATCGCCCAGATTCTGGTGACGCCGCGCAAAGAGCCGCAAATTCGCAACCGCAAGAACGATGACGCAACGAACGAGGCGGAGGCGCAGCGCAAAGTAAAAATGCTGATGGACCGGCTGAACAGCGGCGCGGACTTCGCGCAGTTGGCCATGGATTATTCCGAGGACATGAATACGACTACCACCGGCGGAGATCTGGGGTATGTGCCGGAGTCGGCGTTGAATCAGTCGGACCCGGCGCTGAAGAAGATGGTGGTGGGAATGAAGCCGGGGCAGGTCAGTCCTGTGCTGCAGGTGAAGGATGGCTTCCGGATTTTGAAGCTGGTGACCCGCGAATCGCCGGGACAGCGCGGAATTACCGATCCGCAAGTGCAGCAGACGATTCGCGATACACTGCGCAACCGCAAAGAGCAACTACTGCGCGCCGCATATCTGGCCATCGCGCGCGATGAAGCGCGGGTGAGCAATTATCTTGCTGAGCAGGTGATCGAAGCTGCCGGTAAACTCCCCGAAGCGGCCAAGACCGCCAAGCCCGTAAAAGGCCTCGTGCCCTAATTGCTCATGCCGCCCAGGGTCTTCTTGATCATTTCGGCCGCAATGCCCTCCGGCAATTCACCTCTGTCAACGTAGTTATAACCACCACCCACTGAGGGGGTGGGAAGATCCAAAACTTTCTGCAAGTCTTGATGACGCGATATTTCGAACAGATAGGCGAATGGAATTCGTAGGATTATTGCGAGAAGTCCGGCCCCACTGTGAGGCCTGCGGAGGATCCGCTGTACCGCAGCCGAGGCTTGCGGTTTGTCAAAGATTCGACAAAGAAGCGCGGCGACTTCGCTTGGCTCCGGAAAATCCCCGCCATCTTCAAAGAACGAGCGCGTCGAGGCGTAGCGAGCTGCGCGATCTCCATTCTTATAGACACCCAGCCAGAGGACATCGTCGTCAGCGTTGAAGCTGGCAAGCGCGGTGCAGTTAAGGCGCATAGAGAGCGTGAGCGCCAAGGATTCCAGGACATCCAGATCAAACCGGTCGCACTCTTGGTCATATAGGGTGCACCAGCTCGAAATCACAGGCGTCACGTAAGCGCGCCTGCCGAGCTCATCCAAAACGGGAAGAATTTCCGCTGGAGAGACGCCTTGCAAGGAAATATTGGTATACCAATTTCCCATTGGAGTCAGGCAACCACGCAGAGAACTTCGCCTGCGTTTACTGGCTGGCCTTCCTTCACCAATAAGCGTTCTACCGTTCCGCTTTTGGGCGAGCGGATTTCGTTTTGCATTTTCATGGCTTCCACTACGAGCAAGCCTTGCCCTGCTTCCACCTTTTCTCCCGCCTGAACCAGCACGCGAATAATTTTGCCGGGCATCGGCGCGAGGATTTGCTGGCGGCCTTCGGCTTCGAGGGCGCCGTGGCGACGACCGCGCCATGCGCGCGGATCGATGACTTCCGCGGTGAATTCGTGGTGAGCTGTTTGCAGTGTGAGCGTGCCGGCCGGGGTAGGAGTGATGCGAATTTCGTAGGATTTGCCGTTCAAGAGAATGGAGAAAATGTTGGAGGCGATTTCGATGGCGTCGGCGTCGACGGCTTTGCCGTCCAGCGATATTTGCCAGCGGCCGGCGTCGCGGGTGAGTTCGACGATGCGCGCGCGGCTGTCGATGCGCACTTCAAATTTCATGGAGTGCGGTCCAGTTGGTCGCGGCGGTCCTCTTGCTTCCAGCGCGAGGGTGCGGTTGGCGTTGACTGCGGAGCGGGATTTTTCTGGGATTGCGAATATTGCCAGAGGGCGGCGGCAATGGCCGCGGCATCCGCGGCGCCGGATTCGAGTTCAGACGCGGTGTGGCTTTTTCGAGTGAGGAGCTGGTCAAGCCATTTGGTGTGGATTTCACCGCGCAGGAAATCAGGTTCGGTGAGAATGCGGCGGAAGAGGCCGGCGTTGGTCTTGATTCCAGTTACGGTGTATTCGTCGAGGGCGCGGCGCAGCCGGGCGATGGTTTCCTCGCGGGAGTTGCCCCAGGCGATGAGTTTGCTGAGCAGGGGATCGTATTCGTTGGGGACGGTCCAGCCTTCGTAGACGCCTTCGTCGAGGCGAATGCCCGGGCCGCTGGGCGCGCGGCGGGAGAGAATTTTGCCGGGCGAGGGAAAGAAATTGTTGTCGGGATCTTCGGCATAGAGTCGAACTTCCATGGCGTGTCCGCGGGGCGTGATCGTTTCCCATGCGAAGGGGAGACGGTGGCCGGCGGCAATGGCGATTTGCAGTTTGACGAGGTCGAGGCCGGTAACTTGCTCGGTGACAGGATGTTCGACTTGCAGGCGCGTGTTGACCTCGAGGAAGTAGAAGTTTAAATGGGCGTCGACGAGAAATTCGACGGTGCCGGCGTTGACGTACCGTCCGGCGCGCGCGAGGCGCACCGCGGCGTCGCCCATTTTTTTGCGCAGCTCCGGAGTGACGATGGGCGAAGGCGCTTCCTCAATCACTTTTTGGTGGCGGCGCTGTATGGAACATTCGCGTTCGCCGAGAGAGACGACGCGGCCATGATTGTCGGCGAAGATTTGGATTTCGATGTGGCGCGGCTTTTCGAGATATTTTTCGAGGTAGAGGCGGGCGTCACCGAAGGCGTTGAGGGCTTCGGAGGAGGCGTCGCGCCAGGCGGAGGGGAAATCGGGGTCGCTGGCAACAAGGCGCATGCCTTTGCCGCCGCCGCCGGATACGGCTTTGAGCAGGACTGGATAGCCCATAGATAGGGCGAGAGCGCGGGCTTCTTCGGGCTTTTCGATGGGATCGTTGGCGCCGGGTACGGTGGCTACGTCAGAGCGGCGGGCCAGTTGGCGGCCGGCCGTTTTCGAACCGAGCGCTTCCATGGCTTCTGCGGAAGGTCCGATGAAAATGAGGCTGGCGTCTTCGCAGGCGCGCGGGAGCGCGGGATTTTCGGCGAGGAAGCCGTAGCCCGGATGGATGGCGTCGCAGCCTGAGCGGCGCGCGACGTCGATTATTTTGTCGATGCGGAGATAGCTTTCACGGGAGGGTGCGGCGCCAATGGGATAGGCTTCATCGGCCAAGCGAACGTGTAAGGAAGCGCGGTCGACCTCGCTGAAGACGGCGACGGAGCGGATGCCGAGTTCGCGGCAGGCGCGGAGGATGCGGACGGCGATTTCGCCGCGATTGGCGATTAGGATTTTGTTGAACATGCCGGGATTGATGACGCTGCGGAATTCTAGCACGCGAGGACGATGCGTTTTGCCGCGCGAGCGAGTTGAGTGTCTAATCGTTTGCGGTGTAAGAAGGCGAGGATGACACCATGGTTTGCTGGCGCGCGTCCATAGTCGCGGGACTGGTCCGGCCTTCGGGTCGTCGAATGGAGAGAAATATGAATAGGAAATTGACAGCAATAGTTGGTGTAGCTGCTCTGTACGCTTGTGCCGGGTTGGGGCGCAGCGTGCTGCGCCCCAACATTGCAATCGCGCAGGACGGCGTGATCGCCCCGGCGGAGAACCTGATCGTGGAGGGCGTTCCTCCGATTCCGGCTTCGCTGGTGGAGACGGCGGGGCGGTACGGGTCGTTTCGGAATGCGACGCTAGTGGACTGGAGTCCGACTGGACGGGAGATGCTGATCGCTACGCGGTTTGCGGACACCGCGCAACTGCATTTGGTAAAGATGCCGGGCGGGGAGCGGCAACAGCTAACGTTTTTTGCGGATGCGGTTGGCACCGGGAGATTTCATCCAAATGGCGGCGATTACTTTGTGTTCATGAAAGATATTGGCGGCGGGGAATGGTATCAGCTTTATCGGTATGACCTGGCAAGCCGAGATGTGACGCTGCTGACCGACGGCAAGGCGCGGAATCTGATGGGGCCGTGGTCTTCGGGCGGGGACCAGATCGCGTATATGTCGACGCGGCGGACGGGGAAGGATACGGACTTGTGGGTGATAAATCCCGCGGATCCGAAGAGCGATCGCTTGTTGACGAAATTGGAGGGCGGCGGGTGGGGACCGGAGGATTGGTCGCCTGATGATTCGAAGATTTTGCTAAAAGAAGAGATTTCGCTGAATGAAGCGTATTTGTGGCTGGTGGACACGAAGACGGGCGAAAAGGCGGCGCTGATGCCCGGCGGAACGAAGCGCGGGGACAAGATTGCTTACGGCGACGCTCGGTTCAGCAAGGATGGAAAAGGCATTTACGTCACGACGGATGCTGGGGCCGAATTCATGAACTTGGCGTACATGGACATCAATCGACCGGAGGCGAAATATGTGATCACTGGTCCCGAAGCGAAGTGGGATGTGGAACGCTTCGACCTTTCGAATGACGGCGGACTGATCGCATATGTGAAGGATGAAGACGGGCTCAGTGTGATTCACGTGCGAAGGACAGTGGACCAGAAGGAAATCCCTTTGCGGAATTTGCCGGTGGGAGTCGTAACAAGTTTGCGCTGGCATCGCAATGGACGCCAACTGGGATTTTCGCTTACAAATGCGCGGGGGCCCGGCGATTGCTATTCGCTGGATGTGACTACCGGGAAATTGGAGCGATGGACGAACAGCGAGACCGCGGTGAAAACAGATGCGTTTCCGCAGGCGGAGCTGGTGCGGTGGAAGAGTTTCGACGGCAAGGAGATCTCAGGATTTTTGTACAAGCCTCCGGCGAAGTTTTCGGGGAAGCGGCCGGTGCTGGTGGTGATTCACGGCGGGCCGGAGGGGCAGACGCAGCCCACATTCTTGGGCCGCAGCAACTACTACTTGAATGAGCTGGGGATTGCGCTGATCTATCCGAACGTGCGCGGGTCGACGGGGTACGGCAAGACATTTTCGCTGCTGGACAATGGATTCAACCGCGAGGACACCTACAAAGACATCAACGCGCTGTTTGACTGGATTGGGACCCGGCCGGATTTGGATGCAGAGCGCATCGCGGTGACCGGCGGAAGCTATGGCGGGCACATGACGCTGGCGGTCTCGACGTTTTATAGCGACCGGATTCGCTGCTCGGTGGACATCGTGGGGATGTCGAACCTGGTGACGTTTTTGGAGCACACGGAAGCGTACCGGCGGGATCTGCGTCGCGTGGAGTATGGCGATGAGCGTGATCCAAAGATGCGGGAATTCCTCGAGAGGATCGCGCCGATGAACAACATCGAGAAAATCAAAAAGCCGATGTTCGTGATTGCCGGGAAGAACGACCCGCGCGTGCCGGTAAGCGAGTCGCAGCAGATTGCGGATGCACTGAAGAAGCAAGGAACGCCAGTGTGGCTGCTAATTGCGAAAGACGAGGGGCACGGATACCGCAAGAAGGCGAACCAGGATTTTCAGTTTTACGCGACGGCGGAGTTTTTGCGGGAATATTTGCTGAAGTGAGTTCGGAGCTCATTCGGGTTGGGCAATTCCCAAGTCTCGACAAATTTTTCGGGTAAGAAAATCGTTAATTTCGGTGTGTCGGGGAACGCTCGAAGTCGCACTGGTCTGTGGATTGAAGAAGATCGAGTGTCGACCACCTTCGCGTAACAACTGGCAACCATGGCGCGGCTAAGTGACGCAAAAAGTCACGCCGCTTCATATTTGCCTATTTAAATGCTCACTGTTATAGGTTCACGGAGGGCGTCTTCCGAGCGTTGCTTGGCCGTCAACTCCCGATTAGCCTCAATCACCATGGCCAAGGCTTCTTTCAGGTTGCTTCTGGCTTCCGTGAGAGTTCGGCCTTGTGTGTTGACGCCCGGAATCTCGTCGATATACGCGACATACCATTTGCCGCGCTTCTCGATCACTGACGTGAACTGATGCTTCATGTCCTGATTCTTTCAGGCCAGAAGGCGCTCCACGACGCAAAAAAAGGTCACAGCGGGATGTTGCCGTGCTTTTTCTTGGGGTTGGTGTCGCGCTTGGTTTCCAGGGCGCGGAGGGCGGTGATGACTCGGGCGCGGGTGGCGGCGGGCTCGATTACTGCGTCGATGTAGCCGCGTTCGGCGGCTACGAAGGGATTGGCGAAGCGCTCGCGGAATTCGGCGATTTTTTCCTGGCGCAAGGCTTCGCGTTCGGACTCCGGAACTTTTTCCAGTTCGCGTTTGTAGACAATATTTACCGCGCCCTCCGGACCCATGACGGCGATTTCCGCGGTAGGCCAGGCGAAATTGGCGTCGGTGCGGATGTGCTTAGAGGCCATGACGCAATAGGCGCCACCATAAGCCTTGCGGGTGATGATGGTGATTTTGGGGACGGTAGCTTCGGCGTAGGCGAATAACAGCTTGGCGCCGTGCTTGATGATCCCGCCGAATTCCTGCTGCGTGCCGGGAAGGAAGCCGGGCACGTCCTCGAAGGTGATGAGCGGAATGTTGAAGGCGTCGCAGAAGCGCACGAAGCGCGCTCCTTTAACCGACGCGTTGATATCGAGGACCCCTGCGAGAAAAGCGGGCTGATTGGCAACGATGCCCACGGGCCGGCCATCGAGGCGGGCGAAACCTACCACAATATTTTTGGCGAAATGTTCGTGGACCTCGAAGAAATAGGCGTCGTCGACGATGGAGTGAATGGCGTCCTTGATGTCGTAGGGCTTTTGCGGGTCATCGGGAACGAGAGTGTTCAGCGCATCGTCGCGGCGATCGGCGGGGTCGGAGGTGGCGCGGCGCGGCGGATCGTCGACATTGTTTGACGGAAGAAAGCAGAGCAGTTCGCGAATCATGGCCAGGCAGTCAG
>Ga0210409_10006547_pt1 | contig 12095 bp, 8 predicted proteins | sample IncBWH17MmetaG_FD_161649 | JGI IMG/M metagenome (GOLD analysis project Ga0210409, IMG submission 161649) | Forest soil microbial communities from Barre Woods Harvard Forest LTER site, Petersham, Massachusetts, United States - Inc-BW-H-17-M | ecosystem: Environmental > Terrestrial > Soil >...
TAATCCTCAACGGAGTAAAGATCGGCGCCGGCAGCATAGTAGCCGCCGGCACCCTGCTACTGGAGCGCACCGAAATCCCGCCAGGCAGCCTGGTAGTGGGCCACCCCGGCAAAGTAAAGCGCTCCCTAACCGCCATCGACCAGTCCGCCATCGACGCCTACGCCCAGCGCTACGTCGAATACAAGAACATCTATCGCGAGGAACCAGTGTCGTGAGCGACGCCACAGCAAAAAAAGAAGAGCGCCGCAAGTTCCAGGCCATCCGTGGCACGCGTGACCTCTTGCCGCCAGAAACAGAGTTGTGGAATCGTGCCGAGCAAACCGCTCACGAAGTCTTCTCGACCTTCGGCTACGGTGAGATTCGCCTGCCAATCTTCGAGGATACCGCTTTGTTCGCGCGCGCTGTCGGCGGCGAAACCGACATCGTCTCGAAGGAAATGTACACGTTTCAGAATCCAACGGGATTGGCCGCAATGGTTCGTGAAAACGAAATGCTGGGCACGCTAACGGAAATGTCACCGGAAAGCGAATTGATCAGCCTACGGCCGGAAGCAACCGCCTCGGTATGTCGCGCCTACATCGAACACAACATGCAGCAACTCCCGCAGCCGGTGAAGCTGTACTACATGGGCCCGATGTTTCGCCGCGAGCGCCCGCAAAAGGGCCGCTACCGCCAGTTCTACCAAATCGGAGCGGAAATTCTTGGCGGCACCGACGCTCCCGGCATCGACGCCGAAGTCATCGAAATGTTGATGACCTTCTTCGACAAGGTCGGCCTGCAAGGCGCAACGCTCTATATCAATTCCATCGGCCACAACGCGGACAATTGCCGCCGAGGTTATGTCGCACAGCTCAAAGCCGCCCTCGAGAAAGTAAAAGACAAGCTCGGCTCCGACTCCCAGCGCCGCATCGACACCAACCCGCTCCGCGTGCTCGACTCCAAGCTCGAAAGCGAGCAAGCCATCATCGCCACGCTCCCGCATATCGCCGACCACCTCTGCGATGGGTGCAAAACGCATTACGCCGAGGTAAAGCGCCAGCTCGAGGTCCGTGGTGTCCTCTACCAGGAAAACTGGCGCCTGGTCCGCGGCCTCGACTACTACATGCGCAGCACCTTCGAGATCACCGCCCCAGGCCTAGGCTCGCAAAACGCCGTCTGCGGCGGCGGCCGCTACGACGGACTGGTCGAGCTGCTGGGCGGCCCGCCAACCAAAGGCATAGGCTTCGCCATCGGCGAAGACCGCCTGATCCTCTCCCTGCAAGAAAGCGGCAAAGGCCAAGTGCAGCAAGGCCGCGACATCTACATCGCCTGGATGGGCGAGAAGGCCTACGCCGCCGCCATCCGCGCAGCAAAAGATCTGCGCAAAGCCGGCTTCAGCGTCGAGCTTCCACCCCTAGAACAGAAATTCGGCAAAGCCCTGGGCCAAGCCGACAAACTAGGCGCAAAATACGCCCTGATCCTAGGCGACAACGAAGTGAGCGAGGCCGTCTGGACCCTGAAAACTCTATCCACCGGCGAACAAGCAAAATTTCCCGAGCCTGATTTGTTAGAGTTTTTGCGCCAGCAAAAAAAGGTGTCATCCTGAAGCTATCCGACGAGGATAGCTGAAGGACCTCAACGTAAAATAAGGCATCGCCGTAAGCGAGGAAGAACCAACGTGCTAGATTTTCTGGGCAACTTGAAACGCACCCACTACTGCGGCGCCCTACGCGCCTCCGACGCCGGCAACCCCGCCATCGTAATGGGCTGGGTGCATCGCCGCCGCGACCTCGGCAACTTGCTCTTCCTCGACATCCGCGACCGCACCGGCATCGTCCAAGTCGTCTTCAACAAGGAAACGCAGCCCGCGGCTCACGCCAAAGCAGAACAAGCGCGCAGCGAATTCGTCGTCGTCGTCGAAGGCAACGTAATCCAGCGGCAAAAAGCCAACCCCGAACTCGCCACCGGCGAAGTCGAGCTAGTCGCCACCAAACTCCACATTCTCAACAACGCCAAAACGCCACCATTCCCCATCGAAGACCAAATCACCGCCGCCGAAGAAACCCGCCTGCGCTATCGCTATCTCGATCTCCGCCGCGCCAAGCCACATCACAATCTTGCCCTGCGCCACAAAATCGTTCTCGAAATCCGCAAGGTGATGGACGAAATGGGCTTCATCGAAGTCGAGACGCCCATGCTCACCCGCTCCACTCCCGAAGGCGCGCGCGACTATCTCGTCCCCAGCCGCGTGCACCACGGCCAGTTTTACGCGCTGCCGCAGTCGCCGCAAATCTTCAAGCAAATTCTGATGATTGGCGGGCTCGACCGCTACTTCCAAATCGTCAAATGTTTCCGCGACGAAGATCTGCGCGCCGACCGCCAGCCCGAATTCACTCAGCTCGACCTCGAAATGTCTTTCCCGCGGCAGCAGGACATTTTCGAGGTCATCGAAAACGTGATGGTGCGCGCCTGCGCCGTCGCCGGCGTAAAAGCCGAGCGCCCATTTCCGCACATGCTCTACAAAGATGCCATCCGCAAATACGGCAGCGACAAGCCCGACCTGCGCTTCGCCATGGAGCTGCACGAAGTCACGAGTTGCTTCCCCGAAGAAGCAAAACAAAAACTGCAAATCGAAGGCAACGCCTTCGCATTTACCGCGCCCGGCGCAGCAAGCTATTCACGCAAACAACTCGACGATCTCACCGAAAAAGCGAAATCCCTCGGTGCCCGCGGCGCGTATTTCGTCAAAGTCGCGCCCGAAGGCATCACCTCGACCGTCGAAAAACTCGTCGGTCCCGAAAACGTAAAGAAACTTACCGAAGCCGCCGGCGCAAAATCCGGCGATCTCGTAGTCGCCGTGAGCGCCAAGCAGCAAATCAAGGGCACGGAAGCCGCCGCGCTCATCGCCGGCCAGCTGCGCCTGCAACTCGGCGAAGCCCTCAACCTGATCGACAAAGCACAATGGAAATTTCTCTGGATCACCGGCTTCCCGCTCTTCGAGTGGAGCGAGTCCGACAAGCAATGGGTTAGCGCCCAGCATCCGTTCACCGGCATCGTCGACGAAGACCTGGAAAAATTAGAATCCGCGCCGTGGGAAGTCCGTTCCAAAGGCTACGACCTGGTCCTAAACGGAAACGAGCTAGGCTCCGGCAGCATCCGAATCCATCGCCAGGATATCCAGGAGCGCCTCTTCAAAGCCCTAGGCCTAACCGAAGAGCAACTCCGTCGCCGCTTTGGCTTCTTCCTCGACGCCCTGACCTACGGCACGCCCCCGCACGGTGGAATTGCCCTAGGCATTGACCGCATAGCCATGCTGTTAGCCGGCGAAAAATCCCTGCGCGAAGTAATCGCCTTCCCCAAAACCACTGCCGCCCAAGACCTAATGGCCGAATCCCCCAGCGAAGTCGATAACGACCAGCTCGACCAACTAGGCATAGCCATCAAGCCCAACGCCAAGAAAGCCGCCGAGTGATATCCTTCCAGCAGTTTCTTTAGGAGGCGGGGGCTTGTGGACCAACCCTTGGCCATCAAAGAACAGGAATCTATAGCTCCTTGTTTCCTGGCCTCAGGAATTATCTTCACCGGCATCCTTTGCCCAACAGTTTATCGGTGCCCGAATTGTCGGTCGGTATACAGAGTGGTTCTCGGCCCCGGGGATGTTTTTCTCGGAGAGGGTCATAGAACCTGCTCGAAATGCCGGCAAGCGTTTCGGGATAGATCGAAGGAATGGTCGGAGATTTCCTCTATCGATCGAGTTCTTTTCCTCTTTCCAATGGTCGTAGGGGGTTGGATGATGCTTGCATTCGTCGCCTCCGTTCTGCTCTCCTATCTAGGCTGGACTGTTGGCACAACCCCGGTCTTGGCGTTAGTCGCGACCTTTTTTGTGATGCCGCTGATAGCGTGGTTTGTTTTTCGCGGTTACCAGATTTTCTGTTCTGTGCGTCGTTTCAGTCTGCGTGATCAGACAAGGGCTACATGAGCCGCATACGCATTCTCCCAGAAGCCGTGGCTAACCGCATCGCCGCGGGCGAAGTCGTTGAGCGCCCCGCTTCCGTCGTCAAGGAGCTGCTCGAAAACGCTCTCGACGCCGGCGCAAAAACGATTCGCGTCGAGGTCGAAGCCGGCGGCAAGCGCATGATTCGCGTGATCGACGACGGCTACGGCATGTCCCACGACGACGCGCTGCTCGCGTTCGAGCGTCACGCCACCAGCAAGTTGCGCACCGCCGACGACCTTCTCTCCATCCCCACGCTCGGTTTCCGCGGCGAAGCCCTTCCGACTATCGCCGCCGTCTCGCGCCTGCTCCTTGAAACCCGCGCTGAAGAAGACGCCGAAGGCACGCGCGTAGAATTCGCCGGCGGAAAACTCGTCAACGTAAAATCCGCAGGCCTGCCGACCGGAACCACCGTCAGCGTCGCCGATCTTTTCTACAGCGTTCCCGGGCGGCGCAAATTCCTCAAATCCGAAACCACCGAGCTGGGCCACATCGCTTCACTCGTTACCCACTACGCGCTCGCCAACCCCGGCCGCCAATTCATCCTCACCACGCCCACGCAGCAAATCGTCGATTGTTCTCCCGTCGAGCGCCTCGCCGAGCGTGTCTACCAGCTTTTTGGGAAACAATCCTTCGACGAGCTGATCGAAATCCCCGTAGTCTCCGCAGCCTTTCGCGCCGCCATCACCGAACCCGAGCTGGAACAAAGCGAAGAAAAAGCGCGCCTCACCGTTTACGGTTTCACTTCGCGTCCCGAAATTCAGCGCCCCAATCGCAACGGGATCTACATCTTCGTGAATCGCCGCCTCGTGCGCGACCGCTTGATTCTCCACGCCATCAACGAAGCCTATCGCAACATCCATCCCGGCAGCGTTTTTCCCGCCACGTTGCTCTTCCTCGAAATGCCCTACGACGAAGTCGACGTCAACGTGCATCCCGCAAAAATCGAAGTGCGCTTCCGCCGCTCGCAATTCGTGCACGATTTTACGCGCGACGCTATCCGCCAAGCGCTGATGAGCGCGCGCCCCATCGCCAGCTTCGCCGCTGCAGCGGCCGCGTCCGGCGCTGCGCCGCAAAACGCAAGCGCCGCAGGCGCTCCGCTGTCTACCGCAGCCTCGCTCGATCCTGCCGTTCCCTCCATCATTCCCCGCGCCATCATCCCGGCCATGGAAGAAATCGGTCTCGGCTCCGGCGTAGGTTCCGACGGCGGCTTCGATCTAACCGGCGCTCCGCTGCAACCCATCGAACAGCGCTTTGCATTTCCGGCAGGGCCGGAATCTTCGATCGAATCCGGCGCGGCTTTCGGCCTGCCTGCGCAGGCAGGTGTGCCGAGCCTAGACAACGAACGTCCCGCGCCAAACTGGGCGGCGAATTTTGCCGGCTCCAACGGCGATGCCCCCGCGACGCTGCCGCACCCCGACCAAATCGCCGATCTCAAGCCGCTCGGCCAAGTCAGCTCCAGCTTCATCGTCGCCGTAAATGCTGAAGGCCTGTGGCTCGTGGACCAGCACGTCGCCCACGAGCGCGTCTTATTCGAACAGCACCTCGAAGCCCGCCGCGCAGGCAAAGTCGAAAGCCAGCGCATGCTCATGCCTCTAATCCTCGAGCTTTCCCCGCGCCAGCTCGTCATCTACGAAAAAATTGCCGAAGAACTAAGCGCCAACGGTTTCGAGGTCGAGCCCATGGGCCCGCGCAGCGTCGCCATCCAAGCCGCGCCAGCCGGCATCACCGGCAGCGACGCCGAAAAACTCCTCACCGAAATTCTCGACGGCATCGAGCGAGAAAACGCAGCCATCTCCATCGAAACGCTGCAAGCCAAAATCGCCGCTTCCACCGCCTGCCACGCCGCCATCAAAGTCAACATGCCGCTCGACCAAACAAAAATGGAGTGGCTCCTCTCCGCCCTGGCCAAAACCGATTGCCCCATGAGCTGCCCCCACGGCCGCCCCGTAGTCCTTCGCTATTCCATCAAAGAAATCGAGAAAGCCTTCCACCGCATTTGAAAACCACGGGGGCCGTCTCCAAATAAGAAGCATTTGCACGTACAATACGCTGTCGTCCCGAGAGGAACATGTGACCGACCCGCAGAAAACCGCCGTAATCTTCGGCTTGGCCAACAAACGCAGCATCGCCTGGGCCATCGCGCAAAAACTGCAGCAAGCCGGCTGGCGCCTCGCCATCACCTATCAAAACGAACGCCTGGCGCTGGAAGCCAAAGACTTAATCGCCGACCTCCCTGGCGCCGACGGCTTCATGTGCGATGTAACGCAAGACGATCAGCTCGCGCGCCTCTTCGCCGGCCTGCAAGAAAAATACGGCACGCTGCACGGCCTGGTGCACAGCATCGGCTTCGCCCCCGAAGCGGATCTCAAAGGCGATTTCGTCAATACTACCCGTGAAGGCTTTCGCATCGCGCAAGACATCAGCGTCTATTCCCTCATCGCCGTCTCGCGCGGCGCGCTCCAGCTCATGAGCTCCGGCGGTAGTATCGTGACGCTCACCTACTACGGCGCAGAAAAAGTTGTCCCCCGCTACAACGTCATGGGCGTAAGCAAAGCCGCGCTCGAAGCTACCGTCCGCTACCTCGCCAACGATCTCGGTCCCAAAAATATTCGGGTCAACGCCATCTCCGCCGGCCCCATCAAAACGCTGGCCTCCCGCGGCATTTCTGGTTTCGGCGATATGCTAAAAGTGCAAGCCGAGCGCGCCCCGCTAAAGCGCAACGTCGACTCCGCCGAAGTCGGCGCCACCGCTGCCTTCCTTCTCTCCGACTCCAGCTCCGGTATCACCGGCGAAACCATTTATGTCGACTGCGGCTACAACATCATGGGCTTCTAACTGGCTAGACCCGCCGCCCACATGCCCAAACTCACCATCGCCATCGACGGCCCCGCAGGCTCCGGCAAGAGCAGCGTCGCACGACTCGTCGCCGGCATCCTCGGTTATCTCTACCTCGACAGCGGCGCGATGTACCGCGCCCTCGCGCTGAAAGCGTTGCAACGCCAAGTTCCGCTCGATGACGAAGCGCAATTGGCAAAGCTCGCGAACGAAACGCACATCGAACTGCGCTCGCCAACACTCGAACAGGAAAAGGCTGGCATAAAGAATCGCGTCTTCCTCGACGCCAAAGAAGTCACGCAAGAAATTCGCACCGGCACGGTGGCGCAGGCCGCTTCGCGCCTGGCCACAATCGCCCGAGTGCGCGCCGTCCTGGTCGCCGAACAGCAGCGCGCCGGCGCTGGCGGCGGCGTGGTGATGGAAGGCCGCGACATCGGCACCGTCGTATTCCCCAGCGCCGAACTGAAAATCTTTCTCGAGGCCTCGCCCGAAGTGCGCGCCGAGCGCCGCTGGAAAGAGCACCAGGAAAAAGGCGAGCCTATGACGCTCGCGCAAGTCCTCGAAGAAGTGCGCGAGCGCGATAAGCGCGATCGCGAGCGCAAAGTGTCGCCGCTGGTGCGCGCCGCCGACGCCGTCCTGGTGGACAACACCGCCATGGACGCCGCGGAAACCGCGCGCCTCATCGTCATGCTCGCGCGCGAACGCGAAAGGGAACTGGCCACCGCCGCCGGGAGGAAGCCGTGATGATTCGTCTGCTCGCAACGCTCGCGATCGCAATCGCCAGCGCGACGCTTGTTTCGCCGCTCATGGTCTACGGCGCAGCCAAGAACTCGGAAGAGCCCGCCGCCGGCGCGCAATCCTCCGCGGCGCAAAGACTTCGCGCGTTCCTAGAGGCCGATTGGCAGCGCTGGATGCAAGAGTACCCGGAGATCGCCACGCACGTAGGCTATCCCGGCCTCGACGATCGCTGGACCGACGACTCGCCCGCCGGCATCGAGCGCCACAAAAAACATCTTGCCGACAGCCTCGCCACGCTGAAAGCCATTCCCCGTAACGATCTGCCTCCAAGCGAGCAACTCAATTTCGATCTCTACCTCGAGCTCCTCGAAACCGCCACCGAAGGCCTGCAATATGGCGACGAACCCTATCCGTTCCGCGGCGTAACGCCGTTCAATCTCTGGATGCCGCTCAATCAGATGGGTGGGATTCAGCAAGATGCGGCGGACACTCTGGCGATGCAGCCGCACCAAACCGTCGCCGACTACGAAACCATTCTCAAGCGCCTTGTCGCGCTGCCCGTCGCGGTCGACCAGCAACTCGCGCTGCTGCAAGACGGCCTGAAGCGTGGCTACACGCCGCCAAAAATCGTGCTACGCGACCTGCCTAAGCAAATCGCCGATCTCACGCCCACCGATCCGCTCGCCAGCCCACTGCTGCAACCATTCACCGAATTTCCTCCCAACTTTCCCGAAGCCGAGCGCGCGCGCCTCACCGGCAAAGCCCAGGGCATTTACGCGGTATCGGTGGCTCCTGCCTTCCGCAAACTCCACGACTACGTTGCCACGACATATCTTCCCGCAAGTCGCGAAAGCATCGCGGCCACCGCATTGCCTAACGGGGACGCTGCCTACGCGTTCCTGGTCCGCTGGCAAACCACCACGAACCTCGCGCCCCAGCAAATTCACGAAATCGGCCTCGCGGAAGTAAAACGCATCCGCGCCGAAATGGACAAGGTCATCGCGTCCACGAAATTCCAGGGCAGCTTCCATGACTTCACCGAATTCCTTCGCACCGATCCGCGTTTTTACTACGACAAGCCCGAGGATCTCGTCAACGGCTATCGCATCATCGCCAAGCGAATCGATCCTGGGCTCGCACATCTTTTTGGGAAACTCCCACGCCTGCCTTACGGCGTCTGCCCCATTCCCGATTTCAAGGCGCCTTCGCAGACCACGGCGTACTATCAGCCCGGCTCGCCGCAATCCGGCCGCCCCGGCTGCTATTTCGTCAACACCTACAATCTCCGTGCGCGGCCCAAGTGGGAAATGGAAGCGCTCTCGTTGCATGAAGCCGTGCCCGGCCATCACTTGCAGATTTCGCTTGCGCAGGAGCTCGAGAACGTCCCGGAATTTCGCCGCCACTCCGGCTATTCGGCCTTCGTGGAAGGTTGGGCGCTGTACAGCGAAGGCCTCGGTGAAGATCTCGGCCTGTACACCGATCCCTACTCCACGTTCGGCCAGCTCAGCTATGAAATGTGGCGCGCGGTGCGCCTCGTGGTCGACACCGGAATGCACTCGATGGGCTGGACGCGCGAGCAAGCCATCCAATTCTTCAAGGACAACACGGGCAAGACGGACCAAGACATCACCGTTGAAGTCGACCGTTACATCGTCTGGCCGGGCCAAGCGCTTGCTTACAAGCTGGGCCAGATCAAAATCCGCGAACTGCGCGCCGAAGCCGAGCGCCGCCTCGCCGGCAAATTCAACATCCGCGCCTTCCACGACTCCGTCCTCGAACAAGGCGCCGTGCCGCTGAGCCTACTCGAGCCACATATCAAGAACTGGATCGAAACGCAGCCCCACTGAGACGAGGGTATCGGCGCCAGCTCGACCGGGTTGCTTACTATCGTCGAAGCCTCCTGCGTGGGTGGATTCGCGGCGTTTCAGCCTGGGAAGTCCTTCGGAGAAGGGAGTTCACCCGTTCTCATTAAACAACGTCCAGAGGTGCGCGGGATCGAGGTTGATGCGCAGACGCGGTGCGCGCACTACCGCTCTGCGGCGGATATTGTTGCGATCAAGATGCGGTGCTGCGGCGTCTACTATGCTTGCAAGGATTGTCATGTTGCGCTCGCGGGCCATGCCATTGCGGTTTGGCCGCGGGGAGAATGGGACGCGCCGGCGGTTTTGTGTGGGGCGTGCGGTGTGGAGATGACGATTCGGGAGTATTTGGATTGCGAATCGCGGTGTCCGGCTTGCGGGGCAGGGTTTAATCCGGGGTGCAGGAAGCATCATCATTTTTATTTTGAGGAGAAAAAAGCACGTGCCTAGCTGGATTCGGTATGACGAGTCTAGGCGAGAGGCCTCCTAAAGGCGGCCCTGAATGTGGGCGGAAACCAGCGAATTTGTTTGCGCTGCGAGGCGCGGGGAACTAAGATTTGCACAAATTGAAGTCAGTGCGACCTCGGACGAGGTTGGCCTGGGAGGCATCCATGCGGCGAGAGAAAGTGCTCGTTGGGGCTCTCCTTTTTGCGGTGGGCATCTCTTGCACGGCGAATCCATCCGGCGCGCAGCAGATCGGGAAATTCGTTCCCATTCCTGCGAATTCGGATGCCGATCACGCTTTGACCGAAATCAACGCCACTGCCGACCCGGCGCAGAAGCTGGCGCTGATCGACAAATTTGCGGCCAGCGCGCAGGGGGACATGGTCATCCTTGCCGACGACCAGTACGTCAACTACTACATCGCGGCGAAGAATTACGACAAAGCGCTGGAGTACGGGGACAAATTATTTGCGCTGGACCCGGACAGTTTCTCGAATGGGGTGAACATGGTGCGCGCGGCGCAAGGCAAGGGCGACGTTAACCGGATGTTCTCCTATGGAGAAAAGACGGCGCAGATTCTGCGGAGATACAAAGAGCAGGCGGCGCCCGAAGGAATGAATCAGGCGACCTGGGACAGCCAGAAGACGCAAACGCTTCAGGATGTCCGCGAAACCGTCGTCTACATGGAGCAACTGCTGGTCGAAGGAGCCAATCGCACTAGCGACGCGGCCAAGCGCTCGGCGCTGCTGGTGCGCTTTGCGCAGCTTTTTCCGGATTCTCCGTTTGCGAACCAAGCTTTGGGAGTGGCGGCCGCCTCTTACCGGCAGACGCAGAGCACCGCGAAAATGCTGGACGTAGCTAACGGCCTGCTCGCCAAGGATCCCGATAATCTGGGCATGTTGCTCCTGCTGGCCGACTACTACAGCGAAAAAGGCGAGCAGCTCGACAAAGCGGAAGCTTATGCCAAGAAATCCGTTGCGCTGTTGGAGACGGCGAAAAAGCCAGACGGCGTTACCGACGAGCAGTGGAAACAGCAGAGCGCGTTGCAGAAGGGATTGGCGTTGAGCGCCTTGGGCCAGGTGAATATCGAGAAGAAGAACAACGCGCAAGCGGTGGACAACTTGAAGTCGGCCGCGCCGCTGCTCAAATCCGATGAGGGAAGCTACGCGCGCAACCAATACCGCCTGGGATTCGCGCTGCTCAATCTAAAGCGCGTGCCGGAAGCCAAAGCGGCATTTACCGATGCCGCTTCTGTGAATAGCCCGTACAAGGCGCTGGCGCAGGAGAAACTGAAAGCTCTGCCGGCCACTGCCGCGAATAAGTCCTGAACAGGAACATTCTAAGAGCCCGCCTCAGAAGGCGGGGGCTACAAAGGGCGGGGACGCGCTAAAGCACGCCCCTACATAGGTGGGGGATCAGGTGGGGGCGGACATGGAGGCGAGGAACTCGGCGTTGGACTTGGTTTTGGTGAGGCGGCTGAGCAAGAGTTCCATGGCTTCCACGGTGGAGAGCGGGCTCAAGACTTTGCGCAGGACCCAGACGCGGCTTAGCTCGTCGGGGGGAAGTAGCAGTTCGTCTTTGCGGGTGCCGGAGCGCTGGATGTCGATGGCCGGAAAAACGCGCTTATCGGAGAGGCGGCGGTCGAGATAGATTTCCATGTTGCCGGTGCCCTTGAACTCTTCGAAGATGACGTCGTCCATGCGGCTGCCGGTGTCGATAAGCGCGGTGGCCACGATGGTGAGCGAGCCGCCCTCTTCGACGTTCCGTGCGGCGGCGAAGAAACGGCGCGGGCGCTGCAACGCGTTGGCGTCGATACCGCCGGAGAGCACTTTGCCGGAAGGCGGCGTGACGGCGTTGTAGGCGCGCGCGAGACGCGTGATGGAGTCGAGCAGCACGACCACGTCGCGCTTGTGCTCGACGAGGCGCTTGGCTTTCTCGAGGACCATTTCGGCGACCTGGATGTGGCGCTGCGGCGGCTCGTCGAACGTGGAACTGATGACTTCGCCCTTGACGGTGCGCTGCATGTCGGTGACTTCTTCGGGGCGCTCGTCGATCAGCAGCACGATCAGCGCGACTTCCGGATGATTGGTGGCGACGGCATTGGCCATGGCTTGCAGCATCATGGTCTTGCCGGTGCGCGGCGGCGAGTTGATCAGTCCGCGCTGGCCTTTGCCGACGGGGCAGAGAAGATCGAGCACGCGGCCGGTCATCAATTCCTTCGTGGTTTCCATCTTGAGGCGGCC
>Ga0210409_10006549_pt1 | contig 12093 bp, 9 predicted proteins | sample IncBWH17MmetaG_FD_161649 | JGI IMG/M metagenome (GOLD analysis project Ga0210409, IMG submission 161649) | Forest soil microbial communities from Barre Woods Harvard Forest LTER site, Petersham, Massachusetts, United States - Inc-BW-H-17-M | ecosystem: Environmental > Terrestrial > Soil >...
AATACGCGGCTCGCGCGGGCATCACGCAGATTGAAGGCGTTCTCTGGCAAGTCGGCCGGACCGGCAAATTGACTCCTGTGGCGATGTTGAAGCCGGTACCGATTGGGGGCACCACGGTCAGTCGCGCGACGCTGCACAATCCGGATGAGATCGAACGGTTGGGTGTGAAGGTTGACGACTGGGTCGAGGTCGAGCGCGGCGGCGACGTCATCCCCAAGGTCACTCGCGTTGTGGATGATAAAGATCATCCGCGCGGCCACAAGTTAATCCACGTGCCGGAGAAGTGTCCGGTATGCGGTACGAAAGTTGTGCGCACGGAAGGCGAAGTGGACTATTTTTGCGTCAACGCCAACTGTCCGGCCAAGCTGCGGGAAACGATTTTGCACTTCGCCTCGCGGGGCGTGATGAATATTGACGGCATGGGAGAAGCGTTGGTCAATCAGCTCACGGATCGCGGGCTGGTGAAGAATGTCGCAGACATTTACAAGCTGACCAAGGACGATCTGCTATCGCTCGAGCGGATGGGCGAGAAGTCGGCGCAGAACGTCCTCGATGAGATCGAAGCCTCCAAGAAGTTGCCGCTCGAACGCGTGATCTACGGATTGGGGATTCGCTTTGTGGGCGAGCGAACGGCGCAGTTCCTGGCTGAACATCTCGGGTCGATGGACGCGCTCATGAACGCAAGCGAAGAACAACTGCAGCAGGTGAATGAAGTGGGACCACGGATCGCGCAGAGTATCGCCGAGTTTTTTCAGGAGCCGAGGAACCGCGAACTGGTGGAGAGGCTGCGAAAGGCCGGCTTGACCTTTGCGGGGACAAAGAAAGAACGAGGCACGAAACTAGCGGGGAAAACGTTTGTCCTGACCGGCACGCTTACTCGTCCTCGCGACCAGGTCAAGAAGATGATAGAAGACGCTGGAGGGCACGTATCGGGCTCGGTCAGCAAGAAAACCAACTTCGTCGTTGCCGGCACTGACGCAGGCTCCAAACTCGATAAAGCCAGGGAATCGGGAGTAAGCGTGATCGGCGAAAAGGATCTGGACGACTTACTCGCACGCTGAATTCGGCCGTGCGTTTTCGCCTCTACAAAAACTTACAAACTCTTGACATTCTTATGACAAAAATGAACTCGTTCCGCCATAGTCTTTTGTCAACGCTACTGCCGATCGTCAGCTGGAGACTCGGGGGAGGCTCCGGCAATCGATTTTCATAATAGCGGGGGAAAGAAATCCGGACTTCTCTCCTTCGAGGCAGGTTTCATGAGATGCGCATGGGCGCATAGGGAGCATCACGGCTCAGAACTCGGCGCCGTGATTGTGCGCCTCTTGCGTTTGCGGCGCTCATCCTGAGCGGGGTTCTCGCCCTTCGAATACTCGCTCAGGATGACACCGGAGATGCGAGCGCCGCTCTGATTCTCTCGTAAGTGATCTCCAGGCTTTCCGGCAAGATTCGCGTTTCTCCGACTACCGAAACAAAATTCGCATCCGCAACCCAGCGTGGCAGCACATGCATGTGGATATGCCCAGCGACGCCGGCTCCGGCGGCTTTCCCGATGTTCATGCCCAGATTTACGCCGTCGGGCGCATACAGCTGCCGCAGCACACGTTCCATGATCTGCGACAAATCCATCATTTCGTGAGCCGCGTCGTGCGGCAGTTTTTGTAGTTCATCGAGATGCGCGAAAGGCACCACCATGACGTGTCCCGGAGTGTAGGGAAACGTATTCAACACGATGTAGCAGCGTTGGCCGCGATGCACGATGCGGGCTTTGGCATCGTCCCCTAATTTGGGAAGGTCGCAAAAGATGCAGCCGGTATTCTTCTCGCCTGCGGTGACATAGGCGTAGCGCCAAGGCGTCCATAGATAGTCCATCGCAGGGCAGAGTAGCAGATAGCGGCAAGTTTCGGAACTTGGGACGATTTAGAAATGAGGTGGCCTCGTGCTTTCTGCTTTGCAAGTTTCTTCGCTACCACTGTCCAATAATTGGACGGGTCGCGAGTGTAGAGCGGCAATCACAGAATCTTAAAGCGAAGTAGGCGGGAAGATGCCTCAACTTACTCAGCAGCCTGCTGCTTATCGAGCAATGCAAATTCTTGTGGAAAAATGCGCTTGACACACGTGATAGCTTGTCTACGCCAGAATGCAGGGCGTAGTTGCATGACTGCTGCATCTTCATTGCCTTTATAGCCTTCTGACATGGGCCCCTTGCTCGATCGTCCGGGGTGTATGTCGTAGTTTTGCGATCTCACCCACGCTTAAATCTTTAAACAGAGGCGGCCGCAAAAATCGCCCAAGCAAATAACTGAAGAGACACCCGCGCGATCCTGTCCCGGTGCACCAAATGAGGGGAACGCTTAGTAAGCGGGCGGAGCTTTGCTGATTTCCGCCCTCAAACCCCAATCGACATTGTCCGATGTGACAAACATCAAGGAGAAGGTTTATGAAGCGAGATCAAGTGTTGAGTGTTAGGTTGAGCCGCGTTGTGCAATCGAGTGTGGCGAAAACGTGGATTACGCTGCTAGTGTTGGCCGTTGCCTTGTGCGCGGCGGAAGCACAAGCACAAACGGTAACTATTAAGTCCATTCGCGACCTCGGCGCCGTGACCGGCGACCCAATTAACCCGCGGTGGGTGGGTTTGATCGCTCAGGGTCGTGACGGCAACATGTACAGCACAACGCCCTCCGGAGGCACAACCGGGTCTGTCGGCACGGCCTTCAAGATCACGCCCACCGGAAAGCTCACAGTACTTCACAACTTCACCTCAGCCGAAGGTACGCCATTAAGCGGCCTTGTCCTAGGCACTGACGGAAACTTCTGGGGTACGACTTACAACGGGGGCCACACTGGGTGCACAAACAACCAAGGCTGCGGCCAGGTCTTCAAAATGACGCCTGCCGGTAAGGTGACATTCGTCTACGCCTTCACGGGCGGCAACGATGGTGGCAATCCCGTGGCTCCGCCCATTGAGGCGAGTAACGGAAACTACTATGGAACCACCCAGTTCGGCGGTATCAACAATCAGGGAACGATCTACCAAGTTAAGGAGTCGGGAAGTCTCACAACCCTCTTCCCCTGGGGCCAGACCAACGGCGACCAACCCTTTGGGGCCTTGGTACAAGCTACCAACGGGCTGCTCTATGGAACCACCACAACTGGAAGTACGAACTGCGGTAGCAACAACTGCGCCACCATCTTCAGCATAACAACCGGTGGCACCTTCACAGAATTGTTCTCGTTTCCATATCCGTGGAACCAACTGGATAACGGCCTCGTTCAAGCGAATGACGGGAGCTTATGGGGGACCATCGCCAACGGCGGCGCTCACGGCTGTGGTCAAATTTTTAAGATCACAACCAAAGGCGTCGAAAGCGACGAGTATGACTTCCTCTGCGGGTCTGACGGCGCCAACCCTGTCGCAGGCTTGCTGCTTGCCACAGACGGAAATTTCTATGGTGTAACGCAAAACGGTGGCCAGGACGGCCTCGGCGAGTTCTATTCAATCACCGAGAAGGGGAAGTTCACTCCGCTTAAATGGTTTGACGGCAGCAACAGCGGCGCCCACCCCACCGTTACACTGATCCAGAACACGAACGGGATCATCTACGGTGATGCAAACCAGGGAGGCAAGACGACTAATACGGGAACCTTTTATGAGATCACCGGGCTAAAGTTCGAGAAAACGCCATTCGTTATTCTGGTTCTCGACGCAGGGAAGGTAGGCTCGACCGTCGAAATTCTCGGCCAGGGCTTCGTCAGGGGAAAAACTACCGTGTCGTTTAACGGGACGCCAGCGACTGATCTCCCCTTCGTGTCTGCCACATACATGACCGCCGTCGTTCCTCCAAAAGCAACTACCGGCTTCGTAACCGTGACCACGCCGACGGCCACGCTGCGGAGCAACCGCAAGTTCCAAGTTATTAAGTAACTCGATTGACGTACCACCGTGAATGATTCTTCGATGGGGAGGGATTTTTCCTTCCCCATTTTTTGTGAACAGCAGGTCCGCGCGAGTCTCGAAAAGTAGGAGCTCGAGACTAGAACAGCGAACTTTGTTTTCGGTTTGGGGTGATTCCGAAATGTTCGTAGGCTAGTTGGGTTGCGACTCTTCCTCGCGGAGTTCGGTTGAGAAAGCCGATCTGGATCAGGAATGGTTCGTAGATTTCTTCGATCGCGTCGGGTTCTTCCGCCAGCGCGGCTGCAAGCGTGTTCAGGCCGACCGGGCCACCTTGATACTTTTCGATGATGATCAGGAGCAGCTTGCGATCTACTTCGTCGAAGCCGTAACGATCCACTTCGAGCATCTGTAGAGCCGCTTGAGCCGTGGGCAAGTCGATCTTCCCGGCGCTGCGTACCTGGGCGTAGTCGCGGACGCGGCGCAGCAGGCGATTCGCGATCCTTGGGGTTCCGCGGGAACGGCTGGCAATTTCGAGGGCTCCGGGTCTGTCGATTTCCACGCCGAGGATTTCGGCGGAGCGTTCCACGATGATGCGCAGGTCTTCGTGACTGTAAAACTCCAGCCGCAGGACGATACCGAATCGCGATCGCAAAGGCGAGGACAGCAGGCCCGCCCGCGTGGTTGCGCCGATGAAGGTGAACGGCTGCACGTCCATGGTGTGGGTCCGCGCCGCTGGGCCTTGTCCGATAATGATGTCGAGCTTGTAATCTTCCAGCGCCGAGTAGAGGAGCTCCTCGAGTGCGGGCTGGAGCCGGTGAACTTCGTCAATGAACAGCACCTGCTTGTTGCGGACGTTGGTCAGAATCGCGGTCAGATCGCCCTTGATTTGAAGCGTTGGACCCGAAGTCTGCTGAAAGGGTACGCCGAGTTCGTTGGCGATGATCGTAGCCAGAGTTGTTTTGCCGAGTCCGGGAGGGCCGTAGAGCAAGACGTGGTCTAAAGCTTCGCCTCGCGAGCGGGTGGCTTCGATGGCCACAGCCAGATTTTCTTTGACCTTGGATTGCCCGATGAACTCAGCGAGACGCTGGGGACGCAGTTTTAGCTCAAAGGAAGAATCGTCCTCGACCGGCGCGGCGGAGACGATGCGTTCACGGTCTTGCGGAATTTTGGGGACGTTCTTCAGCGTAGCCACTGGGCAGATGGTACCAGTTCTCGGTTCCGAGTTGCCAGATTGTCGGTGCTACGCGCGAATCTCGCGAAGTTCCGCAAGCCATTGTTCACCATCTGGCCACGGTCCGTAACCGGACGCGGCGTTGATGTGACCGGCCTTGGCGATCCTGATGAGGCGGCTTCCCCAGGAGTGTGCGAAGAACTCGGCTCGCTCCAGAGTTACATAAGGATCGTCGGTGCTGGCCACGACAACAGAGTGGAATGGCAACTTCCGCAATGGCATGGGATTGAATCCGGTTGATCCGGGAGGGAACGTGAGCGCGTCCACATCGGTCGGAGCTACCAAAAACGCGGCAGCCAGTCGGCCTTCGCCGTCACCGTGGATGGCCGCGTAGTGGGCGATGGTCACGCAGCCCAAGCTGTGAGCGGCGAGTACAACCGACCCTTTTTCGATACTGCGTATGCAGGCATCGAGTGTTCGGACCCAGTCAGCGCAGCGAGGTGTGTCCCAGTCAGCTTGCTCAACCCGTCGATATTCGGGGTGGCGCGCCTGCCATAGGCTTTGCCAGTGTTCGGACCCGGAATTTGCGAGTCCGGGAATAAGTAGGACAGAGGCGAGGGTTTTCATCGAGTCATTCCAAGGCGTTGTAACCTTGGCCCCATCGACGAGATCACTATTGCAATGTTCATGTTACAGAATTTGAGGTATAAGACTAGCTTCTAGTATAGAATATATAAATTGAGAGCTCGGAAATGCCCCTTAGCATCAAGAACGATGCCACGGAACGGCTGGCTCGCCAAGTGGCTAGCGCGACCGGCGAGTCTTTGACCGAAGCCATTCATAAGGCACTGGAGGAGCGCTGGCAGCACCTCAAAGCGAAACATCGCGGCAAAATCCTTGCGAGCCAACTCGAAGATCTGCTGCAGCGAGTGGACGCCCTGCCTGCTCTCGACCCGCGGACCGAAGACGAAATTCTGGGCTATGACGAACACGTGATATCTCGCTGATGGTCATTGATACCTCTGCCCTGCTTGCGATTTTTCTGGCCGAGCCTGAGCGCAAGCCTTTCCTCAAACTCATCATCGACGCGCCGAGCAGGTTGATCTCCGCGGCCAATGTGCTGGAAACGGGAATCGTGTTGGAGGCCAGGCGCGGCGAAGCTGCGGGTCGCGACTTCGACCTGTTTGTGGTGCGAGCGAATCTTGAAGTTGTCTCAGTCGACGGCGAACAAGTCGAGGTCGCACGCTCGGCCTGGCGCAAATACGGGAAAGGCCGTCACCCAGCAGCTCTCAACTTCGGAGACTGTTTCGCCTATGCCCTCGCCAAATCCTACGGCGAACCGTTGCTGGCGAAAGGTACAGACTTCGCACAAACCGACGTCGTGGTCTGCTCTGAGGGCTAGGAGCAACCCCTTGGCGATGTGACACATTATGAATCTGTTTACCCGTCTCCGTGGCTCCAACGGACAGAGTTATTGACATGTGCACAATATGTGCCACATTTGATCATGCCGTCGGTTAACTTTCGACAACTTCGCGATACCAAGCGGTTGAAAAGCTGGCTCCGCGCGGGCAAGGTCGTGGAACTTCGAGAACGGAACCATGTGATCGCGCGTATCGTTCCCCAGCAAGCACCCGTAGCTCAAGGGAGCTGGCCGGACTTCGAACCTCTGGCCAAAGAGATTATTGGTGATCGCGTCCTCTCCGGAGCTGATCTCCTGATTGAGGAGCGCGGACGCTATTGAGCATTTACGTCGACTCAAGCTTTCTTGTTTCGTTGTATTTGAGCGACCGTCACTCGCATGCAGCCCGCCAGCGCATCAGGTGCACTCCCCCTCTGTGGTTTACGCCTCTCCATAATGCTGAGTGGGCGCACGCAATTGGCCAGCACATCTTCCGTGGGGAGTTGTCGCTTTCTGAAGCGCAGCGCATGAATGCACGAAGGAAGAACATGCGTTAGCAGGACGCTGGATTTCACTGCCGATGCCGGAGGATGCCTTCGAGCTTTGTGCCGACCTCGCCCGGCGCTACGGGCCGAAATTCGGCTTCCGAACGCTCGACACGCTGCATGTGGCCTGCGCGCTGGAACTCAAAGCTGAACGATTCTGGACGGTCGATGAGCGGCAGGCTAAGTTAGCCAAAGCCGTGGGGTTGAAGACTTCGTAACCGAGATCGTCTACTCTTCTTCTTCCTTTACATCTCCCCGAGCTGCCTTAGCCTTCTCGATAATCTTTTCCTGGAGCAGGCCGGGCACCGCGTCGTAGTGATGCATTTCCATGTTGAAGCTGCCGCGGCCCTGGGTCATGGAAGTCAGGTCGACGCCGTACGTCAGCATTTCGGCCATGGGGACTTCGGCTTTCACTACCGTGTTGCCACCCTTGTTGTCCATGCCCTGGATGCGGCCGCGGCGGCTGTTGAGGTCGCCCATGATACTGCCTGCGAACTCGTCGGGAATAGTGATCTCAGCTGACATCACTGGCTCGAGCAGCGTGGGTTTGGCCTGCTCCATAGCTTTTTTGAAGGCGATGCGGCCCGCCATTTGGAACGACATGTCGTTGGAATCTACATCGTGATACGAGCCATCGTAGAGGATGACTCTGAAATCCACCACGGGAAATCCCGCCAGATAGCCGCGGGCGGCTGCGTCTTTGATTCCTTTTTCGATGGCGGGAATATAGTTCTTCGGAATTGCGCCGCCGAAAATGTCGTTGACGAATTCGAACTCGCCGCCGCGGGGCAGTGGTTCCATCTTGATTTTGCAATCGCCATACTGGCCGTGCCCGCCGGTCTGTTTTTTGTGGCGGCCCTGCACGTCGGCTTTGCCGCGGATGGTCTCCCGGTACGGCACCTTGGGCGCCTTCAGGATCACTTCCGTGTGGTAGCGCTTCTTCATCTTCGAGACCACGACTTCGATGTGTTGCTGCCCGGTTCCCGCAATCAAAAACTCCTTGGTTTGCGCATCGCGGAAGAAGCGCAGCATGGCATCTTCCTCCATGAGCTTGTGGATGCCGGGGCCGAGCTTGTCCTCGTCGGCACGGCTCTTGGGCTCGATGGCAAAGGTGATGGCGGGCTCAGGCAGGTGCACTTTCGGATACTGAATGGGCGCGCTCTTGTCACCGAGCGTGTCTCCGGTGAGCGTGTCTTTCAGTTTGGATACAGCGCCGATGTCTCCCGCGTGCAGTTCGTTCACAGGCACAGCGGTCTTGCCCTGCATGATGGAAATGTGCGCCAGCTTCTCGGTCGAACCGCGCGAGAAATTCTGCACCGTGGCATCGTTTTTGAGCACGCCGGAAAATACTTTGAAGTAGGAAATGCGTCCAGCGAACGCGTCCGAAATGGTTTTGAAGACATACAACGAAACTGGCTCGGTGTCAGTCTCATGACGCTTAGGAGGCTCGCCATTTCCCGACGCAGCGGCTTCTCCCTGCACCCATTCGTGCTCGGAAGGAGCCGGGGTGTAGTCCACGATGAAGTCCATCACCCGGTCGGCGCCTACGTTGCCCAGACCTGACCCGAAGATCACTGGGAAGATCTTGTCCTCGCGGATGGCGTTGTGGAGCGCCGGAATCAGGTCTTCAACTGGGATGGTGCCTTTCTCAAAAAACTCTTCCATCAGCTTGTCATCGCCTTCGGCGATCAGTTCGACCAGTTTCTCGTGGGCTTCCTGAGCTTGATCTTTCAGGTTGGCGGGAATTTCGGTTTCCTTGCCCTTGCCGTTCCCACCCAATTCGTAGGTGTAAGCCTTCATCTGCACCAGATCGACAACGCCGTTAAAATTCTTTTCTTTACCGATAGGCAGCTCCAAAGGAATTACCGCGCGGCCGAATGCGTTAGTCAGCGATTCCAGTACGCGCTCCGCATCGGCGCGCTCGCGATCCATGCGGCTGGCCACGATCAGCCTGGGCGTCTTGAATTCTTCGCAATAGTTCCAGACCCGCTGGGTGACGACTTCAACCCCGGCCACGCCGTCCACCACAACGACCGCTGCATCGACCACGGGCAGCACCATCTTGGCTTCGTGGACGAACATGTTAAATCCGGGCGTGTCGACGATATTGATCTTCGTTTTGCCCCACTCGACATACGCCAGGCCGGCCGAGATGGACATCTTGCGGGCGATCTCCTCGTCGTCCCAATCGCTGGTCGCGGAACCGTCGTCGACCCGGCCCAGCCGCTGGGTTGCGCCGGAGGTGTAGAGCATGGCCGAGACCAGCGAGGTTTTTCCCGCATGCCCGTGCCCTACCACGGCAACATTACGGATGTTTGCGCCTTCGTAAACTTTCACGGATTGACTCCTTCAACCGGGATCATCTCAGGGCCGCCGTGCGCGGCTGTCTCGCCGAGCGAGGCTTAGCAGTCTCCTGATCTGCGAATCTTTCCTGCGGCGGGCCCATAAAGAACAAATGGAGAGGACCGTCGATAGGCCAACGTCGAGCAGCCTACCCAAAACTAAGGATGCTAACACGCCTTCACTAGGCCTCTCAACCCGCTATCGCACATATCGCTTTCCGTACGAGCCGTGTATCATCAAATCGCCATGTTGGGCGGCCGCACTAACGAACAATGGGTTTCGCAATATGCCGGCAGCCATCAGCACCCGGTGAACCGAGTGTGCCATACCCTGGGGATTCCGGCCATTCTGGTTTCGCTCGGCTTGTTCCTTCTTAGCATTTTCATTCACCGGTTGTGGCTTTACGCGCTTGTCCTTTTTCTGACGGGATGGACACTGCAATTCGTCGGCCACGCCTTCGAACACAAAGAGCCTGAGTTCTTTCACAACTGGCGTTTCTTGTTTGTCGGCGTGCGCTGGTGGTGGGCGAAGATTCAGGGCAAGGCCTGAGAATCTCCTGTGGTTTCAGTCGGCTCACGCAACGATGCACTCCGGTTTGACAATTTTGTTACATTTGTTTTCCCGTTATGCTTGTAAACTGTTTCTCCAGTTGTCAGCGGAGGTCGAAGGTGTCGCCTTATGCTGAAACCGATTTCTCTCTACGCCGTCTAAGCAGGGTTTGAGGCTCATGCATCGTCTGACTGCCAGATTGTTGCTGGTTCTGCTGCTGGTGGGCGTGTTCGTCCCGGTGGCTTTGGCGATCTCCGCCACGCCGGCTCACGCCTGCTGCATGCGGAAGCCGATGCACGGCCGTCCTTCCCACGATGCTGAGTTCCAGGGTCCTCCAGGATGCTGCCAACATGACTGTTGCCGTCCCCTGACGGTCTCTCGCGCGGCACATCTTACTTCGAAGACGTGCGCTCAGGCGACGCTTGCTTCAACGATTCTGCAGTCTGAGCGACGACCAATTCACTTCGCCTCATCGGTCAACCGCGCGCACTCTGGTCGCGCCCCTCCGCAATTCTCTATCGCCTGATTCCAAACAGCTGCTGAAAAACGCATCGAGGTACGGCGCGGCAATGCCCACGTAGGGAAGGCTCTTTGACCCGTCCAGGCGGAGCGAAATTCCGCACGTTTTCGGCCCAGCGGCTTCAGTTCGTTTCAGTTCAACAGGCTCGTGGAGAAACTATGCGCTTACCCCACATTTCCTGCGTCGTCGCACTGATGCTGTTTGCCGGCGCTGCGACTGCCACGATCTTCGGCTCGGTTCGCGGGATCGTTCATGATCCGCAGCACCGCCCGATTCAAGGGGCGATGGTGATGCTGAAAGCGAAATCGTCCGAGTGGTCGAAGAGCACCAACACCGATGCCAATGGTAACTTTGAATTCAACGGCGTTCCGCTTGGCGAATACTCGATCGCGGTCGCGAGCCTTGGCTTTGTGCAGGCTACCCAAGCGGTTGTGGTGGCTTCCGGTACCGAGCCTGTGGTGCATTTTCAGTTAAGCGTTGCCACGTCCAAGGAGACGGTCAACGTCTCGGCTCCCCCCGTGGTAGCGCCGACCGACTCGGTGACGCCAACAACTATTGTCAATCGCACCGAGATCCAGCGCACGCCAGGGGCGGTTCGCACGAACAGTCTGGCGATGATTACGGACTATACTCCCGGCGCCTACGTTACCCACGACCAACTGCACATGCGCGGAGGCCATCAAACCAGTTGGCTGGTCGATGGCGTTCCCGTGCCCAACACCAATATCGCCTCCAACCTCGGAGCACAGTTCGATCCCAAGGACATTGACTACCTCGAAATCCAGCGAGGCAGTTACAGCGCGGCGTACGGGGATCGCACTTACGGAGTATTTAATATCGCTCCGCGCACCGGCTTTGAACGGAACAATGAAGGCGAGTTGATTCTGAGTGCGGGCAGCTTCTTCCAGACCAACGATCAGTTGAACTTTGGCAGCCACACCCAGCGCCTCGCTTATTACGCAAGTGTGAACGCGAATCGGAGCGACCTGGGCATTCAGACGCCGGTTCCGCAGGTGGTTCACGACGCTGAAAATGGCTATGGGGGATTCGGGTCACTGATCTTCAATGTGAATCCCTCGGACCAACTGCGTCTGGTGACGAATTTGCGCAAGGACTATTACCAGATTCCGTACGACCCGTTCCCGAACGATATCGAGAACAATCCCGTGAATGGACAGTATCCCAGCATCGGCCTTCGCGACGGCGACCATGAATCTGATGCGATAGTGAATTTTTCCTGGGTGCACACTTTCAATTCACAACTGCTGCTGACGGTCTCGCCTTTTTTTCATTACAACCGAGCGGATTATTCGAGCTCGCTGCAGGACTATCCGATAGCAACGACCCAAAACCGTGGCTCAACCTACGCCGGGGGACAGGTGAGTTTCTCGGCGAACGTGGCCAAGAATAATCTGCAGGTGGGTTTGTATAGCTTCTACCAAAAAGACGACGAGCTTTTTGGGGCGATCTTCAACGATGGCACCGGAAACTTGCCGTTTACCGATACCGAGCATCCCTCTGGAAGTCTGGAAGCGTTCTTTATCGATGACAAATTCAAACCTTTTTCGTGGCTGACGCTGACCGCCGGAATGCGCCCGACGCACTTCTCGGGAGGCGTGTCAGAGAGCGCGATCAGCCCGCGTTTTGGCGTGTCCGTTGTCGTTCCTC
>Ga0210409_10006551_pt1 | contig 12091 bp, 9 predicted proteins | sample IncBWH17MmetaG_FD_161649 | JGI IMG/M metagenome (GOLD analysis project Ga0210409, IMG submission 161649) | Forest soil microbial communities from Barre Woods Harvard Forest LTER site, Petersham, Massachusetts, United States - Inc-BW-H-17-M | ecosystem: Environmental > Terrestrial > Soil >...
ATCGAGCCGGGAGAGACGATCACCGCCGCCTCCTCCAGGACCAGCTCGGAGAACGAGGTGGAGGTGTGGCCGTCGGGCACCGGCGCCCAGACGTAGATCGTCCCCCTCGGTGGATTTACCTCGACGCCGATCTCGCGCAGCGCGCCGACCACCAGGTCGCGGCGGCGGGCGTAGGCTTCGTTGATCCGCTCCAGCGGCTCGCGCGGCCCACGCAATGCCGCCGCGCCGGCCAGCTGCACCGCCTCGAAGAGGCCGGAGTCGACGTTCGTCTTCAGCCGCCAGTAGGCCTGGATCGCCTCGGCGTTGCCGAGGATCGCAGCGCAGCGCCAGCCGGTCATGTTGAAGCCCTTGGAGAGCGAGAAGACCTCAACCCCGACCTCCTTGGCGCCGGGCGTAGCCAGGAAGCTCGGCGCGACGTAGCCGTCGTAGGTCGTCTCCGAGTAGGCGTTGTCGTGGACGACGAGGATCTCGTGCTCACGGGCGAAGGAGACGACCAGCTCGAAGAAGCCTTCGGGGGCGACCGCCCCAGTGGGGTTGTTCGGGTAGTTGATGAACATCAGCCGCGCCCTGGCGGCGACCTCGGGAGGCACCGCGCTCAGATCCGGGGCAAAGCCCAGCTCGGGGACCAACGGCAGAAGCTCCGGCATCGCCCCGGCGAGGATCGGCCCGCCCGTGTAGACGGGATAGCCGGGGTCGGAGGCGAGCGCCACCCCGCCGGGGTCGAGGAAGGCGAAGCAGAGGTTGTAGACGCACTCCTTGGCGCCGATCGCCGGGATCACCTCGCCTTCGGGGTCGATCTCGACCCCGAAGCGCCGGTCGTAGAACTCGGCGAAGGCATCGCGGAACTCCGCGCGGCCGCGGTTGCTCGGGTACTTCTGGTTGGCCGGGTCGGCGACGGCCTCCCGCATCGCCTCGACGATGTGAGGGTAGGTGGGCTCGTCGGGGTCGCCGATCCCGAGGCTGATCACGTCGACGCCGGCGGCGCGCTTGTCGGCGACGCGCCGCTCCAGCTCGGCGAACATGTAGGGAGGCATCGCCTCCAGGCGCTTGGACGGGTCCGTGATCCCCATTGGCGCGGGAATCTAGCCGTCCAGCTCGGAGAGCGCCTGCAGCAGCTCGGGCGAGAGCTCGCCGGAATAGACGGGCTCCGCCCACCCGGTCAGGCGCACGCCGAGGTCGCCGGAGACCTCGACCTCCAGCTCCCCGCCGTCCAGCTCGACGACGATCGGGCTGGCGGCGCCGCGTAGGAAGGCGGTCACCGCGGCGCCAGCGGCGCCGGTGCCCGAGGAGAGCGTCTCCCCCACCCCGCGCTCGAAGATCCGCGCTCGCACCAAACTGCCGTCGATCGCGACGAAGGAGACATTGGTGCGGTTGGGGAACAGCTCGTGAGCTTCGATCGCCGGGCCGATCGCGGCGATGTCGAGGTCCTCCAGCTCCTCTCCGACCTCGATCGCGCACTGCGGGTTGCCGATCGAGACGTGCTGGAAAGCCCACTCGCGACCGCCGGCGGTCAGCGTCCCGGTCCCGTCCTCACCCCCGGAGGGGAAGTCCTTGGAGGCGGTGGAGGCCTTGCCCATGTCGACCGAGCAGGTCAGCTCCGAGGTGATCGTCGGCACGATCGGCCCGGCCGCGGTGTGGATCGAGAAGGTGTCCTCGTCGGTCCAGCCGTGGCGGCGCAGGTAGAGGATCGCCTCCCGCGCCCCGTTGCCCGACAGCTCCGCCTCGGAGCCGTCGGGATTGAAGATCCGCAGCTCGGCGACGAAGCCGGGATCCTCGCTGCGCGCGAGCAGCAGGATCCCGTCCGCCCCAACCCCGAAGTGCGGGTCGCAGAGCCACTCGATCCGCGCCGAGGTCAGCCGCCAAGGCAACCCCTCTGCCTCAATGATGAGGTAGTCGTTGCCCAACGCCTGCCACTTCTCAAACCTCACCCGGGCAGCCTATTCGCCGAGCGCGGCGATGATCTCGGCGGCAACTTCTTCGTCGCTTCGATCGGTGCGGTCGATCGTGCGCACGCCGGCCATCTTCCGCATCCAGGTGAGCTGGCGGCGGGCGTAGTTGCGCGATCGCTTCTTCATCCGCTCGACATCGCCGCCCAGCAGCTCGTCGAACCCGAGCGCCTTGCGTGCGGTCCGCGAGGGTCCGGCGGCCTCGGCCCGCCGCACCTCCTCCGCGGCTCCGGAAGCGACTACCGCTTCGGCCCGAGCATCGATCCGCTCATAGAGCTGGGCCCGGTTCATGTCGAGCCCAAAGATCGCGGTCGGGTGGCGAGTCTCGGCCGACCACAGCTCCGAGTCCTCGGTCCCCGGCGGCGCCTTGACCAGCGACAGCTCCGCCAATGCCGCCCGCAGGTACAGGCCGGTCCCCCCCACCACGATCGGTCGGCGCCCGGCCCCGAGTGCGGCATCGACCTCCGAGTGAGCGAGCCGCATGTAGTCGCCGACGGAAAACGGCTGGGTGACGGGCACGAACTCGACCAGCCGGTGCTCCAGCCGCGCCTGCTCCTCGGTCGTCGCCACCCCCGTCAGCGTGCCCAGGCCCTCATAGACCTGGAGCGCATCCGCCGAGATCGCGACCGCGTCCTCCCGCAGCAGCTCCGCGACAGCGACCGCCACCCCCGTCTTGCCGACAGCCGTCGGCCCGAATATCGCCAGGACCTTCAGGGCACTCGGGAGAGCAGCTTTTCGGCGCCGGCCAGCGTCTGCGAGGTCGCTGCGTCGATCTCGACCCGGACCAGCTCGCCCGGCGCCGCGGTCCCCTCGAAGTTGACCGCCTTGTTGTGGCGTGTGCGCCCACGCAGCCGGGTCGCATCGGTGCGGCTGGTCCCTTCGACCAGCACCTCCATCTCGCGCCCGACGAACCGCTGGGCTCGTTCCCTCGCTCGCCGCTGCACCAGCTCGACCAGCCGCTCCATCCGCTCTCGCTTGACCGGATGGGGAAGCTGCCCACCCATCGTCGCCGCCTCCGTCTCCCGCCGCGGCGAGAAGACGAAGGTGAAGGCGCCGTCGTAGCCGACCTCCGCGACGACCTCGAGCGTCTGCTCGAAGTCGGCCTCGGTCTCGCCGGGAAAGCCGACGATGATGTCGGTGGTGATCGCGCAGTCGGGGACGTGCTCGCGGATCAGCGCGACGCGGTCCATGTAGCGCCGGCGGTCGTAGGTGCGCCGCATCCGCTTGAGGACGGCGCTGGAGCCCGACTGCAGCGGCAGGTGGATGTGCTCGCAGAGGGAGGGCAGCTCCGCGTGGGCGCGTATCACGTCCTCCTTCATGTCCTTCGGGTGCGGGCTGGTGTAGCGGATGCGGTCGATCCCCTCGACCGCGTCGACCCGCTCCAGCAGCTCGGCGAAGCCGATCCTGCGGTCCGCCGGCAGCTCGCGGCCGTAGCTGTTGACGTTCTGGCCGAGCAGGGTGATCTCGCGCACCCCGTCGGCGGCGAGCGCCTCGGCCTCGACGATCAGCTCGTCCGGATCGCGGCTCACCTCGCGCCCCCGGGTCGAGGGGACGATGCAGTAGGCGCAGGCGCAGTTGCAGCCCTGGGAGATCTGCAGCCAACCCTGGAACTCGCGCTCGCGCCGTGTCGGCAGGCGCCCGGAGAGGTCCTCGAACTCGAAGTAGCCCTGGGCGGTCAGCGAGTCGGAGTTGAGGAACTCGGCCAGCCTGTGGATCTGGCCCGGGCCGAAGGCGACGTCGACGAAGGGGAAGCGCTGGAAGACCTCGTCCTTGACCGACTGGGCCCAGCAGCCGCCGACCCCCACGATCCGCTCGGGATCCTCGGACTTGAGCCGCTTCGCCTCGCCGAGGTGGGCGATGAAGCGGCTGTCGGCCGACTCGCGAATCGAGCAGGTGTTGAAGAGGATCAGGTCGGCGCCGTCGCGGCTCTCGGCTTCCTCGTAGCCCAGCGACTCGAGCATCCCCCGCATCCGCTCGGAGTCGTGCACGTTCATCTGGCACCCGAAGGTGGTGACGTGGTAGGAGGCCATCGGCCACGAGGTTAGACCACCTGGCCGCGGCGGACGCGGGAGTGATGGCGGGTCCATATCTGACCTATCCCCGCCATCACGGGAGCAGAGCACGCGGCCAGTTATTTGATGATGAGCGTGCCTTCCATGCCGGCTTCGGCATGCCCGGGCACGGTGCAGAGGAAGGTGTAGGTGCCGGGGGCGAGGTTGGCGCTGACGGAGGTCTTGCCGTTGGCGATCAACTTCGAGATGGCGATCTGCTTGCCGTTCTGCTCGATCGCAACGTCGTGTTCGAGCATCGAGGGGTTCGAGAAGTCGATCGTCACCTTGCCCGGCTTGCTGCTGAGGCTTTTGGTGTCGAAGGCGAGCTGGGTGGGGCTCGCGGCGAGCTTCAGCGTCCCACCGGGGCCTTTGGCCTTAGCCTGGACGGGCGTTTGGCCGCCACCCTGGGCGGGCTGGACGCCACGCGGAGCTCCGCTTTCCTCCAGTTCGATTTCCTTGCCGGCTTTTACCAGTTCGGGTTCCTTCGCCTTCTCCTCGTCCTTGCCGTGCAGCACGGCGAAGGTCGTCGCGCCGCCGACCAGGATCGCGAACCAGAGGATGACCAGGGGGAAGGCCCGCCCCGGGAACTTCTCGGAGCGCAGGCCGAGCAGGCTGATCAGCACGGCCGAGACCGCGAGGGCGATTCCGAAGACGTAGAAGATGTCGCCGTTGCTCATCAGCGAGGCGGGATCCTATTGACTGCGTACAGCCCTATGCGGCCTGCTTGGCGGCCTCCGCCTCGGGGGCGGGAGCGACCTTCGGCGAGGCTTCCGCGCTGCCGTCAATCCCCAGCGCAGCGCGGACTTTCGTCTCGATCTCAGTTGCAATCTCGGGGTTGTCGACGAGGAACTGTTTGGCGTTGTTGCGGCCCTGTCCGAGCCGGGTGTCCCCGTAGGAGAAGAAGGAGCCCGACTTCTGGACCAGCTCCTGCTCGATGCCGAAATCGATCAGGCCGCCCTCGCGTGAGATGCCGACCCCGTACTCGATGTCGAACTCGGCCTGGCGAAACGGCGCCGCCACCTTGTTCTTGACGACCTTGACCCGGACCCGGTTGCCGACCGCCTCGGTCCCCTCCTTGAGGGTCTCGATGCGGCGGATGTCGAGTCGCTGGGACGCGTAGAACTTCAGCGCCCGCCCGCCCGGCTGGGTCTCCGGCGAGCCGAACTGGACGCCGATCTTTTCGCGGATCTGGTTGGTGAAGACGCAAACGGTATTGGTGCGGTTGAGGTTGCCGGCCAGTTTGCGCAGCGCCTGCGACATCAGGCGAGCCTGGAGGCCGACCGTCTGGTCGCCGATCTGGCCGTCCAGCTCGGCTTTCGGCGTCAGCGCCGCGACCGAGTCGATCGCGACCACGTCGATGGCGCTGGAGGCGATCAGCCGGTCGGCGATCTGCAGCGCCTGCTCTCCGTAGTCGGGCTGGGAGACAAGCAACTCGTCGGTGTCGACGCCGATCGCTCGCGCGTAGACCGGGTCCAGCGCGTGCTCGGTGTCGATGAAGGCGCAGATGCCGCCGCGCGCCTGCGCCTCGGCGATGATGTGGTTGACCAGCGTCGTCTTCCCCGAGGACTCCGGGCCGAAGATCTCGACGACCCGCCCGCGCGGGACGCCGCCGATGCCGAGCGCCAGGTCGAGCGCGAGCGCGCCGGTCGGGATCGCATCGATCTGCACCTTGCTGTCGGCGCCGAGGCGCATCAGCGCGCCCTGTCCGAAGTCCCGCTCGATCTGGGTCACCGCGGCCTGCAGGGCCGCGTCCTTTGCCCTGGCGTCCTTCGCCGAGGCGTCCTTCAAGTTCGCTTTCTTGTCTGTAGCCATAGTCTCCGGAAGGTAGAGGGCGGATCGGACGCTCAACCTAGGCCGGTAAGGCGCGCGTCACAAGACGCGAATGGGCCGGAATCGCAACTTTTTCGTGCCCTTAGAGAGGCGGCTCTGCGCCGCTCAGCAGGATGCGCAGCATGTGCATCCCCACCAGCGCCGAGCGCTCGCGGATGTCGCTGCGCCCACCGGGGATGACCGGGTCGCGGGCGAGCGCGGCGCCGTCGGCGAGGCGGGCGTTGAGGCAGGCGTAGCCAACCGGCTTCTCCTCGCTTCCCCCATCCGGGCCGGCGATCCCGGTGATCGAGACCGCCACGTCGGCCCCGAAGCGCTCCAGCGCGCCGAGCGCCATCGCCTCCGCGACCTCCGGCGAGACCGCCCCGTGGGCCTCGATCAGGGCCGGGTCGACGCCCAGCAGCCCCGCCTTCGCCTCGTTCGAGTAGGCGACGACGCCGCCCGCCATATAGGCGGAGGCACCCGGCAGGTCGGTGATCCGCGCCGCCAGCAGGCCGCCGCTGCACGACTCCGCCAACCCCAGGCGCCGCCCGGCCAGCAGCCCCGCCACCTGGGAGTCGATCGTCTCGCCGTCGAGGCTGAACAGATGGCGCTCGTGGCGCACGCTCAGCCCCTCCTTCACCGCCGCGGCCACCGCGGCGGCAGCCTCGCGGTAGCGCACGTCGATCTCGATCTCGCCGCGCCGCAGGCAGGTGGTGATCTCCACCGCGGTGAGCGCCACCCCGTCCGCCTCGATCTCCCGCAGGCTCTTGGCGATCTCGGACTCCGGGATGCCGAACATCCGCATCGTGTAGCCGTGCAGCGGCGTCGCCCGCTCGAGCAGATCCCGCACCGGCACGGCCTCGAGCGCCGCCGGCCACATCGGCTGCAGCTCGCGCGGCGGGCCGGGCAGGACGACGACCACGCGCCCATCGACCGGCACGACCAGCCCCGGCGCGGTTCCCACCGGGTCGAGCGCGATCGCCCCTTCGGGAACCATCGCCTGCTTGCGATTGGCGGCGATCACCGCCTCCTCGTCGAAGTCGAAGCGCCGCGCGAAGCCGCCCAGGATCGCGGCGATCTTGCCCTCGACCTCCTCGTCGAGCGCCAGCTCGCGGCCGGCGAAGCGGGCGACCACCTCCGCCGTCAGGTCGTCCGCGGTCGGGCCGAGGCCGCCCGAGGTGACGATCAGGTCCATGCCCTCGGCCGCCATGAAGCGCAACGCCGCCTCGAGGTCGTTCGGCCGGTCGCCGACGACCAGGATGTGAGCGACGTCGACGCCCAGCTCGGCGAGCCGCTCGGAGACCCATGGGCCGTTGCGGTCGCTTATCCGACCGGTCAGGACCTCGGTCCCTGTGACCACGATCCCCGCTCGGATCAAGCCCGCCACCCCCGGACGCGGGAGCGAACCCGGATCCATATCTGACTCCTCTCCGGGTTCGCGGAAGCAGAGGAGGTGGCGGAATTTGTTCTCACGCGCAGGTCGGCCGTTTGCTTTCGGGCAACTTTTCCAGCCGGCCGCCGGAGTCGATCGAGTACCCGATCGGGCTGGATGTCGCCGGGATGCTCGCCTGCTGTCCGTCGATATTCATCGAGACTTCGCCGTTGCCGAAGGAGACCGTGAAGCTACCGGAGTGGAACGGCCCCTCCCGCGCCCCCGCTTCGAGGATCTGCCCGTCGACCAGTCGTTTGCCGGAGGCGTCGAGCAGGCAGACCCAGACTTCGGCGTTGGCCACCAGGCGCACCGAGACCCCGCTGCGCGGCTTCTGAGCGGGGGGAGCGGTGGCGCGCTTCGCGCCTTTCTTGTGTGTGGGCCCTGTCCCCGTCGTGACTGTTTCCCCTCCCCAGGTGGAGATCCCGACCGCGACCAGCACCGCAACAAGGCAGACGGTGACGATCGCCGTCCAGGCCCGGGTGGAAAGCCTCGGCCCGCGTCGGGGTGGCCGCGGGGATGCCACCGTGGCCTCGGCACGGGGTCCCGGCTCGCCAGACGCACCCACCTCCATCTCGCGCCGGTACTCGTCGGCCAGCCGCTCTCCATCCAGTCCGAGGAAGGAGGCGTAGGTGCGGATGAAGCCGCGCGAGTAGGCGCCGCCGGGCAGCACGTCCCACTCCTCGTTCTCCATCGCCCGCAGGTAGCGGAGCCGGATCTTGGTCACGGCCTCGACCTCGGAAAGGCCTACTTTGCGGCGATTCCGCGTCTTTCGAAGAGTGGCTCCGATCCCGGTGTCCACACTCCTATTGTGGCCAGTCGACTCAGTTCGAGTGAAAGATCTTGACTATGCGCCGTTGTCGACGCCGACCGGCGGGGCAGCCGCCTCGGGCGGTACCTCGGACCCAAGCACACGGTTCAAATCGGCCTCGGTGATCAGCACCTGGCGCGGTTTCGAGCCCTCGTAGCCGGAGATCACCCCGCGCCGCTCGAGCATGTCGATCAGGCGCCCGGCTCGGGTATAGCCGACCCGCAGGCGCCGCTGGATCATCGAGACCGAAGCGGTCTCGGTCTGCACGACCAGCCGTATCGCCTCGTCGAGCAGGTCGTCGCTGTCGGGATCGAAGTCGCCTTCGACACCCTCCTCGGCGATCTCCTCCCGGGTCTCCAACAGCTCTTCCTCGAACTCCGGTTCGCCCTGTCTCGCCCAGTGGTTGGTGATGCGGGCGATCTCCTCCTCGGTGATGAAGGCCCCCTGGACGCGCTGCAGCTTCGAGGTCCCGGCGCCGCGGAACAGCATGTCGCCCTGGCCGAGCAGCGCCTCCGCCCCGCCCTGGTCGAGGATCACCCGCGAGTCGGTCTGGGAGGAGACGGCGAAGGCGATCCGGGCCGGGATGTTGACCTTGATCGTGCCGGTGATGATGTCGGTGGAAGGGCGCTGGGTCGCCAGCACCAGGTGGATGCCGGTGGCACGGGACTTCTGAGCGAGCCGGATAATCGAGTCCTCGACCTCCGCCGGGGCGACCATCATCAGGTCGGCGAGCTCGTCGATCACGCAGAGGATGTGGGGAAGCGGCGCCTCCCCGGCCTTGGCGCGGGCCCGGTTCAGCTCGCCGAGGTTGCGGCAGCGGGCCTCGCCCATGATCCCGTAGCGGCTCTCCATCTCCCCGATCAGGTTGGCGAGGACGTTGGCCGCGAGACGCGGCGAGGTCACCACCGGGGTGAGCAGGTGGGGGACGTTCTCGTAGTGGTTCAGCTCGACCTGCTTGGGATCGACCAGGACCAGGCGCACGTCGTTCGGCGAGGCCTGCATCAGGATCGAGGAGAGGATCGCGTTGACGCAGCCGGACTTGCCCGAGCCGGTGGTGCCGGCGACCAAGACGTGGGGCATCTTCGCCAGGTCGGTCCAGACTGCGTTGCCGTCGATCCCTTTGCCGAGCCAGGCGACCAGCGGCGAGGTCTTCTCCGGTCGCCCCGCGTAGATGTCGCCGAGGCGGACGATGCGCCGCCGCGTGTTGGGGACCTCGACGCCGACGGCCTGCTTGCCGGGAATCGGCGCGAGGATGCGGATGTCGGTCGAGGCAAGCGCGTAGGCGAGGTCGTTGGACAGCTCGGTGACTTTCTTGACCTTGGTGCCGGGAGAGAGGCGCATCTCGTAGCGGGAGACGTGCGGCCCGCTGACGATGCCGACGATCTTCGCCTCGACGCCGAAGTGCCCAAGCGTCTCGACCAGCTTGCGCCCGACGATCTCATGGTCGCGCGGATCCGGCCCCTTGTCTCCCTTCCCCTTCTCCAGCACCTTGGAGGGTGGCGGCCGGTAGTCGATCTCGTCGGAGGTGGTGACGCCCCGCTTCTGGCCCATCGGAGTCAGGGCAGGCGACTCGGGGTGATCGCCAGGGCCCTCATCCGGCCCCGAGAGAGTCAGATCGTGATCGGGACCGGATGAGGGCTGGGTCTCATCAATATTCCGCCCATGGCTCCGGCCTTCGGCCTCCGCCATATGCGGGTAGCTGCCACCTTGCTCAGTGTCATAAACCTCTTGGGCGAAGTCGTCCTCGACCAGGGCAACTGTGGGCTCGAAGTCGTCGTCCTCCGGATAGGTGCTCATCACGTCGGTCGGCCCCGCCCGGGTCTCGAACTCGTTCATCTTCTCCGCACGCCGGGCGTCGCGGTTTTTGATCACCGTCTGCGTCACGTCCCGCCCACCGAGGAAAACCCGCCGCAGCGCCCGCCCGAATCCGCGGAAGACAGCCGAAATAGAGGTCCCGGTAACAAGCACTCCACCGACCACCAGCATCAAGACAGTAAAGATCCGCGCCCCAACCTTCCCAAACAAGTAAGTCAGCGCCGTTTCAACCCCATACCCAACCTTCCCTCCGTTCCAGCCAAAAAAGAGGACGAAGACGAGGTAAACGCCGGCGGCGATCAGGAAGATCCCGATCAAATCCAGGTGCCGCTGCTGCAACCCCTGCGGCATATGCGGCTTCGGCATACGTGACCGGGCTTTCTTCGCTTTAGACCGACGCACGGGCTTCCCCCGCTTCTTACGCACGAACATAGCCACTTCGTTCGACGCCCACCGTCCCTCCCCTGCGCATCTGGGTCTGCGGGGATGGGTGGGGGTGGAGCGTCTTGCACTTTTCCGGCAATCCAATCGCGGCCAGCCGACCACGCCCCACCGGAACAAGTTAAGCGGAACCCCCACCCATCCCCGCCCCACGCCTTAAATTCGCGCTAAATCCGGCTCGGACCGAGGAAACACCGGGCTAACATCAACGAATGCTCACTCAAGCCGACCCAGCAGGCGGCCGCGTCCTGATCGTCGAGGACGACGCCGACATAGCCGACGTCCTGCGCCGCTCCCTGCGTAACGAGGGCTATGAGGTGCAAACCTCGGCCGACGGAGTAGAGGCGCTCGACGTCGCCTCCGGCTTCTTCCCCGACCTGGTCGTCCTCGACCTCGGCCTGCCCCGCCTCGACGGCGTCGAGGTCTGCCGCCGGCTGCGCGCCGACGGCGACGTGCCGATCCTGATGCTGACCGCCCGCGCCGAGACCGAGGATCGCGTCGCCGGCCTCGACAGCGGCGCCGACGACTATCTGGTCAAGCCGTTCGAGCGCCAGGAGCTGCTGGCCCGGATCCGGGCTCTGCTGCGGCGCCGCCCGCCGCGCGGCGCCGCCTCGCTCAGCGTCGGCGACCTCCAGCTCAACCCCGACACCCGCGAGGTGCGGCGGAGCTCGCGGGAGATCGAGCTGACCAACCGCGAGTTCGAGCTGCTCGAGTACTTGATGCGAAACCAGCGCTTGGTGGTCTCACGCGAGCGGCTGCTGGACGAGGTCTGGGGCTATGACCCGATGGCGGCGACCAACACGATCGACGTCTTCATCTCCAACCTGCGGCGCAAGCTGGAGGCCGGGGGCGAGCCGCGCCTGCTCCATACCAAGCGCGGCGCCGGCTACGTGCTGAAGGAGTAGGCGTGGCAGCAGGCGCCAACCGCGCCGCGGGGCGCCTCCGCCGGCTTCGCCCGGGGACCTGGCCTGTTCGCTGGCGCCTGGCCGCGGCCTCGGCGGGGCTGACGCTGGCGATCCTGCTCGTCTTCGCGGCCGTGATCGGCTACCTGGCGGCGGAACGGGTCCGCAGCGACTTCAACCGCGAGCTGCGTGAGTCCACCTCCACCCTGGCCTCCAACACGCGGATCCTCAACACCGCGGAAGGCACCCTCGTGCTTGGCCCGCACCTCCACGACTTCTCCCTCTCCAACGGCGCCATCGCCCGCGTGCTCAATCGCAACGGGGAAGTCCTCTCCTCGACGCACAACGTCGTCAACCTCGGCCCGGTCAGCTCCGGGATCACGGACCGGGGATCGCTTCGCGTCGCGGCGGCCGCGGTGCTCGACCCCAGCGGGACCGTGGTCGGCTACGTCCAGTACGCCCGCAGCGAGGAGCAGGTCAACGACACGATCAACCGGCTGTGGCTGCTGATCGCGGCCGGCGTGCTCGGGGGGACGCTGATGGCGAGCCTCGCCGGCCTGGCCATCGCCGGCCGCGCGATGCGCCCGATCGCCTCCCTGACCGCCACCGCCGGCCAGATCGCCGACACCCGCGACCCCTCCCGCAAGATGCCCCAGCCCAGGGCCGACGATGAGATCGGTGAGCTGGCCCACACCCTGGAGAAGATGCTGCGCTCGCTCGACGCGGCGCGAGCCGAGCGTGAGGGCGCGATGCAGAAGCAGCGCGAGTTCGTCGCCGACGCCTCGCACGAGCTGCGCACCCCGCTGACCAGCGTGCTCGCCAACCTCGAGCTGCTCCAGGCCTCGCTGCAGGCGCCTGGGCAGGCGGAAGGCCGCGAGATGATCGAC
>Ga0210409_10006553_pt1 | contig 12089 bp, 7 predicted proteins | sample IncBWH17MmetaG_FD_161649 | JGI IMG/M metagenome (GOLD analysis project Ga0210409, IMG submission 161649) | Forest soil microbial communities from Barre Woods Harvard Forest LTER site, Petersham, Massachusetts, United States - Inc-BW-H-17-M | ecosystem: Environmental > Terrestrial > Soil >...
CGCAATCTGCGCAGCCATCGCATTCGCGTAGGAAAGAAACCCGATCCGTGGATTCGCGCTGAAAATCTTCTGATAACTCGCCGTCATGGTAATAATCACCAGCCAGGTCATCGGCACCATAGTCACCCAAATCCACTTCAGTCGCCCCATCTTGAGCAAAACCGTCGTAGCCACCACCAGCGCAACCGCCGCCAGCAGTTGATTCGAAATCCCAAACAGCGGCCACAGCGAATTGATCCCGCCGAGCGGATCGATCACTCCCTGATACAAAAAGTATCCCCACGCCGCCACAATCAACGCGCTGGAAATCAAAATCGCCGGCATCCAATTCTTCCGGCCCAAAGGTTTCCACGCCCGGCTACCCAGTTCCTGAATCATGAATCGGCCCACACGCGTTCCTGCATCCAGCACCGTCAATATAAAAAGCGCCTCAAACATAATCGCGAAGTGATACCAGATACTCAGCAGCCGCGGTCCACCGATCGTCTTCGAAAAAATCTGCGCCATTCCTACCGCCAGCGAAGGCGCTCCGCCCGCGCGGTTCCATAGCGTCTGCTCGCCCACCGCCTGAGCCAGTCCGGCCATGGTGTCCGCCGTAAGCGGGAACCCCCAGGTCGAAATCGTTTGCGCCGCAATTTCTGGCGTCGCTCCAACAATCGATGGCGGGCTGTTAATCGCGAAATACACGCCCGGATGCATCGCGCAAGCCGCCACCATGGCCATCACGCCCACAAACGATTCCAGTAGCATCGCGCCGTATCCAATAAATCGCGCGTGGCCCTCCCGCCGAATCATTCTCGGCGTCGTTCCGCTTGAAATTAACGAATGAAATCCGCTGATCGCCCCACACGCAATGGTGATAAAGCAGAACGGAAAAATCTTCCCCGCAAACACTGGCCCGCTTCCATCGGTAAATCGGGTCAACGGCGGCATCAGCACCAGCGGTCGCACCAGCAAAATACCCGCAGCCAGCGAAAAAATCGCTCCCGCCTTGATAAACGCACTCAAATAATCACGCGGCGCCAACAACAACCACACCGGCAGCGCGGATGCCGCAAATCCATACGCCATCAAAGCAAACGCCAGGGTCACTCCCGAGAGAGTAAAAACTCGTGCCGAGCAAGGAGCGTCCGCCACCCATTGCCCCGCCACCACAACAAATAAAATCAGCGCAACGCCGATCACCGACGCTTCCAACACGCGTCCCGGCCGTACGAAGCGCAAGTACACGCCCAGCAGCAGCGCAATCGGGATCGTCATCGCCAGCGTAAACGTCGCCCACGGCGAACTCTTCAGCGCATTCACAATCACCAGCGCAACCACGCCCAGCAAAATCACCATGATCGCTAGCACCGCCAGTTGCGCGATGAATCCCCCGCGCTTACTGACCTCCTCCCTGGCCATTTCTCCCAGCGTTTTTCCGTCGCGCCGTATCGAACAGAACAAAATCACAAAATCCTGCACGCACCCGGCGAATGCCGCCCCAGCGATCAACCAAAGTGTCCCCGGCAAATAGCCGAACTGCGCCGCAAGCGTCGGCCCAACCAGAGGCCCGGGCCCCGCGATCGCTGCAAAATGGTGGCCGAACAAAACCCATTTGTTGGTCGGCACAAAATCCCGCCCATCATCGTGCCGCTCGGCCGGCGTAGCGCGCCTATTGTCCAGCGCCAGCAATTTTGCAGCAATAAACGCGGAATATAGCCGGTAAGCCACTGCATAGAAACAAGCCGCCGCCAACACAAACCACGTAGCACTGATCGGCTCACCGCGATGCAGCGCGATAGTAGCCAGCGCTCCGCCGCCCACCACCGCCACAACAACCCAAACGCCAACCTTAAGCACTCGGCTCAATTCGCCACCAAGCCACCTAACAACACACGAGCAGCAGCGCAAATCCTATGCAACGCTTCGAAGCCCGTCAACACGGAGCTCCGCCTGTGTAGTGGCCGATCTTCAGATCGCCAAGCTTGGTTATTCCTCTGCCGGTGCCGCACCCTGCGACTTTCAGGTGTGGCTTTCGCTTTTTGGGAGTCGGAGCTTCAGCCCCGACATGGACGGTCAGGCTTTCAATAGGCTCTAGCCCCTTGGGAATCTGCCTGCTTCTGCGCCGCCTCCGCCGCAGCCTTCCAAACTGGTAAACCTCAACAACGGATAAACCTCCCTAAAAACCCCCATCACCTGTTTCGCAAACGACCTACGCATGGCCGTTGCCGGCGTCATGCTCTTGCGCACAATCCAAGCCTGAATTTTCTTCCAATGCTCTGCATCCACCGGCCAGCCTTCGTTCTTTGTCCATTCCCCCTTTACCGTCGTGTACCAATAACTGTCATATCGCCGGCCCAGTCTTTTCTTCTGCTGCGCTACCCACCCCGGATCAGTAACCACCCGCGGCTCGGCCACCAGCGCAAGCAATGATTCGCGCCGCTTCGATCCCGCATAAAGCCGAAATCCCACCGTAACCAGATCCTTGGTCAGCCCCACGTAAAGCTGCCCGCTCTCCCGATCCCCACCTACCGGCTGCTGAAATTTCAGATACATGTGGTTCTTGTACAACGTTTTGTCTTTCGCAAAACGAATATCCCGGTTGATCCGCGAAAAATTAGCCCCGCTCCGCCCCGAAGTATCGAAGCGCTCATCGAGCTCCAGAATCGCCGGCGTCAATTCCTCCAGAAATCTCCGCATCGGCTGCACCAGCGCTGCCCGATAGCGCTCGCGATTCTTTTCCATCCACGTCAACCGATTATTCCTACCCAAATCGCGAAAGAAACGAAATGTTTCGTCGGTGAAAATTCCCTTTGCCGCCACCATAGCTACTCCATCTTTGTAACAAACGAATTTCAGACTACACCATTCCCAATCGAGGTCAATTGCACTATCCTCTTGCTCGCGTTGCTGCTCTCATACACACACGCGTCGTCATCATCGAAACACTGAGGGGATCATGCCTACCGCAATCGTTGCGTGCTTCATTGCCGTTGCTACTTCGATCGTCGCCACCCCCATCGTACTCGCGGCGCAGCAGCCGCCACAAAAAACCGAGCCCTGGAAATCCGAAGACATCATCTACGCCGAGTCCGCCCAGCCACAGACGCGCATCTCACCCGACGCCCAATGGTTGGTGTGGGTCAAATCCACCGCCGACAAGGAAAAAGACGCCCGCGTCTCCAACCTGATTCTGTCCAGCCTCACACAGAACAAGGAAATCCAACTCACCCGCGGCAGCGACAACAACAGCCAGCCACAATGGTCGCCCGACGGGCAACTCATCGCCTTCCTCAGCAATCGCGCGCGCCACGGCTCCAAATCAGAGGCCGATTCCACGCAGCTCTGGCTCATCGACGCGCACGGCGGCGAGCCCTGGCCACTCACCGAACTCGCTCACGGACCGCGTCACATCGAATGGCTCGATAAAGACAACGTAATTTTCAGCGCAGAAGAAGATCCAGCCCTGGTCGAACTGGAAAGCAAACACAAGAAAGACGATTCCGAAATCGTCGACGACGCCGACCACAAACCGCCCGTGCGCCTCTTCAAAATCAGCGTCAAGGATAAAAAAATCACCCGACTCACCAGCAACACCGATTGGATTGGCAGTTGGTCCGTATCCAAGGACGGAAAATACGTCGCCGCGGTCCACGCCAGAAGCCTGCACTACGTTTTCGATCAGAAAGTTCCCCCAGTCACTATCCTTCACAATCTCTCCGACGGAGCCCAGAAACAGATTTTCACCGATGGCCGCGTGCGTCCCCTGGGATTCGAATGGGCGCCGGACAATTCCGGCTTCTATGCTCGAGCTCCATTCTCGAATCACCCGAAATTCCTGACCGCCTCGATTGTGCAACTGTACTTCTACGACCTCGTCGCTGGTAAAAGCGTAGAAGTCCCGCTCGATTGGGAAAACGGCATCGGCTCCGACTTGCTCGCCACACAGGATGGATTCGTGACCGGTTTGGCCGCCGGCCACCGCTTCGAAATCTCCCGCTACATCCGCGCAAAATCCGGTGAGCAGTGGACCTGGAAGCGCGCTCCACTCGAAGGCCAGCACACAAAAAATATCCAGTACTTCGAAGTCAGTGAAGACGGCAAGACCATCGTCTATCTCCATTCCACCGCCAGCACCCTTCCGCAAATCTACCGGGCGCAACTTGAAGGCACGAAACTCGTTTCGCCGGTGCAACTCAGCAAGTTGAACGACAATCTGAACAAATCCCGCGCCTTCGCGAAAACCGAAATCATCCGCTGGAAAGGCGCCAACGACGAAGAAGTCGAAGGACTCCTGTACTATCCGACCAGCTACGAACCCGGCAAAAAATATCCACTGATCACCGCGGTTCACGGCGGCCCCTCAGGCCACGATGCCGACGCCTGGGAAGACAGTTGGGCCTATCCAAACAATCTGCTCACACAACGCGGCGCGTTCCTCCTCAAGCCCAACTATCACGGCAGCAACAACTACGGCCTGAAATGGGTCGAATCCATCTGCTGCGGCAAGTATTACGATCTCGAAACGCCAGACATAAACCTGGGCGTCGACTACCTGATTGCCAAAGGCCTCGTCGATCCCGATAAAATTGCCACCCTCGGCTGGTCCAACGGCTCGATTCTCTCCACCAGCCTGCTCATCAGCTATCCTGATCGTTACAAAACTGCCAGCCTCGGCGCCGGCGATATCGAATGGATCAGCGACTGGGGCAACGTGCTTTTTGGCGATTCCTTCGACTCCTACTACTTCGGCAAATCGCCCATGGAAGATCCGCAGCTGTACCTTCGCAAATCGCCGATGTTCAAGCTGGACAAAGTCCAAGCCCCGGTCCTGATTTTCCACGGCACTGCGGACAACAACGTCCCGCCCGCACAAAGCTGGTCCTATTTCCGCGTGCTGCAATACTATGGAAAAGTTCCCACAAAGCTGATTCTTTTCCCCGGCGAACCCCACGGCCCGCAAAAACTCACCCACCAGGTGCGCAAGGTCGACGAAGAAGTGGCGTGGTTCGACAAATATTTCTTCAAATCCACGCCCACAACGAACGAAGCCCTGAAATCCGGCTCGCCGCTGGAAGCAGCGCTGCGCGCAAAAACCATCGCGCGTGTCGGCGGAGTCTACGGCGCTTCCGTGCAGAGCAAAGGAAAAGCTGTACTGATTCCCGAAGTCGTAAACCACAGCGGCACCGAGGTCGGCCGCTTCGAACTAACCCGCGCGCAATTTGCTGCGTTCGATAAAAACTACAAAGCCCCGCCAGGCACCGAGGATTTTCCTGCCAGTGGAATAACCCTCGAACAAGCCAAGGCCTACGTCCAGTGGCTCTCGAAACTCACCGGACAGAGCTGGCGCCTGCCAACAGAAACGGAATTCTCCGCTCTCTACGAAAAGCGCGACAACGAAAACACTCTCGATTATTGGGCAGGCTATCCTTTGAATCCCGACGACACCATCCGTTTACGCGAAAAAGCCAAGGAACTTTCCAGCACCGCGCCGCTGCTGAAAGCCGTCGGCGCTTTTGCCATGGAAACTTCCATCAGCGACGAGCCCGTCTTCGATTTCGGTGGCAATGCCGCCGAATGGGTCGAAACCAAAGATGGAAAGGGCAAAGCCGCGGGCGGCAGCGCAGACTGCCCCTCCGACGCCCGTTCGAGTTGCTCCCCCGCGCCGGAGTATATTGGATTCCGCGTGGTGCGCAATTCCACAGCGGCTGCCCCACCGCGGACTGCGCCCGCAAAATAATCCATGCCGAAGCAGCCCAGGGAGCGATTGATGCGATTCCAGTTTTCCTTCACCCGCATCGCCGCAGTGTTCGCTCTGCTGTGTATCTACGCGGAATTCCTGCACGCAGCAGAAATTACCAAAGACGACCTGGATTTCCGCAAAAAAGTCTACGTAAACAAAAACGGCGAACGTCTCCCCTACCGGCTCTTCGTCCCCACCGGTTACAGCCCCGAACAAAAATATCCGCTCATCTTCTGGCTGCACGGTGGCGAAGGCCGTGGCTCCGACAATCTCCAGCAAATCGTCCACACCAACGAGAAAGGTACGCACGTGTGGATCGCACCGGGAATTCAGTTGAAGTTCCCCGCCTTCGTTCTCGCTCCACAATGTCCTGTGGGTGAAAACTGGTCCGACCCGGACCTGAACCAACCATCGAAATCCCTCGAACTCGCGCTGCAAACTCTCGCCGTCATCCAAAAGGAATTCTCCATTGATCCCGATCGCGTCTACCTCGTCGGGCAATCCATGGGCGGTCTCGGCGTCTACTCGCTGTTGCAACTCTATCCGGAAAAATGGGCCGCCGCGATCATCTTGACGGCGTACGACAATTTCACGAACGCCAAGGCAATTTCCCGCGTGCCGCTCTGGGTTTTTCAGGGCGATCAAGATCCGACCGTCCCGGTCACCATGGTTCGCGAAATGATGCAGCAGCTGAAAAAAGCCAACGCCAACCTGCGCTACACCGAATACCACCAAGCAGATCACGCCATCGGGGATCGCGCTTTCTCCGAACCCGAGCTGATTCCCTGGCTGGCGTCGCGGAAACGTGCAAGTCCCGGCGGAAGCCAACTTGGCACTAGCGCCTCGCCAACAGCAAAGTAAACTCTTCCCATGAGCGAATTCACTCCCACCGAACGCACCCAGGTAAAGCGCCTCCCCAAACGCGGCCAATACGATCGCGAAACCGTGCACAAAATTCTCGATGAAGGATTCGTCTGCCACGTCGGCTTCAGCGTCGAAGGCCAGCCCTACGTGATCCCCACCAACTACGGACGTACCGGCGACACTCTTTATCTGCACGGCTCCGCGGCCAGCCGCATGTTGCGCACTCTCAGTGGTGGTGTGCCCGTGTGCGTAACCGTCACGCACGTCGACGGCCTGGTCCTCGCACGCTCCGCCTTCCACCACTCCGTGAATTATCGTTCGGTGGTAATTCTCGGAACCGCGCGGCTCGTCGAAGATCCCGCCGAAAAAATGGAAGCCCTGCGCATTTTCACCGATCACGTCATGAAAGGCCGCTGGGACGATGTCCGCCAACCAACCGAGCAGGAAATGAAAGCCACCACTGTGCTCGCTCTGCCTCTCGAAGAGGTAAGCGCAAAAGTTCGCAGCGGCGGCCCCATCGACGACGAAGAAGATTACGCACTGCCAGTCTGGGCGGGAGTCCTGCCGCTACAAGTCAGCGTAAAGCCACCCATCCCCGACGAAAAACGCCAACGTGATCAACCAGTGCCTAAATACCTAAAAAACTATTCCCGCTGAAGAAAATTCTCGCTACCAGTACCTATCGTCCCCAGGGGCGCGCAATTTGATTCGGCCAAGAGCAAGCCAATAGGTTGCCAACCAGAGCGAGGAAAATGCTGGTCATCCAATATGAAATTGGAAAACTTGCACCGAATTCCGTAGCCATCAGAGCGAAGTCAATCCAATTCCAAATCGTCGCAACCGTCAGGAAAGCGATCAAGACCAGCAATGCCTGACGTCCCGCTCGCACTCTGGCAAATACCGCAATCAGTCCACAAAGTCCGAAGAACAGTACCAAGACGGAAATCGGCATGAACTCACGAACGTGCCTTCCGAACGCCGGGAATTCCTAGATTATCTCGGAGCTCAGGCAATCCATGGCGCAGCGACCGACGGCATGGAGAACCGGATAAACATCAACTAGCAGGAGAAACAGTCATGAACGCGGGAAGCAGCGGAAAATTTGCGAAAGCACCGAGCGCTCCCACAAGGACGTATCCCGCGAACACTAAAGTCAGATACAGGGCGCCATAGGAGAACACGAATCGCCTGTTCCATGAGCCACCTTACCCAGAAACAGCAACCGAGGGCAATGCATCCCGGGAGTCTGGGTCCACACCCGTCCCGGCCCAGGCAGCCAACTACGAAGATTTTCGTTGACATTACGAAATCGTTCGTAGTATCGTGCCGCACATGAGCGAGACTCTACAAAATCCGGCCCCGCAAAAGCCCACCACCTCCGAACTGCAAATCCTGCAAGTACTCTGGGAGCGCGGGCCCTGCACGGTCCGCGAAGTCCACGACGCGCTGCAAGAAGAGCGCGCCCTGGGCTACACCACCGTACTGAAACTCATGCAAATCATGACTACCAAGGGTCTCGTCCGCCGCAACGAAGAGCAGCGCGCCCACGTCTACGAAGCGCAGCAGCCCGCGGAAAAAACCAAGCGTCAGCTTGCCGCCGATGTGCTGCAGCGCGTTTTCGACGGCTCCGCGCGGGAATTGATGCTGCACGCCCTCGCCGGCCACCGCAGCTCCAAAACCGAAATCGAAGAACTACGCCGTCTGCTGGACGAACACGAAAGGAAACTTCGATGAATGCCTTCGCTCAGTGGTTCACTCCAGACCTGCTGCGTACCCTCGGTCTCTCGCTGCTCCATTTCCTCTGGCAGGGCGCGGCGCTTGCAGCGCTTTCCGCGGCGGCATTCGCTCTGGTGCGCAGCGCATCCGCGCGCTACACCATCGGGGTGCTCACGCTGGTGTTGATGCTAGCGGCTCCAGCTCTCACCTTCTTAACGATTGGCGATGCCTCACCCAACGCTCCCGTCACCGCGATGCCGCACACCATCACCACCGCGAATCACACGCTTTGGATCGCCTCTGCGCCTGCGGCAGCCACTCCTAACAACGGCGTGGTTTCCGCCGGCATGCTCACGCTCTTCGTGGAACTGTGGTTCGTGGGCGTCATGCTCTTCAGCCTCCGCACAGCGGGCGGGTTTTTCCTCATCGCACGGCTACGGCGTCGCGAAGCCAAGCCCATCAGTGCCCAGCTGCTCGCATCGTGCCGCGAGATGCAGCGCCGCCTCGGCATCATCCGCGCCATCCGCTATTGCGAGTCGCTTTATCTCGATGCCCCGGCACTGGTCGGCTGGTTCCGCCCGGTCATTCTTCTTCCGGTCAGCGCGCTCACTGGCCTCAGCGAACTTCAGCTGCGCGCCGTGATCGCCCACGAACTCGCACATATCCGCCGCTTCGATGCCTTCCTGAATCTCTTTCAAGTGGCCGTCGAAACACTGCTCTTCTATCACCCGGCGGTCTGGTGGGTCAGCAAACGCATCCGCGCCGAACGTGAGAATTGCTGCGACGATGTAGCGCTGGCCGTGTGCGGCAATCCTGCCGAATACGCCCGCGCCCTCGCGAAAATGGAAGAACAGCGTGCCGTTCCATCCTTCGCCATGGCCGCGAATCGTGGCCCGCTGGCGTCGCGCGTCGCTCGCCTCCTCGGTCTGCCTGAAAAGGGAAATCGTCTCCGCAATGCGGGAGTCGCTTTTGGAGTGCTGTGCCTAGCAGCGGCGCTGCTCGCAGGGAATGCACTTTTCGGCCTGGTGCGCACTGCCTCGGCGCACGCCTTGCGCCCCGTGCAAGCCAGAATCGCAACTGTGGCAACAGAACACGCTATCGCCATTCCTGCGGTTCACGTGGTTTTTCAAGCTCCAGCCAGCCCATCACCATCTCCAGCACAAAAACAAAAAACCAATTCAGATCCCGCGCCAGCTCCAAAAACGCGGTCGTACATCGACGGCATGAAAGCCGCCGGCCTCGACAATCTTTCCGTCGATGAACTGATTGCTCTAAAGATTCAGGGAATCACTCCGGAATACATTCGTCAAATCCGTGCCGAAGACCTGAATGCCTCGATCGATGAACTCATCAGCATGAAGGTACAAGGCATCACCGCCGAATACATCCACCAGGTGCGCGCCATGAAGCTCGACGCCGACGCAGGCGCGTTGATCGGCATGAAAGTGCAGGGGATCACGCCCGAATACGTTGAGGAAATGCGCAAACTCGGTTTCGAAGCCAACGCCGGTCAACTTATCGGCATGAAAGTTCTGGGTGTTTCTCCTGAATACGTCCGTGAAATGAACGAACTCAATATCCATCTCGACGCCGGCGCCATGATGGGAATGAAGGTTCAGGGCATTCAAGCCGACTACATCAAGAGCATCCGCGCAGCAGGACTCAGCCCGGACGAAGGCGAATGGATCGCCCTGAAAGTACAAGGAGTCACGGCCGAGTACATAAAAGGTTTGCAGGCTGCTGGATTCAAACCCAGCGTCAATGATGTAATTTCGGCGAAGATTATGGGCATCACGCCGCAGTTCATCGAATTGGCACGCAGCCACGGATTCAAGGATCTGGATCTGGAAAAACTGATTCAGCTCAAACACGCCAACGTACTGGAGTAAATAACGCTGCTTGTCGAAACTTGCCGGCAACGGCTGCGGACGGCTGTGGGTGTGCCCAAACGAGTGTTGCAAGTAGTTAGAGAAACACTGCAAGGGGAATGTAGTTGCAAAACTTTCTGGGGAAACACGCTTCTAGAGGTACAACATGGAGGATCTTGCCGCTATGAATCGACGTCACGCTTTGATCGCTTACATACTCGTCGCCTGCTCACTGGTACTTTCACTGCTGGCCCGCGCCGACAATTCCCGCACCGGAAGCTGGACCATCACCCACAGCGATGAGCCCGGCAAAGTTTCCTTCGCGCTCATTTACCACAGCCAGCACAACAACTCCAATCATCAGGCCGACTGGCCCGTCAGCGAATTTCACGGCGTCGATTTCGTAAAAACCGGCAAGCAGGAGGTGAAATTCACGATCGCCCGCGATGCTGGCCGCTTCGATTGCGAAGGCTATCTTGACAACGGCGAAGGAGCCGGCGTTTTCCACTTCAACGCCGAGCCGCAATATGTTTCGCAACTCTCCGCGCTAGGTTTCAATGGAGTCGACGCGGACAAACAGTTCTCCATGGCCATCCTTGACATCTCCGTCGCCTTCGCCAAGGAAAGCAAAGCCGAGAACGTGAAAGGGCTGGACACCGATAAACTCATCGCTTTCCGCATCTTCAACGTCAATCGCGAATTCATCGAATCGTTGCGCCAAGCCGGCCTCGCCGCCAACGATGCTGACAAACTGGTGGCCTTCCGCATTCACGGCGTTTCCCCGGAAATGGTCAACTTCCTGCACCAAGCAGGCTATCAACCGGATGACGACACGCTCGTCGCTATGCGCATCCACGGCGTTACGCCGGAATATATTCAGCAATTAAAATCCGAAGGCTACGATCACATCGAGCTGCAAAAACTCATTGCCTTCCGCATTCACGGCGTTTCCCCGGAGTTCATCGATAAAGTGCAATCGCTCGGCTACAAACATCCCGAACCCGACCAACTCGTCGCCATGCGCATCCACGGCGTCTCGCCCGAATTCATTTCCAATATGCAATCCCGCGGAATGAAAAACCTGACCATCGACCAGCTGGTAAGCCTCCGCATCCACGGCATCGACTGATCCCGCGCGCTTCCTTAGCTTTGTCGCTCGACATCCTGTTCGAGCATCAGGAAGGCCAGCCGTTCGGGAACTCGAAGCCTGCTCTGGCGCAGTCGCCTGAAGGCGTCGCGGAGATCAAGCACCTTTTCGCAAAGCTGCAAAATCCAATACCCCGAGTGTAGCTATCACATCCAAACCTAATTTTCTCGCAGCCGATACTCCATCGCGTTCATCCACCATTACTGCAGCGGCTCGCAGCTGCGAAGCCAGGGCAATAGCCGCACTTTCACCCGTCCGGTTGAGCAACTCCCGGGTGTGCTGGGGACTGCTTCGATCCAAGAAGGAATTTTCGCTATCACCGGCGCACTCCCTCAGGAACCCGTGGGTGCGTCGATTCATCGCGAACCGCGACCGCAATCAGCGCGTGTCTGCATACCAGCGAAAGACTCTGCGGCCTCCATCAAATCAAGTAATCGGCGGTGTTTGAGCGAACTCGATTTGTCGGATTTCTTAGGATTTTTGGGCAGAGCGGGGAGACTGCTTGTTGGCTTGCCGAGAGCGTGCTTTGCGTGAAGAATTTGGTTTCCCATGCGCTTGTAGAGCCGGCGCCATCGGTTCACGCAGCCACTTGGAGATGGACACCACCGCATTCGGCCGAGTTGCAGATTCAGGCGGCGCAGCTTGCGGGGAATCCGTGGCTACAGTTGGCGGTGCAATCGCGCGGCTTGTTCCGTTCGACGGTTTCATCCACAAGCGCAAATCACGCACAAAAGAATTGGCGACGCCGCGGCAATAGCGCGCGATGGAA
>Ga0210409_10006555_pt1 | contig 12087 bp, 10 predicted proteins | sample IncBWH17MmetaG_FD_161649 | JGI IMG/M metagenome (GOLD analysis project Ga0210409, IMG submission 161649) | Forest soil microbial communities from Barre Woods Harvard Forest LTER site, Petersham, Massachusetts, United States - Inc-BW-H-17-M | ecosystem: Environmental > Terrestrial > Soil >...
GATAGGATGAATTGCTGAAAGAGAATAAGGAAAAAATCGATGTCGGGCTCGCGGAGAAAATGCTTGGAGATCACATGGACACCGCGGGGAAGAAGGAAGACGCCAACGAGCGTACGCTCTGCGGGCACGTGGATGGATCCGCGCGCGGCGTAAAAGAGTGGGCTTGGCAAGCGAACTATCCCGGTGGAGCGGTTCAAGGGAAGGCGACGGATTCAACGATGGCGAAGGAAATGCGGATTGTGGCCCGCATGGGCCATCCCTGCGGCGGGGATTTTCTGGCCAAGCCGTTTCTCGCGGCTCATCCGGAGTATGCCTGGGAGCAGCCTTATTTGCGGGATATGAAGGCGGGACCGTGGACGGAGTTCCGTTCAGGGCAGACCGCGAAAGAGTAAGCGATTCAATCAGAAAAAAACGGTCGCGGAAGCGCGCGAAAAGACCGTCATCAAGGGATGTTGGGCGTCTGGCGCAGCATGGCTAATCCAGAATCGGGTGATTCCGGCTCCCAAGAGCATCCCGGCGAGAATCAATCCGATCACGCCGAGCACAACCCAAATATCTGATTTGGTAAGAGTGCCGCCGCGCAAGAGGGATGAGGATTCCTGGCCGGAATTAGCGGATGGCTCGCCCTGAGTGAATTGAGAATGCGGGGCCTTGTCGGAAACTTCCGGCTGCACCAGGAGGCAGTAGCCCTTCCGAGGGATGGTCTCAATATAGAGCGGCTTATCCGAAGAATCGCCGAGCGCCATGCGAAGTTTATTGACGGTCGTATTTACATTGGCGTCGTAATTTACGTGCGTATCGGCGGGCCAGAGCCGTATGCGCAACTCTTCGCGGGTGACGACTTCACCCGGCTTTTCAAGGAGCGTCATCAAAACCTGGTAAACCTTGCCCTGGAGCTTAAGCCGGGATCCGTTGCGAGTCACTTCCTGCCGCTGCTGGTCAATTCGGAACGGCCCAAAATGGACGTAACGGCCAGACGTTAGGACTATCCGCTCCGAGGTGGGCGGCTCATCCGGTTCTCGCATGGACATCACTTCCGGTGACATGGACGTTTCACCCTTATGTTGTATAGACGCAATAACCACACAAGTGTTTTCTATTTCTACGAAGAATTTCATCGATAAGTTTCGCGCTGTATGTGCAGATGCAACTCCGGCCATAAGGAAGCGCAGAAGAAATCTGAAAATCGGGATGTAACACAAGAAAATCGTCTAAATTTAGATGCAAATTATATGAATTAACGGAACCCGTTCCTACAAAGGCAGTGCCCTTTTTCGGCGCCTGGCGTCTAAGACGCCAAATCGCAGGTACGTCCCGCATGAGGTGACAGGAATGTCGTGTTTCAAGAGGTTTGCGGCTGGTGTTTTGCTTCTGCTTTCAGGGGCCGGATCGGCGCTGGGGAAGCCGCAACAGACGCCTTCCATTGTCCAAGTTGCTGCGGAAGCAGCCTCGGCTTACGACGCAAAGAATTGGAACGAAGCGGTCAAGTTATATGGACAGATTGTGGAAACGGCGCCGAATCCTCGAGCATGGTACCGGTTAGGCGTGTCCTTAAATAGAACTGGGGAAAAAGATAAGGCCATCGAGGCATTTGAAAAAGGCAGAGCCACGGGGTTGCCGCCGCAATTCGCCGACTATGGGATTGCCACGGTTTTCGCCTCAAAAAAAGACAAAGAAAAGGCCTTCGAGCACCTGGAAAAGGCGGCGCAAAATGGCTTGAGTCAACCGGACGAACTGACGAACGATCCTGACCTGGCGGAACTGAAGTCCGACGCGCGCTTTGCGAAAATCCTGGAAACTGTGGCGCACAACCAAAAACCGTGCGCTTATGCGGCGGAAAATCGTCAATTTGATTTCTGGCTTGGCGAATGGAACGTGGTCACAAGCCAGAGAGAGACGCCGGCGGGAGACAGCCGCATTGAATTAATCCTGGGCGACTGCGTGGTGCAGGAAAACTGGACGAGCGCGGGAAATATCGGGTACTCCGGGAAGAGCTATAACATTTTCAACACGGCGCTCAAGCGGTGGGAGCAATACTGGGTGGACAACTCCGGAGGCAACATTTTCTTTTACGGTGGATTGAAGGACGGAGTAATGGATTACTGGACCGATGAAATCCCGCAGCCGGACGGGGCAAAATTAAAACGGCATCTGCAATTCATTAAGCTCGGGCCGGACAAAATCCGTCAATTCAGCCAAGGTTCGAATGACGGCGGCAAGACTTGGTTCGTGGAGTACGACTTCACTTACAACCGGAAAAAGTAGCAGTTTGTCCCCAGCCATTCGAATCGAGATTCCCACATGACGCGCTGCTTCGCGTATAGTCATTCCATTTCGGTCAGGAGGGAGATAAAAGCGATGCGCAAGCAACCATGGGCCACTGCCCTATACCGGATGGGTCCGGCGACTGTATTTGGCATGGCAGGCCTATTGGGAATTTCTGCATTTGCCCAGAATCCAGCGACGGCGCAGGAGAAATCAACCGGCACCAAACTTGCAACCGCAAGTGCGCCCGCGCCCGGCGAGAAAGCCTGGGGAATCCTGCGCGATGGAATGAAGGACAAAAACGCAGACAGGCGTGGGCAGGCAGTGAGGGCACTGGGTCTGCTAACTGGAAATGGAGAGGCGGAAAAGTCCGCGATAAGCGCATTGAGTGATAACAAAGCGAATGTCCGGTTGGCGGCGGCCGTAGCGCTCGGAGCGATGCACGCTGAGCATGCGAAAATCGGGTTGGAGGGTGCGCTCGAAGATTCCGAACCGGCGGTGGTACTAGCGGCGGCGAATTCTTTGCTCCTCCTGCACGATGATTTGGCGTATGACATCTACTTCGCGGTGTTGACCGGAGAAAGGCGCGCCGACAAGGGATTGATCAAGGGACAGCTGGACACTCTCAAAGACAAGAAGCAAATGGCAAAACTTGGATTCGAGGAAGGGATCGGATTCATCCCATTTGCGGGAATGGGTTACGAGGCATTCAAGACGGCGACAAAGAACGATTCCTCGCCGGTACGCGCGGCAGCGGCGAAACAACTCGCGCACGATCCAGACCCGGCCACCGCGAAAGCGCTGGTAGCGGCAACCACGGACAAGAAATGGCAGGTGCGGGCGGCGGCGCTGGAAGCGATTGCGCAGCGCGATGATCGCTCTCTCCTGCCCGAAGTTGCGCCGGCACTCGATGACGAAAAGGAAGTAGTGCGCTTCACGGCTGCAGCATGCGTGGCGCGCTTGAGCGAGAAGCCCGCAAAGAAATAGTCTAGAGAAAACCAACCAGCCGTAGTTCCCAAGCGACTCCCGTCCTGTAAATTCTCCTTGACACTATGGCGTATGACGATATAGCGTATGACGACAGAATACCTGATTCCTGCGGAGATGACGTCTTGACTGCTCCTCAAACGAACACCGAACCCTTCGGGCCGCTGACCCCGGCGATGTTCCATGTCTTGTTGGCTCTGGCCGGCGACGATCTCCACGGCTACGCCATTCTCAAGGAAGTGGAGCTGCGCACCGGCGGCAAAGTCCGCCTGAGCACGGGCACGCTGTACGGAATCATCAAGCGCTTGCTGAACGATGGCCTGATTGCTGAGCTACGTTCGCGGCCGTCGGAAACCGGCGACGAGCGGCGCCGCTATTACCGGTTGACGCCGCAAGGCCGGCAGGTGGCCACCGCCGAAGCGGAGCGGATGGATGAAATCCTGTCCGTGGCGCGGTCGAGAAATTTGCTGAAGAAAACGCGGCTGGCGTAACGAGATTGCCGGGGCCGGGCGAGCTGGTTCCGGGAAAACGAGCGGTCTGAACATCGGTGCTGTGGTGGCGCCGTGGGAGGACACCATGGCAACTGCTGACTCCAGGGCGACACGATTCTACCGGGCACTTCTGCGGCTACTTCCATTCGACTTTCGGAGCGATTACGGCCCGGAAATGGAAACGGTTTTCCAGGAACAACACAAGGAAGCGGGACACCGGGACGGAACCACGGGCGTTCTGCGGCTGTGGTGGCAAACAATTGTAGGAATTTTCCGGACGGCGCCGGGCGAGCACCTAGCGATGTTCCGGCAGGACGCGGGCTTCGCCCTGCGGATGATGCGCAAGAGCCCGGGGTTTACGCTGGCGGCAATCCTTACGCTGGGCCTGGGAATTGGGGCGAATTCCGCCATATTTAGCGTGGTAAATGCGGTGCTGCTGAAGCCGCTGCCGTACGAACACGGCGACCGCTTGGTGGTGTTACAGCACCGCATGGGAGCGTTGAATCAGGGTTTCTCGGCCTTAGATACTAGCGACTATCGCACGCAAAGCCGTTCGCTCGACGGGCTCGTGGAATACCACAACATGAATTTCATCTTACTGGGCCGCAGCGAGCCGGAGCGCGTGGAAACGGGAGTTGTTTCCTGGAATTTCTTCGATGTTTTCGGCGTCAAGCCGCTCTTCGGGCGGGCATTTCGTCCCGAGGACGAGCAGCCCGGTGCACCAGCCGTGTTGATGCTCAGCTATGAGTATTGGATCAAAAGTTTTGGCGGCGACCCCACGGTGGTGAACAAGACGTTCACCATGAACGACAAAGTCCATACCGTCATCGGAGTCCTGCCGCCCGTACCGCAATACCCGAACGAGAATGACGTGTACATGCCAACGACGGCCTGTCCTTTCCGGTCGAGCCCTTCTACCGTCGCCAACCGGCAGGCGCGCATGGTGCAAGTGTTTGGACGGATGAAACCAGGAGTGAGCGTGAGCCAGGCGCAGGCGGATTTGAGCGGCGTTGCTGCCAACCTGCAAAAGGCGTATCCGAAAGACTATCCGGAGGGGAACAACTATTCCTTGAAAACAACAGCGCTCGAGGAAGCGCTGACGCACAACGCGCGGCCGACGATGCTGGTGTTGTTGGCGGCCGCGGGCTTCGTTCTATTGATTGCGTGCGCGAATGTCGCAAACCTGAATCTTTCGCGGATGGTGCGGCGAGAGCGCGAACTCGCGGTGCGCGCTGCGCTGGGCGCAGGACGCGTGCGCATGTTCCGTCAACTGCTGACGGAGAGTTTCATGCTCGCGGTCATCGGCGGCGGCCTGGGCCTGTTCTTTTCTTGGGGCGCGCTGAGTCTACTGGTGAGTTTTGCCGCCCGCTTTACGCCGCGCGCGCGGGAGATTCAGATGGACGTTTGGGTCCTGGGATTTACCTTCCTCGTGGCCGTGCTGACGAGCCTGCTTTCCGGCACGGCACCGGCACTGGCGGCGCGGGAGACGGTTGTCGGGACGCTGAAAGAAGGCGGCGTACAGTCGACCATGGGGCGCGGAAAACACCGCGTGAGGAGCCTGCTCATCGTCGCGCAGGTAGCGGTTTCCTTTCTGCTGCTGATTGGCGCGGGGCTGATGCTCCGCAGCTTCGTGAAGCTGCAGCATGTAGACCCCGGCTTTCAACCGGAAAACGTATTGACGATGGACATTTCACTGGACTTTGTTAAGTACAACACCAACGACAAGCAGCGCGCGTTTTTTGAAACTTTGTTGGACAAGACCCAGTCGCAAAGCGGCGTGAAATCCGCAGCCGCTTCCATGATGATTCCGTTTACCTCGGGTATGACGATGACAGGGGATTTTCAGATCGAAGGGCAAGCGCCGGAGCCGGGGCAGGCTATGCCGAAAGCTGATTTCCGGATTGTGAGCCCGTCGTATTTCGAGGCCCTGCACATTCCCATTCTTCGTGGGCGGGGATTTCTTCAATCCGACCGGCCGGGCAATCCGGACGTGGCGGTTCTGAACCGAAGCGCGGCTATCCATCTATGGGGATCGCGGGATCCTGTCGGAACGCGATTCTCCGCGGATGGGGGAAGGGGCTGGATCCAAGTGGTTGGGGTGGTCGGAGACATCAAGCAGTATGGACTGGACAAAGATGTGGTGGATGAAATTTACGTGCCGCTGGCGCAAAACCCCATGAGCCAGGCCAGTCTGGTGATCAAGACGGCAGTGGAGCCGATGAGCATTGCGCGTGGCGTGATCGAGTTGCTGCATGGCGTGGATCCGAACCAGCCGGCCGCGCGTGTGCGGTCGCTCGAACAGGTGCGGGCGGAATCTGTGGCCGCGCCGCGGCTGACTACCAATTTGCTGGGACTGTTCGCGTTGCTGGCGCTGGCGATTGCGGCAACGGGCATCGGCGGCGTGATGGCGCTGGCGGTGGGGCAGCGGCGGCATGAGATTGGCGTGCGTATGGCCGTGGGCGCGCGTCCGGCAGAAATCTTGCGCATGATTCTGGGGCAAGGCATGGCGCTGGCACTGGTAGGCGTCGCGATCGGCTTGTTCGGCGCACTGTGGCTTACGCGTCTCCTTCAGCAATTGCTCTTTGAAGTGACCGCAACCGACCCGCTCACCTACATCGGAGTGGCGGTAGTGCTTGGCCTCGCAGCGTTGATAGCCTGTTATGTTCCGGCGCGCCGCGCGGCCCGGGTGGACCCTATCGTCGCCTTGCGTGTCGAGTAGGATAGCCATTCTTGACTGTCTTTTTTGAAGGTGGGACCAGACGAAGGGGACAGGCAGGAGTGCCTGTCCTAGTTTCTTGGCCCGCGGGCGCGCGAGTCTGATAAACTATTACTTGCTGCACCGCACCTAAGGATGTGTGACCGCCAGAGCGGTCAACCTAGATTAAAGGTACATTCGTCAAGGCTGCTGGTCGTTTCAGCAGCTATTTTTGTCTTTAGAGGACTTGCCACGGCCCGGCCGGAGGCACGATAAGCAGGAATTATGAGTGAAAATATCCGAAACATCGCCATCATCGCGCACGTGGACCACGGCAAGACTACGCTTGTGGATGCCATGCTGCGGCAAAGCGGGATTTTCCGCGCCAATGAAGCCGTCGTCGAGCGCGTCATGGATTCGAACGACCTGGAACGCGAGCGCGGCATCACTATTCTGGCAAAAAATACCGCTCTTTTTTTCCACGACACGAAGATCAACATTGTGGACACGCCGGGCCACAGCGACTTCGGCGGCGAAGTGGAACGCGCGCTGCGCATGGTGGACGGCGTGGTGGTACTGGTAGACGCCAGCGAAGGACCGCTGCCGCAGACGCGTTACGTGCTGCAAAAGGCGCTGGCGGCAAAGCTGCCTCCTGTGATCGTGCTGAACAAGATCGACCGCGCCGATGCGCGCGCCAAGGAAGTCCTGGACGAAATCTACGATCTCTTCATCGATCTCGATGCCACCGAGGACCAGCTCGATTTTCCTGTCATTTATACGAATGCGCGCGACGGCGTGGCGCATCGCACGCCGGGGGACGATTCGAAGGATTTGCTGCCGCTGTTCGAGGCCATCGTAAAGCATATTCCTGCACCTCCGGGCGACCCCGAAGGCGTTTTGCAAATTCAGGTGATGAACCTGGATTACAGCGAATTCCTGGGACGCATCGCGATCGGTCGTGTATTCAATGGCACGCTGAAGCGCGGCGCGGATGTGGGCATCGTGAAGCTGGACGGGAAGCTTGTGTCTACGCGCATCACCAAGCTGTATACCTTTCGCGGGCTGGAACGCGATGAAGCGCAAGCGGTCCCGGCAGGCGATCTGGTAGCGATTGCGGGCGTCGAGGGCATCAACATCGGCGAAAGCATCACGGATTTGGCGAACCCCATGCCGCTGGAGCCGCTGCTGATTGACGAACCTACGCTGGCGATGATTTTTACCGTCAACAGTAGTCCACTTTCCGGCAAAGAAGGTTCGTTTCTCACTTCGCGCGACCTGCGCGACCGTCTGCAGAAAGAACTTCTGACCAATGTGTCCATCCGCGTGGAAGACACGGAAACGCCGGAATCCTTCCGCGTGCTGGGGCGCGGCGAATTGCAGCTGGCGATTTTGATCGAAACCATGCGGCGCGAAGGCTTTGAGCTGATGGTGGGCAAGCCGGAAATCGTCGTGCGCACAGAGAACGGCAAGAAACTCGAGCCGCTGGAGCGGCTGGTAATCGACGTGCCGGAGAATTTCATCGGCATCATCATGGAAACCATCGGCAGCCGGCGCGGCGAGATGCTCAAGATGAGCAATCATGGCTCAGGCCGCGTGCGCATGGACTTCAAGATTCCTTCCCGCGGATTAATCGGACTGCGCAGCCAGTTGCTCACCGACACTCGTGGCACGGCCCTGATTCACTCGATTTTTGAAGGCTGGATGGAATACGGCGGAGAGATGGCGCTTCGTCCCACTGGCGCGCTGGTGGCGGACCGCGGCGGACCATCGACGGCGTTTGCGCTTTGGAACATCCAGGAGCGCGGCGAGTTATTCATCGGGCCGGCCATCGAAGTGTACGAAGGCATGATCGTGGGAGAGAATTCGCGCGAACAAGACATGGACGTCAACGTCACCAAGGAAAAGAAGCAGACGAATATGCGCTCGTCCAGCGCCGATGAAGCCATCCGCCTGATTCCCCACCGCGAACTAAGTCTCGAACAGGCTATCGAATTCATCGCCGACGACGAGTTCGTCGAAATCACTCCGAAATCCATCCGACTGCGCAAAAAAGTCTTGCAGGCGAACAAACGTCCACGCCGCTGGCAGGAAATTCGCGCCAGCCAGGCTACGACCAGCTAAGTCAGCCGACTGCTCAGTGCGCTGACTTTTCTAATAGTTCCGCCAGGTACTGCTTCCACATGACGGCTTTCGTGTGCGTGCCGTGGCCGCGCGTTTCGTCGCTGATGGGAAGCAAGACGAAGCGCGCATTCTTCACTCTTTTGATTTCGCGTTCGGCCATGGGCAGCTCAGGCGGATTGATAAAGTCGTCCGCGGAATTGATGTACATGACCGGCGCGATGATTTTCTCGAGAGTCGGTGAGGGATCGTAATTGCGGGAGGCGTTCACCGCGTACATGAGATCGTTCGCGTCGAGCCCTGCCACACGTGTCTTGAAATAGTCGTCCAGATATTTGTCGGCGTCATCGCGCTTCGGCAAAGTCCTCTGCATGTAGAGCGGGGCGCTGCCAGCAATCAGCAACAAGTCTAGTGCCGTTCGCAATCCTTGCTGAGGTTCCGCCGAGTAGTCTCCTCCCTTCCATTCCGGATCGTTGCGAATCGCGTCCATCACCATCTTGCGCCAGACGCGGTTGCGTCCCGCGATCTGCGCCGGCTGGCAAGCTAGCGGCATCAGCGCGTCCATGAAGTCCGGATAGGTTTCTCCCCACACAAAGGAATGCATGCAACCCATGGACGTGCCCAGGATGAGGCGCACATGGTCTACGCCAAGGCCTTCTTTGAGCAACGCGTAATGCGTCGCAACCATGTCGTCGTAGTCGTACTGCGGAAAACGAGCGTGGAGCCCGTCGCTCGGCTTCGAGGACTTCCCGTGGCCAACGCCATCGGGAAGGATGATGAAGTAGCGGGCCGCGTCCAGAAGCTGGCCCGGGCCAAACAATTCCCCGGCGAAGATTGGCTGTAAAAATTGACTTCCCGTGCCGCCGGTGCCGTGGAGAATCAGAACGGCGTTTGTGACGCGGCCCTGCACATTGCGAACAGGCTTGCCAAGCATCGTGTAGTGCAAGCGCAATTCCGGCAGCGTTTCGCCCGACCGGAACTTGAAATTCTTGGCAACATAATCGCCTTCGGTCGCCCCGGGCCACTTGGCAAGCTGGCCGCGCGCCGGCAGGATCACCAACAGTTGGAGCGCAGTTGCCAGCACAAAGAAACGAATTGCAGTTCCTCGCATAATCCACCTCACCATCAGAGAATTTACCATGCTCAGCTCATTACATAAGCGCCGCCGGTCCCGGGAATATATTTAATGGCGCCCTGGTCTTTGCTTAGCCGTGGTCGGAAACAACGGATATGCAGGCGCGACCGGGTGCGAGGCGCTAAGCGACTTCGCGCAAGTTTCCGATCACGGTATTCTCGCGCCCTGGACATCCCCACCACCTCCGCAAACTTGTTCGCTCCCGGCCAAGAATTGATGTAGAGTCATAGGTTCGACTGCGGCCTGCTCCGAAAACGCTGCATTCAAAAGGTTTACACGGGCGGTGGCAGCCGCCCGCGCTGGCTTGGGGCCAAGGAGACTGATGGAATCCGCGAGCAATCGACCTGTAGAGAACGCCTCCGACTCGTATCCCACTATCGCCGCGACAGCCACCGCGGTGCCGCCGCACTTAATCACCCGCGACGACGTGAAGTACTACATGGGCCGTGTGTTCGACATTCCCGACCGCAAGCTCGAAGCCATGATGACCGTTGTGGACAACGCACAGGTCCACAAGCGCCACAGCATTTTCCCTATTGAATACACGGTCGAGCCACGGCCCCTTTCCAAAACGAATGAGGAGTACCAGGAACACGCCATCGCCCTCGGGCGCCGCGCGGCAGAGGAATGCCTAGCGAAGGCCGGCGTTGCTGCGGCCGAAGTGGACCTCATCATCACCGTCTCGTGCACCGGCTACATGATTCCTTCGCTGGACGTGCATCTGCTAAACCTGATGGGCTTTCGCAATAATATCCGTAGGTTACCGATCACCGAATTGGGCTGTGTCGCTGGCGCGATAGCGCTTTCGCGGGCGCGGGATTTCCTGCTCGGAGCTCCGGGCAAAACGGTCCTGATCGTCGCCGTCGAGCTGCCTTCGCTTACGTTTCAGCGCAAGGATCTCTCGCAGGGCAATCTGATTTCTGCGGTCATTTTTGGCGATGGCGCCGCAGCAGCGGTTCTAACGAACCAGCCCTGTTCTGGACCGAGAATTCTGGATTCTGAGTCTTTCACACTCCCCGCATCAATGGATGCCCTAGGCTTCGATCTCCGGGACTCGGGATTCCATATCGTGCTCTCGAAAGAGCTTCCCCAGTTGGTGCGCGACCAGATCAAAGTGTTGGTAGAGAATTTTCTCGGCAGGCACAACCTGACGCCCGGGGAGATGGCCGCGTACCTTCTCCATCCCGGGGGCCAGAAGTTGCTCGTTTGCATTGAAGAAGAGCTGGGTCTGCAGCGGTGCCACACTAAATTTTCCTGGGACGTGCTTCGCGACTACGGCAACATTTCCAGCGCCACGATTCTGTTTATTCTGCAGGAGTGGCTGACGAAAAAACAGATGAACCCCGGCGACTACGGCCTGGTCGCCGGATTCGGGCCGGGATTCAGCTCGGAGTTTTTGCTACTGCAATGGACCTGAGCGTTTATTTGTTCCTCACCTTGCTGCTCGCCGTGGGTTTGTTGCGGCTGGTCGAGATGCGCATTTCAAAGCGGCATCAGAAGGAAATGGCCTTGCGCGGCGCGGCGAAGGTGGATGAGCCGAAATTCCGCTGGATGGTGCTGCTGCACAGCGCGGTACTAGTTGGCGCCGCGCTTGAAGTCGTCTTCCTGAAGCGTCCTTTCCTCCCCTGGCTGGCTGCGCCGATGTTTGCCATTTTCCTGGCGGCAAATGCCTTGCGCTGGTGGGTCATTCGCTCTCTCGGAGAACACTGGAACGTTCAGGTCGTCGATTCCACGCGACTCGGCGTAGTGACTTCCGGTCCGTTCCGCTACGTTCGGCATCCGAACTATGCAGCGGTTTTTTCAGAGTTGCTGGCGCTTCCGCTCATTCATACGGCGTGGATCACCGCGATTGCAGGTGCTATGGCGCATATCGGCGTTCTGGCGCAGCGGCTCTCCACCGAGGAGCGCGTGCTGCTCGCGAATCCAGATTATCGCGCGGCGATGTCCGGCAAGCCGCGCTTTTTGCCCGGACTCTTCTAAGGGAACGACCTCGAATGCGTTGGCGAGTTTACAGCGCAGCATGCTTCCTGATGTTCGCCACCGCCGTCCGCGGTGCGAGGCCGAACGGCGCTGATGGTCCTGCGTTCACCAACGTGCCGGAACTCACTTCCGGATTTCGTTCCCTCTATCTCCAAAATTTCACTGAAGCGAGAGAGAAATTTGCTGCCTGGGAATCCCGGCACTCCGACGAGCCTTTTGGAGAGGTGGCCATCGCAGCCAGTTACCTCTTTGAGGAGCTTTACCGTCAAGGCGTACTCTCCAGCGATTTCTTCTTGAATGAGAAACGATTCCTGCACGGCATCGACGGCAAGCCGGATCCGGCGCGGATGAAAAGTTTTCAGGAAGCGCTGGACCTGGCACGCAAGCTGGCGAAAGCCCGTCTCGCAAAGAACGCC
>Ga0210409_10006556_pt1 | contig 12086 bp, 9 predicted proteins | sample IncBWH17MmetaG_FD_161649 | JGI IMG/M metagenome (GOLD analysis project Ga0210409, IMG submission 161649) | Forest soil microbial communities from Barre Woods Harvard Forest LTER site, Petersham, Massachusetts, United States - Inc-BW-H-17-M | ecosystem: Environmental > Terrestrial > Soil >...
ACCGACTGACCGTGTAGATCCATGATGCGCTTGACGATGGCAAGACCGAGGCCGGCCTGATCGCGATCGGAGTGATCTGGCGCGGAATAGAACCGATCGAAGATTCGCGACAGGTGCCGCGCCTCGATTCCACTTCCCGTGTCGATCACGCGCACGCAGATGAGCGCCGGCTCGACCGACATCTCCAGCCGTACGTGCCCGCCTACGGGCGTGTATCGCAGGGCGTTCTCAACGAGGTTTCCCATCACCCGCTCGATGAGCTCGATATCGGCCACCGCGAGAACGCTCTCGATAGCAAGCAGCGTGTGCAGCTCCACGCCGCCCTCCTGCGCTCGGATTCGAAAGCGCAACGCCACGTCCTGCAGAAGCTCCGCCACGACAAAGGGCTCAAGCTTCGGTGTGACGGTGCCGGATTCCAGTTTGGCGAGCTCGAACAGAGCGTCGATCAGCCGCCCGAGCTGATCCGTCTGCCGCAGGGCGACGCTCAGGTGTGCACGCAACTCGCCCTCCACAGGCGTGACGTGTTTGACGAGCGCGGTCTCGATGTAGCCGCGCAGGGAGGCCAGAGGCGTGCGCAAGTCGTGCGAGACGTTCGCGATGAGTTCGCGCCGCAGCTCATCCGTTGCCTTGAGGTCGCGGATCTGATGCTCAATCGCCTCTGACATGGTCCGAAAACGATCCGCCAACGCACTGATCTCGTCCCCAGCTGCGATGCGAGCTGTGGGTCCGAGCGCCGCCGCGGGCAGCGCCATCGCCCACGCGTGCATTCGATGACCCAGCTCCCTGAGCCGGCGCGTCAGCGCAGTAAAGAGGACGCCCGCGACCAGCAACGTCGCCGCGAGCACGAGGGTGAGCGCCACCGTGGCGGTTCGAAGCGTATAGCTGCCCCGTAGACGCGCGGCGATCGATTGCGCTGGCTGCCCGCCGAGCACCACGTACAGATAACCCTGGATCCGTCCTCCGCTTCGGATGGCTGCCACCGAGAAGACGCGCCGCGCGGAAAGGCTTGTCGGATCGTCTCCATATATCGGTCGGCTGTCCGGGAAACGGAGAAAGGCTTCGATCGGCTCGAGCCGCACCGAAGCCCGCCGGATGCGGTTGCGGGGTATCGCTGTGCTGAGCAGGCGCCCGGACGGATCGAGGAGGTAGACCTCCGCGGACGGGTTGACGGTCATGGTGCGATGGGCCAGCTCGTGCAGAGCGGCCTCATTGACCTTTCCGCCCGTGAGGAGCGGCAGCTCTTGCACCACGTACAGCGCTATTCCCGAGTTCAGTCGCTGGAGTACCTCGTCGGAGTAACGGTCGCTGGTACGGCCCAGCAGCAGCAGAAGCCCGACCGCAAGGCCGGCGAGCAGCACCGCGAACGCAATCGTGAGGCGTACGTGAAGTGCCCTCATGAACCGGTCTTTTCCTGCTCCACGGCGCTGAATCGATAGCCGGCGCCCCAGACCGTCACGACATACCTCGGCCGCGTGGGCTCGTGCTCGAGCTTCGCGCGCAAGCGGTTGATGTGGGAATTAACGGTGTGCTCAAAAGTGTCGTGGGTGGTGCCCCATATTTGATCGAGCAACTGTGCCCGCGTGAACACACGTGCCGGGTGTTGCATGAGATGCGCGAGCAGGTCGAACTCCTTCGCCGTGAGTTCCAGCGCTTGTCCGTCGCGCCTGGCGATCCGCCGATCCAGATCGATCTCCAGATCTCCGGCGCGCAAGCTCCTGGGCTGCATGGAGGGTTGGCGGGCGATTTGCTCGACTCGCCGGAGAATGGCTTTCACCCGCGCCGCGAACTCAACGACGCTGAAGGGCTTGGCCAGATAGTCGTCGGCTCCAGTCTCAAGGCCAAGCACTCGATCCAGCTCGCTGGCGCGCGCGGTGAGCATCAGGATAGGCGTGTACGTGGTGCTCGAGCGCACGCGGCGGCAGATTTCGAGCCCATCGAGACCCGGAAGACGAAGATCCAGGACAAGGAGACTCCACGCCGTTCCGTCGAGCGCTCGCGCGAGGCCGGTGCGTCCGTCGTAACTCGTGTCGACCTCGCACCCCAGATCTTCGAGGTGGAGTGCCAGCAGCCGTGCGATGTCGCGTTCGTCCTCGACGACGAGGACGCGGCGAGAGTTCATGCCCATTCGACCTCCCACGGGGCGCGATTCGTTCTCAGCACGTGCCCATATGGAGCATAGGACCGGAGATGTCGCGCATTTATCACGCCAAAGTCACGCGGTCCGGGCGGCTCTTGCACGAGCGTGCTGGGCGAGCCTCACACAGGCGGGTCGAGCAGGGGCGTTGGCGTATTTTTCGGCGAGCTTCGACACTCAGAAGGTGGGGCTTATCGGTGGTCCGGCTGAGGGCCGTCGGAATCAGCTCGCTCACCGTCGGATGGATGCGCACCCCGTGCATTACCACGGTGTAGGGAAGCTGGCCATACATCCCGTATGCAGACACCCAACTCTGTCGCCAGTGCGCCGGGATAAACCCTTTTGTCTGCGGCCTGTTCAAGCGCGATGCGTGGCTTTGCTAACCTAAGGGAGTGCCGATTAGATCGCCTGCGCCGGCTTCGCGAAGGCCTGCCCAATTGACCACCCACTCGGTCGAGCGATTTGTTCTTTGCGGTGCCATCGCGTGCGCGGCTGCCGTCTCTGGGATACTGGCACGGCCGGTGGACACCTACTTCTGGGCGAACGCTCTAATATTCTTTCTGCCGCAGCTTGGCGCCCTCGGAATCGTGCGACTTGTCGGCCGCGCTAACCTCTCCACGCTTGTGGGCTTTGCGTTCGGTCTTGCAGCATACCTGCTCGCCGTATCACGGCTGCCGGTTGAGGAAGCGAAGGGTGGCGTCGCAATTTTGATTATCTATCTCTTCGGCCTTCCAGGCGGAGTTCTCGGGTCGCTCGCAATAGCCGGATGGGCAGGTCAGTGGACAAGCCTCGGCCTTGCGAAGACCGCGTCGATAGTCGCTGCGTTGTCGTTTGTGGCCATGGCTGCAAGTAGCGCGGTGTTATACGGCTTCATAGCGCTTCGACACTGAGGGAACTCCTCACACGGCCATGACACGGCGTTTTCAGCTCAACGCAAAGGGTCCTTCTCTTTCTCCGGAGCAACGCCGAGGCTATTTAAAGGTGCTGTCGGCCAACTACAGTCGGTCACGGGTGACAAAGTGCCTTCCTCAAAGCGGCCATTCCCGACATGCCCCTTCGTCCAGGTAGACACTGGGCACCCAGCGGGCGGAGTCCCCATAGCGAACGGTCGCGAGTGAAACGATTCGGGTAGCAAGCGGCGGGCGCCGCGCCGCGAGGTTGGGATGAACGCTGAGTCTCGAAATGAAACAGCTCCTCGATAAAGCGAACGTGCATGCCGCGTTCAGAATGAGTCTCGTCCTCAAAGGCGCGATTGCCTCGGCAGAAGTCGCCGCCGGCTCTCTCGTTTACCTGGTCACCCCACAATTCGTACTCAGCCTGGTGCAGACCATCACGCAGACGGAATTGACGGAGGACCCGCGTGACTTCGTCGCCAACCATCTGCTTCACGCCGCGCAAGGCATGTCCATTAGCGGCCAACGCTTCGCCGCTTTCTATCTGCTGGGCCACGGCGTCGTCAAACTCTGGCTTATCATCGGTCTTTGGCGCGAGAGGCTCGCGTACTACCCGATCGCGATTGGGGTTTTCGGGTTATTCATCGTCTATCAGATGTATCGGTACAGTTTCACCCGATCCGTGCTGCTGTTGCTTATCACGCTGGTCGATGTTGTCGTGATCTGGCTCGTCTGGATGGAATATCGCGATCTGCGCCAAATCCGGAGGGGAATCGCCTCGAGTTAACGACCGGCTGCAAGCGGCCAGGAGCGGACAGCGGGCTTCAACGATGTGGCAAGGCCGTTCCTCTTACCTCACCCTGACCAGTGGCAACGTCGTCAGCCGTCACGCCGAAGCTCCACACTAGACTACTGACAAGGAGAACCCGATGACGATTCATTCCAACAAGGCGCCCACCCGATACTGCATTCGCGGAGCCCGCACAGCTCTGACCGCGCCGCACCTTCTTGGCGCTGCGGTGATTGTTGCCGCGTGGGGCTTGGATAGCGGGTTGTCGCTGGCTGCAGAGCCCACCGGATCGCCCGCGATGGCGCCTGTGACCGCGCCCCCGGCGGGCGCCTACAAGCTCGACAAAGCCCATGCCAGCATCGTGCTGCGCGCGAGTCACATGGGATTCTCGACCTACACAACGCGCTTTAGCCACTTCGATGCAGATTTGACGTTCGACCCCAAGGACTTGCCGGCCTCTAAGGTGGTGACGACTATTGACACATCTTCGTTCGAAATGGACGCCGCGCCGCAGATGTGCCTCGACATCATGAAGGGCCCGCAGATGCTCGACACGGCAAAGTATCCCCAAATCGTCTTCAAGTCTGAGAGCGTGCGAATGACAGGGGTGAAATCGATGGAAATCACCGGCACGCTAGCGCTACACGGCTTGACGCGGCCGATTGTCCTGACGGCAACCTACAACGGGGGCTATCGCGGGATGCCCAAGATGGACCCACAGGCGCGTATTGGATTTTCCGCGCACGGCTCGTTTAACCGCTCGGATTTTGGCATCGCCTATGGCGTGCCGGCGCCCGGCACTACGATGGGCGTTGGAAATTTAATCGACTTCGCGATTGAAGCGGAATTCACCGGCCCACCGCTCGCAACGCAAGGGGATCAGTCGCACTGAATGGATGCCCTGTGACCGCAGTCGACCCCAAGCGGTCGTCGGTGGACGACCGCTTTGGAGGAGGATAGCTCTCTGAGCCTCTTCGAGGAGTTGATTGACTTAGAATGCAGTTGATCTCTCGCGTAGCTCGCGGGAGCATTGCCTGTCAGCCGTGGAGCGCCGACCATCCGATGAGAGTGGTGACCTACAACATCAACGGCATCGGTGCGCGCCTTCCTAGTCTCACGCGCTTCCTCGCCGAGAACTCGCCGGACGTTGTGTGCCTGCAGGAGCTCAAGGCCCCGCACGAGAATTTTCCCGAAAGCGAGATCCGCGATGCCGGCTACGGCGTGATCTGGCACGGACAGAAGAGCTGGAACGGTGTGGCCATCCTTGCCCGCGGCACTGAGCCGAAGGAGATCCGGCGCACACTCCCTGGCGACCCGCAGGATCTTCACAGCCGCTACATCGAAGCCACGGTGCACGATATGACCATCGGCTGCCTGTACCTGCCGAACGGCAATCCGGCACCGGGACCGAAGTTCGACTACAAGCTGAAGTGGCTCGATCGCCTGATCGAGCATGCCGCCCAGCTCGTCAACTGCGACTCCGCGGTGGTACTCGCCGGCGACTACAACGTCATCCCGACCGAGCGCGACGTCTATAAACCCGAGCGCTGGGTCGATGACGCCCTCTTCCGGACTGAAGTGCGCGAGGAGTTCGCGCGACTCGTGAGTCAGGGTTGGACCGACGCCATCCGCAAGCGCTATCCCGAGGAGACCATCTACACCTTCTGGGATTTCTTTCGGAATGCGTACCAGCGCAACGCCGGCCTGCGCATCGATCATCTACTCCTGAACCCGGCGGTCGTCGATCGCATGACCGATGCGGGCGTCTATCGCAATGTGCGCGGCTGGGAGAGGCCGAGCGACCACGCACCAGTGTGGGTAGATCTGCGGGACTGAAGAACAGTGCCGCGTCGGACCTTCGAGCTCTACCGTGCAGAAGCGGACGTCCTCTCAATTGCGCTCGACCGCAGCGTCCTGGGCGGACGCCGAGGTCCGCTCGGGGTGGGCAACTGCGCCGTGAGGTGTCCGATCGGCCACGAGCGGCCACGCACGAAGAGCCCAGGCTGTGCCCGCAAGCGGTCATTGCGTGACGCGTCGGACAGGACGGCGACCTAACGCCGCATCAACACGCTTCCGAAAGCGGAATATGGTCGGGCTCAGTCTCGACCCGCTTCAGCCAAGCACGGACCGCCGGATAGGCGTCGAGTTCGAATCCACCGTCGGCAGCGCAATGCGTGTAGCCGTAGAGCGCGATGTCGGCAATGGAGTAGCGCCCGCCCGCGAACCAGTCATGCCTTGCGAGATGCGTCTGCATTACGCCGAGCGCAGCGTTGCCTTTGGTATGCCATTCGGGAATGAGATGACGCTTCTTTTCCAGTTCTTCTTTCGGCGCGAAGGCGAGCCAAAAGCGCGCCACTGCGATATAGGGCTCGTGACTGTATTGCTCGAAGAACATCCATTGCAGCACCTCAGCACGGCCCCATCGATCGACGGGCCACAGACGCGTGCCCTCGCTGAGGTACCAGAGAATCGCCCCTGATTCTGCAAGCACACGGCCGTCCTCGAATTCTAGCAGCGGCACACGACCATTCGGATTCTTCGCGAGGTAATCGGGTCTACGCGTCGACCCGTCGTGCAGCCCGTAGTTCTTAAGTACGATCGCAATGCCAAGTTGGCGCGCGGCGAGCCGCACCTTGTAGCAGTTGCCGGACATCTGCATCTGATGAAGGACTGGCATGGCAGGAGCTCTCACGTTTTGCGTGGAGTATGCCCGATTCCAGCGGAGGACCAGAGAGCGGTTCACCTGACGCCGCACTGCCGCGGCGAATGACCGCTTCGGCGGGTCGAGCCTGCGCGAGCGCCGCGTTCTGTACTGGTTGATCCGTTAGCAGCGGGCCGTCCGAACGTGCGGAGATTTGCTACGCTCCAGGGAATTCACCTTCATCCGCGCTCGAGGTAGACATGGTTATCCGGGCTCACGCCTTCCTCGCGGCATTCGCGATCACGGTGTCGGCCGCCCTGCTCAATGTCAGCAGGGCGGACGCTCCGCCGGGGCACGACAAGGCCTACTGGCTGGACCTCAAGGCCAAGTCATATAAGCTGCCGCAGGGCGAGTCGGCGCTTCCCCTGGCGCTCGAGACGGCCGCGCTCCTCGGATCCACCGACCCGGTCCTGCGCGATGGCGTCGCCTACGAAGGGCTGGTCGCCTGGGTCTACCAGGACGAACGGCTCGACGCAGCCGAGCTCAACGTGCTGCTCACGACCCTAGCTGCGAATGCAAAGCGTGGCCTCGGCGAGGAGATCGGCGACGGACTCTTCCTTCGCTCGTTCTCGATCCTCGCGCTTTCGGTACTGGCCGCGGAAGACCTCAAGAAGCCCTTCCTCGATGAGCCGCAGTTCGAGAGTCTCGTAGCCCTCGCGGTCGATGAACTCGTCCGGGAGCGCGACCTGCGCGGCTACGTGCCAGGTAAGGGCTGGGGTCACGCGACGGCGCACTGTGCGGATCTGCTGAAGTTCCTGAGTCGCGGCCATCTGCTGCGCGCGCAGCAGCAGGCGCGGATCGTCGCCGCGATCGCTGGGCGGCTGCGCTCCGCCGGCCAGGTGTTCGTGTGGGGCGAGGATGCCCGGCTCGCGGCTGCGCTGACCGCGGTCGCGAAACGAGCCGATGCCGATCCGGCCCCGTTCAATGAGTGGTTCAAGCAACTGCGCGAGGAACACGCGGCGGTCTGGTCGGGGCCCTTCGATCCGGCCCGATACGTGCCCGTCAGGACGCAGCTCAACACGTTGAGCGCCTTCGCCGCGGACCTCGACGTCGACACCGGCCCGGCCGGTACGATTCGGACCGCCGTTCACCTACTGCGAGCGGTGGCGCAATAGGAAACCGCGCGGCGTCACCCCCTCGGTGTCAGTCCCATCCGGGGTTCGTGATGTATATCGTCTCGTGCTCCTTCGTGACGCTTACGAAGGCAATCTTCGGGCCGTTGGGGGCCACCCCGGGTCTTCGTGATCGATACAGTACGTGAGCGTTCGTCCTCGCTATGGACCGTGTCATACGTCGGTATGCGAGTTGACCTCAGGGGCTTGCAGCCTGAGCGTCCCAAGGCGGAGGCTCTAAGGGCCGGTGGCGTATTTTCGTGACGGGCAGGTGGCACGCGATGACCATGAGTTGGAACAGGTGTCTGATCGTGTGGGCACTCGCCGCTGCAACTGAGGTCCCCGCCGCGGTCGATCCCGGTCAGGCGGTGACGCCGACGCAGGTTGCCGATGGCATCGTCGCGTTTATTGCTCCTGAGTCCAACTCCATGCTCGTCAACGGCAATTCCGTGGCGATCATCGGCGATGATGGCGTGCTCGTAGTGGACTCGGGACACTTTCCATCGCTGACGCGCCGCGTGATTGCCGAAATCCGGCAGCGCACCGAGAAGCCAGTGCGCTTCGTGGTCAACACCCACTGGCATCCGGACCATGTGACGGGGAATGCCGAGTATCGTCGCGCCTTCCCGGGCGTGACGATTGTCAGCACCGAATACACGCGCGCGCAGATGGCGATGCGACTGGCGAAGTATCTTGGCTCGAAGGAAGAGGCCGAAGGCTACAGCACCATCTACCGCGGCGCGCTGCGCAGTGGCAAGAATGCTGCCGGCCAGCCCCTAAAGCCAGTCGAGAGACATTTCATGGAGCAGGAGGTGGTAAACGGGGAAATTCTCGCGCGTGAGCGACTGTGGGAGACGCCGCTGACACTTCCGGATGCGACTTTCAACAGCTCGGTCAGCGTGTACCTGGGTAAGCGCGAAGTGCGCATCCTTTGGCTTGGCCGCGGTAACACGGGCGGCGACGCCATTATCTACGTGCCCGATAGTCGCGTGGTCATGACCGGCGATCTCGTCGTGAGCCCGACGCCGTACGCCTACGGCTCCTATTTGACCGAGTGGCGGCAGACTCTGCATCGGCTCATGGACCTCGACGCGACCGCGATAGTGCCGGGCCATGGACCCGTGCAACGCGACTGGGCTTATATCAAGCGGCTGGATGCGCTCCTCGGCGCGGTCCTCGCTCAGGTCGCGCAGGGCGAATCGCAGGGTAGGTCCCTCGCCGATATCCGTAAGACGCTCGATGTCGAGGAGTTTCGACGCCAGTTCTGCGGGGACGACCAAGAGCGCTCGCTCGCCTTCAAGATCGGGTTTGTGGAGCCCGCGACGGAGCGCGCCTATCAGGAGAGCAAACTCGCCGATGAGGAATAGACACCAAAAAGCAGCCGTCGGGGCGATCGGCTTCTGGATGCCAGACTAACCCCCCAAGCGAGCAGTTCGCTTCGGTTACCCGGCGCAGGATGCATGTCGAATGTATCGGCAGTGGCCCGAAGGCGATGGTGAATCGCGTTGGCCCGCAAGTATACGGATTGCTTCGCGGTCCTTGTGTGCCCGCATTGCGCCGTGCGATCCTGCCGGACAACACGCTCGTGTTTGACTGCAATGCCCAGCGCGCGCAGATCGTACCCACGGCTGAGCCGCCTCAGGGACGGCGCAGCGAGACCCAACCTCCTGCCCCTGGCTCTCGTCGCAGTGTATTGGTGCTACATGATGCTGTGGCGCCTGATCATGTACTCCGTTCTCGAGACGACCGTGCCGGAGGTTCAGGCGGGCCCGTCTGCGGAAACATACCTCGTCAGCGATGTGCTGCTGCTGCCCGTACTGCTGCTCTTTTGCCGCCTCGCTCTTGCGGTGCGGGTCTCGCGTGCACGGCTGTGGTGGCTCATACCCTTGCATTTCGTTCTGGGTCTGGTGTTCGCGGCTTTGCGGGAGCCGTTCTTCAGAGTCGCGACGCACTGGATCGACCACGGACCATCGCTCAGCGCCTGGTGGGCTGAGGTGCTGGCGCAGCCACGGGTCATGCTGAACTGGTGGGCGGGATTTGCGATTCAGTACGTGATCGCCTACACGACCGCGATCGGTCTGATGGGCGGTGTTCTGCTGTACCGGCACTGGCGTGCGACGGAGCAACGACGTCTGGATCTGGAAACGCTATCGGTCCGTTCGCGCCTGCAGGCGCTGCGCATGCAATTGAACCCACACTTCCTGTTCAACGCGCTGCACCTCGTGACCGGCCTGATCGATGCCAATCCCGGCAGCGCTAAGGACGTCGTCGTGCGCCTGGGTAGTTTTCTGCGACGCGTCCTGAGCGAGCCCGAGACCGAGCAGATCCGCCTCGGCGAGGAACTCGAGTTCGTCGAGGATTATCTGGCGATTCAGCGCGCCCGCTTCGGCGAACGGGTGAGCTGTTCGATGGCGATCGCCGGCAGCGCCCGCGAGGCACTCGTGCCGCCCCTCATATTGCAGCCGCTAATCGAAAACGCCGTCAAGCATGGCATGGGCTCCGAGGAGGCGAGCGTACGCGTAGAGCTCTCGGCGCAGGCCGACGCCGAATGGCTCGACATCGTCATCGCCAACGAGCTGCCGAGCGGGGCGTCCCACCCGCACAACGGGCTCGGCATTGGCTTGAAGAACCTTCGCGAGCGCCTATCCGCGCTCTATGGCGACACCGGATACTTCGAGGACGCCCTGCTGCCGAGCGGACGATACGTTGCGCGACTGCGTGTTCCTTACGAGACGACGCTGGCGGCCTGAGATGGCGCTGCGAGCGCTCATTGTCGAGGACGAAGCGGTAGCCCGCGAGCGGCTGCGTACGCTGTGCGCGCTCGAGGGCGATATCGAGGTCGTGGGCTGCGCCGAGAATGCCAGCCAGGCGCTGGAGTTCCTCGGCCGCGCCGAGCCGGATCTCATCTTCCTCGACGTCCAGCTGCGCGGCTCGAGCGCCTTTGACGTCCTGCGGGCGCTGCCGGCGAATCGCCTGCCGCTCATCGTGTTCACCACCGCATACGCGGAACACGCCCTCGAGGCGTTCGAGCACCCCGCCATCGACTACTTGTTGAAACCGTTCGCCGACGAGCGCTTCCGCGGCGCCGTGCGCCGTGCACGCGAGCGCGCCGCATCGATTGTGAGCGGGGCAACGGATACTGCTCAAGACGCGTTGGCTCGAGTTGCTCGCGCTTCTCGACGGGCGCCGTGACATGACCGCCGGCCTGCGACTACTCGGGGAGAGACAGGAACGCCGTTCCTGCGCATTCACAAATCGCTCATGATCAACCTGGATCACGTGCGTCACATGGAGCGAGGCCCACGCGGCTCGTTCGTGATCACCATGCGAAGTGGAGCGCAGTGCCGTTCGAGTCCGGTCTACCACGCCAGGCTTCTGGCGCGAATCTCCATCACCTCCTGAGTCGTCGCTACTCTTTCGGCCCGCTAATAGGTCGTCTCGTCCTGGGAAATACGCGATTGACCCAAGCGTATTGACCCGGGCGCATCACGTCCCCTAGCGTCTCGCGCTGGGTGCGCACCTCTAACAACACACGCGCTCCGGGGAGAATCAGCCATGTGCACCGTTCGTCTGACAGGCGCAGCCGTTCTCGGAACGCTGTGCCTGCTAATCAGCGCTTTCGCGCCCGCGGCCGCTGAGCCGACCGCGCTCGCTTCAGGGTTGCGGGAGCTCGCGGCTGCTTACGATGGCGGCGACCCGCGCCTGGCGACGCGCCTCGCGATGCACATTACCAATGTCGCCGGTGACCCGCTGGTGCTGGTGCATCTCAAGCCCGGCGCCGACGCCAACGCGACGCTCAAGCAGCTCGCTGTCGCCGGCTTTCAGCTCACGACGCGCAGCAGCATCAATCCGTCCCTCGTCGAGGGCTACTTGCCGCTCGCCGCGGTTCAGGCCGCGGCCACAGTAGCGGGCATTCGTGCGCTGCACGCGCAGCAGCGGCCAGTGAAGCACCAGGCGCTCCTGCCCGTGCTCCCACCGGTGAAGCAGGCGGCAGTGTTCGAGAAGGCCAGCATCGCCAATGCCCGCGGCATCACCGGCAAAGGCATCAGGATAGGCGCCCTCTCCGACAGCTTCGACGCCTGCCCCGACCCGCTGTGCACGGACATCAACGGCAACCCGGACCACGCCGCACAGGACGTCGCGAGCGGCGCTCTGCCGGCCGCAGGCGTGACCGTGCTGCAGGAGTTCAATCCCAACCTAAACCCGGGCATTACTCCCACCGACGAGGGCCGGGCAATGCTGCAGCTGGTGCACGACATCGCACCCGATGCCCAGCTCGGCTTTGCCAGCGCGGACAACGGCGAGCTGTCCTTCGCCGAGAACATCCTTGCGCTGCGCGCGCAGTTCAACGCCGACGTAATCTGCGATGACGTCAGCTATTCCGACGAGCCGATGTACTCGGATGGCATCCTGGCGCAGGCGGTGGATCTCGTCAGCCAGGCGGGGGCCGCGTACT
>Ga0210409_10006557_pt1 | contig 12086 bp, 8 predicted proteins | sample IncBWH17MmetaG_FD_161649 | JGI IMG/M metagenome (GOLD analysis project Ga0210409, IMG submission 161649) | Forest soil microbial communities from Barre Woods Harvard Forest LTER site, Petersham, Massachusetts, United States - Inc-BW-H-17-M | ecosystem: Environmental > Terrestrial > Soil >...
AAGCACGAACGCTCTTGCTCCGACAAAGGCATCGTCACCCACAGTTATTTTGGCAGTAACCAGGGACAGATGGGGATCGTTGAAGTCGTGCGTCCCGGTACAAAGGTAGACTTCCTGGGCCACCACACACTTACGGCCGAGCTCGATCTCACCCATTGCATAGAGATTTGCACGGTCGCCAACGCAACTCTGGTCATGAAGCGTGATGTGCCAAGGCATCTCAATTCGAGCCCGCTGATGTACAAATGGGGTTCCTTCGATTTTGCAACCGAAAAGGCGCAACCAAATAAGCCGCCAGGCATTCAAAGGTTTTGGCGTCCAGGCGCAAAGAACCGGCCAAACGATGCTCCAAAGTAATATGCGTAGACGCTCTGGGAACGTCCAGGGTGAGGCCGTCCGGGACTCAATTGAGTGCACTGTAGATGTCATTTCGTTCATGCGGCTACGATCTCCTCAAAATCTTTCAGGTATTGATCGGCCACCCTTGTCAGGCTAAATACTCTCGCCGTCTCCATGGCGCTGTCACGGATCCCAGGAAGCGTATCGACGGCGGTTATCGCGTTTCGCAAAGCAGCTGTGAGGTTGGTCGCTCCTGCGGATGCGCAATGGTCAAATGTCCATCCATTGATGCCCGGCTTGACGAAATCCTTAAAACATTCCAGTGCCGATACAACTGGGGGACATCCCGCAGCCATGGCTTCCAATGGTGCCAAGCCAAAAGTTTCTCCACGTTCCGCCAGGGAGGGATACGCGAATATTGTGGATTGCCGGTAATAGGTATGGAGCGCTTCCGTATCAAAAACTGGACCTATCCACTCCACCAGATTGCCAAGCTTTTGTGACTGTTGGCGCAAAGCGTGGAAATACCCCTCTCCGCCGCCGCCAAAGTTAACTTGCCAGGGGCCCACGATCCGAAGTTTCCAATCGCAAACGCCATCTGCAACAAGCCTCTCAAAGGCCTCAACTAGGAGATGTATTCCTTTTTCCGGATGCACGCGGCCAACATAGAGAATGCTTTTTTCACGCACAATGTCGCGGTTGCAACCGAATTGCGGAACAAAGTTGGGAATGACTCGGACTCTAGACGATAGAACTGGGGCTTCCTTGCGAACGGCTTCCCCGACAACCGTGGAAACCGTTTGCAACCGCGCGGCTTTTCGATAGAACTTGATCTGGCCCTTGGGATATCGCGCGATGTGAACATAGATTCTTCCCCGTTTGATTTTCGGGGCGATGATTGGCAACCAGAATGTGTTGGTGACAATAACGTCTGATTCAGGAAGAACTCTTAGCGTGCGCAACGAATAAATAAGGTCGCGCCACTTAAGCCGCAGCAGAGAGCGTGGAATTTCAAATCCAGGTATGCGGATATGATGCACTCCTTCCACAACTTCCTCGCGCTTTAGCGTTTGGTGTTGTTGAGAGATGTGCGTGACGCGGTGTCCCCTTCTCGCAAATTCCTGTGCAAGGCCAAACCAGATCTTCTCCACGGCTCCGCCCAACACAGGTGGAATCGGGAGAAAGGCGCCTTGAACGATCGTAATACGCATACTCATCCGCACGCCTTTGAATTACGTGGTGGGCCAGAAAGGGCGGGTGAGTGGCCGAGCTTAGTTGTTCCGAAACGATCTGAGTTTTCACCAGCGGCTGTTTTTGCACGCCTTGACACCAGGGATTTCCTCCACACTCTTGCAACCCATTCCAAATGCAATCGGGAGCGCGCCAGGCTTCCAAGATGTCTGCCTGTCTCCGCAGTCCCGAAAAACAGGCTCAAAGCAAGGCCGCGAATTGTGGGAGCATACAGGTGCACCGTGCTCTCATCAAACTTTTCACATCCTAAGCGCCGATTGTGCTCTTGGCCGCCTTCTCCGAGGTCGATGCGTTCCACCCCCGCTGCGGCAAGATTCTCGAAAGCCCAACTCGTCAGTATTGAGCCGACCGAGTATTTCCTGAAGTCGGCATGATAACCCGCATGCTCACAATGAAAAGTTTTGCCATGTATCTGCCCAATCAAAAATGCCCGCGGACGTTCCTCGACATAGAGAACAAAGATTCGGAGCCAACCCTTTTCGGAGAAGTACCGAAAACTGTCCACGGTGTGCAGAGGGTCCGTGAAGTCCGTTCCCAAAGAGTTCTGCCAAGTCCCCGCGTCCACCGCAGCCACGGCACCGAGGCCTTCCTGTAATTCTTTGCTGCCGGCGAAACATCGAAGGATAACTCTGCCGGGATAATCGCGCTGCAAGTTCTGCGTCTTTCTTCGGGCCTCTCGCATGATTTTCCCAGAAAATACAGGTGGACGTTTTCCTGGCAGCGCAGTTAAAGGAAGCTTGGAGTACGAAACGACGTGCATCAATCTTTTCCTAGGAAACAGGTATGGCAATTGCCAAATTCCCTGAGACAGCGAGGATCCCATAGGCAGACGGTGGAAATACACCATGTCCACGTTGCCTTTCTCCAACGCTCTGGCAATTTCCTCCAAAAGTAATACATCTACCTCCCTGGACTCGGGACCCAGCCTTCCTTCGGTGACAATTTCCAGGTGACGAACATGCGGGCCTTCGATCCGAACCATGGAAACCATGGTGGACACTCTTCGCTTTTTGAGCTGTCCAACAAGCATCCCGAAGGGATCGCCGTATTTATAGACGCAAATAACATAGGGGCCGATGGCAGTCACGTCGTTCTTCAGATTCTGCAGATAGTAGTCGATGTCAGTGTGGAGACCGTTGTTCCAAACCTGCCAGAAAGGCCTCAGTGCTTCCACTTCATCCCAACTGGTCGCAACCCGCACAGTCAATTGCTGAAGGGACAATTCCCGCGGAAGAGGGAGAGCATTCGACTCGAGCGTTGGCTGCGCTTCGTCTACGCCGATAGCATCAAATCTAGGATTGAGTCTGGACCAGTTCATGGCTGATGTCGTCTGTCGTTATTTTCGATTGTGTGACGCTAGAGAGAACTCCCAGAAGATTTTCTGCCGCTTTCCTGATTTCGAACCGTTCGCTGAAACAGGTGCGAGCCCTTTTGCGCATGGCCCGTTTTTTCTCTTCAGACAACTCCAGATAGGATTGCAGGAGTTTGCAAGTGCCGTCGTAGGTGTCTTGCGCAACGAACCCAGCCCCGTCGTCGAGGATTTCCCGCCAGATGTTAACCTTGTCGGAAATCAGTGCGGGGACACCGACAGCCAGCGACTCCGCTACCGCAATGCCGAAATTTTCCTGATGCGATGGCAGTACAAATATTTCCGCAGCTCGAAGCGTCCCCCATTTCATGGAGCCCCCCAGCATACCCGTCCAAGTTAGTTGCTTTGCGATGCCCAATTCTTCCGCGCGCTGATGCAACTTCGCGCGCCACGCCAGTTGGTCCGGACCAGCCATCACCAGTTGCCACTCCGGATAGGTCCGCAACACTTTAGCAAAGGCTTCGATTAATAAATCGCATCCCTTCTTCGGATGAATTCGTCCCATGAAAAGCGCTAGCTTTTTGGCTTTCAAATCGGGGAAGCAACGGAAGAACTCCTGAATATCCGCCGCCGACTTCTCCGCGGGGTCGGAGGTTCCCAGGCTAACCACTGCCTCGTTACAGCGATACAGCCAGAAGGATCTTCGGGCCAGCAACCGTTCCTCCTCGCAGGTAAACAGCACCGCCTGCGCGTCGCGTAGCATTCGGTATTCCGCCCAAGGCCAGTACAACCACTTCTTTAAATGCTTTAGCGGATACTGTTTTTTGAACCAGGGATCCAACATGCCGTGCGTATAGACGACGTAAGGCGTGTCTGAATTTCGCAGCGCCCTCCAGGCCCCAAAACTGTGAAACTGCCATAGACCGTTGACCACGACCACATCGTAGTGACTGCGGTTCGACCGAAGCCACGGCACCAGACGAGAACTGTACGCATATCCGTTAGATGCCGGGCCAAGTAGATGTACGGGAAGAGGAGAACCACTTGCGAAGGGTGCGTCGGGCGAATCAAGTGAAGCGATTTCTACCTGGTGCCCCATGGAAATCATCGCGGCTCCCAGATGGTTCAGGGCTTCAACAGGTCCTCCACCCGTTGGATTGATAGAGCTGATAATTTGCAGGACTCTCATCGCCAGTACCCGCGCTGAGGAAAGAAGTTGGCAGGTGACACAGAAACGAAATCCCTCCGTTCCATTGCCTCGCCTTCGCGATAGTTACAGGATTTCACGCGGGAACCCCATTCGTCGGGAGAAACATACTGAACCACTTGGCGCTGGCCCACAGTAGTGCAAGGACAGCCGGAAATGAGAGGGAAGCGACAAGACCGGACATGGAGGATTCAACGATACTGTGCTGAAATGTGGCAACCAACCAGATAAACCAGAGAGCGGAACTGGTCGGCTCACCGGACCAGCGTGGTTCTCCCAGGAAAATTCGAATCCAGTAATAAAACGCAGCGAAGAAAAGCGGCGTCCCAATGACGACCCCGGTCAATGCGAACGCGTTGTAAAGGTTGGCCATAATGCCGTAAGAGACTTGCGTCGTGGCATCGTTTGTGCCAACTTCCCCAACGATATGGGCCAGATAGTTGCCAGCTTCAAAGACGGGCTTGTTCGGCATTAAGAAACTAGGCATCACCAGTTTGAAGCCCCACACGATTGTTTCCCAGCCTGTATAGGCATTCTGGCGTTCAGTCGCAGAAATTAACTTGTCTGCTTCCCCCACCATGGCAAGTCTGTTGAATGGCGAAAGCGGCCCCTGCTCAAAATAGGCGGCCTCACTGACTCGATCGGTTGTGGCGGTCCGGAAGTCCCGGTCACTGGCCATGCGCAAAAAGGTCTCCTTTGTGACTTCGACCCGCTGAAGCAGAGTGCCCTCGCGTCCACCGGAATGCCGCACAAATTGTGAATACGGAAAAACAATCAGGCCGTAATAAAGCACCCCAGCGGACACCAGCGACCACAGGCGGATGTCGCGCATGCCATATCGCATGAAACCTACCAGGACGTAAAACAATAGCGGCTCGATAGCGTCCTGCTTGCTGGTACTGAAAATTCCAACCACGGCGCTCCACGCCAAAAGTGTGAGGATCACCGGGTGCGTCATCCACAAGCGGCTCCGCGTTCTCCAGAAGTAGAGCATGGGAGGAACGATGGCGAACGACTTGAGTGCAGCCAACGCTCGAGCGATCCCCAGCCATCCACCAGTTTGAATTCCCTGCCCACCTCCCGATGCAATCTGCGCCGCAAAGTACCCGACGTAACTTGCGGCAAACAACACGATGGCAAAAGAAAGCAGCATTCGAAGATTGAGAGGTTGATTCATCGAAAGGACCTGCGGACACGACAGCCGCGATTGAACGGCGGTGCCAACCAAAAGACCTGCAAATCCGAGTGCCATCACCAATGCAGTAGTTTGCGGCGCATGTAGAGGCCCGTCAGAAGGTTGAAGTGCCAAAGATTTCAGAAGAATTGCCACCACTAGAAATTTGCCGATGAGAACGGCGTTCAAACAACCGAACGCTGATTTCGGCCCTCCACCTGCAATGACAGAGAGAGTTCCAAAGAACACCGCAGCGGCGAACAGCGCGGCGATTTCCACGCTTGTGCCGGCCAGCGACTGAGCTATGAAGCAGCACAAGGTTACGGAGAGCGTTACGATAAGTCGTTCGCGGCTCAAATTCATAAAGAGTTATTCCGTCACCAAACGGGTATCAAACATCCAGGACTTGCGGAACGTGGCGTTGTACAGGCTATGGCACCCGGTAGATCGCCGCGCCGGCAACGGCCGGGAGTATCGCTTCCACGGCTCGCAATGTGTTTTTAGCTGCGCTGGAAGGCACATACAAAACGTCACCGTCGCCCAGCGCCGGGTCTGGAGCTTTATTGGCAAGAATCTTCTCGAGAGGGATGGATTCTTCCTCGCGTCCGTCATCCGTTTTCCGGAGAAGCTTGGCTTTGTTCAACGAAGCGGTTCGGTTAGTGCCTTGTGCCAAGGCTATTGCCTGTAACGCCGTCAACCGGCCGTTGTTTTCCAATAGAAAGCCACCGGGCTTCCCTACATCCCCGAGGACATACACAATGCCGGCGTGGGAAACCATAATCGTGTCGCCTGGCCGGACGTCAAGATTAAAGGCAGTGTCGCTGCCCGCTTTGCCGTCCATATTCAGAATTACCGGCCTCTCGTGCGCGCCGCGATGCGTAATGGTCACCGCCTTGCCTGCATTGGCGGTAACACCACCAGCCGCGGACACGAGATCCAGAAGATTGTGCGAACCGAGCAGGGGATATACTCCCGGATTTTTGACTTCTCCCAGAACAGTTACGCCTTGCGTCGCGTATTCGAGGATCGTGACTGAAACGTGCGGATCTTTCAAAATATTGCTGCCTAACAATTTACTCTCAATGGCACGACTGGCTTCTGGTGCGGTGAGGCTCGCCACGGCAAAGTCCCCAGCAATTGGCAGCGAGACATGTCCCCTCTCGTCGACGCGCAGCTTTCCAGAGAGCTCCGGCGTGTCGAAAACGCTTATGTCAAGTAAGTCGCCCGCGGCGATTTGCAGAGCGTACGCGCGCACCGCGGAAGAAGTAGTCACTTCTGTTCGTAGAGCCGCAACAGCCTCGGTGCTTTGTGCCAAAAGTGGAAGCTGGATAGCGGCGGTAAAATTGAAGATTAGAAACAGCAAGTAGAATCGTCTCATTGTGTGTTGTCCTATTTCTTCGACTAACGAGAAGTAATTGGCTGCTGGCCGTTGCTAATTGTTTTCTGGTATCCCGCAGGGTAATCGTAGTAAGACTCGCGCTCTTTCACTCCGTTCAGCACGAATCCAAGTAAATTTGCGCCGGTACGCCGCAACACATTTCGCGCGCGAAGTAAAGCTTTCGATTGAGTAACCCCCGAACGCGCTACCAGAATCACACCGTCGGCTTTCGCAGCCAGCACCAGTGCATCGGCGAATGGCAAGACGGGGGCCGTGTCAAGAATGATATGGTCGTATTCCGACTGCCATTCCTTCATCAATTCCTGCATTCGAACCGAGTCCAGGACTCCCGTGGGGTCCGTCGGACGAATTCCCGCCGGGATGGCGTTCAAATTCGGCAGATTCGCGATTGGTTGATAGCGCGGATGATGAGCAGCACTGGTTGCACACATTGTGCTGAGTCCCGGTCTTGCGAACGATGGCTGATCGAAAGTTGAACAGCGTAAATCTGTATCCACTAGTAACACCTTCCGGCCTCGCTGGGCCAACGCTGTAGCCAAATTGCAACTCACTGTCGATTTCCCCTCGCCGGAAGTTGCGCTTGTCACAACGACTGTCTTGCAGGGAGTGTCGGTGGAAGCGAGCAAGATAACGCTGCACAATGCACGGTACGCTTCCAGAGCCGGACTATCCGGTTCCTGAAAAGCGATAGGCACGAATGTGGTTCTCTCGGGTATGCGAGGCCGGGCCCGCTTTAGTTCCTTGCGGCTCTTTTTCGCAAGGGACGGGATAAATGGGACAGAACCCAACTCGGGAAGCGCAGTAATTGATTCCAGTTCTTCGGCTGTACCCACGGTGCCGTCCAGCGAATCCCGGAACAATCCAAGAAGCAAACCGCCGAACAATCCACCTCCCAAACCAAGCGCGAGATAGAGGGTTTTTCTCGGTTCGACTGGTCCGTCGGGGATCTGTGCTCTGTCAATCACATTCACATAAGAAGATGTCAGTCCGGAAGCGATGCCGGCACCCTTCAACTTCAACTGAAGCGTGTCGTAGAGTTTCTGTCCGGATTCGACCTCGTGCTTCAAGATTGCATATTGCGATACATGTTCGTTGAGTGTGTATGCAGACTGTTTTTGACGCTCAAACTCCATACGTATCATGCCTTCGGCTTTTGCGGCTGTCTGGTACTCGTTGGCCAGGCGCAGCCCGACGTTTTCGCCTTCTGCATGGATTCGAATATCTAGCTGATCGAGTTGAGAACGCAATTCGTGCAACTTGGGGTAACCAGTTCCGAATTTTGCACTGAGTTGCGAATATTGAGCCTGGATCTCCGCCTGCTGGGTGCGAAGTACCTGAAGTGTAGGGCTTGCGAGGTTGGGGTCAATCAGCTCCGGATTCCCAACTCGCGCCATGCGATAGCGCCCTTCCTTCACAATTCGTTCTGCCTCAGCTTGCGTCAATTCTTCATTCAACTGCTTCAGCCGGTCCGTGACGATGTTGTCGCTCTCGTCGGTCCCCAGAAGGTTGTTATCGCGCTGAAACGCAGCAAGTTTTTTTTGCGCATCATTGGTGCTTTCGCGAATTTCCTCCAACTGCTTCGAGAGCCAGAGAGAAACCTGCGCGGTCCCGTCAACTCGAGTGATGAAATTTCGTTTTCTGTACTCGTCAATTACCGCGTTGGCGGCCTCCGCTGCCAGTGCCGCGTCAGGACTTTTGAAGCGGATTTCCACTACTGCCGTGTTCGGGATTACTCTCACATTGAGACTGCCATGAAATTTCGTCAGTAGCCGCTGACGTTGCGACGGCCCCAATTCGGAAAGGCTGCCCGTTTCGGCTGGAACCGCGTCAGTACCGGCAAAGTGAGGATTCGCATACAGCTTGAGCGAGTCGATGACTTGCGTCGCTACCGTGTTGCTCTGGATGATCTCAATCTCAGTTTTAACTCTTCCGTCAACTTCTCCAGGCTCCGACTTCTCGGCATCGTCGAGTCCAAGATTCGTTGACCGGCTTGGGTCAATCTGCAGGCGGGCAGATCCTTCATATTGGGGAATCCTCGTATATGTGTATGCCGCAACCAATGAGAAGACAGCGGCGGCGAATCCCAAGATGGTCCATTTGCGCCGGCTTAGGGTACCCCTTATATCGGCAATGGTCAGCTGGCGCTGGGCGAGTGGCAGTTCGCGATATGGCGATTGCACCTCCATCGCGAGTTCAGGATGATTGTATCGGATGATTCGTTGATTCTTCTCGATCATGCCTAACCCTTCTTAGAAACCACTAAGCGTTCCAGTTTGTCCCGAATTACATTTACATCTTCAGATGCGATAGTCATTAAGCTGCGCCGGTGCCTCGTAGCACCGCCGGCACGGTCCGCACCAAAATCGTCAAATCCAGCCATAAAGACCATTTGTCAATGTATTGAAGATCCAGTTCCATCCATTGCTCGAAAGGTATCGAATTGCGCCCGTAAATTTGCCACAGGCAGGTGATACCAGGTCGCACGCTGAAACGGCGGCGGTGCCAATCCATGTCAAAGAGTTGGTAGTCGCGCAAAGACATGGCACGCGGGCCCACCAGACTCATTTCACCTTTCAAGACATTCAAAAGTTGCGGCAGCTCATCAATGCTGGTTTTCCGCAGAATGCGGCCAAGTGGCGTAGTCCTTGGGTCTTCCTTCATCTTAAAGACCGGCCCACTCATCTCATTCTGGGCAAGGAGCTGGTCTTGCACTTTTTCCGCGTCGGCAATCATTGTGCGAAATTTGTAGATGCTGAACATTCTCTTGTTCAGCCCAACGCGCGTCTGCCGAAAAATAATTGGACCGGGAGAGGTGGCTTTTACGAGAATCGCGACAATGAGAAACACCGGCGCCAGAAGCACCAGAAGTACAGCCGAACCAATACAGTCAATGGTTCGCTTGATGAACGAGTGCCATGCCTTGATGTGATTCTCAATGACCATGAATTGCGTGTTTTCTTCCAGATCGAGCGCCACGGCATCCTGGCGCTTGGACTTGAAGATTTGAGAATCCACCCGGATGACAATTCCGTGTTGCTCGCAGATCGAAACGAGCTTCGCAGCATTCTCGTAATAAGATCGCAGTGGAAGGTAAATAGCGACTTCGTCAACCACCTGATGCCTTAGAAACTCAGCAAGTTTCGCAAAGGTGCTGCACCGAACGCGGCCGGTAGATTCAAACTTCGCGATCCCGGCCCAATCATCATCCACAAAACCGACTATCTGGTAGCCAAATTCCGGCCGGGCGTTAATCCACTCTGAGAACTCAATGGCGCGTTTGTTGGTCCCTACAATCAGGAGATGGCGCCGATTATGTCCGCGCCGCCGCAAGATCAGCAGAAGTCCGCGAGCGATCAGGCGGCCGCAAACCATGACAGCAGTACCCGCCAACCAAAGAATCGCAACAAATTTCAACGTAACCATGGACACGTGTAGCACTTTCGAGACAAGAAACAGCACGGCCGAAGCGACAAGGGTTGCCTTGCATACTTCAGATATTCCCGCGGTCCACAACGTCAGACGTTTTGAAACATAGAGGCCGGAAAGGATGAACATATTGTGCCAGGTAATCAGCAAGAGCGTGAAGAGCAGGGCATTCCCCAGCGTGATCCGCAGCATCATAAACTCGGACAGCATCATGCCAGTGGGCGAAATTCGCATAACAAAAGCCGCGAAAAGGAAGGCACATGTAAATACGCAAAGATCGAACACTTTCGCCGTATACTTCCAGATTCGCCATTTGTTTGAAATCATAGTTTTGGCCCTGTAGCTGGTGTCCGGTCACCTTGAACTGCGTGCCGACCATCTGACTTTCTTAATGTCTGAGTTTTTGAGAAATGCTTAGGACGAGTATTCGAAGCCAGGAAGGCACAATTGTTATCAGTAAGAGTCTGACGCAAACGCGGACGAGCCGACTAATACTCTCGACGGAGAATCGATCGGCTCGACGTCGTTCGCGCTCACTTCCACTGAAATGCTCTTCGCAATCAGTTCCAAGCTCAGGATCAGCCGCACCCCGTTCTTCTTGCGGGCAATTATTCCGACCATGTTTTGCAGCGGTCCCCGGATGATTCTCGCTCTCTCACCGACATTCAGAAACGGGCATGGTTCCACATTTACGAGGCCGATACCTTCACGCAGACTCTCGATCTCCGAGTCGGGCAGCGGAATTGGCTCTCTTCCATTTCCAACGATGGAATGTACGCCGGGCAATTCCAGGACACGCACACGTTCCAAACGCGAAATCTTGACAAATAGATATCCCGGGAAAAGGGGCTGATCGAGGAGCATGGTGCATCCATTTTTCCATCGACGCGCATTACGGCTTACCGGAAGAAAATGCTCTATTTCGCGTGTGGACAGGTGCTGAGCTACTCGCTTCTCCTGACAGGAACCCGTGTGAACAGCGAACCAATTTGAAGACACCATCACGCTATACTCACCTCAACTTGGGGATTACAGGGCAGGTTCACGGCTTCGCCATCGCCACTTAGATATGGCAAGTATTTCTGCCACGGAACCCGGGGCTATCTCGGGGGCCAAGACTCCCGAGTTCCTAAGTGATGATGCGCAGGTAGATGGTCGCTGCGCTTGAGCATTACAGCAAGTGCAAATTTCAGATGTCCTATATCGCAATCTCCAATGATCTTTCTTTCATTTCGAAATTGTGATGCACCAGACTACTTTTCTTGAATTTATATCCTATGGAAAGAGATTGTGACATCCGAGACGAGCCCCTCTTTGGCCATGAAACCACGGCATTTGGCCTATAAAGGGCCTGGCCAACGGCTTACCTCGAAAAAGCGCACGCCTCCAAACGACGTCAGCGCAGCGTAATTTAAATTGATGACGCTTCTATCCACTTCGTTAGCTACATTTAATATGAGGGTAACAAATAGCGAACGAAAATAGAGACCGGGAATCCGCACTGATGCTGTTCTGGCATCAACATCGACTAAGAGCCCGGTCGCAACTTGAAAGACCCCAAGGAGGTTCTTTCGAGGGGATGTACCAACTCGTTGATCGTTCATCTCGCCTGTCACGGCACGGGATGGTTCTCTGAATATGGACTCCGATTCTCCTGGAAGCCCCAAGTGCCTGCGCGAGTGCGAGGAACGCGACAGCGACCGCGAGGACATCTACCTTCGAGTTTTGGATCACGAAGCGGCACGAGAAAGGAAGGGCAGGAAGTCGCGCAAAAGGCTAAGCGCATGACCACTGCCAAGGTGCGGGGCCAGCAGGTCCAGGCAAGAGCGCTGCAACGCGGCCCTCCAAAGGAAGGGGGTGAAACATGAAGATTAGCGCGTCTGCCAAGGGCCGATGGCACTAGACTAGTTTCTGTAGGGAAAGCCAAAATAACCGCATAAAAACAGGGGTTCGCGCGTTTTTCCATGTGGATTTTTTTTAT
>Ga0210409_10006558_pt1 | contig 12085 bp, 17 predicted proteins | sample IncBWH17MmetaG_FD_161649 | JGI IMG/M metagenome (GOLD analysis project Ga0210409, IMG submission 161649) | Forest soil microbial communities from Barre Woods Harvard Forest LTER site, Petersham, Massachusetts, United States - Inc-BW-H-17-M | ecosystem: Environmental > Terrestrial > Soil >...
AAACGGATCGGCGGCCTGGGAGTGGCAAGCGGAGCCGCGTGGCTGTGGGCGCTTTTTCCCAATGCCGTGATGGTGCCGTTCGAATGGGTGTGGGATACGAGTTTGTCCGCATTGCTGGGTGCCACAATTCTGTGGGCGACGCTGGAGCTGGCGGAATCGCAGCGGCTGCGCAACTGGTGCGGGTATGGGTTGCTGTGGGGATTCACGCTGATGACCAACCCTTCGCTGGGATCGCTGCTGCCGTTTTTGCTGGGATGGGCGGCGTACCACGCGCGCCGGGGAAACCACTTGCGGATTGCAAAGCCGGCGCTGGCCGCCTCGGGAATCGCCATTCTGTGCTGCGTGCCGTGGACGGTGCGGAACTACGTGCAATTTCACCGGCTGGTTCCGCTGCGCTCGAATTTTCCGTTGGAGCTGTACATCGGAAACAACGGCAACTATGCGACGCGGCAGTTTGTGTGGCCGCCGAAAATCACGAAGGAAGGGGAGCTGCTGCGGTATTTCAAGGTGGGCGAGACGGCGTTCATGGATGATGAAGAACGCAAGGCGCTGGAGTTTATGCGCGCGCACCCGAGAGCCGTACTCGAGCTGACCTGGGAACGTCTCGTGACGTTTTGGACCGGGCTGCCCGAGGCGGTGCAAACGTTTCTATCCACGGATGAACTGCTGGTCCGCGTGCTGCTGGCGTGCAATACCGTCGCCGCGATCGGAGCGGTAGCAGGAATCGTGGTGCTGATCCAAAGAGGCAGTCCGTACGCGTTTCCCGCGGCGGCGTATCCGGTGGTGTATCCCTGGTTGTACTACCTGACGCATCCCAACCTGCGCTACCGGCACCCGATTGACCCGGTGGTGCTGCTGCTTTTGGCGGTCGCGGTGGCCGGACTGATTGGAGTCAAAGAGCAAACTGCCAGTTAAGAATCAAGGTCGCCGGCATGGGCAGTCTCGAAGATTGACAGACATTGAAGAGCGCCCGAAAGGCATCGCGACTTGGTTCTAGAAGTAACGCCATTATTCCCGTATACCCTATCACTCGTGCCAATACAGGCATTTCAGTGGCAGCAAGGTTTGTCCCGGTACTCCTGGTTTGAGCTGCTAAGAGCTGCACAGGCGCGCCATTCAGAAAAGTGGTTTTAGCTCCGATTCGATGGTATCCGTGTATTCAAACCCGACTACCTTCTTGCGAAGTATTCCTTGGCGGTCGTAGAGCAACGTGGTTGGCAAGCCTTCAATGCCGCCAAACTTCTGCTTCAAGTCGTCCGCCGCAACCGCCAGCGGATAACCTGCTCCGATTTTCTTCGCAAATAGAGCTGGGTTTTCCATATCCACCATAGTGTCGAATTTAAACCCGACAACCGTGAATCCGCGAGAGCCGTACCGGTCTACAAGTTTCTGATAGCCCGGCATCTCCTTTTTGCAGGGTTGACACCAGGTGGCCCAAAAATCAATGAGGACCACCTTGCCGCGAAGACCAGCGGAGGAAATCTCACGCCCTTGAAAATCCTTGACGGAGAAGTCAGGCAACCGTGAACCGATCTCGCCTGGCGGGACAACTTCTATTTTCGGTTGAGGAGGCCTCGCCGAGTGCTGATTGCATCCGGCGAGTCCGGCCGCAGCAAGGCTCAGAACTAACAATCGTATTCTTAGCATCTATTCCTTCTTCTGCAGTTCCAGAATCAACAGCTTCAGGGGAGCCGAAGGTTCTGCTTTCTTTTTCCCCGCGGGCTTTTTGTACAACTGGCCACGAACTGTGACTATCGTTGGGGTATCCGTAAGGGATTCAAGCCCTTTCGACAATTCATTCGGTGTTAGCGCGAAGGACTGATTCGGTGCAACCTGTAAGGCAAGGCCACCTGAAGGATCCTTCACGATTTTCCCGCGTGCGATCATGTCCATCTCCGCAGCTGTCACACCACTGTCGTAGGTCGCCTTAAGAAGCTGAGCGGGGTCAATCTGGCCATCCTCCTTGGGGGTGACATCAACCTTTCCATCCAGCAAGCTGACTTCAACCGTTTGAACGCCAGACTGGCGTCCGAGGTGTTGCTTCACCCCGTAGGCTCAAAAGTTTCAAGTCATGCCTTCGACGCGCATCTCAATGTGTTTGATTTGCGCCTGAGCCACTGGACTGACTATCGAAATGAGCAAAGCAACCAGGGCCAGTTTTTTTGTGATCATCGTTCCTCCTTTCCTTAACGGTGCATCCGAAATTGCTGTGTGATTCCAAAACTGAAGTGACGGCGAACGGGCATGAACATTGAACCGTTGGAGTGAACCACATCCCAATCCGTGCCCAGCCAAATGTGCATTCCGGGTCGCACGCCCACGTAGGTGGTGATTCCGGCCAGCAGCACATCGCCGCCGCTCCCGTTTTGCGTGGCGCCTCCGATCCGATCATCTTGAGAATGCAGCCAGGTCAGCGCCGGTCCGATGAACCATTCACGGGCCACGTTCTTCGATTCATAGGGCCTGTACGACAGCCAGAAGCGTGATTCGATGTCACTGCCGAGTCGTGTTACCTGCGTTCCTTGAGAGCGGATCAAGGAATGGAAATCCTCATCAGCAACAAGACGTCTCAAATTGAAAAGCCCGGTGTATGTCCAATTTACCGCGAGGAACAGATCGGTAGAACCCGAACCGGGTTGGAGGCCCGCAGGCAGTCGTTTTCCATTTGTGTCGGTCAAGTCTGTTCGCCCTGTGGGGATCTTGGGGCCTATCGTGACGGATGCCTGTGTAGTGCCGCGTTTCGAATCTCGCCGGTAGAAGCGATATTTTGCGAGCAACAAGGCATCGCCAAGACCTATTCCACCAACGGCTGGTCTGCTTCCGGTGTCAAAGTGATTCGTTACTACCGGAACGAGAACGGTCAAATCAAAATTGCGATAGAAACCCCAGGTGTAATTGAAAACGGCCTCGTGGGAAAAAGTTGGAAAGACCGTTACGGGAATAGCGCTCGAAATTCCCGGCATGAGGGCTCGCGCAGTGAAGACGGAGTTGTAGGAAATGAGTCCGCCACCTGGGAACAGGGGCGGAGCCGTTTCGGGGGCAGGGCCTTGCGCTTTGGCCATCGAGGCACAGAACAGCGAGAGAAATGACAGAGCCAGGCGCGCAAATCGCTTCATAGAATATGGATTTCGTGTTCTCACAAATGTTTCCTCCAGTAGAAACGGGTATGCCGAATCACACCGGTGCTTCAAGCCAGGAGCCGACTGGAGGACTAGATGCGAAGAGGCAATTTTGCCGGAGCGGAGGGGACCAGCGGAGCGTGGCAATGTGCCGCGATCACGCGGTCAGAGGAGTCCATGGCGAGTGACTCGCTAGTCGCCGGCAGCAACGCAAAGAGAAGGGGAGCGTAGGAAACGCCACGCACGGACGAGGGCTGCACAAAAGGAGCGTGCATGGCCGGCATGGTTTTGCAGCAATCTTGAGCGTGATGACCATCCGACGAGCACGGCATCGAATTGCAACACTGCATCGCCTGCTCGGGTGTCGTCAGGGCACCGCAGTCGAATGCATACGCAGTGAAAGAGACTGCCAGTACCGCAAGAAAAAATGACCTGGCGAAACGCATCACTGACTACCTTAGCCACCCAAGTTGTCCGAGTCAAGCAATCGCGTTCTCATTGACAGTTCGAGCTTGGCGGATTGCGGGTCTATGGTCGGCCACTCTCCAGGAACGCGTAAGTCGTTTGTTTCCTTTCCTCACTCACGGTGCAAAACGCCGTCCCTTGCTCGGAAGTTATCGGAGTGTCCGGCGATTATCCGGGTTGCCGACTCATCCAAGAAGGAGAGGGCGTGCGGATTGTTTGGAAACACAGAAGAAGGTGCTACTTAACAAACAAGGCCGCATTCATAGGCGTTTGGGAAATTGGCGTGCGATGGAGGGGCGCGCAAAAAGCCATTGGAAATAGGTATGCGTGAGGTCAGGTGAGACCTTGGGGATGTGACGCAGAAAAGACCTGCCATGACTTGGTTCTAGAATTGGGAGGATTATCTCCGAGCGACGCTGAGATCTGATCGCGAAAAGGACTCTCCGACCAGTTCTTCACTTTTCTTCCAGAGCGCCTCAGAGGTGTTTGGATCCAAAGCATAAGCACGGACTCCTTCGCTGATCGCGCTGATAGTCACGTGGTCGGGAACAATCTGGCCGACGTGGCAGTTCTCGCAGTATCGGCCGCCAATCTCGTCAGCGGGTGCAACGACGCCGGCCCACACGGAAGACGCGGCTCCTTGAGGAATGGTCTTCCACTGGAAAGGCGCCTTTCCCTCGGCCGCAAGCTGCTGGTTCATCTGTTCGATGATCCCTTGAATGCGGCCCGGTTCCACGTAGCGGCCCAATTCGGTATGAATGCCTCCCGGATGTACAGCCGCAGAGCGTACGCCGCGCTGGCGGTGCCTTTGGTCGAACGCAACGGCGAAGAGGATGTTTGCGGTCTTGGATCGGCCATACGCGACGAATGGCTCATAGGGCGTCCGCTCAAAGTTGGGATCCTGAAGGTCAACGTTCGAGTAACGGTGACCGGAAGAAGACAGATTGATCAGTCGCCCTCCTGCGCGAAGAAGGCGCGCAATCCGGTTCACCAGGACAAAGTGGCCGAGGTGATTGGTGCCGAACTGTGTTTCAAAGCCGTCTTCTGTATGCCCGAACGGTGTCGCCATCACTCCCGCATTGGCGATGACCACGTCGAAAGAATCACCCTTTGCCAGTAATGCGTCGGCGCAGGCCCGAACACTCTTCAAGCTAGCAAGGTCGAGCTCAACCAGTTCGAAACTCCCGCCATTGTCCGCAGCGTCCTTCCGCACCTGATCGGTCGCCGCTCTGGCCTTCGTCAAATCCCGCGCCGCACCGACGACCTGCGCGCCGTGCGCGGCAAGAGACCGTGCCGTCTCCACGCCAAGCCCAGCCGAAACGCCAGTGACCAGAATCCGCTTACCGTGCAGATTCATGCCGGCCAGAACTTCCTCCGTTGTTGACGTCGCCCCAAGAGTCTTCGCCATTGTCTTCCTCCTTGTGTCGGACCGTTCGCGTTCCTTCATTGGCAGCCGCTATTGACGAGCCACGCCGGCTTCGATAAAACGGAGAGTGTCTCCGAATGCTTAGATAATCGGAGACTGTCCCCGGTTACATCTTTTTTATGCCGACGAACGCCCCAAACTTCCCCCGCGTAAGGCGCGCACCGGTGCCCAACGGAATCGCCGGCGCATTCTGGAAGTCGCCGAGGAGGCGTTCACACGTTACGGCACAAACACCAGCTTGGACGACATTGCTGAGGAAAGCATTTCGATTGCGATCCTGAATGGTGCCGGGAAGATCGTGATGGAATGTGTCATCAAGGCGAAAGCGAGCATGCTTCTGCAGTTTATCGACGGGCTGCGCGGAGACGTGCATGTCACCTGTGAGGAAGGAACCTGGGCCACCTGGTTGTACGACCTCCTGAACCCCCATGTCACGAAAGGGCTGGTCTGGGATCCGCGTCGGAATGCCTTGTTGCAGGAAGGCAACCAAAGTGACCGCGCTGACGCCTGGAAGCTGGCCGAACCGTTACAAAACAACTAACTGCGCTCGGTCTATCACCGAGACCACGGCTTGCGAACCTTGAAGGAACTCCGTCTACCTTTATAGAACTTCACAGGACTAATCCCGCCGTCGAAGCCGGTTAGCTCGACCACTCGTGGAGAAGCCTACCCTGCTCCCCAACGGAAGCAGGGTCTCCTTCATCAGCACGCCGCCGGCGTGAGCGATCGCGTACGCCGCCGTACTAGTCGTTGAGGTTCAACATCACCTTTGCGTTGTCCAACACTTTGTTCCACCTAGGATCGACCGAGGCGCCGCCGGCGTATTCGTCGTGCCAGTTCCACCATCTGTACGGTGGAGTCTGGGGGTAGCCCTCCGGCGAGTCTTCCCACTCCTCCTGGCGCCCGAGCGCAGTCATATCAAGATAATTCCAGGTGCTTCCCATGGCCTCGTCGCCGCGGTTGTTGATGAAGTAGGTGCGAAACACACGCTCGCCGTTGCGGAAGAACGCGTTCGTGCCGTGCCACTCGTCCACATCGAAGTCGGTGTCGAAGCTGTCCGTGATGGTGTACCACGGCATCTTCCAGTCCATTCGTGTCTTCAGGCGCTGGATGTCCGCCTGCGGCGCACGCGAGACGAACGCGAGGGTGGTGTCGCGGGCGTTCAGATGGGCGAGGTGGGCGACCTGGTCGGCACAGAAGGAGCAGCCGCGGCAGGCATGGTCGGGCCAGCCGAACACGCCGGGCTCGAAGAAGGCGCGGTAGACGATCAGCTGAGGGCGGCCCTCGAACAAGTCGAGCAGGCTCACCTTGCCTTCGGGCCCGTTGAACTGGTACTTCTTCTCCACGGCCAGCCATGGCATCCGCCGACGCTCGGCGGCCAGCGCGTCACGGGAGCGTGTCAAGGCCTTCTCCTTCACGAGGAGCTGCTGGCGCGCAGCCTCCCATTCCTGCGGCGACACGATCGGTGGTGTGTTCATTGTGATATGCCCTTTCGGGTGCTCCATGTCTTTCTCTTTGGTTGTTGCCATTTTATTTCTCCTTGATTTTCTGAAACAGACCAAGACCATTCGCCCTGAAAAATTTTCTGAATTTGGCGATGCACACCGCCACAATTCCTCCCGTGGAACCCGCTCCGGCGGCCATCACGGCTGCGCCTGCGATGCATGCTGGGCACATATTCCCTCCTCTGAACTTCTAAGCTGCCCGCGCCTTAGTGGGGCCGCGGCGCTTCCGCTCGCCGTCGCATGCCCTCGTGCAAGTGTGCCCAGCCATTCTTTGCGTTTCTGTACTCCTCCAGCACCAGACCAAACGAGTGGTGGCGAAATGTAATGATCGTGACGCCGCCCGATTCCTTCAGCCGATATTGAAGATTTGTTATCACCGGATTGGACATAAACAGTGGCCCGCAAATTTCCAGCAGCGTCGGCTTCTTGATGGCCTGCACGGTTCCCCAGTAATGGCCGTTGTTGTCTCCCAGGTCGCGATACCATCTGCCGCCTGGCCATGCTTCCAGCTTCATCGGCATGGGCCTGTCCACTTGAGTCTCGTTGTACGGTCCAAGCTGATCCAGCAGCGCAGCAAACGTCACCTCGATCGACGCGCGCACTGCAATCTCCTCCGCTATATAGATCGTTGTCGCTTCCAGCGATAGTGCGGGTGAACTCACGATTTCCTCCTCGTTTGATACTCAATAAGACTATTGTTTCTGCGCATTCTTGGCCTCGGCCCGTTCCTTGATTCGCAGCAGCTGGTGTTTCCATAGCCGCTCGAAGGTGCTCGTCCATTCGTGCAACGGCTGGATGGCCATGGCATTCACCTTGTAAAGCTTCTGCCGGCCTTCTCTGCGGGCCTCCACCAGGCCAACACCTTTCAAAACTTTCAGGTGCTTCGATACCGACGGCTGCTCCATCTCCATGGCGTCCACAATCTCGGTGACGGACCTCTCCTGCATCGCTAAATAATTCAGGATGTCTCGCCGCCGCGGCTCCGCCACCGCATTGAACGCGTCCGAGGTTGTCGCCGCTCTTGCCATGCTCTCAATATATTCTCATATAGGAATATGTCAAGCTTTTTTTACCAATCTTTCCGGCACCCTCTTTCCTCTGCTGCGTACCGCTCAGAATGGGTTGTGCAAGTGACGGGCTCTCCAGGAAACAAACGCGTAAGTCGTTTGTTTCCTTTCTTCACTGGGAGCGCAAAACGCCGTCCCCTGCTCGGAAGTTATCGGAGTGTCTGGCGATTATTCCGGGATACTGGTTCATCCAAAAAGGAGAGGGCCTGCGGACTGTTGGGAGTCAAAGGGGAAGCTGCCAGTTACGAAACAAGGCCGCCACCATAGGCGTTTCGGAAATTGGCGTGCGATTGCAGAGCGCGCGAAAAGCATTTCGAAGGAGGAATTCGAACGGTCAGAGCATCCCGAGTGGCCCGTTGCCGCGGCTATACTGGGTTGTATGGCCGACTTCAAAAAACGGTTTCGGAAAGCTTCTTTGACGCTGGTCGATGGACTGCTGTTGGTTCTGTGCACGGCGGCTTTGGCGTATCTCTCCGTGGCTCCGCTAGCCAAGTTTGGCGCTGCGGTGGGGAATAAGGTGGATACGGGCAGAGATATCCGAGTTTTGGGGGTGCTCGTTTTCCTAGGCATCTTGTTCGTGGGAGTTGTAGCGGTGTTTTGCACAACCTTTGCCACCGGATGCCTTGTCTTTGCGATTCTGCCGGATCGCACCCGGCTGATCGCGCGGATAGGACTACTGGTGGTGTTTCTGCCGGTTTTCATGCAGACAGCGAGAAGAGGTCCGCGGGGATACTTCGATTGGTTGATCGATCCGTCCATTCGCCAAAACGAGGCAAAACAGAAAGCGAAGAGCGAATTGGAGCGCAAGTTGAAGGCGTCGGAAGTGCTGCGCGTCGAGCAGGACGCGGACGGCGTGAAGATCACCAATAACACCGATCAACTGGCGCGAGTGCAAGTGATGTTCATCCGAAGAGCCGATCCTTCTATCTACCCCTGCTATCCCGGCCAGTCTAGGACATTTCCTCCCGCTCTTTCCGACGAAGAAATGAATTTGCCGCCGCGGGAAACGCGGCTGTTTCTGTTCAGGGAGGCGCATGGGAATAGCGGTTCGAATCACGAGTGCGGATTCGATGAGTACGCCGTTTGGGGCTGGGATGAAAAAGGCGTCCCTATGTTCTTGAGCCCGAAGGCTCATCCGTTTTAGGAGACGCTTGGGGAATTGGAGAGGCATTGCATGGGAAGTTCCATAGCTGATCTACGACGGATGTTGTTAACGGTGATTGTGATGGCGACGATTGTCCCGCTGGGCATGCAAGGCCAATGGCGGGAATCCGCAGCGGTGCCGGACCGCTTTGAATTCTTTGAGGGTCACGCTTACATGGGACGCGACTCCGTGAAATGGGAGCACGACAAACTGGTTTTCGTAAAACGTGTGGCGGATATGAGTCGCAAGGGTTCCTTTGCCGAGACCAAAGAGGAGCTAAGCCCAACCCCGGAAGCGTGGCAGAAGTTTTGGGCGCGCGTCGAGGCACTCGGCGTCTGGCAATGGAAACCCGATTACCACGACCCGAAACGCGATGGGCCGGATGGGGAGTCCTGGGCGCTGACTCTGCGAACCGGAGAAAAGCAGGTGAAATCGAAAGGCTACAATGGCGTCCCGGCTGGTTACGGTGAATTTCGCGATGCGGTGTACAAACTGATGGAAGATGCGCGTCGCCACAAACAGGAATGAGCCTCGTCATCTTAGCTTCAGCGACGGCGAGCAGCCGTTCCTCACGCAAGCCTCGTAGAGATAGCGTCATTGCCAGCGAGCACTAGGTCGTGCGGCCGGCCACGGGTAGAAAGCGTCTCAACTGTAAGACTCCCTAGAAACCACGTCTCGGGAAACGAAAGGACGTTCCCGGCGCATCGTCGGCCGCTCGGAAGTTTTCGGAGTGTCAGACGGTGATTCCGGGATACCGACTTCTCTGAGGAAGATGCTCTGCGGGTTAAAGGAGGAGGCCACGCCCGGGAAGCAAATCTGGTATGCTCGCAGCACCTGTTTCTTCGGCCGAATCCAATCAAGAGGAGCGAACGAAAAATGAGAACCAAGTCCCTGGCAGGGGTGTTGATGGCGTTGGTATTGATGGGTGGAGCAGCCGCGGCGTCAGCGCAAGAGGTGACGCTGGCGGAGAAGGAGCGCGCGCTGCAGTACCTGGAAACGACTAAGAAGGGTGTGCTGGAGGCGACGAAGGGATTGTCCGAGGCGCAATGGAACTTCAAGGCGGCACCGGACCGCTGGTCAGTGGCGCAGGTGATGGAGCACATCGCGGCGGCGGAGGATTACATCCGGGGAGCGTTGATGGAAAAAGTCATGATGGCGCCAGCCGGGGAGCCGGGGCGCGACGTGAAGAAGACGGACGAAGCGGTGCTGGCCATGATTCCAGACCGCACGACCAAAGTGCAAGCGCCGGAGCCGCTGGTGCCGACGAATCGGTTTGGGTCACCGGCGGATTCGGTCAAACATTTTGTGGAGAGCCGGGCGACGACCGAGGAGTTCCTGAAAACCACGACGGGTCTACGCGAACACGTGACGGACAGCCCGATGGGAAAGTTGGACGGGTATGAGTTTGTCCTGCTCATCGCGGCGCACAGCGAACGGCACACCAAACAGATCAATGAGGTGAAGGCGGATCCGAATTTTCCGAAGAACTGAGAAGAGAGAAACGCGGAGAACTCAGAGTACACAGAATTCCGAGAGAAGAGAATGCGCCGCGCTTGGGCGGATGGAGATTGTTCCGGCGCGGCGCATTTGTGTTTACGAGAAATTTTCAGCGGGTGGCGGCGTAGCCGTTATTTGTGGCGGTGGTGATTGGGACGGTGATGGTGTTGTCCATGCGGACGAGCATGCCGGTTTGCGCGGGAAGCTCGACGTCCTTTCCTTTGCGTGAAACGATGTAGACGGCGCTGCCGGCCAGACCAAAACCGAAGCCGCGGACGACATGGCTGAAGACAGCGCCGACAAGTGTGCCGCCACCGGTGCCGATGGTCGCGCCGAGGACGTCGCCCTTAATGTCGTGCTTTTCCTGGACAACCTGGCCTTCTTCGATTCTCACATCTTTGCGGCGCTTGCCATCGGTCTGCCCGTGGGGCTGCTCGATGGCGATGATGCTCATTTGCACGGGGATGATGCGGCTATCCATCTCGATGGAGCGAAACGTGAGGTTCATGTAGGCCTGGCCGCGAACCATGGAAAAGTGGCGGGCCTTTTCCACCGTGCCGAGGATGCCGTTGACGCGCGTGCCGGCGGGAAGGAGCAACTGGCTGCCTAGATAAACGGGTTCGGCGACGATGGCGACGAATGGGTCGCCATCCCTTGATACGGAGCTGCTGATCCCGCTCAGAAGAGTGAGATGAACCTGCGTGCCTTGGATGACTTGATGCGGCTCTGCGTAGGACGGGGGCGGGGCGAAGCAAAAGAGTGCTGCCACCAAAAAAAGTGTGGACGCGATTTTCATGGGTTCCTCCTGCGCGCACGAGATGCGCGACGTGGCCTCGTCACGTGAGGCGACACCAAGGCGATGCCTCGGGGTGTTCCGCTGGCGCAGCGGACCTGGCGTCCCGGGCGGGCCGGGAGCAAGGCGGATGGGGAGGAACTCCATCCGAGAGTAGGTTAGCGGAATTCAGGATGCGGCCGCGCAGGATTTTGAGAATGTTTCTTGAGAATTACGGCGAGGAGAGGAGGAGCGGCAATGTCTTGCCGAGGAGCTTGCGAAGGAGTATGGTTTGGCCAATTCGCGGTCATCCCCTATCTACGGAGGAGCTTTCTATGAAAATGAATCGAGCCTGGAATTTTTTTGCTGTGATTGCTGCGGCAGTGGTGATCACGGCGACGGTCTCCAGCCAGGAAAGGAAAGAAATGGCGGAGGCGCACATGATTGTGCGCTACGGCGATTTGAAATGGACGCCGATCATGAAAGGGTGCGATCTGGCGACGGTATCGGGCGATTCCAGCGCCGATGGAGCGCCATTTGTGGTGCGCCTGCGGTGCACAGACGGAGCCAAGATTCCGGCGCATTGGCATCCGACGGTGGAAAACGTAACGGTACTAAAGGGAATGTTTCTTGTGGGGATGGGAGAGACGTTCGATGAAAGCAAGCTTCAGCCGATGAATGTGGGGAACTTTGTGTCCATGCCGAAGGAGATGCGGCATTATGGAATGATCAAGGGCGAGACGATCGTGCAGGTTCATGGGATGGGGCCGTTCAAGGTGAATTGGGTGAATCCGTCGGAGGTGCAGCCGCCGGATGCGCCGGCCGCGGGCGTGGCCAAACCGAAATCGTAAACTTAATCGCCGTTGAGAGTTTGAAGAAAGATTGTCACTTCACAATCGCGGGCAACAAAACAAAATGCAGATCCAGTGAAGCCGCGCGTTCTGGCTGCACTCGTAACGCTGTGCTAGACTTTTCTCCGCACTCGAGAAAATGCGCGAGTGCCGGAGCGTGGAACTTCGGGCTCTGTGCAACGAGGTCCCGCGAACCCCGCCAGGCCCGGAAGGGAGCAACGGTATCGGGAACGCCTCGG
>Ga0210409_10006559_pt1 | contig 12085 bp, 12 predicted proteins | sample IncBWH17MmetaG_FD_161649 | JGI IMG/M metagenome (GOLD analysis project Ga0210409, IMG submission 161649) | Forest soil microbial communities from Barre Woods Harvard Forest LTER site, Petersham, Massachusetts, United States - Inc-BW-H-17-M | ecosystem: Environmental > Terrestrial > Soil >...
AGGAAAACCGGCGGGGGGAAGCGGCATGGCCGAGGGGCAGAGCGCGGTGGGCGAAGTACGTGTAAAGCCCGATCGTCTGCACGCTTTCGCCATGGCGATCTGCCGGGCCGACGGCAGCTCGGACGATGAGGCTCGCCTGGTCGCCGACCATCTGGTGCTGGCCAACCTGTTCGGCCACGACAGCCACGGCGTCGGCATGATCCCGCATTACATCCAGAACACCACAACGGGCGCTTGTATCCGTAACCATCATGCAAAGATTTCGCGCGATAATGGTGCTGTCATCGTGATCGACGGCGGCGCGGGCTACGGTCAGGTCGTCGCCAAGGAGGCCATGGATATCGGCATCGACCGCGCCAAAAAGCACGGCGTCTGCGTCGTCGGCCTCACCAACGCCCATCACATCGGCCGCATCGGCCATTGGGGCGAGCAGTGCGCGCGCGCCGGCATGGTGAGCACGCACTGGGTGAACGTGCACGGCCACAAGTCGCTGGTCGCGCCGTTCGGCGGCGCCGAGCCGCGCTTCACCACCAATCCCTACTGCACCGCCGTGCCGCGCAAGGGCAAGGAGCCGATCGTGCTCGACTTCGCCACCAGCCAGGTGGCGGCGGGCAAGGTGCGCGTGGCCAACAACAAAAAGGTGCAGATGGAGGCAGGCCTGCTGATCGATGCGGCCGGCCGTCCCACCACCGATCCCGGCGTTCTCTACAACCCGCCCTACGGCGCCATCCTGCCGTTCGGCCTGCACAAGGGCGGCGGGCTTGCCGTGATCTGCGACTTGCTGGCCGGTGCGCTGACCGGCGGCCGTACCCACAGCCCGCGCACCATCAAGAAGAACGGCACCGACATCATCAACAACATGCTGTCGATCATCATCGACCCGGCCTCGATGGGCGGCACCGCGTTCTTCGAGGACGAGGTCGAGACCTTCATCACCTGGGTGAAATCGGCCAAGCCGCAGTCCGGCGTGCCCGAGGTGCTGGCACCGGGCGAACCCGAACGCGCGCGCCGGGTCGACCGCGAGAAGAACGGCGTACCCATCGACACCACGACCTGGCAGCAGCTTTTGGACATCGCGCGCAAGGTACGACTAAACGACACCGACATTCCGAGCATCGCCGGCGCCTGACGGCCCGGCACAGGAGACCGACATGGCCAAGATGAAGCTCTACTACTCGCCCTCCTCGCCCTACGCCCGCAAGGTGCGGGCGGTGGCGATCGAGACCGGCCTCGACAAGAAACTCGATATGGTCAACGTCGCGCTGACGCCGGTGGCGCCCAATGCCGACGTCGACAAGCACAACCCGATCGGCAAGATCCCGGCCCTGTCGGTCAAGGGCATGGACCTCTTCGACTCGCCGGTGATCTGCGAATATCTCGACAGCCAGCACAAGCGCCGCAAGCTCCTGCCGCGCAAGGGCCGCGAGCGCTGGGTGGCGTTGCGCCTGCAGGCGCTGGGCGACGGCCTGCTCGATGCCGCGCTGCTGGCGCGCTACGAGGGCTTCCTCCGGCCCGAGGACAAGCGCTGGCCCGACTGGACCAAGGGCCAGGTCAAGAAGATCGACGGCGTGCTCGACCAGCTCGAGGCCGAGACCAAGTCGCTCAAGGGCAAGCCGACCCTGGGTACGATCACGGTCGGCTGCGCGCTGGGCTATCTCGACTTCCGCTTCGCCGACCACAACTGGCGCACCAAGCGGCCCAAGCTCGCCAAATGGTTCACCACCTTCTCCAAGCTGCCGTCGATGAAGTCGACGGTGCCGCCGGCGACGTAAGATTGGCGGCGTGACGGCAGAGGAGATCATCGCGCGTCTCGGGCTGAAGCCGCATCCCGAGGGCGGCCACTATGTCCAGACGTTTCGCGCGCCCGAAGGCACGGCGATCTACTTCCTGCTGAAGGGCGACGAACGCTCGCACTGGCACAAAGTCACCAATGCCGACGAGATCTGGCATTACTATGCCGGCGCGCCACTGGAATTGTCGCTGAGCGAGGACGGCAAGAGCGTGCGCCATGTGCGGCTCGGCAAGGACTTCGGCGTCGACGAGCAGCCGCAGGCCGCGGTGCCGCGCCAGGTCTGGCAGGCCGCGCGCTCGCTCGGCGCCTGGACGCTGGTCGGCTGCACGGTGTCGCCGGCCTTCGAATTCTCCAATTTCGAGCTAGCGCCGCCCGGTTGGCGACCACAGCTCGCGTGAAGCGAGGGCGGCGCCGACGGTCACCAGCGCCGCTGCAATCAGGAGCGTGCCGGTTGGTTCGGCGAGGCCGCACACGATCAGCAGCGCCGTCGAGAGGATCGGCGTGGCGTAGGAGAGGGCGCCCAGCGCGCGGATGTCGCCGCGCTTGACGGCATGGTCCCACAGATAGAACGCGGTGCCCGCCGGCCCAAGGCCAAGCGCCAGCACGGCGAGCCAGGCCGTCGTCGAGGCCGGCCACACCGTGCGCTCGAACAACAGGTGGCAGACGAGCGACAAAAGCGCCGATGCCGCGCAGAAGGCCGCGATGGCGTCGGTCGGCGTCTCGCCGAAGCGGCGCGACAGCACCGAGTAGAGCGACCAGGTGAAGGCGCAGCCCAGCGCCAGCGCATAGCCCAGCGCATAGGTGCCGGTGAAGCCCACGCCACGGCCGAAGGCGAGCAGCGCCACGCCGGCGAAGCCCAGCAGCGCGCCTAGAAGATGCGGCCAGCCCAGGCGCTCGCCGGCGAGCGGCGCCGACAGCAGCACGATCAGCAGCGGCCACAGATAGTTGACGAGATTGGCCTCGGCCGGCGGGGCGAGCTGCAGGGCGGCGAAATAGAGCGCGTGGTAGCCGAACAGGCCGCCGACGCCGAGCAGCCACACGCGCGGCGGCCAGCTTAAAAGCCCCAACCAGCCGACGCCGCGGGCGCGCGCCCGCACGATGCCGATGGCGGCGCCGACCGCGAACGTCATGGCAACCATCTGGAACGGCGGAACCGGACCGGCCGTTACCGACAACGCCGCCAGGGCGCCCCACAGCGCGATGGCACAGAAGCCCGCAGCCATCGCGCGCCGCCGGTCGACGTCGATAATTGTCATCGCCGCCGCATAAAGAAGGCTGCCGGCCTTGTCGAGCAGGGGCTTGTCGAGCGGGTGCGTGGGTCGTCTTTCATGGTTACGATAAGGTTGCAGCGGAGACATCATGTTCGTTCGGCCGACCAATCCGATGAGTCATCGTCTGGCGCGCCTGGCCTTCATCACGGCCTGCGTGGCGGCGCTGGTCGTCGCCTCGGCCGGGCCGCTCCACCGTTACGTCGGGCTCGACGTCGAAGCGGACCTCGCGGTTTTCCGCTACGGCTTCTACGTCGCCGTCGCCGCGGTGGCGCTGGGGCTCGCCACCATCGTGCCGACGCGGCCCGGCGATCGCCGGCGCGGCTTCGTGGCGGCGCTGCTCGCCATCGTGATCGGCGCGGCGGCCGCCTATACGCCGCTCGGCTGGTTCCTGCGCGCCCAGCAATCGCCGGAGATCAACGACATCTCGACCGACATCGCCAATCCACCGGCGCTGGTCGTCACCTTGCAGATGCGCCGCGGCGCGCCCAATCCGTCGGCCTATCCCGGCGCCAGCGCCGGTGTGCTGCAGCGCGCCGCCTACCCCGACATCGTGCCGGTCATCCTGCCGGTTCCGCCGGCCGAGGCGTTCAAGCGGGTCGACGCCGTGGCGATGGCGATGAACTGGGATGTCGTCGCGCGCGCGCCGGCCGACGGGCGCCTGGAAGCCATCGCCACCAGTGAATGGTTCGGCTTTCAAGACGACATCGTCGTGCGCATCCGCCCCGACGGCACGGGCAGCCGCATCGACATCCGCTCCAAGAGCCGCGTCGGCGAGTCTGACCTCGGCGTCAACGCGCGGCGCATCCGCGACTTCATCGCGCGGTTGAAGGCGGAAAGGTAATCTTCGGACCGCGGGCCTCCAGGCCCGCATTCATGAGCGGGCGCGGTCGGGGTAATCCCCGACCTGAGAGGCACGCGGTCCGCTTAAAGGCCAAGCGGCAACGTAAACCGAAACGTCGTGCCCGCGGCGCTGGTCTCGGCGAGCGTGATGTCGCCGCCGTGGATGCGCACCAGGTCGCGGGCGATGGCGAGGCCCAACCCGGCGCCGCCGGCGCGACCGCCGGTGGCGAAGGGGCGGAAGATCTGCGCCGCTACCGCCTGGGGCACGCCCGGGCCGTTGTCGGCGACGTCGACCTCGAAATAGCCGCCGTCGGCATGCGAACGCACGGTGACCGTGGTCGCGCCGGCTTCGAAGGCGTTGCGGCCGAGATTGACGAACACCCGGTAGAGCAGGTCGCGGTCGGCCCGCACCGGCCGGTCCTCGCTGCACTCATTGACCCAATGGCGCACGACGTTGGGATTGCTGTCCTCGCCCTGTTCCTGCAGCGCGACACCCACCTCGTCGACCAGGTCGGCCAGCTCGATTTCGGCGATCCGGGGCGTCGGCCGGTCGCGGACATACTCGATGGCGTCGCTGGCCAGACGCGCCGCACGGTCGATGGTGTTGAGGATGGTCGGCGCCAGCGCGCGCGTGCGCTCGTCGTCGCTGCGCGCCAGCCGGTCGGACAAAAGCCGCGCCGTCGACAGCATGTTGCGCAGATCGTGATTGATCTTGTTGGTCGCCGCGCCGATCTCGGCCAGCCGTGACTTCTGCCTGAGCGACGCGCGCAGCTCGCGCTGCAGGTTCTGGAACTCGCGGTCGACGACGCCGATCTCGTCGTTGCGTCTGGTCGACGGCCGCTCGGTTCCCGGCTCCTCGGGCTCGCGCCGGAACGCCGTCATGTCGGCCGACAGTTCCTGCAGCGGCCGGATGACCAGCCAGCGCAGCGCCAGATAGAGCAGGAAGGCGGTGAACAGCGCGATGATGATGGAGAGCACCAGGATGCGCGTGGCGTAGCTGTACATGGCGATGCGCATCGGCAGCTCGTCGACGATGATCCACACCATGGCATGCGGCAGGCGCATCGATTCGCCGCCGACACGGATATAGCGTGCGCCGTCATGGGTCATCGCCGCCAGCGCGTCCCAGATCAGCGGGAACATACCCTCTTCCTTGAGGTTGTAGCTCGGCATGGTGGGACGCGGCTCGATGGTCATCAGGGCGCGCTTGGGCTTGTTGGGCTCGACCAGCACCACGGTATCGACGCGCGCGTTGTTGAGCAGGGCGCGCTTGACCTCCTCGGTCACCATGTTGTCGGGCGTGGCGTCGAGCGCCAGCGCCGCCAGGGTGCCGCTTTCGATGAGCTGGTAGAGATAGACCATGCGGAAGCGGCCGATCGAGGGCAGGAAGAGCAGGATCTCGGCCGTCATCACCGCGGCGATCACCATTCCCAGGATGCGCACCGATAGTCCGAAGGCGAGGTTTCGGCGACGCTGGCGGCGGACCGATTCGGCCGGAACGGTGACATCGGCGGTCATCGCCCGAGTCTATCGAAGTCCCGGCCGCCGGCCTAGGTCAGCGCACGGCCTTGTGTTCGGAAAATGCCGTCGTTGCGGGCGAAATGGTGTGTCGATGCTCAATCGCCGGACGGTGCCGTGGCTGTCTTCGCCACGGGGAGCGAAGCCATAGATTTGGTAGGAACCCTCTAGTGTGGATCGGGTGGCCCGGTAATCAGGCGCGCGCCTGACTGGAACGTCACGTATGACCATATCCAGTCGAGCATCACCACCAGGCGGTTCCTGAAGCCGATCAGGAACGAGATGTGCACGAGACCCCACAGCAACCAAGCCAAAGTGCCGTCGAGCTTGATCCAGCCGAAGTCGGCGACGGCGGCGCGACGACCAATGGTCGCCAGGGTGCCGTAGGAGCGATAGCGGAACGGCGGCGGCGCAGGGCGACCAGCCAAACGCGCACGCAACAGGCGGGCGACGTAGGCGCCCTGCTGCTTGGCGACCGGTGCGAGACCGGGCAACGGCTGGCCGTTGCGATCGAGGACAAGGGCCGTGTCGCCGATGACGAAGATCTCGGGATGGCCGGGCGGCGACAGGTCGGGCCCGACCTTGACGCGGCCCGCTCCATCCTTGTCTGCGTCCAGCCACAGGGCGGCGCGCGAGGCCGTGACGCCGGCGGCCCACACGATGGTCGCCGCCTCCAGGCGCTGCTGGCCGATGGCGACGCCGTGGTCGTCGCATTGGGAAACCGGCGTGCCGAGTTGCACCTCGACATGCAGTCGTTCGAGCGAGCGGCGCGCCGCTTCGCTCAAGGTCTCCGGAAACGCCGGCAGCAGCCGCGGGCCCGCCTCGACCAGCACGATGCGCGCGTCGCGGGGGTTGATGCTGCGGAAGTCGTGACGCAGGGCGACATGGGCCAGTTCGGCGATGGCGCCCGCCATCTCCACGCCGGTCGGCCCGCCGCCGATCACCACGAAGGTGAGGAAGCGCCGCCGTTGTTCCGGCGTCGCCGCCGCTTCGGCGTGCTCGAAGGCCGTCAGGATGCGCCGGCGGATGCCGGTGGCGTCGTCGATGTTCTTGAGCCCGGGCGCCACGCTCTCCCAGTCGTCGTGGCCGAAATAGGAGTGTCGCGCGCCGGTCGCGACGATGAGATGGTCATAGGCGACTTCGCGATCCTCGACCGTCACGGTCCGCCGCTCCTTGTCGATGGCTGAAACGTTGCCAAGAATGACGCGCACGTTGGTTGCGCGGCGCAGGATGGCGCGGATCGGCTGGGCGATCTGCGCCGGCGACAGGCCCGCGGTCGCAACCTGATAGAGCAGCGGCTGGAACAGATGATAGTTGCGCCGGTCGATGACGGTGACATCGGCGGCGGCACCGGCCAAGCCATGCGCGGCACTCAGTCCGCCGAAGCCCGCGCCGATGATGGCGATGCGGGGTCGGACCATAGTGGCGCTCACCATAGGGTCTCTCACCAGACTGGCAGGCGGGCCAGGAAGCGTACCAACCCGCGCGTCCGCGGGCCGAACAGGGTCTCGGTGAAATAGCTGCCGGCGGCGCGCTTGCTCGCCTCGCCCAGGGTCGGATAGGGCGGCACGAAGCTCGCCAGCGCCGAGATTTTCAGGCGCCTGGCGATCGCCAGGCACCACGGCTGGATCAGCTCGCCGGCATGCGGCGCCACGATGGTCGCCCCCAGGATGCGGCCGCGCCGGTCGGTGATCGCCTTCACCATCCCCTCGGTCTCGCGTTCGGTCTGGGCGCGGTCGTTTTCGGCAAGCTTCCAGCGCAGGACCTTGGTGCCCTCGCCATGCTTGTCGCGCGCCTCGCGCTCGCTCATGCCGACCTGCGCCAGTTCGGGATCGGTATAGGTCGCCCACGGCACGATCGACGCGTCGAGCGGCGCGGGGGCGCGAAACAGCGCGCCGCGGATGAACAGCGAGGCCTCGTAGCCGGCCATATGGGTGAAGGCATAGAGACCGTTGCAATCGCCGATCGCCCAGACATGGCGGTTGGACGTTCGCAGGGAAGCATCGACCGTGATGCCGTGCCTGGTGTGGGCGACGCCCGCCGTCTCGAGGTCGAGCCCTTCGATGATGGGCGCGCGGCCGGCAGCGACCAGCAGGTGCGAGCCTTGCAGTCGTTCGTCGCCGTCCAGGACCACGGCCAAGCCGCCCGGCGCACGTTCCACCCGGGCGATCTTGACGGGCGCGCGCAGGTCGACGCCTTCGGCGCGCAGCCGCGCCACGACGATGGCGGAAAGCTCGGGATCGTCCTTGGCGAGGAAGTCGGCCGCTTCCAGCACGGTGACCTTGGCGCCGAGCCGCCGATACGCCTGTGCCATTTCGAGGCCGATCGGCCCGCCGCCGATCACGATCAGATGGTCGGGCAGGGTGCGGTTGGCGAAGACGGTCTCGTTGGTGAGATAGGGCACGTCGCCGAGGCCCGGGATCGGCGGCGCCGTCGGCCGCGACCCGGTCGCCAACACGATGCGGCGGCTCTTGATGCGATGCGGGCCGGCTAAAAGCTCGGTGCGGCCAACGAAGTGCGCCTCTTCCTTCAAGACGCGGACGCCCAATCCCTCGAAGCGCTCGACCGAATCGTTGGGCGCGATCGAAGCGATCACCTGGACGACGTGGTCCATGACCTTGCCGAAATCGACTCGCGGCTCGACCGGCGCGATGCCGAAGGCGGCGCCGCCGCGTTGCGCCTGGGCAGCCTTGGCGGCGGCGATCAGCGCCTTGGACGGCACGCAGCCGTAGTTGAGGCAATCGCCGCCCATCAGCGCGCGCTCGATCAGCACGACTTTCAGGCCGAGCTGCGCCGCGCCGGCGGCGACGACCAGGCCCGCCGAACCGGCGCCGACGACGCAGACATCGGGTGTCAGGGTTAAAGCCATCTCACGGCGACGTCTTGCGCGCGCGCAGATGGGCGTAGAGCACGGGCACCAGCGCGAGCGCCGCGAGACCGAGCAAGGGCAGCAGGATGCGCCATTCGAAGATGATTCCCAGATTGGGCATTTCCCCGCGGTCGATCACGATGCCGAGCCCCGCGCCGACACTCGAATAGACGACCGCCCCGGGAATGATGCCGATCGCGGTCGCCAGCGAATAGGGGCCGAGCCTCATGCCGAGCAACGCCGGCACGATATTGACCAGCCAGAAGGGAAATACCGGCACCAGCCGCAGGAACAGGAGATAGCTGAAGCTGTCGCGGCGAAAGCCTTCCTCGAGCCGCGCCAGGGCCGCGCCGGCGCGGGCATGGAAGAGATCGTAAAACGCCGTGCGTGCCGCCAGGAACACCGCCACCGACCCCATCGTCGCCCCGATCACCGACAGCAGGGCGCCCAGCCACACGCCGAACAGGAATCCGCCGACCGGCGTCACGATCACGGCGATGGGCAAAGAGAACGCCACCACCAACGCATAGACGACAACGTAGAGCAACGCCGCCAGCGCGACATGCCCCGCCACCCAGGCCGTGAGCGTCGCGTGATGGCGGCTCAGCATCTCGAAGGAGAAGTAGCGTTCGAGATCGAGCAGCAGGAAAAGCGCCAGCCCGAGCAGCAGGACCGCCACGGGAATCAGCCGGCGCCACATCGGGAGGGTCATGTCGTCTTTCGCGTGGCTTGTCATCGATATTGGCCTGCATCCCCACGGTCTCAAAGCAAATGCGCTCACGCTCGGGTGACAGCCCTAGGTGTTCGGCAGGCCAGGATCCGTCGCGGCAAAACTCGGACGCCGGCTGAGTTGCATCCACCACGCGGCGAGCAGCGGATAATTCTGCAGCAGCGCGGTGCCTTCGGGCGCGGCGGCGAAGTAGGCGATCATCGCGCCAAAGTGAAGGTCGGCCAACGACAGGGCGGGCCCAACGAGGAAGGCGTCGGGCGCCGCCAGCGACTCGAGCGCTGCCAGGACCGTGGTCGCGCCGGCGAGACCACGTCCGACCTCCGCCTCATCGGTCGGTTGGCCGATCGCCGGCCGGAATACGCGATGCGAGAAGACCTGGCGGACCAGCGGCCAGTAACCGTAGGAATCGACCACGCCGATGATCTGGTCCATGCGGCCCAAGGCGCGAGGCGAGCGCGGCTGCAGGTTGGGGCCGGCGAAGGTGCGGTCGAGGTAGCGGGTGATGGCGCCGGTCTCGTAGAGGGCGAAGCCATCGTGAACCAGGGTCGGCACGCGGCCGAACGGATGGAGGGCGAGATAGTCCGCCGGCACATCCGCGGAGAAAGGGTTTACTTCGACCCGGTCATAGGCCACCCCCTTCTCGGCCAGGGCGAGGCGGGCAATCCGGACGTAGACGCTGTAGCGATAACCGTGCAGGACCAGAGGCATCGGCCATCCTAGCCTCTCGTTGACTCAAAGCGCCCCCGCGCTTATTACCCTCGCCCACGGATTTCGCCCCCGCCACCCTGCGCGGGGGTATTGTGTTTGAAGGAGTTGCGTAATGAAACGCACCTATCAGCCGAGCAAGCTGGTGCGCAAGCGCCGGCACGGCTTCCGGTCCCGGATGGCAACGGTGGGCGGCCGCAAGGTCATCGCCAGCCGTCGCAGGTCGGGCCGCAAGCGGCTCTCGGCTTAGTTTTCGGCCTAGCCAAATTGGCCGCGGCACGCCTCGGGCGTCTGCCGAACCGTCGAGATTTCCTGCGCGTCCAGGCCGGGCGGCGCTGCGCCATGCCCGGTTTCGTGCTCCAGGCGGCCCCGGTCCCCGCTGAACTTGGGCCGGCCGAGCTCAGCCTGACGGCCGTCCGCGTCGGTTTCACCGTCAGCCGCAAGGTCGGCAATGCCGTTGCCCGCAACCGGGTGCGTCGCCGGCTGCGCGAAGTGGCGCGGATGGTGATCCCGGGCCAGGCGCGGGCCGATCTCGACTATGTCCTGGTCGGCCGCCAGGCCGCCCTCGCCCGTGATTTTGCAGCCCTGCGCCAGGAGCTGTTCGAGGCCCTGAAACGGCTCAAAGCGCTCGCCCTCGCGACGCCATGACCTCTTACGGACGCTTGCGCCGGCCCCGGCAAATCGCCAGTTTCCGGGCCGCATGATGTCTTGTCTGGTCTCTTCCCTGGTTTCCGGGTTTTTGCGCGGCGCGATCCGCGTCTACCAGCTGACGCTCGCCTATTTCTTCGTCGGCGCCTGCCGCTACGAACCCTCGTGCTCGGCCTACGCCGCCGAGGCGGTGTTGCGTCACGGCGCCCTCAAGGGCAGCTGGCTGGCGGCCCATCGCCTGTGCCGCTGCGGGCCGTGGGGCGGACGGGGCTACGATCCTGTGCCGGCCGCAGACAACGCCCGCCGCCAATCGCTTTCCTGCCACCCCGCCGAGCGCGCCTGAGGCGCAGCAGAGTTCGCCCGAAATGGACCAGAAGAATTTCATCGTCGCTATCGTGCTCTCGGTGCTGATCATCGTGGGCTGGCAGCATTTCTTCCAGCCGGCCAAGCCGCCGGTCCCGCCGCCGCAGACGACGAGCCAATCCGCAACGCCGGGAACGCCGCAGACGCCGGCCGTCCCTGGGGCGCCGGGCGCGCCGGCGGCCGAAGCGGCGGCGGCGCAAATCCTGAGCCGCAAGGAGGCGCTGGCGGCCTCGCCGCGCGTCACCTTCGATACGCCCGAGTTGGTCGGCTCGATCGCGTTGAAAGGCGGGCGCATCGACGATGTGCGGCTCGTCAAATATCGCGAGACCATCGATCCCAAGAGCGACCCCGTGCCGGTACTGTCGCCGGTCGGCGGCGAGCGTCCCTACTACGCCGAGTTCGGCTGGGCGTCGTCGGACACCTCAATCAAGACCCCGCAGGCGGACACGCTGTGGACCGCCGACAGCTCGACGCTGGCGCCGGGCAAGCCCGTGCGGCTGACCTGGGACAACGGCCAGGGCCTGATCTTCGCGCTCGAGATCGCCATCGACGATTACTTCATGTTCGACGTGAAACAGAGCGTCGAGAACAAGTCCGACAAGCCGGTGACGCTGTTTCCCTGGAGCCTGGTCGTGCGCTACGGCCAGCCCAAGGCCGAGGGCATCTATATCCTGCATGAAGGCCCCTACGGCGTCTTCAACGGCAGCCTCAAGGAATTCGGCTACTCCGATTTCAAGGACAACAAGCAGCAGAAATTCACCACCACCGGCGGCTGGGTCGGCATCACCGACAAGTACTGGATGGCGACCCTGGTGCCCGACCAGCAGTCGAAGGTCGACGTGTCGATCAAGCAGACCGGCACGCAGGCCGATCCCAAGTACCAGATCGACTACACGTCACCGGGCATGACGATCGCGCCGGGCGCCACCTCGACGAGCACCTCCCGCCTGTTCGCCGGCGCCAAGATCGTGCGCGTGATCGACGACTACGAGAAGAAGTACGGCATCGAGAAGTTCGATCTCACGATCGACTGGGGCTGGTTCTGGTTCTTCACCAAGCCGCTGTTCTGGCTGCTCGAATGGCTGTACGCCCAGATCGGCAATTTCGGCGTGGCCATCCTGGTGCTGACCGTGATGGTCAAGGCGGTGTTCTTCCCGCTGGCCAACAAGTCGTATGCAGCGATGAGCAAGATGAAGGCGCTGCAGCCGGAGATGGAGAAGCTCAAGACGCGTTACGGCGAGGACCGCCAGCGCATGAACCAGGAGCTGATGCAGCTCTATCGCCGCGAGAAGGTGAACCCGGCCGCCGGCTGCCTGCCCATCGTCGTGCAGATCCCGGTGTTCTTCGCG
>Ga0210409_10006561_pt1 | contig 12082 bp, 12 predicted proteins | sample IncBWH17MmetaG_FD_161649 | JGI IMG/M metagenome (GOLD analysis project Ga0210409, IMG submission 161649) | Forest soil microbial communities from Barre Woods Harvard Forest LTER site, Petersham, Massachusetts, United States - Inc-BW-H-17-M | ecosystem: Environmental > Terrestrial > Soil >...
AGATCGGAGTTGATCGCGTACACCGGCACATGGACAGCCGGCAGAACGGCCGCCAGATCGAGCGACAGGAGCGAACGCATGCTGGCGATCGCCACCGCCGGCGGCTCGAGTGACATATCGTAGGCCACCTTCTGCACCAGCGCGGCGCTGGCGTCGCGTGGAAACAGCGATTCGCTGACGAGCTTGCGGGTCGCGCCGATGAAGTCGGCGTTGAACGGCGCCAGACGCCGCTCGATGTCCGGTGCCCGCAGCGCCGGCCGCCCGACCGTGCGCAACGCCTCGACGGCGATGACGCCGATGACGCGCGATCCGAGCAACCGCGTGGCGGTGAGCACCACCGCCGCTCCCATGGAGTGCCCGACCAGCACCAGTCGGGGGTTGGGGATCTCGTGCGCCACGGCGGCGACATCCTGCGCATAGTTGGCGATCGACCAGTCGCTGCGATTGCTGCCCGAGGCGCCGTGACCGGCGAGGTTCAACGCCACGACCGTGTAGCGCTCCTTGAGCGCATCGATCTGCCCGTTCCAGTAGTTGGCGTCGCAGGCCCAGCCGTGCACCAGCACCACGGCCGGGTCGCCATGGCCGTAGACGTGGTACTCGATGTGCACGTTATCCGGGGACAGGGTGACGCGCGGCCCGCCGCCCGGGTCCGGCACGGCCGCACTCGCTGCGGCGGAGGCGCTTGCGGGCGCGTTGCCAGGGGCGGAGGCCGCCGCCCCGGCGCCTGCCGGCGGTGGCTGCTGCCCGCACGCCGTCAGCGCGGCGAGCCACAGGCCGAGCGCGGCGGTGCGCCCGTCAATCATCCGCCGAGGGCGCCTCCTGCCGCAGGACCTTGCCGGGGTTCATGGTGCCGTGCGGATCGAAGGCGCGCTTCACGGCCCGCATGAGCTCGAGCTCCACCGGGGAAGCATAGCGTTCGAGCTCGGCGAGCTTGAGCCGGCCGATGCCGTGCTCGGCGCTGAAGCTGCCGCCGAACTCGCGCACCAGGTCGTGCACCGCGCGCCGCACGCCGTCGGCGCGCGCGAGAAAACGCTCGCGGTCGGCGCCGGGGAGCTGGCTCACGTTGAAGTGGAGGTTGCCATCGCCGACGTGGCCGTAGGCGATGAGGCGCCCGTCGGGGACATTGGCGCTGATCCACGGCGCGGCGCGTGCGACAAAATCCGCGAGCGCGCCGACGGGAAGTGAAATGTCGTGTTTGAGGCTTGCGCCCTGGTGCCGCTGCGCCTCGGGAATGCTCTCGCGCAGCTTCCACAGCGCGGCGCGCTCGCGCTCACTGCGCGTGAGCACCGCATCGCGCAGGGTGCCGTGCGCGAGCGCCGCGCCGAGCGCCTCCTCGAGCACCGCATCCAGCGGCTCGGCGGCACGCGCCGAGGACAGCTCGCACAACACGTACCACTCGTGCGGGCCGGGCAGCGGGTCGCTCACCCCGGGTATATGGCGCGTGGTGAGCTCGATGCCGGCGCGCGGAATGAGCTCGAAGGAGCTGATGCGATCGCCCGTCGCTTCGCGCAGCTGCCCGAGCAGCGCCACCGCTGCACGCACATCGGGCAACGCGGCAAGCGCCGTAGCGCGGACGCGCATCTGTGGGAACAGCTTGAGGCTCGCGGCGGTGATTACCCCGAGTGTGCCCTCCGCGCCGAGAAACAGCGACTTGATGTCGTAGCCGGTATTGTCCTTGCGCAACGTCGAGAGCCCCTCGAGCACGCGCCCGCCCGGCAGCACCACCTCGAGTCCGAGCACCAGGTCGCGCATCATTCCATAGCGCAGCACGTTGACGCCGCCGGCATTGGTGGAAAGATTGCCGCCGATCTGGCAGCTGCCCTGCGAGCCGAGGCTCAGCGGGAAGAAGCGTCCGGCCGCCTCCGCCGCCTGCTGCACCTGCGTCAGGATGCAGCCGGCCTCCGCAGTGAGTGAGTCGTTGCCTGGATCTATGCTGCGGATGCGGTTCAGCCGACGCAACGACAATACCAGCTGCCTGCCGGACTCATCCGGGATCGCGCCGCCGCAGTAGCTGGTGTTGCCGGCCTGCGGCACCACGCCGATGCGCTCGCTGTCGCACAGCGCCAGGAGCTGCGACACCTCCGCCACGGAGCGCGGCTGCACCACGGCCACGGTGCGCCCCTGGCAGCGCCCGAGATGGTCGACGAGGAACGGGGCGCAGTCCGCGGGATCCGTCAGTACGCCCTCAACGCCGAGGATCTCGCGCAGCCGGCCGGGCAGGCCTGACGCTGCCGCTGTCAATGGCTGCCGAGCGGGCTGCCGAGCGTGCGCAGCGCCGCGATGCGCTCATCGAGCGGCGGGTGACTCATGAACAGCCGTCTCAGCCCGCCCCCGATGCTGCCGTCGGCAATGCCGAAAGCGGCGAACTGCCGCGCCGGCAGCGGCTCGTGCACGCGCTTCAGATCCTCCAGCGCCGCAATCATGTTCTGCGTGCCGGCGAGCTGCGCGCCGCCGCGGTCGGCACGGAACTCGCGCCGCCGTGAGAACCACATGAGAATGAGGCTGGCGAGGATCCCGAGCACCAACTGCAGCACGATGACCGTGAGGAAAGAGGCGATGCCGCGGCCATCCTCGTCCCGGAACACCGCGCGGTCGATGATGTTGCCGATGACGCGCGACAAAAAAATCACGAACGTGTTGAGCACACCCTGCAACAGGGCCATCGTCACCATGTCGCCGTTGGCGACGTGCGTCATCTCATGCCCGAGCACCGCCTCGATCTCCTGGCGGTTCATGCCCTGCAGCAGCCCGGTGCTTACCGCCACGAGGGCGGAGTTGCGGTTAGCGCCGGTCGCGAACGCGTTGGGCTCGGGGGAGTCGAAGATGCCCACCTCCGGCATGCCGACCCCGACGCTGCGCGCGTGATGCTCCACTACCGAGAGCAGCCACTGCTCGGTGGGATCGCCGGAGGGACCGATGACGCGTACGCCCATCGACATCTTGGCCATGGTTTTGGACATGGCGAGTGAGATGAATGAACCCGCGAAGCCGAAGAATGCAGCGAACACCAGCAGCCCGCCGAGACTCTGGCCGTGTAGGGCGAGCCAGGCGTCGAGCCCGGTGAGCCGCGCCACCACCGACAGCACCAGCAGCACGGCGAGGTTAGTCGCGATGAACAACAGGATGCGTTTCATGAGGGGAACCCGTCCTTAAATGGGTTGGGCGGTGCGCGGAATTCCGACCCTGCACGGCACTGTACCGTTACCGCCTGATGCCCGCCAGCGTGGGGGCAGGAGCGGGTTTTTCAAGGCGCCTCAGCCGATCGCCACGCCCAGCGCCCGGCCTACCAGGAAGCTCACCGTGGCGGCGCCGCCGCCGATCAGCACCATGCGCAATGCGCTGCGCAATGCCGCGCGGCCGGTGAACAGCGACAGGGCGAGCCCGACGGCGAACAGCGCCACGAGCGTGATGAACGCCGAGCCGAGCGTGGCACGCACGGCGCTCACGCCGGCAAGAAACGGAATCAACGGGATGGCGGCACCGGCCGCAAATGCGACGAAAGAGGCGGCGGCCGCCTGCCAGGGCGAGCCGAGATCATCGGGGTTCAACCCGAGTTCCTCGCGCGCCAGCACATCGAGCGCAGCCTGCGGGCGCGACAGGAGCGAGCGGCTCAACTCGCGCGCCTGATCGAGCTGCATGCCGCGCGCCTGATAGATGAGGGCCAGTTCCTCGGCTTCCTCCTCGGGATACTCGGCCAGTTCCTCGCGCTCGAGTGCGATCTGGTATTCGTACATCTCGCGCTGCGAGCGCATCGAAACGTATTCGCCGGCCGCCATGGAGAGCGCGCCGGCGAGCAGCCCGGCCGCACCGGCGGTGAGCACGTAAGCGCTGGCGGCGCCGGCGCCGGCGACACCGAGAGTGAGGCTCAGGTTCGATACCAGCCCGTCGTTCACGCCGAACACCGCGGCGCGCAGGCTCCCGCCGAGGGCGGTGCGGTGGCGTGCGCCGACCTGCGCCAGCGATGTCGGCATCGCGTGCCCGGCCGCGGCGGGCGGCGCGCTGTAGACGGACAGTCCCCGCAGCTTCATGGCAGCGAGCACCGGGCGCAGCGCGCGCGGCTCGAAGCGCTTCAGCAGCCGCGCCACGATGCGGGCGCGCAGCGCAGGCACAAACACTCGCGGTGAAACTGCGGCGCCGGCGCGCGCTGCGGCGGCAAGCTGCCACTTCGCCGCCTGCTCCTCGGCGGCAGCGGCGAGCTTCAGGAACAGCTCGCTGCGGGAGGGGTCAGCCTCGGCGGCTGCGACCCGCCGATACAGCCAGGCCGATTCTTTCTCGTGATACCAACTATCGAGGCCCGCCGCGGTCAATACTCATCCCGCTCTTCGTCGGCGTCGTCCTCCTCTTCGTCCCAGTCGTCTTCGTCTTCCTCCTCGTCTTCCTCGTCCCAGTCGTCTTCTTCTTCGGTGTCCTCGTCGTCGGACTCGGACCAGCCCTCGGGCTCCTGGATGCGCTCGAGGTCCATCTCGTGCCAGGTCTCCAGGTCGATCTCCTCGATGTCGCCATCGAGGTACTCGATCTCAAGGAGCTCCGAGTCCTCATCCACCGACAGCACGCGGAAGGATTCTTCTTCTTCGAGGTTCTCGTACCACTGGCCGGGCACCGGCTCGTAATCTCTGCTCACGCGCAAGCCACCCTGTCCTCTTTCGGCGCGGACAAGTGTAGGGGCTGCGGTCGCCTTGGGCAACGCGCTCGCGTTTGCGTATAGTTTTCCTCATGAACGGCCCACGGCCCGATGCGGCGACGCCCCTCACGCAGGCGCGGCGGATTGTCGTGAAGGTGGGCTCCGCGCTGCTGGTGGATGCCGAGAGCGGCCGCGTCAACCGCGCCTGGCTCGAGACCCTGGTCGAGGATCTGCTGCGGCTGCGCAAGCGTGGGCAGCGCCTCATCCTGGTGTCATCGGGCGCCATCGCGCTCGGCCGCCGGCGGCTCGGCCTGAAGCACGGAACGCTGCGCCTGGAGGAAAGCCAGGCAGCCGCCGCCGTTGGGCAGATCCGCCTGGCGCACGCCTACAAGGAGCTCCTCGAGAGCCACGAGGTGACCGTGGCGCAGGTGCTGCTTACCCTGGAGGACAGCGAGCACCGGCGCCGCTACCTGAACGCTCGCGCCACCCTCGAATCGCTCCTGGAGCTCGGCGCGCTGCCAGTGATCAACGAGAACGACACGGTCGCCACGGCCGAGATCCGCTACGGCGACAACGATCGCCTGGCGGCACGCGTGGCGCAGATGACCGGGGCGGACTGCCTGGTGCTGCTGTCGGACGTCGACGGCCTGTATAGCGCCGATCCCAACAAGGAGCCCGGTGCACGCTTCATACACGAGGTACGCCAGATCACTCCCGAGATCGAGGCGATGGCGGGGCGTTCCGCCTCGGCGCTGGGCTCGGGCGGCATGAGCGCCAAGATCCTGGCCGCACGGATCGCGGTGGCGGCCGGCTGCCACATGTGTATCGCCGCCGGAGCCCACCGGCACCCGCTGCGCCGCATCGAGGAGGGCGCGGACTGCACCTGGTTCGTGCCGACGGCGACCCCTGCCGGGGCGCGCAAGCAGTGGATCGCCGGCACGCTGCGCCCGGCCGGTGCGATCACCATCGACGCCGGCGCGCTGCGCGCGCTGCTCGAAGGCAAGAGCCTGCTGCCCGCGGGCGTCACCGCAGCGCGCGGACGCTTCGACCGCGGCGACACGGTGAGCGTGCTCAGCGCCGACGGCGCGGAAGTCGCCCGCGGTATCATCGCGTATTCCGACGCCGATGCGGCGCGCATCATGGGGCGCAGGTCCGCGGAAATCGCGGACCTGCTCGGGTTCCGCGGCCGCGATGAGATGATTCACCGCGACGACCTGGTGCTGATGCGCCAGGAGATCCCGGCGACCACCGCGGCGGCGCCGGCCGCGCAGCTGGTACCGCTCAAGCCATGAACGCGGAGCAGATCGGCGAGCTGATGGAGAGGCTCGGCAAGGCCGCCACCGCTGCGGCAGCGGTGCTCGCGCTCGCCCCGAGCGCGCATAAGAACGCCGCGCTCGCAGCGGCGGCGGCGGCGGTGCGCGCGCGGCGCGCCGCGATTCTCGCCGCCAACGAGCGCGACATGGCGGCGGCGCGCGCCGCGCACCTGAGCAGCCCGCGGCTCGAGCGGCTGCGGCTCGACGAGCGGCGCATCGAGGCGATCGCCGCCAGCATCGAGGAGGTGGCGGCGCTCCCTGATCCCATCGGCACCACGACGGCGGAATGGGAGCGGCCGAACGGGTTGAGGATTCAGCGCGTGGTGGTCCCGCTCGGCGTCATCGGCATCATCTACGAGAGCCGCCCCAACGTGACCGCGGATGCCGGCACCCTGTGCCTGAAGTCCGGCAACGCCGCCATCCTGCGCGGCGGCTCGGAGAGCCAGCATTCGAGCCGCGCGTTGCACGAGTGCCTGGTGGCGGGGCTGACGGCGGCGCAATTGCCGGCCGAATGCATCCAGCTCGTGCCGACCCCGGATCGCGCCGCGGTCGGCTACATGCTCGCGGGCATGAGCGAGTATCTCGACGTCATCGTGCCGCGCGGCGGCAAGAGCCTGGTCGAGCGCGTGCAGCGCGAGGCACGCGTGCCGGTGATCGGGCACCTGGAAGGCAACTGCCACGTGTACATCGATCGCGATGCCGATGTGCGCATGGCGCGCACCATCGCGCTCAACGCCAAGATGCGCCGCACCGGCATCTGCGGCGCCGCGGAGACGCTGCTCGTCGACCGCGCCTGCGCCGCCACGCACCTTGCGCCCATCGTGCGCGACCTGCTCGATGCTGGCTGCGAGGTGCGCGGCGACGCCACCGTGCAGCGCGCCGATGCGCGCGTGCGCCCGGCGAGCGAAGACGACTGGTACACCGAGTACCTGGATGCGATCATCGCCGCACGCGTGGTCGAGGGGGTGGATGCGGCGATCGCGCACATCGCCCGCTACGGCTCGGCGCACACCGAATCGATCGTTACCGAGAACCAGGCGACGGCGGAGCGCTTCCTGCAGCGCGTCGACAGCGCGATCGTGCTGCACAACGCTTCCACGCAATTCGCCGACGGCGGCGAGTTCGGCATGGGCGCGGAGATCGGCATTTCAACCGATCGCTTTCACGCCCGCGGGCCGGTCGGCGTGCAGCAGCTCACCAGTTACAAGTACGTCGTGCGCGGCGCGGGCCAGGTGCGCCCCTAGGCGCGGCGGGGCGAACTTCAGCGCCGGCGCTCGTGCGAGTGAGTGTGCTCCGGGGTATCCGAGGCGGCGTGCGCCGCCGGGGCGGCACAGCGCTCGCAGTTCACCCAGCCGGAATCGCCGTCGAGGTAGTGCTCTTTCTTCCAGATCGGCAGACGATGCTTGACCTCGTCGATGATGTAGCGGCAGGCGCGAAAAGCCTCGTCGCGATGCGGCGCGCTGACTCCCACCCACACCGCCAGCTCGCCCACCGCCAGCTCCCCTACCCGGTGCACGCAGGCGGCGCGCGCGGCGCCGAAGCGTGCGATCGCCTCAGCCACGATGCGCTCGCCTTCGCGCACGGCGAGCGGCTCGAAGGCCTCGTACTCGAGGCGGCGCACGCCTGCGCCCTCGTTGTGATCGCGCACCCAGCCCTCGAATGCCGCATAGCCGCCGCAGGCGGGGTCGGCGAGTCGCGCACGCAGCGATCCGGTTTCGATCGGCGTGCGGCTGAAGGCGAAGACCGGCATGGCGGCGGCCGTGGGGCTAACCGCCCGCGACGGGCGGGATGAACACCACCGCATCGCCCTCAGCGAGCGGCGTCGACCAGTCACGGAACTCCGTGTTGATGGCCACACGCAGCATTTCCGGCGCGAGCGTGAACGGGTAGAGCGCGCCGAGCTCCGCGTACAGCTCGCGCGGCGTGCGCGCCGCGGTCATCCGCGTCTCCTCGCGCCGCCCGGCCTGCTCACGCAATAGCGCGTAGTACTGCACGCTGATGTGCTTGAGATCCGCAGAAGCGCGCGGGTGCAGCTCGGACATGGCGTTCCCATACTCCTCGGGCGTGTTGACATTGTCGAGCGCGCGAGGATCGGGCTCATCGATCAGCTCGGTGTCCGCGCTCAGCAGGAACCCGCGCGGACACTGGCTGCCGCCGGCAACGTAGGCGGCGAGCGGCTCGCGGCTGCGCGGCTCGTAGATCGCACACAGCGGCTCGGGCAGGCCGTCGTGGCTGGAGCGGAAGGCCGTGGCCGCGCGCTGCGGCGAGCGCGCACGCAACAGGTGCGCAAGCGTCGCCTCATTGAGCCGCGGCAGGTCGCAGGCCAGCACCAGCCAGGCGGCCTCGGGGTGGCGTGACTGCGCGGCGAGCAGTCCCGCGACGGGGCCGAGGTTCGCGTGTGCATCGGGGATCTGTGCGAAGCGTGCCCGCAGCGGCTCGCTCGCCTGCTCGGCGCGCACCGACACATAGGCGCGCACCACTAGCGGAGCGAGCAGTGCCATCGCCCGCTCGAGCTGCGTGCGCCCGGCGTAGGTGAGCGCAGCCTTGTCACGGCGCATGCGCGTGCTGCGCCCGCCGGCGAGCACCAGGCCGTAGAGCGGCGGCGCCGGGCCGCTGCCGGGAGCGAGCGCGGCACTCACCGCCGTCGCCTCGCCGGACGGCGCGCGAAGCGCCGCCGGCCGCCGGATTTCGCCAGCAGCCTCACGCTCGCGATCTCGATGTCGTGCGAGAGCGCCTTGCACATATCGTAAATCGTCAGCGCCGCAACCGCGGCCCCGGTGAGGGCTTCCATTTCCACCCCGGTGCGGTGATGGACCGAGACCTCGCAGCGTACGACGATCTCTGCGGCGCGCGCGTGCTCGATCTGCAGCTGGCAGTTGTCCAGGCCCAGCGGGTGGCAGAACGGTATGAGCTCGTGGGCGCGCTTGGCGGCCATGACGCCCGCGAGGATGGCAGTGTCGAACACCGGGCCCTTGCGGGTGCGGTGACCGCTGGCGCGCAACGCGCGCGCCACGCCGCGCGGCAGGCGAATGCGCGCCTCAGCGACGGCGATGCGCTGCGTCACCTCTTTCGCGCCGACATCCACCATGGCGGGCTGGCGACGCGCATTGAGGTGCGTGAGGCCTCGACCCGCCATCACCCACCGATGTAGAACATCTCGACCTTGCGCTCCTCGTGCGCGGCGCGGCGCAGGGTCGCACGCTGCTCGCTGTAGCGGTCCGAGCGCTTCACCCATACGCCACGCATCAGCTCGAGCAGGTGATCATCGCTCGCCCCACCGCGCAGAGCGTCGCGCAGGCTGCTGCCGTGGGTGGCGAACAGGCAGGTGTACAGCACGCCGTCGGATGAGAGGCGCGCGCGCGAGCAGTCGCCGCAGAAGGGCTGCGATACGGAGGAGATGAAACCCACCTCGCCCTGTCCATCGGCAAATGCATAGCGCCGGGCGACCTCGCCGCGGTAGCCGGGCTCGAGCAGGGTGAGCGGCCAGCGCTCCGCAATGCGCGTCAGCAGCTCCCTGGAGGGCACCACCAGGTCGGCGCGCCAGTGATTGCGGTTGCCGACGTCCATGTACTCGATGAAGCGCACGATCACCCCGGTGCCGCGGAAACGTTCCACCAGGTCAAGCGCGGTGTGGTCGTTCACGCCGCGCTGCACGACGGCGTTGATCTTGATGGGAGTGAGCTCGGCGCGCCGCGCCTGCTCGATACCCTCGAGCACCTCTGCGAGGCCGGCGAAGCCGCCGCTCATGCGCGCAAACACCTCCGGATCGAGGCTGTCGAGGCTCACGGTCACGCGCTTCAGGCCTGCCGCCTTGAGCTCGGTGGCGTAGCGCGACAACAGCACGCCGTTGGTGGTGAGTGCCACGTCTTCCACGCCCGCGATGTCGGTCAGATCGCCGATGAGATCGGGGAGATTGGCACGCAGCAGCGGCTCGCCGCCGGTCAGACGGAGCTTGCGTACGCCGAGCTGAACGAAGAGGCGCGCCAGACGCACGATCTCATCGAACGACAGCCGCTCGTGTGAGCCGAGGAAGCGGTAGCGCTCGTGGTAGGTCTCGCGCGGCATGCAGTACGGGCAACGAAAGTTGCAGCGGTCCATCACCGAGATCCGCAGGTCGCGCATCGGGCGGCCGAGCGTGTCGCGCGGGGCGGGCAGCGCGTTCAGGGGAACGATGACTTCACGGCCGGACATAGCTTCGCAAGTATGAGCACCGGACGGGGCAAATGGCTATCAGCCGAAGGGGGGGCTGGGCCGCAGCGCGGGCGCACCTGCCCGGGGCACGCGGGCCTCGGCGGCCGGGAGGCTTACGACCAGCGGTACAGGCGTGTGACGAAGCCCTTGGCGTAGGTGTTGGGGCCCGGCGGCAGCTCGACGAAGCCCGCCGTGCCGGCCAGCCCCGTGAAATCTCCCGAGCCATTGGTGGGAGCGGGTAAGGCCCAGTCGCGTCCCCAGTCGTCCTGGTGAAGGCGCACGGGAATGAAGTGCGTCAGCGGGGGCGTCACGGTGAGCGGGGCGCCGAGCGCCAGTCGCTCTGCGGGGTTCAGCGTCTGGCCCAGACTTCCGCGCAGCGCCGGGAGCACATAGCGCGTGAGGCATACCAGCGTCGATACCGGGTTGCCGGGCAGGCCGAATACCGCCGCTCCCGATGGGGCGATTCCGAACCACAGCGGCTTGCCGGGACGCTGCGCCACTTTATGGAAGATCGCGCGCACACCGAGCTCTTCGAGCACCTTGGGCACCAGGTCGAAGCGGCCCATGGAGACGCCGCCCGAGAGCACCAGTACGTCGTGGGTCTCGAGGTGGAAGCGCAGGCGCTCGCGAAGCTCCTGCGCATCGTCGAGGATGTGATCGTCCGCGACGCGCTGGAATCCGTGCTCGCGCAGCGCACCGACGATCGCGTAGGCGTTTGAGCGGCGCACCTGGTGCGCAAGCACCGGCTCGCCGGGCTCGACCAGCTCGTTGCCGGTCGAGATGACCGCGAGCATCGGCTGGCTGCTCACGCGGATGCGCGCCATACCGGCGGATGCGGCGATGGCGATCTCCGGCGCCCGCAGCCGCTGGCCGGCGGACAGCAGCAGGGCCCCCTGCCGGCTATCGCTGCCGCGCCGGTGCACGTTTTGCCAGGGCTCGACGCGCACATGCGTGGCGAGAGATGCCTGGCCGTGCGCGATGTTGAGCTCCTCCACCGCCACCACGACGTCGCAACCCAAGGGCAGAACCGCGCCGGTCATCACCTCGATGCAGTCCCCCGGTGCGCTCAGGGTGAGGGGCGCATCGCCGGCCGCCTGGGTCGCCTGAATGCGGAACGAGCGCGCGCCGGGGCTCACCGCGCGGCTGGCGAGCGCCACGCCGTCCATGGCCACTCGATCGAAAGGCGGCTGATCACGCTCGGCATAGATGTTCTCGCGCAGCACCGCGCCGGCGCACTGCGCGAGCGGGAGCGACTCGATGGGCAGGCATTGCAGATGCTGCCCGATCAGCACATCGGCCTCGGCTGGGGTCAGCACTCAGCCCTTCTTGTCGGCGGTCCTCGTCTTGAAGACCTTGACCTGCTCGTTGAAGCGGTCGGCAACGCTTTGCAACTGGTCGATGGCGGCATTGTGTTTCTGAGCCTCGACCTTTTGCATGTCGGCCTTCTGCTGGGGCTTGAGCTGATCGCCGGCCTTGGCAATCTTCTCCGCGAGCTCCTTGTCGATGCAGTCGACGTACTCCTTGATCGCCTTGTCGTAGTCCTTGACGGTCTTTTGCCCGGCGACCATCTCCTCGAGCGTTGCAGAAGCCCCGTCCGGCAGCTTGGCTGGGGCCGGGGGGTAGGAACAGTCGGCGTAAGCCGGTCCCGCCGTGAATGCCGCGATGAGCGCCGGCGCAAGAAATGCCTTCATATCGCAGGTCCTGAAACAAGTGAAAGGGGCCGCTATCTTAAGAGGCGCTCGCGCCACAAGGCTACTTCGGCCTGGGAACCGCCGCGCTTGACGCTGCAACGCGTGCTTGCGCTACCGCGAATCCTGTCTGGTGGCCCCGCGGATCAAGAATCGCGCAGGGCGATCGCCTGGCCGCTGACTACCTAGACGCAGCTGCTGACGCCGGTGCGGCATCCGAATTCCAGGTATCGCGGATGATCATCCACTTCCCGTCCTTTCGCTGAAAC
>Ga0210409_10006562_pt1 | contig 12081 bp, 13 predicted proteins | sample IncBWH17MmetaG_FD_161649 | JGI IMG/M metagenome (GOLD analysis project Ga0210409, IMG submission 161649) | Forest soil microbial communities from Barre Woods Harvard Forest LTER site, Petersham, Massachusetts, United States - Inc-BW-H-17-M | ecosystem: Environmental > Terrestrial > Soil >...
TTCACCGCCGCAACATCGACCAACTCGCGGAAATGCTGGCTCTCGCCGAATCTTCCTGCGCCGGCCGGATCGAATTTGCCAACGTGCAGTACTACGGCTGGGCCTTTGCCAACCGCGAGAATCTGCTCCCCACGCGCGAGCAGCTGGATCGTTCCGGCGAGCTTCTGAAACGCGCCGCGGAACGCTTGCGCGGCAAAATTCACATCGAATTCGTGGTGCCGGATTATTACGCGAAATACCCGAAGGCCTGCATGGGCGGATGGGGGCAAAAACTGATGCTCGTCGCGCCAAACGGAGATGCGCTCCCGTGCCATGCGGCGCGAATTATTCCGGGCCTGGTTTTCGATAACTTGAAAAACCGCAGCCTGCGTGAGATTTGGGAGAAATCGGAAGCGTTCCAGAAATTTCGCGGCGAAGAATGGATGCCCGAACCGTGCAAGAGCTGCGACCGCCGCGCGCGAGACTTCGGCGGGTGCCGCTGCCAGGCGTTTCTCCTGACCGGTGACGCGGAGGCGACCGACCCGGTCTGTTTCCTCGCACCTCGGCGCCCCGTAGTGGACGCCATTGTTGCCGCCGCAAACGGGCCTTCCGCGGAATCGCTGGTGAAACCTACCTGGCTTTATCGTTCCAATCCAGCCTGAGATTCTTCTGTCGAGCCAGGCGCACCTCCCAGCCGCATGGCGATGCGGAACATGAAGAACAGGCTCCCGATCAGGCAGATCGATCCAAATGCCGAAAGCGCGTACGGCGCGCCGATCCTCTTCGCCACGCCTCCGGCAACTAAGGCTCCGAGCGGTTGGACTCCCATGAACATCGTCGCGAATACCGCCATCAAGCGGCTGCGCAACTCATCGGGCACGCGGTCCTGCACTATGGTATTAGTGGCCGCGAGTTGTGAGGTGGCCGAAAAACCTACGATAAGCAGCATCGCCGCCGAAAGCCAAAAAACGCGCGACTCGGAAAACAGGATGAGCCCTACGGCGCACGCCATGGAGGTCGCGGCGATCCATTCCACAAGGGTTTTGTAGTCCGTTCGCGCGGCGAAGTGCAATGCGCCAATCACCGCTCCGACTCCGGCGAAGCTCATCAATTCGCCCAGCCGGCTGGGTCCGCCATGAAGGATGTCGCGCGCGAAAATCGGCAGAAACACGGGATATTGCAGGCCGAACATGCTCATGAGGCTCATCAGCAGCAGCGCGGAACGAATCGGCCGGTCGCTCATCGCGAAGTGGAATCCTTGCACGAAGTTTCGCAGAGGGGAGCCCTTGCCGGCGCGGATCTCAACCTTTTCGATCCGCATCATCAACAACGCAATGATCACAGCCAGGAAACTCACGCCGTTCAAGAAGAAACACCAGCCCTCGCCAACCCAGGCGATGGCGAAGCCGGCAATGGCGGGCCCCACAACGCGCGCCGCGTTAAAGATGGACGAATTCAGCGCGATCGCGTTGGGCAAGTCTTCTTTGCCGACCATTTGAACGAGGAAGGCCTGGCGGATGGGCACATCGAAGGCATTCACGATGCCGGCTAAAAACGCGATCAGAACGATTTCCCAGACGCGCACGATGCCAAGCAGCGTCAGCGCCGCAAGCACGAACGCCAGGAACAGAGACGTGATTTGCGTCCAGATCACGCTGCGGTGGCGGTTGTACCGGTCGCCCACGTATCCGCCGAAGGAAGCCAGCAAGAGAATCGGAATTTGGCTGGCGAACCCAAAAACGCCCAGCAGGGCCGCTGAGTTCGTCATCTTGTAGACGAGCCAGAGCTGCGCGGTCGACTGCATCCACGTGCCGATGAGCGAGACCAGCTGGCCTGCAAAGAACAATTGAAAATTGCGGTGTTTTAGGGCGCGGAAGCGATTGGACACAATGAGGATGTTCCCACACTTGATGGGCGCAGACAATCCACAGCGAATCTCCATGCGCTTACGCGCATACGTTCTCCGGGATGGTCAAGTGTACAAGGCAAGAAAGGGAATGCAGCACGCCGTTTGGTCCCATTTGGTTGAGGATTATTACGCGTGCGTCGCGGCCAAAGCTCCGATGACCTGGCGGTAGTAGGCTTCATAGATCGGGATCACATCATTGGCGCAATATTTTTTCTTGGCGTTGACGCGTGCGGTTTCACCCATGGCCCGGCCGCGATCCGGCTGCGACAATATTTCCAGTGCGTATCGCGCGCCAATATGTACTTCGCGGGGAGTAAAAAGATATCCGTCGACCCCGTGCTCGACCACTTCCGGCAAGCCGCCGACATTCGTCGCCACAACCGGAACTTCGCAGGCCATGGCTTCCAGCGCCGCCAAACCAAACGATTCCATGTCCGAAGGCAGCAGGAACAAGTCGGCCTGGGAAAGGAGCTGGTAGACGCGGTCCTGCTTGCCCAGGAAATGGACGTCGCGCGCGAGTTTTTTCTTGCGCACCATGTATTCGGCGGCGCCGCGGTCGGGGCCGTCTCCGATGAGCACCAGTTTTGCGCGCATTTTCTCCCGCACCGTGGCGAAGATTTCGATGACGTCCGGGAGGCGCTTCACCGGCCGGAAATTCGACAGGTGCATCAGGATGGGTTCTCCGTCCGGAGCCCATTCGGCGCGCATGGCCGCATCCGGTTTGCGGCAATAGAGGTCGCAATTCACGAAATTGGGGATCACTTCGATGGGGCGCTTGATGTCGAATTCCTCGATGGTGCGCTGCTTGAGGTAATGCGAAATGGCCGTGACGCCGTCGGATTGCTCGATGGAAAATTTGGTGATGGGCAGGAAGCTGCGGTCGTTTCCGACCAGAGTAATGTCGGTGCCGTGCAGGGTAGTAATGAAGGGCAACCGCTTCGGCGCGGCCATCATGCGCGCCAGCAGGGCGCTGACGGAATGAGGAATCGCGTAATGGACATGCAGCAAATCGAGGCCTTCCGTTTCGGCCACCTGCATCATTTTTACGGCCAGCGAAAGCGCGTAGGGCGCGTGATCGAACAAGGGGTAACTCGAAATCTCCACTTCATGAAACTGAATCCGATCGTTGGTATCCGTCAAACGGATAGGAGGAGCGTAGCTGATGAAGTGGATTTCATGGCCGCGCGCAGCCAGTTCCATCCCCAACTCCGTGGCGACCACGCCCGAGCCGCCGTAAGTTGGGTAACAGGTGATCCCGATCTTCATCTTGATCCGGGTGAAATTCCCGGTTGCTCCTCAAAGTTGCCTCGAATGCCCAATTTCGCAGGGCCCCCCGCCTCTGAACAGGCGGGCTACAACGAATATCGGGCGTCTGCGCCGTTACTGTAGCCCGGGTCTTCAGACCCGGGGTCTTTCTGCCGCGTTTCTGAACCCTTTTTCCGGAAACGCCAGGTTCCCATCAAGCAGGGCGAACGATTCCAATGGAAAGTTTAACAAACACAGCGTCAAACAAGACAGAGAATCTGTTGCGCCTATCCGGCCGGAATGCTAGATTGCCGGGCCTTGGACGCACCTGGGAACTCCATTCATTCGACGCGACGAAGGGCCTCCGGGTGACAACATTTTGTGGTCTTGATGTCGAGCGTTTCAGTTCATGCGAAGGAGTGCGCTATCACCATGAAGCCACGGGGAAAATTGTCCAAAGCCGGACTGACGCGAGCGGCCGAACGCCTGCGCCACAGCAATCCCATCAACCACTTTGGATTCCAATTGGTGAAGGCCGAACGCGGCAGGGCCGTGTTCCGCATGCCGGTGCTGGATTTGCACAAGCAGATTCACCGGGTGGTCCATGGCGGGGTAGTGGCCATGCTGGCTGACACGGCTGGAGGCTTTGCTTCCTTCCTGGCGGCACCCAAAGGCTCCCGCGTCGCCACCATCGAGATGAAGATCAATTTTTTGGAAGCAGTCGAGCACGGAGAAATCAAGGCCGACGCGCGCGTCCTGCGGCAGGGAAGGACGACCAGCGTCGTGGATTGCAATGTGACCGACCAGGACGGGCGCCTCGTCGGCAAAGCCCTGATGACATTTTCTGTATATCCCCCAAAACCGTAGATCCGCGTGCCCCCACCCTGGGACCGCCAATCTCCCGATTGGCGGTCCCGGGGACAAACACCACCACGCACACCTGAATCAGGAGGCAATGGCAGAATTTACCCAGATTTGAAGGTGGATGAAAAATTATTGCCCGTTCGTGCCGCCGAGAGCCGCCTCTGGCCCATCTTTGTATATATACTTTATGAATTGCTTATAAATCAGCAGATTTGGACTGCCGGTCCGCGTCAACTTGATGCAGTCCCGGTCATACCACTCGACACTGCCGTGCAGAGTTTCTCCGTCGGTCAAAACGATGACCACAGGCGTGCGAGCCTGCATCTGCTTGATCCAATAAAAGTTTTCCGCGTGAGTCTGTTCCGGGGGGGCCGGCTTTTTGTGCGGCTGTGGCCCGGACACAGTAGAATGCACACGGGTCGAATTGTTATGAGGTTCTTTCATTTCCGTTAGAGTAGGGCGAAACAGCTTGCGATTCACGATGACCACTCCTTCAATAATTAATTTCTGCCGCTAAGGTGAGACTTCTCACAAGCTATGATGCGCCGCGGACGAATCGGGTTACGTTTCCGCTATCGAGAAACAGATTTTTTCGTGCCCATCGAGGGGCGGGTCAGGGAAACGGCCACCGCGTCCAATCCCAATGACCGGTTGATGTTCCGCCGCGTCCTGGCGTGAAGCACGTCAAATCCGTCGACGGCTTTACTGATCCACGCCACATCCACTTTCTTGCTGAGTGTTTCGAGTTCCTTGCGTAACGCCGGATTCCGCAACACCTTCTTCGTGGAAGTACTGGACAGATCTAGCAGGTCCGTGAGCAGACTATAGAACACTTCCAGAACATTTTCAAACGCGATTTCTTGGCTCTTGGCGAGCGCGGCCGTGCCGGCGAATAAATCGGAGACGCCGCGCAGTTCCACGGCGCGCTCGAGGATCGCCAGCGCGTCGCGGTGCAACTTTGCCGTGGCGTCCAGATCCAATCCGATCGCTGCGCCGGGGCAGCCTTCCGCGTATTGCGCGGCGAGCTTTCGTTCGTCCGCTTTCATGTTTGTGCGCGCGCTCAGAATTTTTTCGACTTCCTCCATCGCCAGCGGCGTGAAGGAAAATTGCAGGCAGCGCGATCTGATCGTGGGCAACAGTTGGAACGGATTGGGCGCCAGCAAGATCAATGTCGCCGACTCGGGCGGTTCTTCCAGAATTTTCAGGAAAATATTGGCGAGGTCCCAGCGCATCGACTCCGCGCCATCAATCAGGAAGACGCGGCGGCGTCCCTGCGGCTTGAAATAGGCGGCTCGTTGCACGGCGCGAAGTTGCCCCACGTGCAGCACAGGGCGCGCGACCGGATCCTTCAGGCGCACGGGGTCGGGAACGATGACCCACACGTCCGGATGGGTTTCCAACAGAAGCGGCACGCGCTCGACGGTCGCGGCGTCGGGGCGTTCACCGCGCTGTACGAGTCCCTGTTCGATGAGGGGACGAAGATCGGTGAGCAGCCCGATCTTCCGGCAAGGCTCGCATTCGCCGCAAAAATCATCCGGCAGACGCTGGCAATTGGCCGCTTGCGCGAACATTCGGGCCAGCGTAAATTTCCCGACTCCGCGTGGGCCGGAGAAAAGCATCGCGTGCGGCACGCGCTCGGAGGCCAGCATGCCGCGAAGCGCGGTGACGATGCGCGGGTTGCCGAGAAAATCGGAGAAGCTCACGGAGACATTTTCCTTTTCAAAGCGGCTTCTTCCGGTACGGGCGAAGTCTGGGACAGAACGCGCGTTTCCACGGCCTGAAGCACTGCGCGGTGGATTTCCTCGGGCGAATGCAGTACGCCCGAAGACGCGCTACTACAGTCGATGCGCACCCAGTTCGCTTCCGTTGCCAAGCGATCGTAAATGATCGCAGTTTGTTCGAGGTGCTTCATGTCCGCTTCTTGAATATCGAGTTTCAAGCTGGTGTACGCGCGCGTGGGCTTTTGACCAATCAGGCGGTGCGCTTCGGCAACAGGGACGCGCAAGTAGATCACCAGGTCTTCCACCGGCAGGCCGTAGAGCCCATATTCGAGGCGCTTCAGCCACGCAAAAAATTCTTCGCGCCGGTCGGTCGGGACTCTTTCGCTCTGATGCGCCATATTCGAGCCGATATACCGGTCGGCAAGCACAATTTTCCCCGACGACAAGGCCGCTTCGATCTCCGGCTTTGCTTCCAGGCGGTCGCCGGCATAGAGCATCGCGGAGAAGTGCGGGTCGACCGCTTCAAGAGGACCGAATTCTCCGTTGAGATAGCGCCCCACAAGCTTTCCAAAAAACGATTCATACCTGGGAAAACTGATGCGAAACGTGGAAAACCTTCGCGTATCGAGTTCGCGCGCCAGCAGGTCAAGCTGCGTCCGCTTTCCCGATCCGTCAATCCCTTCGAGAGCAATTAATTTTCCGCGCGTCGCCATACTGGTTTCGTCAGTCTAACGTGACCGCCGCCATGCCGCAAGGCAGCCGCTGACGGAGGCATTGAGCGTCCGGCGTTTTGCTTCATGCTTGTCCCAGTGAGCCCCGAAGGGGCGGCACAAAGCGTACAACCGCACGATGCTCCTCCACAATGCGCACCAACTGAGAATACGCCAGCCGCATGCTAGAATCCGCGCGATGAGTGCCGCATCCGTAGAATTGGCCGAGAATCTTGCGCGTGTGCGCGAGCGCATCGAGCTAGCCGCCTCTCGCGCCGGGCGTCGCGCCGAAGAAATCACCCTCATCGCCGTCTCCAAAACACATTCCGCGCGAAAAATTCAAGAGCTATACAAGGCCGGAATCCGCCATTTCGGCGAAAATCGCGTGCAGGAGCGGGAATCGAAGCTTGCCCACTTGGCAGGGCTCGACGCGATCTGGCACATGATCGGCCACCTGCAAAAGAACAAGGCCGCGCGGGCCCTCCATCTCTTCGACAGCATCGATTCGGTGGACAGCATTCCATTAGCTGAAAAACTCGACCGCGCCAGAAAAGATTTCACCACGGAGTACACAGAGAGCACAGAGAAAAGAAAGGCGAGAAATGAAGCGGAACGTTTCGCTGCGGAGGATCAGTCTCGCGTGTTGATCGAGGTGAAGCTCGACCCGGAACCGGCGAAATCCGGCGTAGCCAGCGAGGATGTAGTGCGCCTGGTCGAAGCCATCCTGCGGTTGCCTCAACTGGATTTGCGCGGTCTGATGGGCGTCCCTCCCTATTTCGATAATCCCGAGGAAGCCAGACCCTACTTCCGCCGCCTGCGTGAACTCCGCGATGCCTTGCGCGCGCAACTAGAGCCGCAAATTCTGCCCGTGCTTTCGATGGGCATGTCCCACGATCTCGAAATCGCCATTGAAGAAGGCGCAACCGAAGTGCGCGTAGGAACAGCCCTTTTCGGTGCGAGAGAAAGGGAATAATCCGTCGTGAAGATCGCTGAGAATGACGGAATCGTCAGTTTTACGGTACGCCTGCAGCCTCGCGCGAGCCGCGACGAAATTGCCGGCGAGTACCAGGACGGATTGAAAATTCGCCTCACCGCGCCGCCGGTAGATGGCCGCGCGAACGAAGCGCTGCGCCAGCTGCTGGCAACGCGTTTGAAAGTGCCGCTGGCGGCTGTTAGAATTGCTTCCGGCGAGCGCAGCCGCACCAAACGCGTGGAAGTCCACGGAGTGACAGCGGCCATGATTCGCGGGCTCGCCCTCTGAAGCGGGAACGAGCTTCACGGGAATTAAAAATCATCATTCGCGGCAAGATCTCCCAATCAGCCCCACCATGCCAAACATCGACGCCATCCAGACCGCTCTACGCCAGCAGAAGATTGACGGCTGGCTCTTCTACGACATTCTTCACCGCGACCCGATCGCCTACCGCGTCCTGGGCCTCGATCATGCCCTGGCCAAGCGCCGCTGGTTTTACATGATCCCCGCGAAAGGCGCGCCGCGAAAACTCGTGCACCGCATCGAAGCCGCAACACTCGATTCGCTGCCCGGAGACAAGATGCTTTACGCCGCGGCGGAAGAGCTGGAAAAAAACTTGAAGAAACTGGTCGGCCGCGCGAAAAAAGTGGCCATGCAGTATTCGCCAAAGAACTTGATTCCATACATTTCGCTCGTGGATGCCGGGACGGTCGAACTGATTCGCGCCCAGGGGTGCAAAGTGGTTAGCTCGGCTGATCTCGTCCAACAATTTGAGGCCGCATGGACGCCGAAGCAACTCCAATCGCATCGCGCCGCGGGCCGGGCAATCGACGCCATCACTCAGGCGGCCTTTGCCGAGGCGGCGCGGCGCGTGTCTGCCGGAGAATCGTTCACCGAATTCGACCTGCAAGAGTGGATCCTCGGCCAGTTTCGCGCCAACGGAGTGGCCTCCGATTCTCCGCCGATAGTGGCCGTCGGCCCGCATTCGGGCGATCCGCATTACGAGCCTCGAGATCGAGGCTCCTCTCCGGTGCGACGCGGCGACTTGCTGATGCTCGATGTCTGGGCAAAAACGCTCGCGCCGGACAGCGTCTACTACGACATCACTTGGATGGGATTTCTGGGCGCCGAGGTCCCGGAAAAATGCGCCAGGATTTTCTCGATCGTGCGTGAAGCGCGCGACGCGGCCGTTCATTTCGTAAAAGAAAATGTAAGCGCCGGGCGCTCCATCGAGGGCTGGCAAGTGGACCGCGCCGCGCGCGAAGTGATCCGCAAGGCGGGATTCGCAAAATATTTCGTCCATCGCACCGGCCACAATATCGGGCAGGAAGTTCATGGCGCGGGCGCAAACATGGACGGCTTGGAAACGCGCGACATTCGGCGCATCATTCCGCGCACTTGCTTTTCCATCGAGCCGGGAATTTACTTGCCCGAATTCGGCGTGCGCAGTGAAGTGAACGTTTACATCGCGGAAGACAAAGCGGAAGTGACCGGAGCTGTCCAGTCTGAAATCCTAAAGCTGCTGGCGTGAACCAGAGGGCAACCAGCATGGATGAAACAATGAGAAATGAGGCGCTCAAAGGGAATCAAATGTTGGGCGTTGTGGCCGCGTTTGCAGGCTGGGTGGTTCCGGGGCTGGGGCATCTCCTGCTGCGACGCTGGAGCAAGGCGGCGGTTTATTTTCTGTGCGTGGGCGGACTGGCGTGTGCAGGTCTGGCGATGCGCGGGGGCGTCTTTGGCGCCGGCGCGGCGGATTTATTCGACCGTCTGGGATTTATTGCCGACCTCGGCGCCGGAATCTTCTATTTTCTGGCGCATCAGATTCAGTCAGCGGGTCCCGACGTCGCCCACGCAACGGGCGACTACGGCACGCGACTGTTCGCGGCCGCTGGAATGCTCAATCTCCTGACCGTGCTCGAAGCTTACGATATTGGTCGAGGGGGCGATGACCGATGAATTTCTTGTTTGGCAGCCTCACCCACTTTCAGGCGCTGTTGTTTTTCGCGTTGGTAGTGTCAGCAACTTTCGCGTTTCTTTCCAAACGTGGCACCGCCGAGCGCGCGAAATACAGCCTGTGGGCATTTCTCGCCTTCCTGCTCGTCGCGATTGGAATCGGGTGGCTGATGTACCCATTTTCCCAGTAGTGCGCCTTTCTTTTCCATCTGGTTGTAGTCCCCAACGGTTGGCGAGTATGGGCGATGCAACAGCTTGATGATTGCTGTTTTGATTATGTAGCGCCCGCCTTCAGGCGGGCATTTGCTTGATTATAGATTGCGATCCCGCAGATTGCCGCTATATTAGCCCCGCAGAATTGATTTCTTCCGCACACCCAAAATGCGACACAAACACAGCACACGAATGTAAATTACCGAGTACTTACAAGCCCCTCCAATTTGCCCCGCATCTATGACTTTGTTACACTGACCTGCGATGCCGTCCATCATCAGGGAAGCCGGCGAAACGATCGCCACGCTCGTCAAAGGTTTTAGCGTGACCTTCCGCAATATGCTGCGGAAACCCGTCACCGAAAATTATCCAGAAGAACCCGTTCATTTCCAACCTCGTTACCGCGGGATCCACGTTCTCCACCGGGATGAAAGCGGGTTGGAAAAGTGTGTGGGCTGCTTCTTGTGCGCGGCCGCCTGCCCGGCGCGGTGCATTTACATTGAGGCCGCGGAAAACACCGATACGCAGCGGATTTCAGCGGGTGAACGCTACGCTCGCGTCTACAATATCGACTATTCGCGCTGTATTTTTTGCGGCTATTGCGTGGAAGCATGCCCGACCGATGCCATTACCCACGGCCACGGCTTCGAACTGGCCACATCTAACATCAATGCCATGATCTACCGCAAAGAAAAGCTCCTCGAAAAAGCTCCCACCAATCCTTAGGATTTTTTCGTCCCCCTTTTTTCTTTCTGCATAGCTGTCTTGACCGGCGCCGCAGGAGTCGTCATACGCATTGGGTCGAGAATTTTTCGCATCGTTCTCGCATCCAGCAGGTTTCTTTCCAGCGCAATTTCCGCCACCGGCCGCCCCGTCTTCACGCTTTCCTTCGCGATTTCGGCCGCAGCCGCGTATCCGATATACGGATTCAAGGCGGCCGCGATGGAAATTGTGGCGTTCGCATAGTAGCGGCATCTGTCTTCTTTCGCCAAGATTCCATCGACACACTTCGTTGCGAGCACGTGCATCGTATTCTTCAGAATTTCCGCGGAATGTAAAATGTTCCACGCCATAGCCGGCATCATCACATTGAGCTCAAGCTGACCCGCTTGAACAGCCATCGCCGTGACCACATCCGCTCCAACCGCCTGGAATCCCACCATGGCGGTCAATTCCGCCATCACTGGGTTAACTTTCCCCGGCATGATGGAAGATCCCGGTTGCAGCGCGGGCAATTCGATTTCCGCAAGCCCTGTATTCGGCCCGCTCGACAGCAAGCGAAGGTCATTGCTGATTCGGATCAGTTCCAGCGCCAAATTGCGGAGCGCCGAAGACGCCACGCTCATTGCCAGGTTCGACTGCATGGCGTAGCGAAGGTCGTCGGTGGGCCTAAGAGTCTGTCCCGAAATCCTGCTCAAGTGTCTCACCACAAGTTTCTGATATTTCGGATGCGTGTTCACTCCCGTCCCCACGGCAGATCCGCCCAGCCCCACTTCTTTAAGCACTCCGAGTGCGTATTCCAATACTCCCTCACATCGTCGCAAGGATGTGGCGTACGCCGCGAATTCCTGCCCCAATCGAATCGGCACTGCATCCATCAAGTGCGTGCGCCCCGATTTCACAATCCGATCGAATTCCCTCGCCTTTCGTGAAAATGATTTCGCTAGCTCCGCAGTCGCGCGAAGCACATCATCAAATAGGAAAACAGCCGCTAGCCGCATTGCCGTGGGGAATACGTCGTTGGTCGATTGCGAGCAATTCACATGATCGTTCGGATGGCAGAGCGCGTAATCCCCTCGCCTCCCGCCCAGAAATTCAATCGCGCGATTCGCAATCACTTCATTCGCGTTCATATGAAACGAAACGCCGGCTCCCGCTTGATACACATCGACGACAAACTCCCCATTCCACTTTCCCTCGATCACTTCGTCAGAGGCGCGCTGGATCGCCCTCGCCCGCTTTCCACCGATCAGTTTCAACGCAAGATTCGTAATCGCCGCAGCCTTCTTAATCATGCCCATCGCGCGAATCATTTGTGAATAATCCCTGTACCCGCTGATCGGATAATTCTCAACCGCGCGCTGTGTCTGTATCCCATAGTACGCATGAAAAGGCACCTCACGCAGCCCGAGGGAATCCTTCTCCGATCTCATTTTCATTCTTATTGCTCCTCCCGATCGCATGCCCACTCCGAACAATCCCTCTCAAATCGACCTTCGCACAGTCAGCCGCCAGGGTCATCCTGATAAACCCATTCAATATCGCCAGTAAACAGCCCTCCCTTGATCCACATTGATTTATATCCCCAATCACCCCCCCATTCCTCTTCGCGAAGTCTCGACTTTAAGCTATATGTAGTAAAGGAGACATAAAAATAATTGGTATTTAATTTGATTGGTGTGGCGGGAGGCCCAGGGGGGGGACGGGGTCAAGAATGGTTACGATTCTTTAAAACATTAATAACTGTATTGTACTATTAATTGACGTAGATCATTACACTGGTGGCGGAGGAGA
>Ga0210409_10006563_pt1 | contig 12081 bp, 8 predicted proteins | sample IncBWH17MmetaG_FD_161649 | JGI IMG/M metagenome (GOLD analysis project Ga0210409, IMG submission 161649) | Forest soil microbial communities from Barre Woods Harvard Forest LTER site, Petersham, Massachusetts, United States - Inc-BW-H-17-M | ecosystem: Environmental > Terrestrial > Soil >...
AGAATCCCGATCAGCACCGCGCGCGATATGGCCAAGGAATTAAAAAAACGCGGCAAACTCTATGATTTCATGGTCAAGGACAACGAAGATCATGGGTTCCATCAGGAAGCCAACAAAATCGATCTCTGGAAAAAGATCGATGAGTTCCTGCATGCCACAATGCAATGAGAGATCTTTAACACTACAGCAGAGCTGTTGTGAACAAAACGGAGGTGAAGCCGAGCAAACGCCGCGCCCCTAACTCGGGCGGCGGCGGAAGATGAAGAACCAAAACCAGAGGGTGCCGGCAGCGCCGAAGCACGCCGCGGCAAGAAAATTCGTCTGCGGGCTCAGGCTCCAAAGCCACGCGCCCAGAAACGCCCCTGTGGTCACCACACAGTCGCGGATCAGATAATACGCGCCGTAAGTGCGGGAGCGAAGCTCGGGCCTGGCTTCGCCGATGATCAGCGCTTTGCGAGCGGGCTCGCCAAATTCCTTAAGACCCCGAATCATAAACGCAAACGCCAGCCCGCTGAAAGTCCTGGCCCAAACCAAGCTTAGCGGGAAAAGAGTAAAGAACAGGAACGTGATGAGCACGAAAGGCCGGCGCCCGTAGCGGTCGGCCAGGTGCGCCACCGGGATGTAGCAAACCATGGCGGTGCCCATTTCGATCGAGACCAGCACTCCGTATTGTTGCGCGGTGACACCTCCGTTGTTGATGGCCCAGACGATCACCCAGGCATACGGCAGCCGCTCGCAAAAACGAATCAGGATATCGCTCACGAGCAATTCCTTCAAAGCCGGCGTGAAGCTTCTCACAACCGAGATGAAATTGCCTCCGTTGGAGGCGGGCACCCTGGCTGGCGAGCTGGGCTTAGGCTCGACGATTCCCAATTGAAATAAAAGAGTAACAAAGCTCACGACGATACAACCCATGAGGGCGTAATGAATTCCGCGTCTCCAGCCAAAATGGGTGATCAACCACCCACCGGCCAGGGGGCCAACCATCATTGGTATGCGACGAACCATGGACTGCACGCCGATGCCCATCGTGTGCCGCGACTGCTGCAGCGAGGTCGCTACGACCGAAAACGTTGCCGGAAGCGAAAAAGCGCTCCAAGCCAGAAACAGGAAAGCCCCGAGGACCAACGCAAGCCAGTGGTGCCACACCAGGACAAGTCCATAGCCGGCTAAGGACAGACAGCTAAACACGGTCAGAGAAAACCGCTGTCCGAACCGATCCGTCAGCCATCCGCCAGGATAAGCATAGAGCGCCCCCAGCAAAGTTTGCAAACCATCGAAAAGCCCAATGACCAACACGCCGGCTCCAAGATTTTGAAGATATTTGGGCGCAAAAACCAACCAAAGCCTCTCGCCAGTTCCCGCCAGAACCAAGGCGGCCAATAACAACACCGTATTGCGCCCAAGCGCCAGGAACTCGGCGAGGTTGCGCCAGCCACGTAATCGGGGAACTGCTTGCACAGGCATATGCCTTCAGTCTTTTATCTTTCGCATCGCCGACTAGATAAGGAAAGAATGACTTTTGCGGCCGCGCCCTGTAACATTTACGAAGTTTTAGGAAAACGGATGATTTTCAGCAGAATATGAGAGCCAAAAATGCCAAAGGTGTGTCGGTCGGGATACTAATGGGCAGCGATTCGGACTGGCCCACGATGAAAGAAGCTGCGGATGCCTGTGCGGAGTTCGGGGTGAGCACTGAAGTGAATGTCATTTCTGCGCACCGTGCACCGCGTGACCTCGCTCGCTATGCCAGCCGCGCGCACACGCGCGGCTTGTGTGTCATTATTGCAGGAGCGGGAGGAGCAGCGCATCTGCCCGGAGTGACGGCGGCGATGACGCCTCTGCCCGTCATTGGTGTGCCGATTGCCGGCAAATTTATTAAAGGCTGGGATGCTTTGCTGTCGATTGTCCAGATGCCCAGCGGTGTGCCGGTGGCGTCGGTGGCGATCGGGGGCGCGCGCAACGCGGGCCTGCTGGCCGTTCAGATTTTGGCAGTGGGCAACCCTGCTTTGCAGAAAAAGTATTTGGAATTTAAGGAGCGCCTGGCGCAGGAATCGCGCGCGAAGAATAAGAACCTGGCGATTTGATTTACGCTGGCGAAACCAAAACCTGGAAATGCTTTCCCCTACATGCGCTGCAGGGCTTGATCGAGGCGGTACAAGGTGCGTTCCTTACCAAGAATGGCCATGAGATGGTACAAGCTAGGCCCGGCCGTGGCCCCGCAACAGGCAAGCCGAGCAGGGTGAACCAATACTCCTGTTTTTACACCCAGCTCTTGAGCCACAGTTTTAAAGGTTAACCCGATCGGATCACCTTCAAAGGGTTCAAGTTTGGCCAAGGCCTCGCGGAGACGAGCCAGCCTGGGCTTGTTTTCAGCAACAAAATCCCGCGCCGCAGCCTCGGGGTCATAGCTGATCTCGTCTTTAAAATAGAACCCGGCATAGGCTGGCAATTCGCCAAATAACTTGAATTTGCCTTTGCAGGTGTCCAGCGCGGCGCAGACGTAGGAGCTGGGATAGCGATTGGTGTCCAGTCCTGCGCGAGCCAAGGCGTGAATCGAGAGCTCGTAAAACCTTTCGTCGGCCATTTCCCGGACATACTCACCGGCCAGCCAGCTCAGTTTCGTGAGATCGAAGCGGGCGTTATGCCGCAGGATCTGCGGCAGGTCGAACATCTCGATGACCTCGGCGATAGGCATTTTTTCCCGGTTATTTTTTGGCGACCACCCCAATAAACACAAATAGTTGACCAATGCCTCCGGGGCGTAGCCTTCCTCGACATACGTCGCCAAAGAAGCGCCCTTGTCCCGCTTGCTCATTTTGGTGCCATCCGCATTCAGAATGAGCGGGATGTGGGCGTATTTGGGGGGCTCGACGCCGAACGCGCGAAACAGGGCGATGTGCTTGGCGGTATTGCTCAAGTGATCTTCTCCGCGAATCACATGAGTGATGTTCATTTCGAGATCATCGACTACGTTGACGAAATGAAAAACCGGCTGACCGTCGGAACGCACGATGACAAAATCCGGCTCGACTTGTTCCCGATCCGTGAGTTCTCTTCTGACCTCCCCGACGACGAGATCAGAAATGAGGATCGGCTCACGCGTCATCTTGAACCGGACCGCGCCTTCGTGCTCATATGCCAAACCGCGAGAGAGCAACGCCTCGACGCGCCTTTGATAGTTCTCTTTCCGGCGGCTTTGGAAGTAGGGCCCGAAGTCACCCTTGCTGGGGCCGGTGGCATCGGCACTGATCGGTCCTTCATCCCAATCCAGGCCCAGCCAGCGCAACCCGTCCAGAATGACATTGACCGCTTCCTGGGTATTACGGGCTACGTCCGTATCTTCGATGCGCAGGATAAAAGTGCCGCCCGTATGCCGGGCGTAGAGCCAATTGAACAACGCCGTCCGGGCTCCGCCGATATGCAGAAAGCCAGTAGGACTGGGCGCGAATCGAACACGCGGCTTCATCAACGGTCAATTGGCAGGAGCAAAATCGAGGCAAGCGCTTTCTTTGGTACTCCTGACGTAAAGCCGGCCGTTACTGATGGCGGGCGTGCTCCAGCACTTGCCCGTGATCGCCTTGGTACGCGCCACTTCCTTGTAAGTGGCCGGGTTCGCTTCGACCAACACAATCTGGCCGTCGTCGCTCAGAGCCACGAGATTGTTGCCCGCCAGCACTACATTGCCCGCTCCAAAACCGGGCTGCTCCCATTTCACGTCGCCGGTCTTGAGATCCACACACTTTAAAGGGCCGGTTCCGAATTTCTTAAAGCTAATCATCCCGTAGAGATAGCCATCTTTGCACACCGGTGTGCTCCACAGGCTCGCGACGGCCGCATTGCCTTTAATCCGCCACAGTTCTTTTGCTTCGAATGAATCTCCGGTCCGGGAGATTTGGCAGGCGGCGCCGCCCACATCGTAACCGGCCGTGCAAAACACCACGTCCCCGGAAACGACAGGCGAGCACCCGGTGGCCACGCTGTACGGGAAAGCGAAATGCCAGAGGGGCTTGCCGCTGCCGGTTTCCAGGGAAACCAACCCGCTCTGCATCAGAAAAATCACCTGGCGCACCCCTTGAATCGTCGCCACCACGGGGGTCGCATGGGTCATGAGCTCGTCGCCGGTCTTCCAGACCACCGCTCCCGTTGTCCTATCGAAGGCGAGCATGGATTGACCCGGTCCGCCACCGGCGATGAGAACCAGGTTTCCCTCGATTACCGGAGACATTGCGCTCTCCCATCTGATATTCTTGCCCCCGAACTCTTGCGGGAGGTCCTTTTTCCAAAGCACCTTGCCGGTCTGCGCGTCCAGACAGCTAAGGACCATATATGCCGAATAAACGTACACGTTGTTGCCGCTGATGGCCGGGGTGGACCGTGGCCCGTCGCCCCCTTTGTTGCTCTCCGCGCCACTGTCTCCGCCACCAGCATACTTGGCCTTGCCCGTAGGCATTGCCCATAGCTCTTTGCCCGTTTGGGCGTCCAGAGCCACGCAAGTTTCGGCGAGAGTACCGTCCGTCTCGCGCGAAATGATGGTAAAGACCTTGCCGTTACCGACGACAAACGAACTGAAACCGGCCGCAGTTTTTGCGGTCCAAAGATGTCGTGGCCCCTCGCCGGACCAACCGGTAAGAAGCCGCTCACCGCATAAACCATTGCCCGCATTGCCGCGGTATTGTGTCCAATCTTCGGCCGCACAACAAAATCCGCCGGCCATCAGACAAAACATCCCAACCCATCTCAAAAAACGTTTGTTCATAAAGAAATCCAATCCAGTGAGACTGCCCGCAATCAGGCCATAACACAACTCTTTGGTGCGCCCCCATGTCGGCAGGGATGGCGCGCTGCACCGTTCGGGGCGGGGACGTTGTGCAAGCCGAAGATCCTTTACACTTCAGACCGGCAACATCCTTTACACTTTGACCATGATTACTACTTCTATTCATTCCAGATGCTTAGTCCTTTCCGCCAGGGTTGGTCCGTAGCGCAGGGGTGCGAGCGAAGCGATGCACCCCGGAGCGGAGGACCAACCCTGGCGGACCGGCGCGTCGCAGCTCCGCGCTCATGGCTTCAGGTCCTCCGCCGTTAGTGCATTTATTCGTCGTTTCCTTTCGTCCAGTTTGGCCAACTTCATCGGCCCGAAACTGACCAACCAGTGGCCATCGCTTATCGGCTCAAAAACCACGTCCTCACCAGCCAGCGCTTCACTTAAGAAGAGTCGCTCTCCGCGCCACAAGATGTCTCCATGTTGGTAAACCCGCTTGGTGAGCAAGCCGGCCTCATATTCCACTTGCGGAATTCTCTTGGGATATCGGCGGCTCGACGGCTGGTACACCTGGGCCGGGGGTTGATCTCCTAATGCCTCATGCGGTCGTTCTTCATTGAATTCCTGGCGAAATACATCGAAGCGTCGCTGCTGTCTTCCCAATGTATGCTCCGGTGGCTTGCTGGCTTCTAATAAGGTTCGATGCATCCGCTCATGCCGCCCATTCTCTTGCGGTTTTCCCGGACGAATCCGTTCGGGCCGAATGCCCAGTTTAATCCACCATACGGACAACTGCGACAAGCCTCCAATCCCAAGCCCCGCAAAGGGCCGGCCGTTGTCGCTGCGAATGATGTCCGGCAACCCGTACTCCTGGAACGCCTCTTCGAAGCCTTGCCTCACTGGCTTCAGCTCCTGCCGTTTCATGGCCCTTACTCGCAACAGATACCGGCTCCATCCGTCGGTCAACGTCCAGGGCTCACAGCGCTGCCCGTTGCCCAAGCGAAACCACCCCTTGAAATCAGTGCACCACACCGTGTTGGCCTGGGTGCAGGATGCCAGCGGTTCCAATCGCGGCGCACTCTGCCGCCGGTATATTCGCGGCACTGTCAGTGCTTTGCGCCGTAACAGCTCACCCACCGTGCTGATCACACACCACTTGAGCTTGGGATGCTTTAGCTTCAAACAGGCCAACAGCTTCCTTGGACCCCACGTCGGATGCTCCTCCCGCGCTGCCAGGATTAGCCTCACCAACTGCTCGCTGAGCCCGTGACCAATTCGGTGCGGCGCGCGCGCGCGCTCCCACAGTCCCAAGACCCCTTCTTCCTCGAAGCGCTCCACCCATTTGTAGCCGGTCACTCGACTCACTTCATAGCGCGCACACAGGGCGGTGAAACTCCCTCCAGCACCCTCGTACTCCGCTACGAATTTCATTCGCTGTTCAATTGCTTCGGATTCTTGCCATGGCATCGTCGCCAAACTGTAAGCGATGTTGCCGGTCTGTTCTGTAAAGGATGTTGCCGGTTTGCACCAGGTCCCCACCCCTTTTCACTCAGAGAAGCTTGATCTGCGCTTTCTCCTCGGCCAGCGAATCACCCAGGGAATAGGTGCGGCCGTTGCGCCGTTCGATTGCGTGTTTATCGACGCCGGGTTCGAAAGGGACGGGATAATTCCCATCATAACAAGCCATGCAGAAGGACGTCGCGGGCAAACCTGTGGCGCGGACCATGCCCTCCTGGGAGAGGTAGTGAAGCGAATCGGCGCTGAGGTATTTTCGTATTTCCTCGAGGGAGTAGTTGGCGGCCATCAGCTTGCTGCGATCGGGAAAATCGATGCCGTAGACGCACGGGTGCATGTGCGGAGGACAACTCACCAGGACGTGCACTTCTTTGGCTCCGGCTTCTTTTAGATTGTTAACGCGAGCTTTGCATGTCGTGCCCCGGACGATTGAATCGTCGACGACAATCACGCGTTTGCCTTTCACCAGTTCCTGGATCAGGTTGAGTTTTACCCGCACGTCGAAATCACGGATCAATTGCGACGGCTGGAGAAAACTGCGTCCAACATAATGGTTGCGCACAAAGGCCATCTCGAAGGGGATGCCTGATTCGAGCGAATAGCCCAAAGCGGCGCAATTGCCGCTGTCGGGCACGGGCACCACAATGTCCGCATGAATAGGGTTTTCACGGGCCAGCTCCTTGCCCATCTCGACTCGAACTTTGTAGACGCTGCGATTGGCGATCGTGCTGTCGGGCCTGGCGAAATAAACGTACTCGAAAATGCAAAAGGCGCGGCGTTGCTGTTCCGAGAAAGCCTGCACGCTGCTCAAGCCCTGATCGTTAATCACCACGATTTCACCCGGCTGAACGTCACGAACGAATTTGGCGTGAATCAGGTCCAGAGCGCAGGTCTCGCTCGCCAGCACCCAGGCTTCGCCAATCCGGCCGATGCTCAAGGGACGGAAGCCATAGGGGTCGCGAACGCCTATCAGCTCTTTCTCGGTCATAATGACGAGGGAATAGGCTCCTTCGATTTTGCGGATAGTGTCGACCAGGCTGTTCCGATTGCCGTTTCTGGCGGGCTGCGCCATTAAGTGCAAAATGATCTCGCTATCGACGGTAGTCTGAAAAATCGAGCCCTGGCCTTCCAGTTCGTCGCGCAACATGGCAGCGTTGGTCAAGTTGCCATTGTGCGCAATGGCGATTTGACCGCGGGCGCAATCGACGGTGAGAGGCTGTGCATTCTTAAGGTGAGAAGAACCCGTGGTCGAATAGCGAGTATGGCCGACGGCGATTTCACCGACCATGTCATGCAAAATGTCGCCCTTAAACACCTGGGAAACCAAGCCCATGCCTTTGTGCGCATGGAACAGTTTGCCGTCGGATGTGACAATGCCGGCGCTTTCCTGGCCCCGATGTTGCAGCGCATAAAGGCCATAGTAGGTCAGTTCCGCGGCATTAGGATGACCGTAAACGCCGAAGACGCCGCAATAATGTTTTGGGTAGCACTGCATCAACCGCCACGTATTATCCCACGGCCCAAATAGAAATCCAGCAAGAGTTAAACCTGAAATCTGTCCCTCACATCAGCTAACGCATGGCCCGGGCGATTGAATTCCACCACAAGTCGTACAGCTCGGCCACGGTCCAGGAGAACTCCTGAGCGTCGCTCAAAATGCTCAGCTTATCGCCGCCAACCGTACCGATTCGGATTGCTTTGACACCCATTATTTTGGCCCGTTCCACCACTTTTACCGCGTCCAGGGGGCTCGTTGTAAGGACGATTCGTCCCTGAGTCTCGCCGAACAACAGCGCGTCCAGCCGAAAGTTCGGCGCGGGCGCCGGCTTGCCGTTGCCGGCGGCGTTCTGCCTTTGAGCCAGGAGCGGAGAAAGCTCGATTTGCGCGCCGATAAGCCGCGGGGTCTCACGAGCAATTTGCTGGCTGACACAGCATTCGGCCAAAGCCACCGCCAGGCCGCCGTCGCTGCAGTCGTGAGCGCTTTTGACCACATTGGAGTGGATGAGCGCGCGCACGGCCAGATGCAGCTCGCGCTCGCTTTCCAAGTTGCACCGCGGCGGCGTTCCTGTTTTGAGCCCGTGAATTTGGTGAAGGTAGGCAGAGCCGCCGAGGCCTTGGAGTGGATCATTTACATCGATAGCTTCGCCTAACAAGATAATCGCGTCGCCCTCGTCTTTAAACCATTGTGTAGTGATGTGTTCAGCCCGTTCGATCAAGCCTGCCATCGCCACCGTCGGTGTTGGATCAATCGGGCCATTGGGGCTTTGGTTATAGAGACTGACGTTGCCGCCGGTAACCGGCGCGTTAAAAGCGCGGCAAGCCTGCGCCAGGCCACGAACGGATTCGCGCAACTGCCAGAAGATCTCCGGTTTGTACGGGTTGCCGAAATTGAGGTTGTCGGTTACCCCCAGGGGCACGGCCCCGGTACAAGCCAAGTTTCGCGCGGCTTCTGCCACGGCGATTTTGCTGCCTTCGTAGGGATCGAGGTAGACGTAGGCGGCATTACAATCGACCGACAGAGCAATATACTTTTCAAACGGCTGGCGGTCGGCCTCGCCGGCTCCAGTCCTCGGTGGGAGAGAATCTTCCTTGATCCGCAGCACCGCGGCGTCTGAGCCGGGGCAAACCGCTGTGCCGTCGCGCACCATGTGATCGTATTGGCGGTAGACCCAGTTCTTGGAAGCAATGGTGGGCCAGGAGAGCAGGCTTTTGAGAGCCGGAACCGGATCCGTCATCTCGGGGACTGCGTCGAGTCTGAAGGCCCGAATGGCCTGCAGATATTCAGGCTCATGCGCCTCCCGCTGGTAAAGAGGGGCTTCATCGGCAAGTTTCTTTGCCGGGATATCTGCGCAAAGCTGGCCGTGGTTGCGAACGACCATCTTGCCCGTATCAGTGACGCGGCCGATCTCAGCCCAAGGCAAGTCCCATTTGTCAAAGATCCGCTTTACTTCGTCTTCGCGGCCCTTCTCAACGATGATCAACATGCGCTCCTGGGATTCGCTGAGCATGATCTCGTAAGGAGTCATGTGGAGCGCCCGTTGCGGCACTTTGGCCAGATCAATTTCGATGCCGGTGCCGGCGCGGGCCGCCGTTTCGCAAGTCGAGCAGGTCAGCCCGGCGGCGCCCATGTCCTGGATGCCGGCCACCGCGCCGGTAGCTAGCAATTCCAGACACGCTTCACAGACCAGTTTCTCCATGAAAGGGTCACCCACCTGCACCGCGCCGCGCTGTTGTTCGGCCGATTCTTCGGTCAAATCCTGCGAGGCAAAAGCCGCTCCGGCCAGGCCGTCGCGACCCGTGGCCGGACCCACGTAGAAAACCGGATTGCCGACTCCTTTAGCCGCACCGCGAACGATCTGTTCATGGCGCAGGACCCCAAGACAAAACGCATTGACCAGCGGGTTGCCTTCGTAAGATTTGTCGAAATACACCTCCCCCGCGATGGTCGGGATGCCGAAACAATTGCCATAATGCGCAATCCCCGACACCACCCCACTGAACAACCTTCGATTATTAGCGATGGTCAATTCCTCTGCCTGTGCCGCCACTGATTCCGTCTCTAATTCCGCACTCCGCACTCCGCACTCCGCACTCCTCGGCTGCGCACTCGACACGATTGGACCAAACCGCAGCGAATTAATCGAGCAGACCGGCCGCGCGCCCATCGTGAAGATATCGCGAATAATGCCTCCGACACCGGTGGCCGCCCCTTGGAAAGGCTCCACGGCGCTGGGATGATTGTGGGACTCGATCTTGAAGGCAATCGCCAGCCCATCGCCAATATCGATAATACCGGCGTTCTCCTCGCCCGCCCCAACGAGGATTTTGGGAGACTTTGTCGGAAAGGTGCGCAGCAGCGGACGGCTATTCTTATAAGAACAGTGCTCGCTCCACATGACCGAAAAGATTCCCAATTCTGTATACGTCGGTTCGCGGCCCAGGATGGCTTTGAGCTTTTCATACTCTTCCGGCTGGAGGTTATGCTTCTGCACCAACTCGGGCGTAATGGCTGGTTCGGTCGTTAACATTTGCGCATTCAAATCGGGAATCCAACGGTCGAAATCCTGCTCCAATGAACATGGCGCCTGGCGTCCTAGGAAACAAGCGAGAATGAAAGGTTGAAAAGCCTTAAGGGCGCATTTCGTGCGGTAGGGCAGCCTTTCCAGGCTGCCGGTTGGCGGGGCTTTCAGCCCCGCGACGCTTGCACGCAGACGGAGGCAACGGGGCGCTGGAAAGCGCCCCGAACCGGCAGCCTGGAAAGGCTGCCCTACGGCGCGATTGCACGGGCTTCGAGAAAGCTCAACAAAGGTGTCTCAATCGGGCTGATGGCCTTGTAATCCATCACGTCGCGCGGGGTGCCTCGGAGTACGTTAAGGATGGCCCGGGCTCGCGGAGGGTCAGAAGCTTCTTCTGCCACACAACTGTTGTAAGTGTGGATGCCGAATAAGAGGCATTGCGAGCGCGCAAGGCGAGTGAAAGTCTGCCGCTCGATCCGGATAAAGACGGCGGCACCGATGTCCTCGACCTTCAACCTGGGCGCCCGCTGCGCGAAGTCGGCCTTGTAGGCCGGCTTGTGTTTCGTGGTCATGTCCATCTGATCGGAGAGCTTGAAATTCCAACTCATCCGCCAATAAGTGCGTCCCGGCTTGAGATTCTGCAAAAACCGCGCGCCCGAATCCACCGAAGCCATGGTGGCGGGCGGCGTACGTTGGTGAATTTCGACAAAGGATTTGCCCAATCGATCGCTAATGGCCCAGCCGTTTGCAAAACAAAGGTGGCCGCCGACAAACGTGGCGCTGGCGTCGGCGCTCAAAAGCACCAGGTCTTCCTGGACCTGCCGGGCGATCCAATCGAGCGGTTCTGCGGGAAGAGTACTGGCATCACCGAACCGGAAGCTGGTCGACTGGGCGCTGAGCGGGCTGTCCCAATGCCAGGCATCGCCGTCGGCCTGTAGCTGAAAGTGTTGTGGATAATGCCGGGCTAGATTCTTCGCCACCAATTCAAACACATCCCATTGAGCGGTTACGGTCTCTGCGCCGCCGTGAAAATAATAGGAATGATCCTCCCGAAGCAGTCGTTCCTTGAGTAGAATCTCCGTTTTGTACCGACTTAGATCGACCTCGCACAGAGGTTCGTGCGGTTTGAGCACTCGCATCCCCATGCCGGGATCGAACGAATCCTCAAATGGAAAATGAGGCAACATCTCGAGGCCTGACTTGTCCGCGCTTTGTTCGATCGGTCATGGTGCTTGGGGGGTGGAGGGATATTAATTCTCAAACCGGTTGATTCAAAGGAAAATAGACGCAGGAGGCCATTCTCCCCAGGGCTGATCCCTATTAATAGGCCCTTGGTCGGCCGGCGAGGTGACGTTGGTCAATCGGCCCGCCAAATCAAATCGTAATCGAATGTGTTCGTCCACACCCCCGGGAGCTGTTGAGCGGCCGTAGCGGCCGGTGTCTGACATTGGGCGTGATTTTGAGGGGCGCGCGTTTTTTCCGCCGGGCCGGATGCCCGGCTCTGCGGAAGACCGGAGGTCCGCCCCAGGCAGAGAAAAAAAGTGTAACTGAGTGTAACTAACTGTAACAGACTGTAACGGAGCCCCAAACCGAGCAAGTGTGGTTTGAGGAGGGTGGTGGGCTTTTTTTGGTTTGAATCACTTTGAATTACTTTGAATTGGTTTGAATTACTTTGAATTTTTGTGCCGGTGAAAATTAATCCGTGGACTGTTTAGGAGGACGTTGGAGAATAGGGCCGTGGGAGTTATTTCGTGGTCCCTGAGCGATTCTGCATTTGCTTTTCTG
>Ga0210409_10006564_pt1 | contig 12081 bp, 7 predicted proteins | sample IncBWH17MmetaG_FD_161649 | JGI IMG/M metagenome (GOLD analysis project Ga0210409, IMG submission 161649) | Forest soil microbial communities from Barre Woods Harvard Forest LTER site, Petersham, Massachusetts, United States - Inc-BW-H-17-M | ecosystem: Environmental > Terrestrial > Soil >...
TAACCCTCACGAAATCATGATCAATGACGAATGTTGACATTCGTCACTAAATATTCGACACTATCCTAAGGTTCAGCCGAAGGAGTGTCCGATGTTCGTGCGGTCTGTTTTGTCAAACTATTCCAAGCTCTTAGTTGGAATATCGTTGGCTGCTATGGCGGTTGCCCTGGCCGGCTGCAACGACTCCGTGGCCCAAAAGGCTGTTCCTTCCCGCCCCGTCCTGGTCGCGACCGCCCATTATGAAGCGGAATCGCCGGAACGGAGCTTTGTCGGCACGATCAAGCCCCGGATCGAGGCCGACATGGGGTTTCGGGTTCCCGGCAAAGTGGCAAAGCGCTTGGTCGAGGTCGGCCAGAGCGTTGATGTCGGCGAACCCCTGGCGACGCTGGACGAGGTCGATCTGAAGCTACAGGCCGAGCAGGCGGAAGCCGAGTTCACCGCCGCAACCGGCGTGCTGGCGCAGGCCGCCGCCGCCGAGACCCGCGCGAAAGATCTGCGCCTCAAGGGCTGGACCACGGACGCGCAGCTCGACCAGGCCAAGGCCGCCGCCGACGAGGCGCGGGCCCGGCTCAATCGCGCCGAGCGCTCGGTCGATCTCACCAAGAACTCGCTGTCATACGCCACGCTCGTCGCCGATAGCCGCGGCGTCGTCACCGCGACCCTGATCGAGCCCGGCCAGGTGGTGGCGTCCGGGCAGACCGCGATCCGCGTCGCGCGTTTGGCCGAAAAGGAAGCCGTGGTCGCGATCCCGGAAACGCTGGTCGGGCGCGCCAAGGAGGGTACCGCGACGGTGACCTTGTGGTCGGAGCCCGACAAGAAATATGCGGCCAAGCTGCGCGAGATCGCGCCCTCGGCCGATCCCGCGACCCGCACCTATCTCGCCAAATTCTCGCTGCCCGGCGCTGATGACCGAGTGTCGCTCGGCATGACCGCGACGCTGACCTTGGCCGATCCCGCCACCCAGCGCGTTGCGCGGCTGCCGCTGTCGGCGCTGTTCAACGAAGGCGGCGATCCCTCGTTCTACGTCGTCGATGACAGGGGCGACGTGACGCTGAAGCCGGTCACGGTCAAGGCCTTTGAGAGCAACGACGTCGTCATCACCGGTGGCGTCGACGAGGGCGCCAGGGTCGTCGCGCTTGGCGTGCAGAAGCTCGACCCGACCCAGAAGGTCAAGGTCGTCTCGTCGTTGTCATTCTAACGCGTGATCGCTGACAGCTAGCAATTTTGGAGGGTGACATGAAGCGCTTCAATCTCTCGGGCTGGGCGGTGAGCCACCCCACGCTCATTCTGTTTCTGATGATCGCGCTCGGCATCGCCGGCTACTTCTCCTACCAGAAGCTCGGCCGCGCCGAGGATCCCTTCTTCACGGTGAAAGTGGTGAACGTCTCGGCGATATGGCCGGGCGCGACCGCGGCCGAAATGCAGATGCAGGTCGCCGACCCCATCGAGAAGAAGCTGCAGGAATTGCCCTACTTCGAGAAGGTGCAGACCTATTCCAAGCCGGGCTTTACGGCGATGCAGGTCACGTTCCGCGATTCGACCCCGCCAAAGGACGTGCCCTATCTGTTTTATCTGCTGCGCAAGAAGCTCGTCGACGTGCAGGGCCAGTTGCCGGCGGGCCTGCTCGGCCCGGTCGTCAACGATGAATTCTCTGATGTTGATTCCATCCTCTATATGATGACCGGCGACGGCGCCGATTATGCGCAGTTAAAGAAGGCCGCCGAAGGCCTGCGCCAACGGCTCTTGAAAGTGCCGGGGGTGACAAAAGTCGACCTCTACGGCACCCAGGACGAGCGCATCTTTGTCGAATTCTCGCATGCCAAGCTCGCAACGCTCGGCATCACGCCGCAGGCCCTGTTCGACTCGCTCGCCAAGCAGAACAACGTGGTGCCGGCCGGCATGGTGGAAACGTCCTCGCAGCGGGTGCCGCTGCGCGTCACTGGCGCGCTCGACGGCGTCAAGGCGGTAGCGGAGTCGCCGGTCGAGAGCAACGGCCGCACCTTCCGGCTCGGCGATATCGCCACCATCACGCACGGTTTTGTCGATCCCCCGAGCTTTACGGTGCGTCAGGAAGGCAAGCCCGCGCTCGGCATCGGCGTCGTCACCGCCAAGGGCGCCAATATCCTCGAGCTCGGCAAGGAAGTTTCGAATGCGACCGCCGAATTCATGAAGGCGGTGCCGCAGGGCATCAATGTCGATCTGATCGCCGATCAGCCGAAGGTGGTCGAGCACGCTGTCGGCGAGTTCGTGCATTCGTTCATCGAGGCGCTCGCGATCGTGCTGTTCGTCTCCTTCGTTGCGCTCGGTTGGCGCACCGGCATCGTGGTGGCGGCCTCGGTGCCGCTGGTGCTCGCGATCGTCTTCATCGTCATGAATTCGATGTCGCTCGACCTGCATCGCATCACGCTCGGCGCGCTGATCATCGCGCTCGGCCTATTGGTCGATGACGCCATTATCGCGGTCGAGATGATGGTGGTGAAGATGGAGCAGGGCTGGGACCGCATCCGCGCGGCGTCCTTTGCCTGGGAATCCACCGCATTTCCGATGCTGACGGGAACGCTGGTCACAGCAGCCGGCTTCCTGCCCATTGGTTTCGCCAATTCCGCGGTCGGCGAATATGCCGGCGGCATTTTCTGGATCGTGGCGATCGCGCTGGTCGCCTCCTGGTTCGTGGCGGTGATCTTCACCCCCTATATCGGCGTCAAGCTCTTGCCGAACATCACGGTCCACCACAACCACGACCCGCACGCGATCTACGAGACCCGCATGTACCGCGGCTTGCGCGCGATGATCCAGTGGTGCGTCGACCACCGCGTCAAGGTGGTGGTGGCAACGGTTGGCGTGTTCGTCGCTTCGATCGTGGCCTTTGGCCATGTGCAGCAGCAGTTCTTCCCGCTGTCGGAACGGCCCGAACTGTTCTTGCAGCTTCGGCTGCCCGAAGGTACCGCCTTCAACGTCACGGAAAAATCCGTGAAGCAGGCCGAAACGCTATTGAAGGACGACAAGGACATCGCGACCTACACGGCCTATGTCGGGCAGGGCTCGCCGCGCTTCTGGCTCGGCCTCAATCCGCAGCTGCCGAACGAAGCCTTCGCCGAAATCGTGATCGTCGCCAAGGACGTCGAGGCGCGCGAGCGGATCAAGGCGAAAATCGAGAATGCAGCCGCTGACGGCATGCTGAGCGAGGCGCGGGTTCGCGTCGACCGCTTCAACTTCGGTCCGCCGGTCGGCTTCCCCGTTCAGTTCCGCGTCATCGGCCCGGATCCCAAGACCGTGCGCGAGATCGCCTACAAGGTGCGCGACGTGGTCAAGGAGAACCCGAACGTCAAGGACCCGCAGCTCGACTGGAATGAGCAGTCGCCCTATCTCAAGCTTGTGGTCGATCAGGATCGCGCCCGCGCGCTCGGCCTGACCCCGCAGGATGTCTCGCAGGCGCTCGCCATGCTGATCTCGGGCGCGCCGGTCACGACCATCCGTGACGGCATCGAGAAGGTCGGCGTGGTCGCCCGCGCCGTGCCGTCGGAGCGGCTCGATCTCGCTCGCGTCGGCGATCTCACCATCACCTCCCGCAACGGCGTTGTGGTGCCGCTACAGCAGATCGCCAAGATCGAGTATTCGCACGAGGAGCCGATCATCTGGCGTCGCAACCGCGACATGGCGATCACGGTGCGCGGCGACGTCGTCGACGGCGTGCAGGCGCCCGACGTCACCAACCAGATCTGGCCCAAGCTGCAGCAGATTCGCGATCAGCTCGAGCCGGCCTACCGGATCGAAGCGGGTGGCGCGTTCGAGGAATCCGCCAAGGGCAATGCCTCGATCTTCGTGCTATTCCCGCTGATGGTCATTGTGATGCTGACGCTGTTGATGATCCAGTTGCAGAGCTTTTCGCGGCTGTTGCTGGTGTTTCTGACGGCGCCGCTCGGCATCGTCGGGGCCTCGCTGGGCCTGAATGTCGCGGGCCAGCCGTTCGGCTTCGTGGCGCTGCTAGGGCTGATCGCACTCGCCGGGATGATCATGCGCAATGCGGTGATTTTGGTGGACCAGATCGAGACCGACGTCTCCCATGGCCTGACCCGCAAGGAAGCGATTGTGGAGGCCACCGTCCGGCGCGCCCGTCCGGTGGTGCTGACCGCGCTTGCCGCGATCCTGGCCATGATCCCGCTGTCGCGCTCGGCGTTCTGGGGCCCGATGGCGATCACCATCATGGGCGGATTGTTTGTTGCAACCTTCCTGACCTTGCTGTACTTGCCGGGCCTCTACGCCCTCTGGTTCCGCAAGAGCCTCGAGGAAAGCGGCACCAGCGAGCAGGCCGTTTCTGCGCCGCAACATCAAGAACCCGCATTTCCGCTTGCTGAAGCTGCGGAATAATTGAACATTGAGTACAACATGACGCTGATTTCGGAACACATCGAAAGCGACACGCGGGAGCGGATTCTCGTGGTAGCGGAGCGCCTGTTCCGGCAGATCGGCTATCAAAAGACCACGGTCGCCGACATCGCCAAAGAGCTGCGCATGAGCCCGGCCAACGTGTATCGCTTCTTCGATTCGAAGAAGGCGATCCACGAGGGCGTCGCGCGCACCCTGATGGGTGAGGTCGAGGACGTGACCGCAGCGATCGCCAACCGGTCCGGCCCGGCGGCCACGCGCCTGCGCGAACTCATGACCACGATCAACCGCATGAACTCGGAACGCTACATCGGCGATTCCAAGTTGCACGAGATGGTTGAGATCGCGATGGAGGAGAGCTGGGAGGTCTGCGTCGCCCACATGCAGACGATCACCGAGAGCATCGCCGGCGTCATCGCGCAGGGCGTCGCGTCCGGCGAGTTCGAGGTCTCGGACGTGCCGCTGGCGGCGATGTGCGTCTGCACCGGGATGATCCGGTTTTTCCATCCGCAGATGATCGCGCAATCCGCCAACAAGCCGGGACCGGAGATCGACCAGATGATCGACTTTATCCTTGCGGGGCTTGCGGTAAGTGGTAAGGCGATCGGCAGGGTGGGTTAGAAGCCGGCGGAGAATTTTCCCGTCATTGCGAGGAGCGAAGCGACGAAGCAATCCATACCACGGCATGCGGCCCCTATGGATTGCTTCGCTGCGCTCGCAATGACGAAAAATCGGAAGATATAATGGACGCCAAGAGCCCAAAGGACCTGCACTATTACGAGCCGAAGAACGGCCACGGCCTCAGGCACGATCCGTTCAATGCCATCGTGGCTCCGCGCCCGATCGGCTGGATTTCGTCGCGGGGCGCCAACGGCAACGTCAATCTGGCGCCCTACAGCTTCTTCAACGGCTTCTGCTACAGGCCGCCGATCATCGGTTTTTCGTCGACTTCCTGGAAGGACAGCGTCGCGAATATCGAGGAGACCAAAGAGTTCGTCTGGAATCTCGCGACCATGGACCTCGCAAGGCAGATGAACGCGACCGCGGCCCATGTCGCGCGCGGCGTCAGCGAATTCGAGATCGCTAGGTTAACCCCGGCCCCCGGCAAGCTCGTCAATGTGCCGCGGGTCGCCGAAAGCCCGGTCTCGTTCGAATGCCGGCTGGCGCAGATCATTCAGTTGCAGGGCGCCAATGGTGAAAAGGCGCAGGCCTGGCTGACGCTGGGCGAGGTGGTGGCCGTCCACATCGACAAGGCCATGATCAAGGACGGCGTGTACCAGACCGCCCTCGCGCGCCCGATCGTGCGAGCGGGGCGCAAGGGCGACTATTTTGAAATTCGCCCCGAAGCCATGTTCGAGATGGTGCGGCCGGACTGAGGTTACCCTTGAAGGATGGGTTGAGCGGAAGCGATACCGTCACATCATTGGGAAGCATTGATGGGTTTCGCTTTCCGCTCAACCTATCCTACGCCTAAGCCCATTGCCGTGCATGCCAGCGTTTTCGGAACTGAAGCGGGATTTTGCCGTTATCGGTTACCGATCAATTTCGCCTTATTTTCAATGCGAAATGCCGCCTGAATCTTTACGCTTTCCGCTAGAGTGAGTCGTCTTCGCGCCAGCCTCTCTCTTAACCCCAGAGGACATCGCCATGAGCTCCTTCCGCCGCGACTTCATCACCAAGCCGATCTTTTCTGTCGCGCGCGGCGTATTGCCGGCGATGTCGGATACTGAGCGCGAGGCGCTGGAGGCCGGCGACGTCTGGTGGGATGCCGATCTCTTCACCGGCAATCCCGACTGGTCGAAATTGCTTGCCTATCCGCAGGCTGTGCTGACGGCAGAGGAAAAGGCCTTCCTCAACGGCCCGGTCGACGAGCTCTGCGCGATGCTCGACGACTGGAAGATCAATTGGGAATGGCGCGATCTGCCGCCGGAGGTCTGGGACTTCATCAAGCGCCAAAAATTCTTCGGCATGATCATTCCGAAGGAGTTTGGCGGGCTTGGCTTCTCGCCCTACGCGCATTCCGAAGTGGTGCGCAAGCTGTCCACGCGCTCGCTCGCGGCCGCCGTCACCGTGATGGTGCCGAATTCGCTCGGGCCCGGCGAATTGTTGATGCGCTTCGGCACCAAGGACCAGCGCGAGCGGTGGCTGCCGCGGCTCGCCGACGGGCGCGACATCCCCTGCTTCGGCCTGACCAGCCCGGAAGCCGGGTCCGACGCCGCCTCGATGATCGATAGCGGCATCATCTGCAAGGGCAACTTTGAAGGCCGCGAAGTGCTGGGCTTGAGGCTGAACTGGCACAAGCGCTACATTACGCTGGGGCCGGTTGCGACGCTGCTCGGCCTCGCCTTCAAGGCCTACGATCCGGATCATCTGGTCGGTCAACAGGAAGACCTCGGCATCACGGTGGCGCTGATCCCGACGCATCTTCCGGGCGTCGAGATCGGCCATCGCCATCTGCCGGCGATGCAGGTGTTCCAGAACGGGCCGAACTGGGGCCACGACGTCTTTATCCCGATTGATTACATCATCGGCGGACAAGAACGCCTGGGCCAGGGCTGGAAGATGCTGATGACGGCGCTCGCCGCCGGCCGCGGCATCTCGCTGCCGTCATTGTCGGCGGCGGGTGCCGCCTTCGCCGCGCGCACCACCGGCGCCTATGCCCGCATCCGCGAGCAGTTCGGCATCGCAATCGGCAAATTCGAGGGTATTGAGGAGCCGCTGGCGCGCATCGCCGGCATCGCCTACCTGCTGGACGCCGCGCGGCGGCTGACCTGCGCCGCGCTCAATCAGGGGCATCATCCGGCCGTCATCTCCGGCATCATGAAGCTGCAGGCGACCGAACGGATGCGGATCGCGATCGACGACGCCATGGATATCCATGGCGGTAAGGCCGTGATCGAGGGGCCGCAGAATTACATGGGCAGTCTCTATCGCTCGGTGCCGGTCGGCATCACCGTCGAAGGCGCCAATATCCTGACCCGCAACCTGATCGTGTTCGGGCAGGGCGCGATCCGCGCGCATCCTTATCTCCTGGAAGAGATGAACGCGCTTGGCGACGATGACCGCGCCCGCGGCCTCGACGCCTTCGACAAGGCGCTCTGGAAGCATGTCGGACATAGCCTCACCACGCTGTTCCGTGCCTGGGGCCGCAGCTGGAGCTTCGGAATGTTTGCGCCGGCGCCCGACGCCGGGGACGCCATGCGATACTATCGGCAATTGTCGCGTTATTCGGCAGGCTTTGCACTGTGCGCCGACATGGCGCTGCTCACTCTGGGTGGCGCGCTGAAGCGCAAAGAGATGCTGTCGGCGCGGTTCGGCGACATTCTCTCCGAACTTTATCTGCTTTCCGCCGCGCTGAAACGCTGGCAGGACGAGGGCCGCGAGCCCGCTGACTTTGCAGTGCTCGAATGGTGCATGGCGCAGGGTTTTAAGACCATCGAGAACCGCTTCGCCGAAATAATGGCGAACTTGCCAAACCGCTTTGTCGGCATCGTCCTGAAATTCCTGATCCAGCCCTTTGGCGCGCGCGTGGTCGGTCCTTCCGATCTCGTCGTACATCAATGCGCCCAGCTCGTGCTGGAGCCGGGAGCGGCACGCGACCGTCTCACGCCGGATTTGTCGCATGTCGATGACGACGGTGGCCCTGCGCGGCTGGAAAAGGCGTTTCTGCTGGTGACGGCCACCGAAGATATCGCCAAGCGAATGCGCGCCGCTCACCTCCACGACTGGCGGGAGGCCGTGAAAAAAGGCGTCATCACGCAAGCCGAGGGCGATCAGCTCGCCGCCGCCCACGAAGCGGTCGCCAAGGTCATCGAGGTCGACGATTTCGCGCCCGAGGCGCTCTCGCCGATTTACAAGAAACCCGCCGACGTGCATCAATTCCCTCAGGAGATTGGTGAGCAGAGGGTTGCGAGCTGATGGCGCGACCGGTTTTCATTGTCGACGGCAGCCGGACGCCGTTCCTGAAGGCGCGTTCCGGTCCCGGCCCGTTCACCCCGGTCGATCTCGCCGTGCAATGCGGCCGGCCGCTCTTGGCACGGCAACCCTTTGCGCCCAGCGCGTTCGATCAGGTGATCCTCGGCTGCGTCAACGTCATCGCCGACGAAATGAATCCGGCCCGTGTCGCCGCGCTGCGGCTCGGCATGGGGGAATCCATGGTCGCCTTCACGGTGCAGATCAATTGCGGCTCGGGCATGCAATCGATCGACACCGGCTTTCGCTACATCCGCGAAGGCGTTTCCGATCTCATTCTCGCCGGCGGCGCTGAAGCCCTGAGTTATGCGCCGCTGGTATGGCCGCAGGCCGGGGTGCGCTGGTTTGCCGGGCTCGCCGGCGCCAAGGGCGTCGGCGCCAAGATCCTCGCCGCGTTGAAGGCGCGTCCGGCCTACTTCAAGCCGATCATCGGGCTCGAGCTCGGGTTGACCGATCCGATCACCGAACTGAACATGGGGCAGACCGCCGAGGTGGTCGGGCACCTGTTCGGCATCACGCGCGCCCAGTCCGACGTCTACGCGGCCGAAAGCCACAAGCGGCTCGCCAACGCGCAGTCGCAAGGCTTTTTGAAAGGCGAGGTCGAGACCGCGTTTTCGCGCGACGGCAAATTCTACGATCACGACGACGGCGTCCGGCCGGACTCGACGCCGGAGACGCTGGCAAAGTTGAAGCCGGTGTTCGAACGTCCGTGGGGACAAGTCACCGCCGGCAATTCTTCCCAGATCACCGACGGCGCGTCTTGGGTGATTCTGGCTTCCGAAGATGCGGTTGCCCGACACGGCTTGAAGCCGAAGGCTGTGATCCTCGACAGCGAATGGTCGGCGCTCGATCCCTCGATCATGGGGCTTGGCCCGGTGCTGTCGGCAACCGCGCTTTTAAAGCGCAACAAGCTAACGTTACAGGACGTCGAGACCTGGGAATTGAACGAGGCCTTTGCCACGCAGGTGCTCGGCTGTCTCGCTGCCTGGAACGACGAAAAATTCTGCGGCGAAATTTTGGGCCTTGACGGCGTCGCTGGACAAATCGACCAGACAAAACTCAATGTCGATGGCGGCGCGATCAGCCTCGGCCATCCCGTCGGCTGTAGCGGCAACCGCATCGTGCTGCACCTCGTCAATGCGATGAAGCGGCTCGGCACCAGGCGCGGGGTTGCCACCGAATGCATCGGCGGCGGGCAGGGCGGTGCGATGTTGATAGAGACGGTGTGATCATGGATTCGAAGATCATGGACGTTCTCGCCGACCGCGTGCTCACGCTTGGGCCGAAGCCTGAGGTGACCAGCGCCTATCGCCATTTCAAGCTGACGCGCGACGCTGACGGCGTAGCCTGGCTGTTGTTCGACCGCGACGGTGCTAGCGCCAATACGCTGTCGGCCGATGTGATCGAGGAGCTCGACCAGGTTTTGGCCGCGCTGGAAAGCGAGCGGCCGGCAGGTCTTGTCATTCGCTCGGCCAAGAAATCCGGATTCATCGCCGGCGCCGACGTCAACGAGTTCCGCGGCGCCAGCGATTCCCGCGTGGTCGAGACTGGAATCAGCCGCGCGCATGCGGTGATCGACCGGCTCGAGACGTTGCGCATTCCCTCTGTTGCGGTCATCCATGGCTTTTGCCTCGGCGGCGGACTGGAAGTCGCGCTCGCCTGCCAGTCGCGCATCGCGATCGACGGCGCGCGCTTTGGTTTTCCGGAGGTGCTGCTGGGATTACATCCGGGCCTCGGCGGCACCGCGCGTTTCACGCATCTGATCAATCCGATGCAGGCGATGACGTTGATGCTGACCGGCCGGACCATCGACGCGCGGCGGGCCAAGGCGCTCGCGCTGGTCGATGCCGTGACCGAGGAGCGCCACGTCGGCAACGCAGTCAAGGACGCGATCTTCGGCCGCCTGCAGCGCGCGCGGCCTACGCTGTTGAACACCGTCCTGAACTCCGGCCCGGCGCGGGGTTTTCTCTCGTCGCGGATGCGCCGCGAGGCCGAGAAAGCCGCACCGCACGAACATTATCCCGCGCCTTACGCGCTGATCGATCTCTGGGAAAAGCACGGCGGCGACAGGCCTGCGATGCTATCGGCGGAAAAAGCCTCGTTCGCCAATCTGATGGTGACGCCGACCGCGCAGAACCTGATCCGCTTGTTCTTCCTGCGCGAGCAGATGAAGAAGCTAGCTGGCAGCGGCAACAAGGTCGACCATGTCCACGTCATCGGCGCCGGCGCGATGGGCGGCGACATCGCGGCATGGTGCGCCAATCAGGGCATGCGAGCCACGCTCGCCGACATGAAGCCGGAGCCGATCGCGGGCGCGATGAAACGCGCCACTGAGCTGTTCAAGAAAATCATCCGTAAACCGACCGAAATCCGCGACGCGCTGGACCGGCTTATCCCCGACATGGATGGCGAGGGCGTGCGCAACGCCGATCTCATCATCGAGGCGGTGCCGGAAAAGCTCGAATTGAAGCAGAAGGTCTATGCCTCGCTCGAGCCTGTCATGAAGCCGGGCGCGATTCTTGCCACCAATACCTCGAGCATCCCGTTACAGGACCTGCGCACCACATTGCAAAGGCCGGAGCGATTGCTCGGATTGCACTTCTTCAATCCGGTATCGCGGCTGCAACTGGTTGAGGTGGTCAGCCATGACGGCAACGACGCGCAGCTCCTGAAGGAGGCGTTGGCCTTTGTCGGCGCCATCGACAGGCTGCCGCTGCCGGTGAAGAGTTCGCCGGGCTTTCTCGTCAACCGTGCGCTGACGCCTTACATGCTGGAGGCGATGGTGCTGCTCGACCAGAACATCGACAAGCGCGTCATCGATGCGGCGGCGGAAAAGTTCGGCATGCCGATGGGGCCGATCGAGCTCGCCGATCAGGTCGGTCTCGATATCTGCCTCGATGTCGGCGACATGCTGCGCTCGAAATTCGGCGATTCTCTCCCGCCGACGCCCGCGTGGCTGCGCGAGAAGGTTGCGAAGGGCGAACTCGGCCGCAAGACCGGCAAGGGATTCTACCTCTGGAAGGACGGCAAGGCCGACAAGGGCCCGGCCCCGGCCTCCGGCGCGCAGCCGAGCGAAGAGATGACCGACCGGCTGATCCTGCCGATGTCCAATGTCTGCGTCGCGGCCTTGCGCGAGGGCATCGTCGATGATGCCGATGCGGTCGACGGCGCCATGATCTTCGGCACCGGTTATGCGCCGTTCCGCGGCGGCCCGCTGAATTACGCGCGCACGCGAGGGGCGGACAATGTGGTGTCGGCGTTGCGGGCGCTGGCGGCAAAATTCGGCGGCCGGTTTACGCCCGATGCCGGCTGGGAGAATTTCAAGTGACCGATACGATCGATGCGCATGTGCGTGCGCCGGCGAGTTCGGAGACCGAGCCGTGCGGCGATCTCTGCACCCGCACGCTGGCGATGCCGGCCGATACCAACCAGAACGGCGATATTTTCGGCGGCTGGCTCCTGAGCCAGATGGATATCGGCGGCGGCGTGTTTGCCTCGAAGATCGCGAAGTCGCGCACGGTGACGGTGGCGATCGAGGCGATGAATTTCAGGAAACCGGTGTTCGTCGGCGATCTGGTTTCGGTGCACGCCAATCTGGTGCGGATCGGCAAGACGTCGATCACGGTCCATCTCGAAGCCTGGGTGCTGCGGCGCAAGGAAATGCAGGCGATCCTGGTGACCGACGGCAATTTCACCTATGTCTCGATCGGCGAGCAGGGAAAT
>Ga0210409_10006565_pt1 | contig 12079 bp, 9 predicted proteins | sample IncBWH17MmetaG_FD_161649 | JGI IMG/M metagenome (GOLD analysis project Ga0210409, IMG submission 161649) | Forest soil microbial communities from Barre Woods Harvard Forest LTER site, Petersham, Massachusetts, United States - Inc-BW-H-17-M | ecosystem: Environmental > Terrestrial > Soil >...
GTGATCGTTAACCGCATCGTGAAAACGCTGCTTGCACCCGAGGTATCGCTCCGTCGTCTGAATTGAAACGTGGCCGAGCAGGAACTGAATCTGATCTAGTTCACCTCCTGCCTGGTGGCACAGTCGCGCACAAGTCCTTCTTAAATCGTGCGGTGCCACCGATGGCAGACCACAGCTTTTCGCGTTTGCTTTCACGATTGCCCAGATGACCTTGGGTGTAAAGCCATGTCCCCAAATTCTGCCTGCTTTGTTGATAGACCGTAGCAACGGACCTGAGGTGATGCCGGCACCGACAGTCCAGCTGTCGACCGCCGCCTTCACCCACTGCGGAACGGGGATCGTTCGGATGTGGCCACCTTTTCCTCTCAGGTCAGCGATGACCCAATGGCCTTCCCGAAGCTGAAGATCCTCTAACCGTAAGGTTGTAACCTCAGCTCTCCGGAGACCGCAGCCGATGAGAAGCGACAGCAGAGAACGATTGCGTCGGCTGCGGAGAGTGTCAGCGCTTTCCGCGCCCAACAAGTTCTTGCCTTCTTCCGCAGTCAGCCAGTTTCCGACACGCGCTCCGAGCCGCCTGACGCCCTTCACACGCCGAATGCCTGTCGCAAGATCCGGGCTAAGGAGTCCGCAATCGGATGCTTCATACGCCAGCCGGCGGATCGCCGCCAATCTCAGGTTAATCGTCGACGGGGCGTACGAGTGCTGTTCGAGTGCGATTCGGTACCGTGTGACCACGGTCCTGTTGAAAGCTAGCCTGGGCTCCGAACAGTACCAGTCGATGAATTCACGAATGGCATGGTCGTACGAGCGCTTTGAACTCGAAGACGTGAGGCTGTTCAAGACCGCAGATTTCGATTGTTCTAGATCGGGTAATTTGAGGACCGTTTTCGGGACTCGTTTGCGTTTGCTCTTCGCCATTGGAAGCGGCCTCCATTCGCCGTGGCGAAAAGCATGATCATGTCCTCAATCTCCTGAACAGCAGCGCGTTTGCCGGTACTAATACGGACGGCGAATAAGTTTCGGATGGCCCGTTAATCAAGAGTGGTGTGACCCAGGGAAGTCACTAAATGTATTTTCACGGTTTCTAGCAAGTTTGCGCTAAAATCCGGCTCAAATTTTTCGGGTACCCAGAAACCAGGTTGTTGGGAGGGGCTGCCTTGGCTTGTGAGCCCAGTTTAGCGGCGCTGATGCAAGCAGCCGAGGGCGGGAGCAAAACGGCCGCCGACGCACTGTTTAGCGCCCTTTACTCCGAATTGCGACGGCTTGCAAAACGCGAACTAGCGCGGCATGGCGCGCCGATAAGCCTCAGCGCCACAACGCTTCTGCATAAGGCATACATCGAAATCGCCGACAGAGACGGGACATCTTTCCCCGATCGCAATCGGTTCATGGGCTATGCCGCTCGGGTTATGCGCGGGTTAGTCATTGATCATGCGAGGAGCCGCTGTGCTCAGAAACGCGGAGGGCAATTCGAAATTACGTCGCTCGGGAGCGAAATCGAAAATGCGCCAGATGTGAAGGAACTCGACCGGATTAGCGAAGCGTTGGACGAACTGGCGAAGGCGGAACCGGCCCTAGCAGAAATTGTCGATTTGAAATTCTTTTGCGGCTTCTCGTTTGGTGAAATCGCGGCGATGAGAGAGATCTCTGAACGAACTGTTCAGCGCCAATGGGAGAAGGCACGTATCTACCTCCATCGCAGCATTTGCGCAAACTTGGAAATGTGAGAAACCGTGTCCGCGATCAGCCCTGAACGTTGGCGGGAAATCAGTCCCTATCTGGACCACGCACTCTCCCTGTCCGAAGAGCAGCGCGCTGCATGGTTCTCGGATTTCCGCGTGCAACACTCCGATTTGGCCGCTTTACTTGAACAGCTGCTGGAGGAGCATCGCGCGTTATCTCAGAAACATTTCTTAGAGTCCCAGCCAGAGCAGCCTGCAGATGACAGCTTCCTAACAGGGAAATCGGTCGGCGCATACGAGCTCATCTCGCGCATTGGCGAGGGCGGCATGGGGACTGTGTGGCTCGCTCAGCGCGCCGATGGCCGGTTCGAACGTCAGGTGGCGATCAAGTTTCTGCGTTTTGCGGTGGCTTCCCCAGCAGCGGCGGAACGATTCAAGCGTGAAGGCCGAATTCTGGGTCAGCTCGAGCATCCCCATATTGCCGAGCTTATCGACGCTGGCGTGACATCAGGCGGCGAGCCCTATCTGGTCCTCGAATACGTCGAAGGGCAGTCGATTGACGAATATTGCGATCAGCACGCATTGACTGTAGACGCCCGCCTGCAACTTTTCCTCGATGTGCTGGAGGCAGTAGCAGCGGCGCACGTGCAGCTCATTGTCCATCGCGACATCAAGCCTTCTAACGTACTCGTTCGGAATGACGGAGAAGCGAAGCTGCTCGATTTCGGCATAGCCAAACTGCTGGCGGGTACGGAAACACCGGCTGACGTGGCACTGGTCACCGAAGGCGGAGCGGCGCTGACTCCGCTCTTTGCTGCACCGGAGCAATTGACTGGCAGACAGATCACGACGGCCACGGATGTCTATGCGCTGGGCGTGCTGCTGTACCTGCTGCTAACCGGGCAGCATCCCGGCGGTGCTGGGCTGCGCTCAACTGCGGAAATCATCAAGGCCATTACGGAGAAGGAGCCACCGCGCGCCTCGGCGCGTATCGCCTCGGCCGAAGCCGCGGGCGTAGCCGAAAAGCGAGGGAGTACGCCAGATAAGCTGCGCCGAGTTTTGCGAGGTGACCTGGACCTGATCGTCGGCAAGGCTCTTAAGAAAAATTCGCAAGAGCGTTATGCGTCAGTCTCGGCATTCGGAGACGACCTGCGCCGTTATCTGCGCCATGAGCCGGTCAGCGCGCGCCCGGATGCAATCTCGTACCGGCTGCGCAAATACGCTCGCCGGCATAGAGTGGGTGTCAGCGTGGCAGCGGGAATGGTGGTTGTTCTGGCAGGATTTTCCGTAATTCAAGGCATTCAGTTGCGGCGCATCACGCGGGAGCGCGACCGTGCCGACCGCATCGCGCAGTTTATGACTAACATTTTCAAGGTGGCCGATCCAGAACACAGACTGGGGGACGCTGTTACTGCCCACGATGTTCTTGACAACGCGTCGGAGCAGATCGACACCGGGCTCGCCCACGATCCTGAGTTGCAGGCCAAGCTGACGTATGTCATGGCCATGGCTTATAACAATCTTGGGCTGTACTCGCGCGCGCAAGCTCTTCTGGAACGGGCTGTCCCACTTTTTACGGCGGTCCTTGGCCCGCAGAACATCGAGACTATGCACGCGAGGCAGCGCTTGGCCTGGACCCTGTTCCAGCAGGGCCGCTTCACGGAGGCGGAGTCTCAACAACGCAGTTTGATCGAAGTCGAGCGGCGCGTCCTCGGTCCTGAAAATGACCAAACCATCGGAACGATGGGGGACCTGGCCACGACGCTCAGCGAAGAGCGCAAGCTTCCTGAAGCGGAGAAGCTTCAGCGCGACGTTCTAGAAATCCAAAAAAAAGTGCTCGGCCCTGAAGCCCCTTACACCTTGGCCTCAATGGACAATCTTGCGGCAACGCTCCTTTACGAGGGTCGAGCGGAGGAAGCCGAAAAACTAGAGCGGCAGACTTTGGAGATTCAGCGCCGGGCTCATGGGGTTGAAAACCTCACGACCATTCATTACATGATGAATGAGGCGGAATTCAAAGCCGGCATGGGCTTGCTCGATGACGCGGAAAAAATGTCTCTCGAGTTGATTGAGCTGCAAAATCGCCTGATCGGTCCGGATAGTCCGGAGGCTGCAGAAACCACTTACAATCTGGCGACTATAAAGCTGAAGCAGGGCAAAAGAAACGAAGCGCTTACTCTGCTTGGCCATGCGGTCGATCACGGCTTGTTGCCGCGAGAGGCGCTAGGACTCGACAAGGATCCCGACTTAAGGGCTCTCCACGATGACCCTCGATTCGACGCATTGGTGGCACACGCTGCGCAGGTAGCCCACCAAGGGGCACATCCCCGAAAGCCTAATTAACTCAGCTCGCGTGGAACTTCGTCAGGCGACGACTCCGGATGTGCCTTTTCCAGGTTTCCAGAGAAAGTGTCCAGTCAGCCTGTCGTCTTTTGCCCGCCATTTCCGATTATCTAGGTAGAACGTACTAATCCTTCCGGCTTGGGTCCCGCAACGCCGGTTTTCAGGGAGTGATGTTCCATGCCAATCCTAGCTCAGCGGTTTCGTGTCGCTTGTCAACATATAGCTAATCCGAATCGGGCATTCAGGCGGCGGGTCGTAATCTGCGCGTTATTAATGGGCGCCGTTCTGGCTGCCATTGCGGGAGTACGAGCAGAGCAGCAGAATCCGTTCACGGGATTATTCTCGTTCATTCCGAATGGAGTATTTTTTTCGAACCCGAACGGAGCCTCGCAGACGTACAGCACCGGCGGCGGGGGCATCGACCTCACTGGACCGTTTTTCCAAAGCATGGGCACCAATGGCCGGTCGTGCGCGACGTGCCACCAGCCCAGCGACGGCATGTCGGTTTCCGCAGCGAATGTAGAGCTGAGGTTTCTGCTGACGCAAGGGAAGGATCCAATCTTCCGACCAGTGGACGGCTCGAACTGCAATCACAATATCGATGTTTCCTCACTTCCTGGGAGATACGCGGCGTACAGCTTGCTCCGAACGCGCGGTTTGATTCGCATTGCCCTGGCCGTTCCAGCGAACGCGGACTACCGGGTGGTTAACGTGAGCAACCCGTATGGATGCAACGAAAGCGATGTGATTTCGATGTATCGCCGCCCGCTGCCGACGACGAATCTGCGATTTTTGAGCACGGTGATGTTTGACGGGCGGGAATCTTCGCCGGCTACCGGCACTACGAAGATTGTGTACAACAACTATCCCAGCTCGCTGCTGGGCGACTTAGCGCACCAGTCAGTGGATGCCACGGTCACACACGCGCAGGGCGACGGTACGAGACCTACGGCAACAGAGCAGCAGGAGATTGTGAATTTCGAGATGGCGCTGACAACAGCGCAAGCATTCGGAAAACATACCGGGTTACTCAACGCACACGGAGCTGATGGGGGACCTGTGCCTCTCAGCACTCAGCCATACTTTATTAGCATGAACTCAAGCGTGAATTTTCTGTTGCCGCAGTTCGAGCAGCCCGGGGGGCTAGTGGCACCGGGGGACAGGCAGTTCACTCCCGCCATTTTCAATCCCTTTGGTGCGTGGGCGAGTTTCCCTCCCGCTGATCCGCGGGCAGCGGTGGCGCGTGGGGAGGTGATTTTCAATTCCAAGGCGATCAATATCACCGGCGTGGCGGGAATTAACGATGATGTTTCGGAGGGGGGACTGGTGGCCGGCGGGATGTCCTCGCTGACGGGAACGTGCGGCACATGCCATGATACGCCGAACGTTGGCAATCACTCGTTTCCGACGCCGTTGGACATCGGAACCGGCGACCCGGGTGTCGGAAACGCGGCTGTCAATCTAGGTGGATTGGACATCAGCTACCTGCCATCGATTACGGTATGTAAATTGGATCCGCTGTCGGGAATGCCCACGACCAATTGCAAAACGACGACCGATTTGGGCCAGGCGTTGATCGACGGCAAGTTCGACCACGTCGGCAAAATCAAGGGGCCGGTACTACGCGGGCTTTCCGCGCGCGCTCCGTACTTTCACAATGGCGCGGCCCGAACCCTGCTCGATGCGGTGCGTTTCTATGAGACGCGATTCGGACTGTCCTTGAGCACTCAAGACGAATCGGACTTGGTGGCATTCTTAAGTTCTCTTTAGGGCGGCAGAGCGATTCCTCCGCGCATGTTGTAAGCCGACTGACAGCCAAGCTAGGATTCGACGGCGGGATTAGTCCTCGTAAGTCGTCTAGTGTTTACCGATGCGGCGCTTAGGCAATGTCATTCCGGGTGGATGACGAAGTACCGGAAGCTATCAGGTAGCGAACTTACCAGAGGTGCCCGAATCCGATTTATGAGATGGGTTCTAGGCTCCATTCAATTCCTTACATACCGTCCACATATCCTCGCCGCACGCCTTCTTCGTTCCAATTAATCTCTGCCTAGTTCCTCGAATGCAGGACGGCCGCTCCGGGGGGAAGGCGCCCGAATTTTGATATGACGAGGGACACTATGAAACGCAGCTTCATGTGGATTTTAATTTCCTATTCAGCCTTTGGCCTCGCGGGCTTTCCCGTGCGCGCCAACGAAACCAAGTCCGAAAAGGAAACTGTAGTTGTAGAGCCCGGGAGTGATTTCCGTGCCGCGATCGAGAAAGGTGTACGGCTTAAAGCCGTAGGGCAGCCCATTACCGCAAAGCTGCTAGAGCCGGTTTACGCCAGAGACGTTCTCGCTGTTCCGGCAGGCTCAACGATAAAGGGACATGTTTCCGCAATTAGCAAAGCACCAATGCGCAAGCGTACCCGAAGACTCCTGAATGGCGACTTTACGCCGCCTAAGACGGCGCAGGTGACGTTCGACGAACTGGTGCTTTCCGATGGAACGACGGTGCCGATTCACAGCGATTCTGCCGCCGGCCTTGGTCGTGTGGCGAATTCGCAATATCTTCCTGAGTCGCAGCGTCCCGGAACCCGCCAAAAACTCAAGGGCGCTATGGGTCCGTTGCGTGAACCGAATAAGCTGCAGCGATTGAGCGAGGCCGTCGTAACCAGCTTGCCCTACCACCCGGAATTCATCGATCAAGGAACCGTGTTTGACGCCGCTCTGCTCGAACCGGTGTCGGTGCTCGCACCGGTTCAGCCTAATGCGGTGTCGCTGCAAGCAAGCGACTATCTCTACCTTCATCTATTGACCGCAATCAACTCGAGTACGTCCACAGCGGGCACGCAAGTCGAAGCCGTTGTGTCGCAGCCGTACTTCCAAGCGGATCATCAATTGCTCTATCCCGCCGGAACCAAAATCACCGGAACGGTCCAAAAAGCCTCCTCCGCAGGATGGATGAAGAAGAACGGAAGCATCGTGTTTTCATTCCGCTCAATCCAGATGCCGGACGGCACTTCGACAGATATCCATTCGACTGTGGGAGGCGTTCAAGCCGAGCGGTCGGAAGGTTTGAACGTCGGCAGGGAGGGCGAAATCAAAGCTACGACTTCCACTTTCGCACGGCTTCTCGCTCCGGCCTCGCTTATAGGCCCATCGAGAGGAGTGTCGGACATGACCACGCAGAAGACAGCATGGTCTCGCTCCGGCGAAGGACGGAAAGGCTTCGGCTTGCTTGGCGCCGGCGCAGCGCAGGCATCCGCAAGCACGGCAATTGGGTTCGGATACTTTGGCGCCGCAAAGAAGCTGTGTGATGCATTCATCACGAAAGGTTCAAACGTCGAGTTGCCGGTAAATACTCCCATTGTCCTGCGACTGGATTCCGATGCAATCCCGGTAGCCCTCGTAACGCGATAGCCGGCGGGTGTGTTCTTGCTGCCTCGCGCTGAGCTAGACCATCACAAATTCCGCAATAGCGCGACCCGGTATCCAACTTCCCATGCTTCCGGCATCAGATTGGCTTTTCAAACTGGCTTCACGATACACGACAAGGAGATGACTATGAATTCCAAGCAAGTGGTTCTCATCACCGGTTCCAGCACCGGCTTTGGCAGATTGTTCACCGACACTCTGGCCCGGAAAGGGCACACCGTTTTTGCGACAATGCGGGATCCCGAAGGCCGCAACGCCAAGAATGCCTCCGAAATCCGCGTGCTTGCGGAAAAGGATTCACTGCCAATATACGTCCTTGAACTGGACGTAACCGATGGTGGTTCGGTCGAGCGGGCTGTGGATGCCGTCGTTGCCAAAGCCGGTCGCATCGATGTCGCCATCAACAATGCCGGCCATTACGTCTCAGGGCTGGCGGAAGCCACCACCACGGAGCAGGCGCAGCGCGTTATGGACACGAACTTTCTTGGCCCGGTTCGCGTAAATCGCGCCGTGCTTCCGCACATGCGGCGCCAACGCAGCGGCGTGCTCATGCACATCAGCAGCGGCGCCGGACGAGTGGTCCTTCCTTCTGGCGGTTTCTATTGCGCCAGCAAGTTTGCACTCGAGGCGTTGGCTGAGTCGTATCACTACGAACTTGCCGCGCAAGGAATTGAATCCGTGATTGTTGAACCCGGCCCTTATGAGACTCCAGTTTTTGGCAATACAGCGACGGCTGCCGATGAGGCTCGCACCAATACGTATGGCGCCGTCAAAGAAATCCCTGCGAAGGTCAACGCGGCACTCTTGTCCGCGGCGGGAAATGCTCAAGAGGTCGCTGACGCCGTTCTGCAAATTATTGAAACGCCCGCCGGAGAGAGGCAGCTGAGGTATCTGGTTAGCCCCGAAAGCTTCGGTGTCGACCAGATCAACGCCCTCTCGAAGCAAGTGCAAGCTAACCTGTTAGAAGCCTTCGGCCTTGCTGCAGATACCAAATTCCTCAAAGGCAAAGCAGTAGGCTCCGTTTAGGCTCTCCTGCTCTGTTGATCAAGAATTGAGTGGTGCTTCTGCTGCACCCGCAGCACAACTGTATTTCACCGCAGGGCCGAGTCACGGCTCTGCAGGGTGTTTGGTTATCTCACTGCAGTTTCTTCGGAGCTTACCGAAGGGAACAACCAGTGGTCGCAGTGATTCATGATGAATTTCGGCGTGGAATGTGCCAAACGCACATTCCACGCGCGATGATTCGTTCGCTCGGTCTAATGGCCGAGAAAATCTCAAGGGAAGACTGGTGCGCAGCACGCGATGGCGACAACTATGGTGTTCGATCCTTGTTGGTTGGACGACACGACTGCAGCGGAGACATTCTTGCAGGAACGCTCGACACAATTCGATACTCGGTTCTCTCGCTATCATGGTTTGCTGCGCTTCATAGCGTGTCGAATCCTTTCGAACAGTGAAGGCGCGGAAGAGGCAATCGAGAATTGCCGCGCCAGGGCCTCTCAAGATCTCCCGGAATTCGAACAGGAAGGCGCTTTTCGCATCTGGCTGGTTAGAATTCTTCTGGACGAGGCAATGGCAATTCGACGAAGAAAGCCTATCGGTTGAGATTCGCGGCCATTGTTCGCATCGCCTCGTCATACTGGTTTTGCAATAGGCGCAACCCTGCCCTTGACGGCGCGGATGTAGTCTTCGGGTGCCAGCAGAATCTGCAGGCCTCGCATTCCTGCCGATATGGAGATTACGTCGCAGATCTGCGCGAGTTCGTCGATGTAAACCGAGTAGTTCTTTTTACAAGCCACGACGGTAACGCCACCACGGATGTAACCGGTCGCGGCTTGCACTTCCTTCAAAGGAAGCATTTCGATCCTGCGGTCTCCGGTGTAGTGTGCGAGGGCTTTGAAGTCCAGCTCGGTGTTCGCGGGATTACCGCCAAAGCTTGCTGCTCTAAGTGCGGTACTGCGGGCAGAATAGCGATGTAGTTCGAGCGCGGCTAAGTCTCGCACGTGTTTCGCATCCACTGACGATACCCTCCTTTTTCAGAGTCATAGAACGGCGGCGGTTCGCAATAACGCCAACAAGTAGGCAAGACGTCCAGCAAACAAATCCTAACAACCAGATAGCCGTTCCTAGCCGCAGCCGGTTGTTTTTTGGCGAAAATCCATTTGTTGATTGCGCTGGAACCCTAGCGCCATGCCATAAGGAGGCATAAACCATGAATTCCAAGCAAGTGGTGGAAGCTAATGCGCATATTTAAATTCTTAGCGCGATTAGTCCTCGCGATTACACTCGCTGGTGTCGTTGCCAAAGCAAACGCTCAATCGATCGACGAACTCTACCAAGCTGCCAAAAAGGAAGGCGCGTTGTCGTTAAACGGTGGCGGCCTCGCCGGCCTCTACGAACCGTGGGTTCGGGAGTTTGAGCAGCGCTTTCCTGGCATCAAGGTCAAGTTGACCGCAGATTTCAGCAACATTCTGGCCCCGATTATCGATCGCGAGATTGCCGAAAAAAAACTGAGCGTCGATCTGACAATATTTCAGACGCTCCAGGACTATGACCGGTGGAAGAAGCAGGGCGTGCTGATGTCTTTCAAGCCGGAAGGCTGGGACCAAATTCATCAAAGTTTCAAGGATCCTGACGGCCAGTACGTCGGCGTGGCGGTGTACGCGCTGTCGTATGCCTATAACACTCAGGCCATCGCTGGAATCGACGTTCCAAGATCGGCCCAGGACTTCCTGAAGTCGGAATTCAACGGCAAGGTCGTCACGTGCTATCCGAACGATGACGATGTCACGCTCTATCTCTTCTATACGATTGTTCAGAAATACGGCTGGGAGTTCATGGACAAGTATATGGCGAACAACCCGCAGTGGGTTCGCGGACACTTGGGAACCGCTCGTGCCGTGGCCAGCGGCCAAGCCGCAGTGACCTTCGACACTATGACCAACGTTACGCTTGGCCTGAAAAAGAACGATCAGCCAACCGACGTCGCTTTTTCGAACGTTGATCCCCTGCCGATCTGGCCGCAAACGACGGCGATCTTCAAGGACGCCCCTCACCCGAACGCGGCCAAACTCTACGTCACTTGGTTCCTGGCGAAGGAACAGCAAAGCCGAACCGGCACTTGGTCGACGCGCTTGGATGTTCCTCCACCGTCAGGTCTCAAGCCGATATTCGAGTATCGACTTGCCAATGACTTTCGCAGCTTCATCACTAATGAGAAGCTCGCCGAGGAGATGCGTAAGCGGTTCGAGGGTTATATCGGCAAGCCGAAAGGACAGCCGGTGATTCACTAAAAGTCTATCAAGCAAGGAGAATGGAAGGTTCGGATGTCTAAGGTGTGGTTGATAACTGGCAGCGCAAGCGGTTTGGGCCGCGACATTGCTGAAGCAGTTCTCGCATGGGTGATCGCCTCGTCGCAACAGCCCGAAATCGCGGTCGCAATGTACCTTCTGTGACGTCATTCCACGCAAGCAGTGCAAATCTCGCAACCAGGATCGTTTTCCGCATGGCTTCCGCCGACCGAAGATGACTGATCTCCGGCATGCGCGCCCAAGGTACAGGAAATATAATGGGCCGGGACGTGCGCCGGACGAAATCGTGCAGCGCGAACCGTCCGCCGATCTTGAGAGCCGGAAATATTCCTTCTTACAGCTTCCTTCTTCTCAGCAATGTTCATCGACACGTGCTGCCTCGCTGTGTCTTTAACCAGAATGATTAACGAAAAGTGCGCAAGGTCCCCCAGTTTTCCCCTGACGCACCCCCATGAGCGTCAATTCAATAATTTCTGAATGGCACTCCTGCCTTCTTGAATTCTTGCCTGCTCACAGTACAGCGAAGTCATGGAGATTGAACTATTTGCAAAAACCGACCTCCTGCCTATTGAGAAATTCACAAGGGCTTCAAAAAAGATCCAGGCGTCTCTAAGTGATGGGAAACAAAAAACATAAATTGGTCGGGGCGCCGAGATTTGAACTCGGGACCTCCTGCGCCCAAGGCAGGCGGAATGGTCAAAACAACCCTCCTGTTTTCAACGTTGCCGCTGAATCAAAACAACTTAGTCGTGATTCTAGCATGTGGCTGGCTGTGCGCACCTGTGCCCATCTGTCTGTTGGGTGGGCACAAAAGTTGGCACAATCGAGATGTCGCGCTGACCCTGGTTCACCATACCGGAACCCTCGAGTAGTCGCGCTCGTTGAATTTGAAACAGCAGTCTTTCGATAATCGGGTGTTTGAATCGACTCGCCTTGTGGATTCCGCGCGATTTGGCTCGGGTTTCGTCGGCACAAGTTCCCTGCTCGGGCGACGGCCCAGCCCAAGGTCAGCGGAAAGGATCTTCCTCAAAAAGTGGAGTGCGATATGCTATCGAAGCGTAAGAAGACGGCGCAAACCTTGGACGACAGCAAAGGAAATCCACTTCCTGCAGTGTACGACAGTTTCTTGCAAGACCTGAAGGACCGCATCCGCACGGCCCAGTTGCGCGCTGCTCTGTCCGTGAATCGGGAACTGGTCCTACTCTACTGGAGTGTCGGGCGCGACATATTGACTCGGCAGGAGAATGAGGGATGGGGCGCGAAGATCATTGATCGCCTGTCGGACGATCTGACCAAAGCATTCCCGGAAATGCGAGGTTTTCGG
>Ga0210409_10006567_pt1 | contig 12078 bp, 11 predicted proteins | sample IncBWH17MmetaG_FD_161649 | JGI IMG/M metagenome (GOLD analysis project Ga0210409, IMG submission 161649) | Forest soil microbial communities from Barre Woods Harvard Forest LTER site, Petersham, Massachusetts, United States - Inc-BW-H-17-M | ecosystem: Environmental > Terrestrial > Soil >...
AGCGCTGTGCGTTCGAAACTGCTCAAAAACGCCAGCCGCATTGTAGTCAAGTTGGGCACCGGCGTTCTGACCGACAGCCGCAAGCAGCCTGATTCGGGGCAAATGCAGCAATTAGTGGCTCAAATTGCCGAGCAGTCCAATCGCGGCAAGGAGATGGTGCTGGTTTCCTCAGGCGCGGTCGGAGCGGGAATGGGCATCCTCGGCTACAGCAAGCGCCCCGCGGACCTAGCCGAGCTGCAAGCATGCGCGGCCATTGGACAGTCCCGGCTCATGGCCACGTACGAGAAGCTTTTCAGTGCGTTTGGATTATCGACGGCCCAGATTCTCCTGTCACACGATGACCTGGAACACCACGAACGCCACCTCAACGCCCGCAATACTCTGGTCGCCCTGTTGCGCCACGGCATTATTCCAATCATCAACGAAAACGATGTGGTCTCGACCACCGAGCTGCGCTTCGGCGATAACGACAAGCTCTCGGCTTTGGTGGCTTCGCTCCTGCCTGCCGATCTTCTGGTTATCCTGACCACAGTCGAAGGAGTGCTCGAAAACTTTGGCTCCCCTGATGCGAAGGCCATCCCGGTCATTCATCAGATCGACGCGGCATTGGAAAAACTCGCCGGTGGCACTGACAGTCCCACCGCCGTCGGCGGCATGGCGTCCAAAATCCAAGCCGCCAAAATCGTGGTTCGTTCCGGAATTCCATTGGTGATTGCTTCGGGAAGGAAGAAGGAGGCTTTGGCCCACGTGCTTGCCGGAAAAGAGGAGGGCACTTTATTTGTCCCACAAACCAGCCGGCTGCAGAGTCGAAAGCGCTGGATCGCCTTTTTTCACCACCCTAAAGGCGCCCTTTTTGTGGATGCGGGCGCCAGGAAAGCGCTGCGGGACAACGGCAAGAGCCTGTTGCCGCCGGGCATTGCGCGGTGCGAGGGCGAATTTGAATCGGGCGAGGTGGTGCGGATTTGTGACCTGGAGGGAACAGAATTTGCCAGGGGTCTTGCCGCGTTCGGCTCGCGGGAGATCAAGGCCGGTGGGTTAAAGCGCGTCGAGGTCGTGCATCGGGACAACCTGGTGATTCTTTAGCCTTTTGAGGAGACGTGGAGCAATGAAGAAGAAACAGTCGGCCATCAACGAACTCATTAAGATAATGGCGCGGTTGCGCAGCCCCGGCGGCTGCCCGTGGGATCGCGAGCAGGACCATCGCTCGCTTCGCTGGCACGCGGTTGAAGAAGCTTACGAACTGATGGACGCGATTGAATCGGGCGACGACCACGAGTTGGAGGAAGAATTGGGCGATTTGTTGCTCCAGGTGGTATTTCATTGTCAGCTGGCGCGCGAAAGAAAGGCGTTTGATTTTGAGAAAGTCGCGCGACGGATCGCCAACAAGCTCGTGCGGCGCCACCCTCATGTCTTTGGTGAGCTCGAAGTCAAAAATGTAGCGCAGGTCTGGACCAACTGGGAAAAGATCAAGCGAGCCGAAAAGCACGGCACGCCACACGCCAGAGCCTCCGGCCTGGATGGAATCCCAAAACATCTGCCGGCTCTTTTGCGGGCCGAAAAATTGATAAAGAAGGCGCGCCGGGCACACCTGGCCGATTTCGCAAATCCTGTTCGGCGTCTTGCGCGGGTGCAACTTGGTAAAGAATTGTTCGCCAGGGTGGTGCAGGCCCAACAAAAAGGCTGGTCCGCCGAAGACCTGCTTCGTGCCGAGACCTTGCGGCAGGAAAAGGCCTGGCGCAAAAAAGAGAGGAAGGTGGCCGGCGTACCGAACCGTTCGACGCTCGACAAACCCGGCAATTCCACTAGTTTGCGCGCCAAGAGATATGACTGATCCGCGTTACACAAAGCTGGCCAAACTGCTGGTGGATTATTCGACGGCGCTCAAGAAAGGCGACCGTGTCCTGCTGGACATGATCGATGTTCCGGATGAATTCTCCGTCGAATTGATTCGGGCGGCGCGGGCGGCGGGGGCAATTGCTATCGCGGAAGCCCGGCATACGCGGTTGACCCGTGAATTGCTGCGCGAGACCACAGCCGAGCACGCCCGCCTGGTGCGGGATATCGAACTGGCGCGGATGAGAAAAATGCAGGCTTATATCGCCGTGCGTGGGACCGTCAATGCGAACGAGAACTCCGACGTTCCCAGTGAGTGCATGACGCTCTATTCCCGGATCACCCGTCCGGTGCTGAACCATCGGGTGAACAAAACCCGCTGGTGCGTGTTGCGTTGGCCCACGCCGAGCATGGCTCAGAGTGCGGGGATGAGCACCGAGGCCTTCGAGGATCTTTATTTCGAGGTTTGCACCATGGATTACCGCAAGATGGCGCGCGCCATGGTACCCCTGGAACAGCGAATGAAAAAGGCGGACCGGGTCCAGATCAAGGGGCCCGGAACCGATCTGTCATTCAGCATCAAAGGCATCGGCGCCAAGATGTGCAAGGGGGACCGGAACATCCCCGATGGCGAGGTCTTCTCCTGCCCGGTCAAAGATTCCATCAACGGCCGCATCCAATTTAACACCCCGACGCTCTACTCCGGGACCAAGTTCGAAAATGTGTGCCTGGAATTCAAGGCAGGCCGCGTCGTCAACGCCACCGCGAACAACAACGAACGGCTCAACCAGATTTTGGATACCGATCCCGGCGCGCGCTACACGGGCGAATTCTCCCTTGGTTTTAATCCCTACATCCGCGATCCGATGTGCGATATTCTCTTTGACGAGAAGATTGCCGGTTCACTGCATCTGACCCCGGGCCAGGCCTACAAGGAATGTGATAATGGCAACCGCTCGGCCGTCCACTGGGATATGGTCCTGATCCAAAGACCGGAATGGGGCGGGGGAGAAATCTGGTTTGACGGCGAACTCATCCGCAAGAACGGCACCTTCCTGCCCAAAGATTTGAAGCCGCTCAATCCGGCGAATTTGAAATAGCAGGCCGCAGTTTTTCGTAGACGCGCAAAGGACCCTCGATCTATCGGGTTTAGAGAGAGAGAGGGGAAGTTATTATTGCAACAACCCTAAGCCGCCGGCCTGTCCTCTTTTAGAGTTGCAAGAAATTCTTTTATGGCGGGCGAGAGAACCTTGCTTTTCTTGTAAATCGCGGCCAAAGGCCGGTAAAACTCCCCATCGTCCAGGTCCACCTCGGTCAAGGTTTGCTTGGCGACTTCCTGCAACACAGTCCCACGAGGCACAATCGCCACGCCGGCGTCGATTTCTACCGCCCGCTTGACGGTTTCGATGTTGTCAAATTCCATGACGTGATTCACCTGCACGGCGTGGTCTTTAAGAATCCGATCCAAAGCTTTGCGCGTGGGAATGTCCGGTTCGAACCCGATGAACTTTTGGCCGGAAAGCGCCTTGAGCCGCAGGTTTTTGGATTTGGCCAGCGAATGCTGGGGATGACAAATCAGCACAAGCGGGTCCTTGCGCAACGGAATAATCTCGAGCTTGTTGTCGCGGACCGGGTAAGCCACCAGGCCCAAATCTACGACGTTGCCAATCACATCCTCATACACCTGGTTGGCGCGCCGGTACTCAATGTGAACGTTGACCGTGGGATAGCTTTTGAGAAACTTCTTAACAAACGGTGGCAAGTCATGCAGACCGACGCTGTAAATCGTGGCGATCCGAATCGTCCCGGAAATGACCTCCTTGATTTCCTCCAGCTTATGTTGAAGGGTAACGTAGGTGTGGAGCATCTGCTTGCTGTAGTCGTAGAGCACCTGTCCCTCGCGCGTCAGGCGAAAGTGCTTTTTGCTGCGCTCGATCAGCAAAGATTTGAACAGCCGCTCCAATGAGCTGATCTGCTGACTGACGGCCGACTGCGTCACCTGGTTGATTTGCGCGGCCTTGGTAAAACTCTCCGTCTCGGCCAAATCGCAGTAAACTTTAAGGCTTTCAATCTGCATAAGAGTAGTAAATACAGGATTACTGCCAGTGAGTCAACTAATGTTTTCCTAAACAAAGAGTGATTCAACAGTTCCGATGGATTCGGCCAAATCGCCTTGATCCGGCGTCATCCATCCTAAAAACGGCGGTTAAAGATAATTAACCACGGATGAACACAGATAAACACGGATTAGGAATCGTTTCGGAGCGCTCACCGTTAGGGTGAGTGCCTTTGCCGATGCAAGTTGTTCCTTATCAGTGTTCATCCGTGTCTATCCGTGGTCTAATGCCTTAAAGTCAGCTCTGGGGAGCGAGCACTTGCTTCACCTTGAGGAGGAGGTCCCGGCTGGTGAAAGGTTTCTGGAGATAGTCGCTATCGATATGCTGGCTGGCCGGCCAAATGTAGCCGCTGGTGCAGAGGACCCGGGTTGCCGGTGAGAGTTGGCGGACTTGCTCCACCAGTTCCCGGCCGCTCATGGCTGGCATCACCAAATCGGTAATGATCAGGTCGACGTCGCGGTTAGCGGCCAAAATCTCAAGGGCCTTCTGCCCGCTGCTGGCGGTCAGGACGTGGTAACCGTACGACGAGAGAACCATCTGGCCCATGGTCAGGAGCAGATCCTCATCGTCGACGAGCAGGACCTTCTGACTGCCCCTGAGATCCTCCGTCGCACCACCATCATCCTTGAGAATGCGCTTCTCCGCCGGGAGATAAATTCTGACGGAGCTGCCGGCGCCCGGCCGGCTGGAGACCGCCACACCGCCGCCGTGATTGGTGAGGACGCCATAAACCCAGGCCAGCCCCAACCCGCGGTGGCCGGCGCCCTTGGTGGTAAAAAACGGTTCGAAGATTCGGGGCAAGACCTCGGGGGGGATGCCCTGGCCATCGTCGTTGATTTCCACCGAAACGTAAGCTCCCGCCGCCAGGTGAAGGTTCTGGTCCTGCGAGGGCTCGGCCAACTCAACGTTGCGCGTTTGAATGGCAATGCGGCCGCAGCCGTTCATCGCTTCCAGGGCATTCTCCAGGATGCGCATGAGAGCCTGCTGCAACTGGGCCTCGTCAAAGCGGCAGGTGAACAAGCGCTTCTCGAGCATCAAGCCCCAATCGATCGCGCCGGCGGTTGATTGGCGTTGAAACAACTCCATGGTGCGCTGCGTCAGCACGTTCAGGTTCCCGTCCGTCTGGCTGCGCGGCTCTTTTTCCTGACGGCTGAACGTGCCCAGGTCATTGGCGATTTCGGCCGCTTTGGCGGCAGACTTTTCAATCTCGAGCAGCGACGTTCGCCAGGGACTCTGCGGCTCCAAACGGCTCAACACCAGCGAAGCGTGTCCCAGGATACTGGTGAGGGCGTTGTTGAAATCCAGCGCGACGGTGCGCGCCAATTGCAGCGCGCAATCCAGTTTTTGCTTCTGCGCCAGGCTGGCCTCGGTCGGCTGGCCCTCGGAACCGCCAGCCGGGTTGGAGTTGTCCGACAAGAGCTGCAGCAGGAAGAATTTCTGGCCATCCCTCGAAAAGGAGCAAATCGAGGTCAACCATGCCAGCGTGCCGCCGCCTTTGCTGCGAAGCTTGAGTGGGACCGTCGCACTTGGGGCTCGTTCCCACTGCGCTAAAAACTGTTCGGGCGTGGTGGTGTTTTCGGCTGACCAGATAGCCGTCAGCAAAGGAGTGCCTCCCTCTAATGCGGGGCCGAAAAGACGGACCGCCGCCGGATTGGCCCGACATATAGTCGTTGCGCCATCCAGCAACAGCGCCGGCCATCCGGCGTTCTCTAACTGAAAAGCAACGCTAGACTTCATCGACACCAAGTTCCACCTCCCAGCTTACGGCCCGCACTTGCTTTCTCAATCCGAATCTTTAACGGTGGACGATGGAATTCACGGTTGCCCTTGCGGCAAAGGGCCTCCTCTCCCCAGCCCTCTCCTCCCGAGGAGGAGAGGGAGAAGGCCCTACCGCAATCGCTGCGCGACTATCTACCTCCCTCGCCCCGCGAGGAACGAGCGTGGAGAGGGTTGGGGAGAGGGGCTCTTCCTGGGTTTATGGCCCCAATCGATGCGCAGAAGCGAAAGTAGGCTTTCCATGGCGCGCCACGAACCTTTTCAATACCTTCCGGGTGGCCGTTTGCACGCGGGCAGCCGTCTCCAGAACTTCCTGGTGGGAAAGAGGCCGGTGGCTCAGGCCCGCGGCCAGATTGGTAATGCAGGAAATCGCCGCCACTCTTATCCCGCATTGCCGGGCAACGATGGCCTCGGGGACTGTGCTCATTCCCACCGCATCAGCGCCCAGTTTGCGGAAGGCCCTTATTTCCGCAGGAGTTTCGAAACAAGGACCACTGACGGCCAGGTAGACGCCAGTTCTTAATCTCACGCCGCAGTCTCGGCCGGCGCGGTGGAGCTGCCGGCGCATGTCTGCATCATACGTGCAGTTCAAATCTACAAAACGTGGCAAACCGGGCAGCGGCGGTCCGCATAGGGGGTTGGTGCCCATGAAATTGATGTGGTCCTTCAACACCATGAGATCCCCAACGCGTAACCTCGGGCTGATTGCGCCGGCGGCGTTTGTCAGCAACAGTTCGCGCACACCAGAAGCGGCCAGCACGCGCACCGCGAAAGTGACCGCCGACAGAGCATGCCCTTCGTAGTAGTGCGCCCGACCGGCGAGCACGATTACCGCTTTACCGACCCAGTGACCAACGACCAGCTCTCCCTGGTGCCCGTCTACCCCGACGGGCGGAAAGCCAGGCAGATCCTCATAGGCTATTCGCGCCTGCGCGTCTACATCCGTCAGCACTTCGGCAAATCCGGATCCCAGCACAATTGCCAGCGTGGGCTGGAGAGAGGACAGCTTGCGCAATTTCGCCGCTGTGCTTTCAGGTAAAGGCGGCTTCATGCTCGTGCGCCAATGCAATATCTCATGGCTGTGATTAGATGTGCCGGGCAGGCGGTTGGTAGGGACATTGCGCTGCGATGTCCCCGCCCGCGTCCAGCGGGCGGAACGAAGTGGTCAAGGCGTTCGAATTGCAAGCTTGGGTTTGCGCCGCTGAACGCGGCGCGGACAGCGCAGCGCGCCGTCCCTGCCACTCGGATTGTGCCGACGCATTTCATCACACGTTGCCGCGCGGCCGATTCTGATTTAGACTTCGCCATGCCAGCCGGCAAGCGGCCATAACATGGAAGTTGAATGAAGCGCAAGCTCGAGGGAAGCTCAGGAAAGCGAATGCGCTCGGCCGGTTCATGCGGTTTATATTGAAAGTGTGGAACTCAACCACGAACAAATCCGCCGGTATGCCCGGCATTTGATCTTGCCCGAAGTCGGGCTGGAGGGCCAAAGAAAAATCTCCAGCACCAGCGTGCTTTGCATCGGCGCGGGTGGGCTGGGCTCGCCGATCGCCTTGTACTTGGCTGCCGCCGGGATTGGCAAACTTGGCATGGTCGATTTCGACACGGTCGAAATCTCAAACCTGCAGCGCCAGATTCTCCACGCCGAAGAGTCTATTGGCCAACCTAAAACGCAGTCCGCAAAAGCGAGTATCAAACGAGTCAATTCCGCTGTGGAGGTGGAGCTGTATGAGAGCCGCCTGACCAGCAAAAACGCTCTCGAGATCCTGCGGCCATATGACATCGTCGTTGATGGCACAGACAATTTCCCCACCCGCTATCTGACCAATGATGCGTGTGTTTTGCTTGGAAAACCCAACATTTATGGCTCGATTTTTCGCTTCGAAGGCCAGGCTAGTGTCTTTGCTCCGCACCTGGGCGGTCCCTGCTATCGTTGCTTGTACCCTGAGCCACCGCCACCAGGAGCCGTGCCGAGTTGTGCCGAAGGCGGCGTGTTGGGAGTCTTGCCGGGAGTAATCGGTCTCATCCAGGCTACGGAGGTGCTCAAACTGGCGGTCGGCATGGGCCATTCTTTGCTTAACCGGCTGCTGCTCTACGATGCGCTGGAAATGAAGTTCCGCGAATTGAAGTTGCGGCGAGATCCGCACTGCCCGGTTTGCGGCCAGCACCCGACGATCACGCAGTTGATCGATTACGAAGGCTTTTGCGGCGTTACGAAACAGGCACAATCCGATCTTATGCATCCAGACGAAGTCAGCGTGCAGGACCTCAAGCAGGCGTTGGAAAATCCAAACCTGGGCATTCACATCCTCGATGTCCGAGAGCCCGATGAATGCCGCATCGCGCATATCGAGGGCGTGCCCTTGCTGCCTCTGAGCCAATTAGCTCAACGTTTTCGCGAATTGGACCCGAACCAGGCCTATTACATTCACTGCAAGATGGGGGGGCGCTCGATGAAGGCGTTGGAGTTTCTGCGACAACAGGGTTTCAAGAACCTTAAGAGTGTTAAAGGCGGAATCACGGCCTGGTCGAACGAAATCGATCCCACCGTGCCAAAGTACTAGTTGTCTCACAAACGACTGGAGTTATTTTGAACAGGAGAGAACTGAGGGAACTGAGATGAAAACTCTGTTTTCTCTGTTTCCTCCTGTTGGAAGTACCACCATTCATTTGCGAGACACTACAATAGTACCGGTTGCGACCAAATCCTCGCCGCCAGACGCCAACGGCGTCATTCATATCAGGGCAAAGCCCTAGGAAATCGTGTTCAGATGTCTTGCAGGCCAACGGCCTGCCTCATGCACGCGAGCCGTCCACGGGGAGGCCTTGGCGCTGATGATTCTCGCCGTTGGCGCTCACAAAGGTTCTTCTGTCCCCGTACCTGGGGCTTCGCCAAGCTTCGCCCCAGGCTGGTATGAAGGACGCCGTTGGCGTCCCCGCATGTGACGCACGAAATTGCCTAGCGCTTGGAGAAAGCGGGGTAACATTTTCCCATTCCTCACTAGTCCGCGCTCAAAAGGCTGATTTTACCGCAGTTTTTGCCGCTGGCATCGGTGGTGCTCAGCAGGACCCGGAAAATTGTGTATGGTTAATGCGCTATTCAACGAGCCGAACTACCTGGCGGCCAAAAAGACCCTGGACGCGGTGGCTTTGCGCCAGGAGGCCATTGCCAGTAATATCGCCAATCTCGAGACTCCCGGTTATAAGCGCCTCGATCTTGCGCCGTCCTTCCAGACTGAGCTGGATCGTGCCTGTGCCACCGGCGATGCGCGGCAAATCGCGGCTCTTCAACCGTCTTTGGCGCCTGACTCCTCCGCTGTGACCAACGGACTCGACGGTAATAACGTCAGCTTGGAAAAGGAAATGGCGCAGTTGAGCCAGAACACGCTGGTTCATAACCTCGAAACCCAACTCGTCTCCAATATGCTGCTGCGCTTGCGCACGGCGATCACCGCGAAATAGCAACCCATTATGGTCCAGATTCTTTCGGGCATTCAAAGCACCACCGCCGCCCTCGAAGCCGAGCGTACACGGCTGGACGTTATCTCCGAAAACATCGCCAATGTGCACACGACCCGGGGACCCGATGGAAAGCCCTATCAACGCCAGGTCGTGGTGTTCGAATCAGCTTTGCAGCAGGCAATCGGTGCAGGGAATGAGTCGCAGGTTCCGACCTTGCGAGTCGCGCGCATCGATAAGGATCCGCGGCCCCCAGTGATGATCTACGAGCCCGGCCACCCCGATGCCGACGCCGAAGGCATGGTCGCCATGCCCAATATCAATCTTCACGAGGAAATGGCGGATATGATTGCCGCTTCCCGCGCGTTCGAGGCCAACCTGGCGGTAGTCAAGAACTCCCGCGCGATGGCGTTGCAGACTCTTGCCATTGGCAAACACTAACGCGAAAGGCAAGTTTCCATGTCGCCCACGTCTGCAATCCTTCCGCCGATAGCCTCTTATGGTTTGAGGCCGGCCATGGATGTGACGGCGCCCGAGTTGACGACCGGAGTGCAAGGGCCACTGCCGCTTAAAGGACTATCCGAGACAAATCCAGCACAGCCGGCCGGCGAATCCTTCTCGAGTGTCTTGGGCCGCATGGTCGAGGAGGTCAGCGCTCAGCAGGGGGCCGCGAACAATGCCGTGGCCGCGTTGCAGAGTGGACAGAATGTTTCCTTGCACCAGGCCGTCATTGCCATGGAAGAAGCCAATCTTTCCTTTCAACTCATGGTCGAGGTCCGCAATAAGTTGCTCGAGTCCTACCAGGAGTTGATGCGCATGCAGGTTTAGAGAATTCCCGTAATGAATCAGAACCTAACGAAGCTCGGCGCGCAGTTGCGCGAGATCTGGAAGCAACTGGGCAACGCCCAACGGCTCAGTGTCCTCAGCGCCACATTCGTGCTGTTGGCCGGCCTGGGTGCGCTCGCCTTTTGGTCCTCGCACGGCGAATACAGCCTGTTGTACGGGCGGCTCTCCGACGGCGAAGCGGCCAAGGTGATCGCCGCGCTCGATGACGCCAAAGTCCCTTACAAAGTCGGTGCCGGCGGCAGTTCCATTCTCGTGCCGACTGAGAAGGTCCATCTCATGCGCATGCAATTGGCCGGCCGCGGTATTCCGCGCGGCGATGGCGTCGGATTCGAAATTTTCGACAAACCCAACTTCGGGATTTCGGATTTTGTTCAACGGGCAAATTACGTGCGAGCCGTCCAGGGCGAGTTGGGGCGCACTATCAGCCAGCTTGACGAAGTCGAGACGGCCCGCGTCATGGTCGTTCTTCCCGAGAATCGGCTGCTGTTGGACAAGGACAAATACGCCACCGCTTCGGTCTTCGTGCGCGTGCGCGGAAACTCCCAACTCCAGCCTCAATCGATTAACTCAATTCGGTTTCTGGTCGCCAATTCCGTTGAAGGTCTCAAACCCAACCACGTTACCGTCATCGACAATCTCGGCAACGTGCTATCGGAAAACAGCGACAACGATTCGTTGAGCGGGCTCACCAGCACCCAGTTAGCCTCCCGTCGCAACTTGGAACAATACCTGGGCAAGAAAGCCCAGGACATGCTCGAGAAGGTCCTCGGTCCCGGCCAGGCAATCGTCCGTGTATCGGCCGAGATTAATTACGATACCACTACCAAGTCTGAAGAGAAATTTGATCCGGACGGCCAGGTCCTGCGTACCCAGACCAAGACCGACGAAAATACGGACGCCATCACCTCGACGAGTTCATCCCCCGCCGGCATTTCCGCGAATACGACTGCCGAAACCAATACCGCGGCATCGGCCGCGAGCCCGCTCAATTCAACAAAGAACAAGAAGGCGGTCACCACGGTGCAGTATGAAATCGGCAAGAGCACCAGCAGCACCATGCAGACGGCTGGTGGAATAAAGCGTCTTTCGGCCTCGGTCACGGTTGCTTCTCAAGTCGAGGGCGCCGGAGCGGAGCGAAAAGTGGTCAACCGTTCGCCCGAAGAGATCGAGAAGCTGCGGCGCATTGTTGCCAGCGCGGTCGGGATTCAAATCGGGGGCGACAACCCGCGCGGAGATTCAATTACTTTGGAAGAGTTGCCGTTCAACGACCAACTGGCGACGACGGTCGCCCAGGAATTCCAGCAGCAGCAAAAGCACGAGCTGTGGTGGAGCATCGGCCGGGGTGCAATTTATCCCGGCCTGGCGCTGATCGCTTTAATCGTGCTCCTGCGCCTGTTCAAGCGCACGCCCGTGCAGGAGATTCAGTTGGGCGTTCCGGTGGGCCGGTTGATGGCCGGACAGAGAGCCGTCGGCAACGGGCACGCCACCGGACAGGAGAGTTGGGGCTCTGAACAGGTGCCGGGTGTTGTCAGCGTGGATGTCCTGAACCGGTTAATCAAAGAAAACCCGTCCAACATGACGCAAGCCATCCGTGAATGGATGGATAAAGGGCGCAGCGCATAGTCTTAGCCTTATGTCCGTAGATTCTTTAGACCAATCATCCGAAGCGGCCACGCCCGAAGGCGGTGCGCTCAACAAGACCCAAAAGCTGGCCGCGCTCCTGGTGATGCTGGGGCCGGAAAGCGCCGCCGTCATGCTCAAGCGATTCGAACCGCGCGAGGTGGAGGCTATTGCCCGCGAAATGACTCGTTCCACGCTCATCAGCCGCGAACAACAAGAGGAGATTCTGCAGGAATTTTCCGAAGTCGCTTTGGCCGCCAGCACGGGGGTCTCGGCTGGATTGGATTTTGCAAAGAACACCCTCGAGAAGGCGCTGGGCAGTTTCAAAGCCAGCGACGTACTCGGGCGAGTGGTCACCACGCGCGCTTCCAGTGGCGCCATGCAAGCCATCGCGGAGATGGATCCGCGGCACATCCGAACCTGATTC
>Ga0210409_10006568_pt1 | contig 12077 bp, 6 predicted proteins | sample IncBWH17MmetaG_FD_161649 | JGI IMG/M metagenome (GOLD analysis project Ga0210409, IMG submission 161649) | Forest soil microbial communities from Barre Woods Harvard Forest LTER site, Petersham, Massachusetts, United States - Inc-BW-H-17-M | ecosystem: Environmental > Terrestrial > Soil >...
TCGCGCTTGCTGATGCGCGAGCGGCAATGATGGTGCCAGGTCGCGCGCCTCGGCCGCCAGCGCTTCCGCTCGTTCGCGTTCGCCTATCGTCGCTCGAATTTCGCTGACGGCAAGCAGTGCGCGAGCGCGGGACACACTGTCATCGAGTTGTCGCGCTTCCTCTTCGAGCCACGCCGCTCGGGCTTCGAAACCCTCGCGCGTGGGCGCCGAGATCCACTCGTTCGCCGGCCTCTCGGCGGGCCATGAGCGTGGCTCGGGGAGCGGCGCGGGACCCGTCGCTGGCGGGGTGGTGGGCACGCCACCTTCCGACTTTGGCGCTGGACGCACGACGGCGTCCGCAACAGGCTCGAAAGCCATCTGGGCGGACTCGCGGATGCGTATCAATTCCGCATCGTCCTTGAGGATCTCGGTGACCTCATTCGGGTCGTAGCGGCGCGATCTGGGTGCGAGCAAAATGGGCCGCGACACACCGGGTGCCTCGGCTTGCGCGTCGCCGTCCGAGGCCTCTTCGACATCCTGCAGTTCTTCTTCTGCGTCCAAGACCGGTGGGGCGATTTCTACCTTCGTCGATGCAGGAGGGCGTGCCGGGGGTAACGTCTGCGAGACAGAGTCCCTCCCCCCTTTGCGCAGCAGCTCTTCGGGCACGTGCCTCACGCGCGTCGCCCCCGTTCCGTCCTCGTCCTCGTCCACCGACCAGCTCGGGATCTGAGGAAGCTCCGGCGGCGGCGTCCGCACAGGCGATGGCGGCAGCGGAGGCGGTGGCAGCTTGGGCTTTACCGCCGGTGACACGGCGGGCGGCCGATACAGAGGTCGCGCCGAGCCCGCGAGCGCGGCGGGCTTGTCGGTGATGACGTCCTTGGCGACTTCGGGGACGAACGAGGTCTGCTCCCACTCGGCAAGTGCCTCGTCCCAGTCGATCTCGACGAGGTTTTCGGAGGGCTTCTTGTCGTCTGTCATGGCACGTCGGTCCCATCGAGGCCGAGCGACCGACGGAGCTCGAGATATTGAGGGGAGAGGACGAATTGCAGCAATGCCTCCGCCCGGGCATTGCCGCTGACCAATGGCGGCAGGTTTTTCTGACCTCCGCCGACCATATCCGCCAAAACGGCGGTGGGATCGCCGCTCGCGACAGCAGCCACGCGATCCTGCGATATGAGTGCGCAGCGGGTCCAGGCCCGCGCATCCGCGCCTCGCGAGACAATCGCGCGGCAGATGTCTGGAAGCAATTTGCGTGTCCGCCGCGCAATGGTCTTGCCCAGCAGCCTCTCCACTTCGGCCAACACGGCATACGGGGGATGGGTGATGGCAACCTCACTCACCTTGCAGGCGGCCACGACGATGGCCGCGACCGTGATTTCATCCCGCAGACGCGCGACGGTCGTTCCTCGGACGATCGCCAGCAGCTCGCGCGCGATGCGAGCCCGCGCCTTGGGAGATAGGGGCGCGGTGTGGCCCGCACCGACCACGAGCGAGGGCGGTTCGCCGGCGATGGCCTGTGCGCCGAGCGGGTCATTGCCTCCGATGTACAAATCGAACTCGCGAACGCCGAATGCGCCTGCCCATGCTGCAACGTCGTTGCGCAGCGCCAATCCGCTGCGGGGGTCGACCTTGTCACGCTTGCTGACGCCGCACGATTGGAGGGTAGGCCCGAACGCCTCGACCAAGGTGGGGCCGAGCAGGACGAACAAATCGGCGACTGGCCCTGCGTCTCCGGGCGCGAGCAGCGAGCGCATCATCGGCCCGTCGATGGCGATGAGCGGCGGCCGCGATCTGCTCACGGCGAGATGCGTGAAGGCCTGCTCGGACCTGGAATCCGCCGCGCCGAGCGAGACGAGGACCCCGAGTGCGGCTTGATAGAGCGGCTCGTCCGAGAGCGCTCGAGCGACCTTCGCCAGCCGGCGCACCGTGGTCGCGTCCGTAGGACGCGCGCTCAATGACTCCACCAGCGTGCGCCGAGCGTTTTGGAGAAGCGGTTCGCGTACGTACGCGGCGTGCTCGGTCTCGAGCAACATGTCGAGAGCTTCCCCATCGGCAGGCGACTCTTCGAGGAGCTTCACTATGGCCGCCGCCGCCCCTTGGGGATGCCCCAGGCGGTCGCGGTGGATGGTCATGGCCAATCGGGCGGCCTCGATCCGTCCCTGGGGTTCAGCCCTTTCGTTCATCAGCTCTTCGAGCATCGCCGTGGCCTCGTTCCAGGCCCCGGTTCGGGCGGCCGCCCGTGCCAGTCGTTCGCGCACGGGCAAGGTGGAGAGCTGCGCATGGTGAAGCGACAGCAGCACCTCGAGCGCCTTGTCATGGCGCGAGAGCTTGTTTTCATACAGATCCACGGCGGCGACCCCGGCGGTCACACGGTTTTTGGCAGGCGCGTTGTCGAGCATCGCCAGTCGCGCAAGCGAGGCCGCAGCGTCTTCGTAAAAGCCGCGCCTGATGTTGATCTCGCCGAGCAGCGCAAGGGCGCCCACGTGATCGGGCTCCAACTCCGTGACGTGCTCGAGAGACCGCAGTGCCCCATCCTGGTCGCCTTGCTCTCGCAGCACACGGGCTTGTTCCCAATAGAGTTTCTGGATCTCTGCCGCATCGGTTGTGGCCTCGAGCCGTCGCGTAATGAGGCCAAGGAGCCTTTCGTTGTCCTTGCGAGCGCGCACCCGGCGGAACAGTTTGTCGAAGGCGACCGCTCGACCGGCATCGCGCGAGAAGCTCTCCTCGAGCGCGCGGTCGGCCTTGGGCTCGTCTTCGAGCTCGAGCCACAGGAGCGCGGCTTCCTCCCAAAAGGCGGCCCCGCGACTGGCTTGCTTGCAGCGCGCTCCCAACTCCGAAGCGGCCTGAGCGCGCAGCGGCCGATTGCCCGTCAGCTCAGCGCAAAGTCGAAGGCCCTCCCATGCGGCCAGGTCACTTGGTCGCGTTCTCGTCGCTTTCTCGAAGGCGCCGCGCGCGCCGTCGAAGTCCTCGACGGTGAGCGCTGACCAACCCGACAGAGAAATCGCGTCCCCTTCGGCGTCGGCCCCGAGCGCACCATCGAGCTCGGAGAGAGCAACCCAGCGCCGGCGCGGGTCCGAGCCAGGCAGGGCGAGCTCCAGGTTGGCGAGGCGCGCAGCCGACGACTGAGCGGCCAAAAGCGGTGGGTTTGCATCCCGGTCGACCCGTGCTTGCACGAGCGCCGCGCTCGCAAGCAACGACTCGCGCGCATCGCCCTTGAGCATCCCAGCCAGAGCCAAGCGCGCCTGATGCTCTTCCTGCGCATCGCCGAGCGCCGCGGCGGCGGCGAGCCACTCCAGGGCCGCCGGCACGTTCCCTCCTCCCTCGAACCAGCGGCGTGCGGCACGCGTCAGCTCCTCCCGGTCGCCACGTTCTCGCGCGACGCGAGTCTGCTCCGCCAGCGCTAAAATGTACGCGCGCGGTCCCCGAGCGCTGATTCGAGCAGTGGCCTCACGAATCGCCGATGGATCGCTTGTACCTTGCGACCACGCGAGCCGCCCCAAGGCGCCTGCCACACCCAGATCGCCCTCGGGGGCGCGATCGATCATGGCGAGAGCCGCCGCAGCGGCGTCCGGGTCCCCGCCGCCGCCGACCTCCGTCGCAAAGCGCTCGAGCGCAAGGACGCGTTCGTCCACCAACGCGGCATCGGCCGCAAGATCGATGGCCTTTCGGCGCGCGTCGATCGAATCGCCGTCCATGCCGCGTGCGGCCCAGGCGAGCGCCATTCTCGCGGCCTCCGGCGCGCTGGGGATCATCGCCTGGAGTTCGCGCACCGCCCCGGTCTGGTCTGCAGCGCGCCACTGCTCGAGGGCCGCCTCGAAGCGCAGGGCCGATGCGAGTTCCGGGTCGGTGGCGACCGCGGCCGCAGCGGACGCCACTTGCGCTGCGGCAGTGTGGTCGCCGGCTTCCCGATCGAGGTCTGCCAGCATCGCCCCCACGATCGGATCCGAGGCATCTGCCCTGAATACCTCGCGAAGCTGATGGCGCGCGGCACCGACATCCCCCGCAGCGCGTGCGCGGGCGGCTGCGATCACGGACAAGCCGCGAGCCAAGTCGGCATCTTTTTCGAGCTCCAGGTCGGCAAGCTCCTCTACGGCAGCCCGCGCGCGGCTCTTCGTGCTCGAAAGGCTCTCCGGCTTTTCAGCAGGCTTCGTCGGAACGTGGTCGGTCTCTTCGGTCGACGAGGAACGAGGCAGCACGAATGCCTCGAGAACGCGAGCAAGCCAGCCTCCGCGTGGGGTACCGGCCATTTCCCGTAGAGCTTTGGCCTCCGCGTCGCGATCGCCTCGCGCGTGTCGCAGGCGGATGAGCTCCACGTAGAGCGACACAGCCTCCGTTTCATCGACCCCAGCTGTCAGCAGCCGTTTGGTCGCGTCCTCGTACCACGCGAGATCGCCGGAAATGCTCGCAAGCGCCCGGGCGACTCGCGCCGCCGAGGATGGCGCAATCCCGTACATCGCAGCCTGGCTGAGCGCCGCCTTTGCTGCGGCGGCATCTCTGGCGTTGATCGCCCAGACGTACGCCGCGAGCAGGAACGCACGGCCACGGGCGTTGTCGCTCGCGAGGTGTTCGGCGAAGGTTTCGAGCTGGGCCGCGAACATGCCTGGGTCGCCGCCGTCGGCAAGCATGTCGAGCTGCAGGGCTCGCGCCGGAAGACATCCCGGATCGCTTCGCACGGCCGACGACAGCGCTTCGAAGGCCTTCGTTACGTCGCCCTGCGCCGCCGCGTGCTCGGCGATTCGCATAGCGAGCGCAGCGGCCAGGGCGCCGTCTCTCTCGGTGACGAGCCGCCGTTCCGCGAGCTGGGCGGCGAGGGCGGTATCCCCCGTTTGCTCGGCGATGCGAATGCGAGCGTTCACGAGCGCTCCCTGCGCGAGACGGGCCTCGTCGGTATTTGCATCCGCAACGGCCGTGAGCGCGCGGTCGAGCGTCGCCGCCGCCTCATCGAGCTGCCCGAGCGAGCGCTTTGCATCGGCTGCGTTCAAGCAGGCATCGACCAGGCGCGACGTCGAGCGCACCCATTGGGGCACACCGAGGGCGTCCCCGCGCGCCGCGTCCCGAAGAGCATGCTCAATGAGCGTCGCTATGTCCTCTAGGGCGTTGGCATGCGTCTCGGCGCGGGTGCGGACCTCGTCCTCGCCCCGGGTGGGCGCATGTTCGCGCACGAGCTGCTCCAGGGCGTTGGTGACCGCCCAAGTCACCGAGGACCCGAGCGATCGTGCCTCTTGTAGCAATGAGACGGCGTCGTCCACGTGACCGCCGTCGACCGCCGCACGCGCGCGGTCCACTAGCAGCAACGCACGCCAGGCGGGCTGTGTGGCAAACTTCGTCCGCTCGGCGAGGGCTGCCTCGCGCGCGGTGATGTCCCCAATTCGCCCGGCGAGCACTTCGAGCGCGAGCCACGCACTGGCCCGCTCCGCGGTGGGCGCCCCTTCGACGCGGGTAGCGTCCTGCATGCTGCTCATCGCCGCTGTCGCGTCTTCCAGGACGTCCGCCTGGTAGGTCGCACGCATGAGAAGTGCTCGCACCTTCTCGTCGGGCGTCATCGCGGCTCGTTCGAGCGCGTCGATCAGCTTGCCCAGGTTCTTGAGACTACGGCGCTTTTCGAGCAGACCAACCAGGCCCTCGAGTGGCTCGCGGAACGCCTGGTCGGTGTTGTAGGCGATGAGATAATCGCGGGCTGCGCTCGGTTCGTCACCGGAGGCCTCCTCGACGGTGGCGATCTCGAACTGAAGGCGCGCTTGCCTGGTCTTGTCGGTCGTCGCGGCGAGTTCCGCGCGCAGGCGCGCCACCAGTTCATTCATTGCCGATGAGGCATCGGCGGAAGACTCAGTGGACACGGGGTGCGACGAACTCGCCGTCGGTGCCTCCGTCGGCTGGATGGGCGTGGGCGTGTGGGACATGCGCGGGCTCGTCGCGAACGACCGCTTCTCGCCTTAGAGCTTCCAGGGTAACGCAGTCGGCGCGCCCCGTGCATGTCTTTCTTGAAATCGTGAGCTACCGCGGACGGGCTGGGAGTCGAGGTCGCACTAAAGCACTTGGGCGAGTTTCTCCTGGACCTTGGCTTCCACGGTTGACTTCATGACCCGAAGGAGCAGCGGGAGGTCTATCTGGACACGGACCTCACTCGCCGACACGTCGACGGATCCGCGGGTTCCTTTGGCAGCTCCGCGCTTCGCCTCGAATACGATCCGGTCTGCTTCCCAGTGCCACTCCAGATCGAAGCGCTGCTGCATCGCTTGCGCGAGCTCCTCGGCGCGCTTGCGCGCTTCGTCGCGAGGCAACGTGTGGGTGCGCCGGATGTCTATCGTGGACATTGGACTCTATCCCCTTACTCAATCCTCTTGACGATCCAATAGCCACGCGGCGTATCGACGGGCCCTCCGACACCGTCCACCGGCAGGGTGAACAGAACGTACTCGGGAGCGGGTTCGACGATCCCGACCTTGACCAGTCCAATGTCGTCGGCCGATCCACTATCGCCTTGCTGGACTGCCGCATGGAAGTCCTGCTGCGCAGTCGCGAGCAACTTGTCGGCAAGCAGTCGCGCCTCTGCCTTCGAACGCGTCACCGCCGGCCCCCCGGCGGGGTTTGGTTGCACTCCCGCGTACGAGACGAGCACGATTCCAAAGCGAATCTGCTTCGGAATCACGAAAGGCAACGGCGGCACTGCCGCGCCATCGGGCATGGTGGTGCCGACGCCGCCCTCGAACTCGCGCCACGAAGCGGCACGCCCGAAGTCGGCGGTCGGCCCGGCGTCTGCGTACGCGTACATCAAGCCGCCCCCGTCGTCGGTCGCCGCGCCGGCCGCAGAGGAACGTCCAGCGGTTTTGGAGGCGTGGAAGTTGTGAGCGGCGAGCCAGAAGGCGAGCCCCATGACGAGCACGCCGATCAGCGTGGTAGCGCGGCGCTGCATCTACTGTTCGTCGGGTGGAGGGAGCTCGTCCTCGGCCGGGGGCGGCGGCGGTCCGAATTCTTCGTACGGGCGCATCGTCGCCGGAGGGGGGTCGCCATAGAGCTCGAGCTGGGCAGCCAGCCAGTTCTCTTGAGCAACCAGTGCATCGCGCTGCGCACGCGCCTCCGCCATGGCGGCGTCCGGATCCTTTGTCTCCGTCGTCGCGATTGGCACGTTCTCGAGCTTCTGAAGCTGCACCTGCACTTCTGCGAGCTCTCTTCGCACGATCACTGGGTCGACCGTCTCGCGCTCCGCGAACTCGTTGGTCAACATGACCAATCGGTCGGGGCCCGCTTCCGCGAACCCGGCGCCGACGGCGCATCGTTTCGTTTCCCCTCCCTGCTTGTACGCGACGATTCCCGTGCGCAACGCGGCCAGCAGCGGCAAGTGCCCCGGCAGAACGCCGAACTCGCCATCGATACTCGGCGCGGTCACCTCGTCGACCGAGGCCGTGAGTGCGCGTCCTCGCGGCGTCACGATCTCGAGCTGAATCTTTCCCTCCACTAGTTTTGCCCTGTCAGCTTTTGGGCTTTCTCTTTGGCCTCTTCGATATTGCCGACCATGTAGAACGCCTGCTCGGGCAGCCCGTCGAGCTTTCCGCTCGTAATCTCCTCGAACCCCTCGATGGTTTCCTTGAGCGGCACATACTTGCCCGAAGCGCCCGTGAACTGGGACGCAACGAAGAACGGCTGCGACAAAAAGCGCTGAATCTTGCGGGCGCGCGCGACCACGAGCTTGTCGTCCTCGCTGAGCTCGTCCATCCCGAGGATGGCGATGATGTCCTGCAGGTCCTTGTACTTCTGAAGGATTGCTTGGACCTGGCGAGCGACATCGTAATGCCGATTTCCGATGACGCCGGGGTCCAGCAGCGTGGAGGTCGAGTCGAGTGGGTCGACCGCCGGGTAAATGCCAATCTCCGTGAGCGCTCGGCTGAGCACCGTCGTCGCATCCAGGTGAGCGAAGGTCGTTGCCGGCGCGGGGTCGGTCAGGTCGTCTGCGGGGACGTAAATCGCCTGCACGCTGGTGATGGATCCTTTGCTCGTCGACGTAATGCGCTCTTGCAGAGCACCCATCTCCGTCGACAGCGTGGGTTGGTAGCCGACCGCGCTCGGAATGCGGCCGAGCAGTGCGGACACTTCGGACCCGGCCTGCGTGAAACGGAAGATGTTGTCGACGAAGAGCAGCACGTCCTGCTTCTCTTCGTCACGGAAGTACTCGGCGACTGTCAAAGCGCTGAGCGCGACTCGCGCTCGCGCGCCCGGCGGCTCGTTCATCTGGCCGTAGATGAGAGCCGTCTTGCTGATGACGGGTTCGCCCGTTTGCAGCTTCGTTTCGCTCATCTCGATGTAAAGGTCGTTGCCTTCGCGCGTGCGCTCGCCGACTCCGGCGAAGCAGCTCACGCCGCCGTGCGCCTTGGCGACGTTGTTGATGAGCTCTTGAATGAGCACGGTCTTGCCCACGCCCGCGCCGCCGAACAGGCCGATCTTCCCGCCCTTCCTGTACGGCGCGAGAAGATCGATGACCTTGATTCCGGTCTCGAAGATCTCGACCTTCGTCGATTGTTCGACGAATAGGGGCGGCGGCCGATGAATGGGCGCACGCATGCGCGTCCTTACGGGCGGGCCTTCGTCGACCGGATCTCCGATGACATTGAGGATGCGTCCCAGGCACTCGGGACCGACAGGCATCGTGATCGGACCGCCCGTGTCTCGCACGGCCATGCCGCGCACCAGGCCATCGGTCGTATCCATGGCGACGGCGCGCACGGTGTTCTCCCCCAGATGTTGCGCCACTTCGAGCGTGAGATTCTCCTTGGCGTTCGAGATCCCGGGGTTGGATAGCTTGAGCGCGCTCAAGATCGCCGGCAGCTTGCCGTCCGGGAACTCGACGTCCACGACGGGACCGATGACCTGGAGGACCTTGCCGCCGCCAGTCGCACGGGATCCGTCGAAGCCGAGCGAAGGTTGGGAGGCAGGCGGGACGTGGGACGGGGATGGGGATGGGGACTGGGACATGGGTTCTAGCTCGGTAAGCGAGCGCGCGGCGAATAGCACGGGGAGAGCGGCGGCTCAACGGCGACGGGATGCGCCAGGCCGGGAACTCAGGTCGCGTGTCGCTGTCGATCGGGGCGAGGGGCCGCTCGCGTTCACCGAGCTTCGCCTCGGATTCCTCAATCCAGAGTCGCGCACGCTCGAGGGGACTTCGAACTCGGATCCTATTGACCAGCTTTCCCGTCCCCGTCCCCGTCCCCGCACCCGATTCTTGTCAGGGACGGGCTCGGGAACGGGGACGGAGTCACTGGTCGCGCTGACCGCTCCATGCGATGGTCAATGCGCCGTCATGCTTTGCGCGCGCGACGTCCTCGGGCCCGACTCGCCGCTGTCTCGCGCGATGTCGGGATGGGAACTGCGAGAGGGCCAGCTCGAGATGGCCGAGTCGGTCGAGCTGGCGCTCTCACAAGAGCAGCATCTCTTCGTCGAAGCCGGCACGGGCACCGGAAAGACGCTCGCGTATCTGGTGCCTGCGATCCTCAGCGGGCGCAAGGTGGTGGTCTCCACGGCGACCAGGGCGCTTCAGGAACAGATCTTCGTGAGCGATCTGCCGCTGGTCGCGCGGGCGCTGGGTGCGCACGGAGTCGAGTTTCGCGCGTCGCTCATGAAAGGGCTGGCCAACTACGTCTGTCTTCGGCGCTTCGAGGAGGCTCGCCTTGTCGGGAAACACGCGAGCGGTGCGGAGTTCGGCCGCATCGTCGCGTGGGTCCAGAGCACACAGACCGGCGACCGCGCCGAGCTGGCCGATTTGGCGGAAGACGCGGCTGCGTGGCGTGAGGTCTCCTCCTCCAGCGAGACCCGGATCGGGGCCGGTTGCGATCACTTCGAGAGGTGTTTCGTGACGCGAATGCGTCGTGAAGCGGAGGAGGCTCAGATCGTCGTCGTCAACCATCACCTGTTTCTGGCCGATCTCGCTCTTCGGACGGGGCCGCGCGGCGCGCACGCGAGCGTACTTCCGGCGTACGACGCCGTCGTCTTCGACGAGGCGCACCAAATGGAGGATGTGGCCACGGATTTCTTCGGTGTGCGGATCTCGAGCGCGCGGCTGGACGCGCTCGTGCGCGATGCGACCGCGTCGCTGGCCGCGGTCCGTGCGCTCGAGCCGCTTCGAAACGGGCCCGTGCGGGCGACGCTCGAGGGAGTGCGCGAGGCGGGAAGGATATTCTTTGCCGCGCTGGCCGCGCACGCATCGTTCAATGAGCCCCGGCGCGTCCTTGCCGAAATTCCTGCCGAAGTGCGAGTGGCCTACGAACAGCTCGATCTGCGCCTCGAGGGGCTGGAGGCTGCCGCCGGCTATCGACGGGAAGAGTCGATGCAGGTCATCGCGCGCCGAACCACGGAATTGCGCGACGATCTTCGCGGGATCCTCGTGGGCGCTTCGGTGACCGAGGACGGAGAGCTGTCGGATGTGGTTCGATGGGTGGACATCCGTCCGCGAAGTGTGTCGCTCGGTGCCAGCCCCGTGGATGTCGGCCCCATGCTTCGCGCGCGTCTCTTCGATCGGGTGCCGACGGTGGTATGCACGAGCGCAACGCTCGCGACCGCCGGCAGCTTCCACTTCGCGAGGGCGCGTCTCGGCGCGCCGCCCGATACCAGCGAGCTCGTCGTGCCGTCTCCTTTCGACTTCGCATCGCGCGCGGCGCTGTACGTAGCCGAGGATCTCCCTGATCCCGGCGATGCGGCGTTCAGCGGCGCCGCCACCGATCGCATCGTCGAGCTTGTTCAGATAACCGGCGGCGGTGCGTTCGTCCTCTGCGCGTCCACGCGCGCGATGAATTCGCTTCATGGGTTGCTCAGAGGTCGCGTCGGGGTGCCGCTTCTCGTCCAGGGCGAGCGTCCGAAGCACGTGCTTCTCTCGCGCTTTCGGTCGAGCGGCCATGCGGTGCTTGTTGCAACCATGAGCTTTTGGGAGGGGGTGGACGTACCGGGATGGGCACTGCGCCTGGTGGTGCTCGACAAGGTCCCATTTGCGCCTCCCCATGATCCTGTCGTGGCGGCGCGGTGCGCCCGAATCGACCGGGACGGCGGGAGTTCTTTCGCGCAGTACTCGGTTCCGAGCGCCGCGATGACCCTCAAGCAGGGCTTTGGACGTCTCATTCGCACCCAGCGCGACGCGGGAATCGTCGCCATCCTGGACAGTCGCGTCACTCGTCGGGGCTATGGTCGCGCGTTGCTCGCCACCCTGCCCCCCGCGCGGCGAGTGCGCACGCTCACGGATCTCCGGACCTTCTGGGCGACCCTTACCGCGGACGGCGATCGCTCAAGTGGCCTGGACACGGAGGAAATGCCTCATTTTACACCCCACTTGAAGCATGGTAGAGGCGCGGCGCCATGACCGAGATCAACGCCGTGTTCGCGCGCGCAATTCTCGATTCGCGCGGCAACCCCACAGTCGAGGTCGAGGTACAGACCGACTCCGGCCACGGGCGGGCGTCCGTGCCGAGCGGGGCGTCGACCGGCGAACATGAAGCGATCGAGCTGCGTGACAACGACAAGAAGCGGTGGATGGGCAGAGGGGTCGACAAGGCGGTCAACAATGTCAACGTGACGCTCGGGCCGTCGATACTCGGGATGGACTCGCTCGACCAGGGTGCCGTGGACCGCGTGCTCCTCCAGGCCGACGGCACGCCCAACAAGAGCAAGATGGGAGCGAATGCCATCCTCGGCGTCTCGCTTGCAACGGCGCGCGCCGCGGCCGATGCGGTCGACTTGCCCCTCTGGCGCTACCTCGGCGGCGTGGAGGCGCGTGTGCTGCCGACCCCACTGATGAACATCCTGAACGGCGGAGTCCATGCCGACAACGGCCTCGAGATTCAGGAATTCATGGTCGTTCCGGCGGGCATGAACTCATTCGAAGAAGCTTTGCGGGCTGGCGCCGAGATCTTCCACACGCTCAAAGCCCTGCTCAAGGCCAAGGGGCTCACCGTTGCGGTCGGCGACGAGGGCGGGTTCGCGCCCAAACTCGATTCCAACGAGCAGGCCGTGGAGTATGTCGTTCGAGCGATCGAAGAGGCCGGCTACAAGCCCGGCAAGGAGGTCTCGGTCGCGCTCGACTGCGCCGCCAGCGAGTTTTTCGACAAGAAGGACAACCGCTA